>Ga0306920_100014155_pt1 | contig 10887 bp, 8 predicted proteins | sample flu12Cox44000170_FD_204666 | JGI IMG/M metagenome (GOLD analysis project Ga0306920, IMG submission 204666) | Lab enrichment of tropical soil microbial communities from Luquillo Experimental Forest, Puerto Rico - flux4day.12C.oxic.44.000.170 (v2)... | ecosystem: Environmental > Terrestrial >...
ATCAGCGCGTTGATCTCGCTCGGCGTGTCGTGCGCCACGGGCCGCAGGTCGGCCGGATCGCGCGCCGCGATGATGCGCTCGATCTGCGCGAGCGGGCGCAGGCCGCGCCGGATCGCGAGGCCGCTCGCGACTATGGCGAGCACGCTCATCAGCACGATGAGCGTCCAGACCTTGAGGCTCATGTCGTTCGTGAGCTGCTGCCGCGCATGGGTGGTCTGCGCGACCGTCACGACGGCCCAGCCGGGCGGGTGCGCATCCGGCATGTAGCGCGCGATGGTCGCCGTGCGGACGCGCTCACCCTGATAGCGCCCGTTCGCGAACGCAGGACCTTGCCGCGCGCTCAGGACGCTGGCCGGCCCGGGAAGGTCGCCGTAGCCCGCCACCACGACGCCGCGTGCGTCGACCACCCGGTAGTAGACGACGTCATAGCGCGACAGCGAGGAGAGCGCGGCCACCGGTGGATTGAGCGCGAGCACGCCGCCCTGCACGTAGAGGTTTTCGGCGACCTGAATGGTTGCGCCCGCAAGCAGCTGATCGTAGGCGCGCTCGGAAGCGACGCCCGCGTAGTAGCGCGCAATGCCCGCGAGCGCCGCCGCGCCCGACGCCACGACCAGCGCGATGAAGAGCAGCGTGCGGCCGAGCAGCGTTTTCGGGAACCAGTCAAAGCGCGGCAATTTGATATCCCATGCCGCGCGCCGTGCGGATTTCAACCGAGCTGCCCTGCAGCTTCCTGCGCACGCGCGTGACGTATTGCTCGACGGCATTCGCGCTCGGTTCGTTGCCGTAGCTGAATAGCTGGTTCAGCAGTTCCTCTTTGGGAAAGATGCGCTGCGGGCGGCTGGCGAGGATTTCGAGCAGCGCAAACTCCTGGCGCGAGAGCGAAAGCGGTTTGCCGTCGAGTTCGGCGAGGCGGCTGCTGCGGTCGATCGCGAGACCGCCGAGCCGCACGACATCGTTCGCGTGCCCGCTGTTGCGGCGCAGGAGCGCCTGCACGCGCGCCTCGAGCTCGCGATAGTCGAACGGCTTGACGAGGTAGTCGTCGGCGCCGAGTCCGAGGCCGCTTACGCGGTCGTCGATGGCCGAGCGTGCGGTGAGGAGCAGCACCGGGGTTGCGGAGCCGGCCGCGCGCAGATTGCGCAGGATCGCGAAGCCGTCCATGCCGGGGAGCATGACGTCGAGCACGACGAGGTCGAAGCGCTCGATGCCCAAGAGGCTGTTCGCGGTGGCGCCGTTCGCTTCGAGGTCGACCGCGTGACCGAGGCGCGTGAGGCGGCTCGCGATCGCCGCGCCGATTTCCGCGTCGTCCTCTACCACCAGAATGCGCATGATGCCGTTCCTGCCGAAATCTTCATGGGTTCGATTGCGGGTTTTCCCCGAGGTCTACACTCGACGTTTTCTCAGCATTTTCTCAGACTCGCCCGGTAACCTCGCGAACCATGGAAGATGCAGCGACGTGATTACGACACGAACCCGAGGAGACGGCAAGATGCGATCGAAGTCGTCACGGCGGCCTTCGCCGCGGCGGCGCGCCCTGGTGGCCGCCGGGCTTGGCGCGGCCGCCCTTGGCGTGGCGCTCGCGCCTGCCTGGGTCAGGTCCGCGCCGCGCACGGTGCGCATCTCGAAGGGCTACGGTCTGCTGTATTTGCCGCTGCTCGTCATGGAGAAGGCGCGGCTCTTCGAGCGGCACGCGGCCCGCCAGGGGCTGGCGGGCGTGGGCGTGGAATGGGTGTTGCTCGACGGCGGCAATTCCGTCGACGACGCCATGATGGCCGGCACGCTCGACTTCGCGGCCGTGGGCGCGCCCGGCTTCATCGAGTTGTGGGCGCGGGCGCGCGGTATTCCGAACGTCGAGGTGATCGGCATCAGCGGCCTCTCGGCCACCTCGCTCTCGCTCAACACGAACCGGCCGCAGATCGCCACGCTGCGCGACTTCACGGCCGCCGACCGGATCGCCGTGCCGGGCATCCGCACTTCGCTTTCGGCCGTGGTGCTGCAGATGGTCGCGAGCAAGCTGCTCGGGCCGCAGCACTTCGCGCAGCTCGATTCGATCACCGTTGGCATGCCGCATCCGCAGGCCATGCAGTCGCTGATCCGGCGCGAGGGCGGCATCACCGCGCATTTCGCGTCGCCGCCATTTTCGACGCTCGAATTGCAGCAGCCGGGCATTCGTCGCGTGGTCGATTCGGTCGACGTGCTCGGCCCGTTGACGCTCGACGTGGTGTTCGCACCCAGGCGCCTCGTCGACGCCGAGCCGGCGCTGGCGCGCGCGTTCCTCGGCGCGCTCGACGAAGCGAACCGTCTGATCGCGCAGAACCCCCAGGCCGCCGCGCAGATTTACGTTGCCTCGTCGGGATTCGGCGTTTCGCGCGAGCACGTGGTGCAGACGCTCGCCGCGCCGGAGTCGCGCTTTTCGGTCTGGCCCGAGCAACTGATGGAGTACGTCGACTTTCTGTACATGGTCGGCACGATCAAGGCCAGACCGCGCACGTGGAACGACATGTTCGTGCCGATGCTCGGGGACTTTCGTCCGTCGTAGCGAACCCGGCAACCCTGGACAATAAAACGAAAACCCGTAGGAGAACGTAGTGAACACTGATTCAATGCTTGACCAGCAGCCCGCCGAAGAGCGGCACGTGATGTCGAAGATCGCGCGCCGCCTGATGCCGATCCTCGTCGTGATGTTTCTCATCTCCTTCATCGACCGGCAAAACGTCGGCTTCGCGAAGCTGCAGATGGTGCATAGCCTCAACATGACCGAAACGGCATTCGGTCTCGCTTCTTCGCTGTTCTTCATCGGCTATCTGCTGTTCGAGGTGCCGAGCACGCTCGCGCTGCACCGCTTCGGCGCGCGCGTCTGGCTCGCGCGCATCATGCTCACGTGGGGCGTGATTACGGTGCTGATGGGCTTCACCACGTCGATGAACGTGTTCTGCGGACTGCGCTTCGCGCTGGGCGTGGCCGAGGCCGGCTTCTATCCGGGCGTCATCTATTACCTCACGCTGTGGTTTCCGCAAAGCTACCGTGCGCGCGTGCTCGGCATCTTCACGCTCGGCAGCGCGCTCGCGAACATGCTGGGCTCGCTCGTGGGCGGCTGGCTGCTGAGCCTCGATGGCGCGGGCGGCCTCGCGGGCTGGCAGTGGGTGTTCATCGCCACGGGCCTGCCCGCGGTGCTGGTCGGCATCGCCGTCTTCAGGCTGCTGCCCGCGTCGTACCAGGAGGCGCGCTTCCTGAGCGAGCACGAAAAGCAGATCGTGGCGGCCGCGCTCGAGCGTGAAAAGCCGGAGCACGCCGAGCACGCGCAGCCCTGGAAGGCGCTGCTCGACCCGCGCGTGATGCTGTTCGCCGCGACCTACATGCTGATGTCGACGTCGCTGTACGGGGTGACCTACTGGCTGCCCACGCTCGTGAAATCGTTTGGCGTGTCGAGCAGCACGAACGGCCTCTTGAGCATGCTGCCCTGGGCGCTGGCGGTGCTGCTGCTGCTGTGGCTGCCCTCGAAGCTGCGCGAGGCGAAGAGCGTGCTCCGCGCCATGGCGATCGTCGCCGCGCTCGGCACGCTGAGCTTCCTGCTGAGTCTCCTGCTGCCTTCCACGCCGCTGCGCTTTATCGCGCTCGTATTGGGCGGCGCATGCATTCCGCTCCTGTACCCGTGCTTCTGGTCGATGCCGCCGCGCTACTTCACCGGCGCCCGGGCGGCGGCGAGCGTCGCGGCGATCAACTCGATCGGCAATCTCGGCGGTTTCTTCGGCCAGAACCTGATGCCGTTCGCAGGCAAGGCCACGGGCACCGCATTCGGTCCGATGATCGTGCCGATCGTTTGCCTCGCGGTGCTCGGGATCGGCGCCCTCGTCGCGTGGGGGCGTTCCGGGCGCGCGTTGGCGGGCGTGCCGGCTTAGGGTCGGAAGCGTTGCGCGATTGTTTTTATAGCCGTAACAGTGAGTTCATTCTATTGGCATAGACTTTCGATAGAACGACCCTAAACTGATCCTCCATGTGAGCGCAATGGCGCTCGATCATGAGAGAGATCGATGCAGCAAGTTTTTAAAGGGACCGCAAAGGCGGGGAGCGCGGCGAGCGGCGCAAGCGAGCGCGCGCAGCCGCGGTCCCGTTTCGCGTGGTCGTCGCCCAAGGTGCTCGTTGCCATTGCTGCCGCCTGCACGGTCCTCGCGGGTTGTGCGTCGGCCGGCGATGTCACCGCGGCGGACAAACAGGGCACTTACGTCGTCACGGCTTCGGCAACGGGCGGGCGTCTCGCGTGGGCGCGCGCGCACAAACGCGCAGTGAGCGAGGCGACCGATTACTGCGAGAGCCGCGGCATGCAGACGAGCCTCGGGATGGAGCACACCGAGGGCCTCGAGGCGCTTCAGGCACAAGCGTCCGTTGTCCACTTCGAGTGCCACCCGAAGCTTTGAGGCGCATACGCACTGATGGCAACGTTCAGCCTGACTTACGTGGCACAGGTGCTCAAGCTGCCGAAATCTGCTGCTTTGGCAGGGGTGCTCGGAGGAACTGCGGCACAACTGCTTCTTATCCCGGCATTCGGTGCTCTGTCAGATAAGGTTGGAAGGCGTCCAGTCTATATTCCTGGAATTGTTGCGGGCGGCAATGACGTAAATGGCCGTGACCTCGCGCCGCGAGCGCGACGGCCAGTGGCGCATGCCACGGTGGCGAGCGAGCAGGGCGCCCGCCATCGCCGCGAGCGCCGCTTTTGCTACCCCGCCTTGCGCACCGGCGGGAAGCGCCGCTTGCCGTTGCCCATGGGAATGCGGCGGAAGCGTTCCTTCTTGTGCTCTTCCTCGAAGTGCGATAGCGAGAGCTTGACGAGGTCGCTGCGCGAGACGATGCCCACGAGCCGCCGCGATTCGCGGTCGGCCACCACGGGCAGGCGCTCGAGCCCGTGAATCGCGAGACGCGTGGCGATCTGGCGGCAGGTTTCCTCGGGCAGCGCCATGTCGGGAGAACGTTGCGCGAGCAACGAGCCGAGCGGCGTATCGAGCGCTTCGGCCGCGGCGCTTGCCCGCACGGCGTCGAGCATCGCGCGATCCACCACGCCGAGCACCGCGCCGTCGCGCACCACCGGCCACGCGCGGCGCTGCTGGTTCGCGCCGAAGTAGCGTTCGAGGGCCTCGCGCACGGTGACGTTCGCGTCGATGGTGTCGACGTCGCGTGTCATCACTTCATCGACGTAGTGGCGCTCGAGCGGATCGACGCCGTACTCGCGATAGATGTGATAGCCGCGCCGCGCGATCTTCTCGGTCATGATCGAGCGCTTCATGACGACCGTCGCGAAGCCATGCGCGACGAGCGTGGCCGCGAGGAGCGGCAGCAGCGCGTTGGTGTCGTGCGTGAGGCCGAACGCGAACACGATAGCTGTGAGCGGCGCGCCGAGCGTGGCGCCAAGCGTCGCCGCCATGCACACCAGTGGCCACAGCGCCGGGTCGCTGCCGGGCAGCACGTGGGAGAGCACCACGCCGAGCCCCGCGCCTAGCATGAGCAGCGGCGCGAGCACGCCGCCCGAGGTGCCCGAGCCGAGCGCCACGACCCAGATCACGGCCTTCACCACGAGAATCGCAATGGCGGCCTGCAAGACGATGTGCTGATGGAGCAGGTCGCCGATCACGTCGTAGCCCACGCCGAGCGCACGAGGTTCGATGAATCCGCCGATACCCACCACGAGCCCGCCGATGGCGGGCCACCACGACCAGTGCAGGGGCAGATGGCCGAACAGGTCCTCGATCTTGTAAAGCGCGGAGGAGAGCCCCGTGGCGAGCGCGCCCGCCAGCACCCCGGCAATGAGGCAGAAAAAGAGCGCCGTGCCATGCGGCGGCAGGGTCTGCATGGGGAAGAGCGGCCCGGTGCCGAAGAACACGGAGCGCGCAAAGCCCGCCACGGCGCATGCGAGCGCCACGGGCAGGAAGCTGCGCGGGCGCCATTCGAACAGCAGCAGCTCGACGGCGAGCAGCACGGCTGCGACCGGCGTGCCGAACACGGCCGTCATGCCCGCTGCCGCGCCCGCCACGAGCAGCGTCTTGCGCTCCGCGGAGGTCACGCGCACGCACTGCGCGAGCAGCGAGCCGAGCGCGCCGCCCGTCATGATGATCGGGCCTTCCGCGCCGAACGGGCCGCCGCTGCCGATCACGATGCCCGACGAGAGCGGCTTGAGGATGGCCACCTTCGGCGACATCTTGCTCTTGCCGAAGAGGATGGCCTCGATGGCTTCGGGAATGCCGTGGCCGCGAATCTTCTCGGAGCCGAAGCGCGCCATCATGCCGACGATCAGCCCGCCAATCACGGGCACGACGATGACCCAGGCCCCAAGCGTGTTGAGCGCAGGCGAGCGGTCGGCGAACGAGAACTGGCCAAAGAAGAACAGGTTCGTGAACCAGTGGATCAGGCTCAGCAGCACGAACGCCGCGAGCGTGGCCAGTGCGCCGATCACGGCGGCCAGCACGCTGATGCCGGGCAGGCGTGCGTTCGCCGAAAAGTCTCGCTTGTGGGAATCGTCGGTATGCATGGTCTTTAAAGATCGATACGCGGAATGGTGAATGCGCCGTCGAGCGATCTCAACTCGGCGCGATGCAGTGCGGCAAGGCGCGCAAGCAGCTTCTCGCCGGCGGGGAGCAGGTGCACTTCCACCTGGCGGCGGTCGCGCTCGCTCACGCGGCGCTCGACGAGCTCGATCGCCTCGCAGCGCGAGACGAGCGCAACCACGCCGTGATGCTGCGCCTGCAGGCGCTCGGCCAGCTCGCCAATGGTCGCCCACGAGCGGCCGGGATAGCCCTTGACGTGCAGCAGCAGCAGGTATTGCAGCGGCGTGATGCCTTCGGCCTGCGCGGCCTGCTCCGAGAAGCGCTCGAAGCGGCGCATCTGGTAGCGAAACTCGGAGAGCTGTTCAAAGTCGACCTTCTCGAGGTCGCGCGCGCTTTTTTTCATCGGGAGTCCATGGAATGTTTGTGTCTCCTAATATATCGCGATGTGATATTTTTTACCCGAAAACGCCTGTCACATGAGGATCGCGGCCAGGTGTGCGGGCGCGCATCTGGCCGTGAAGCCGATCAGGCCGGCGCCTGCTGCGGCGTCTTCGCCTGGTGATACAGCCCCGAGATCAAATCGGCTTGCGTGATGATGCCGGCGAGTCTGCGCTCGCTATCGACCACCGGCACGTGGTGGTGTCCGCGCCCCGCGAAAATGCGCACGAGTTCCACGATCGGCGTCGTGTTTGCGACCGTCAGGACGTGCGTGGTCATCAGCGTGTCGACGTGCTGGCCGGACTCGGCGTGCGGCCGGAACGCGCGTGCGATCGCGTGGAGCATGAGACGCAGCGGATGACGCTCGCGCCCGTCGTCGGCGAGGTCGGCGCGCGTGACGATGCCCTTCACGTGACGTTGTGCGTCCACCACGGGCAGCGCCTTCACATCGTGGCGCTTGAGCAGCGAGCGCGCTTCGCCCACGGTCGTCGAGGGCGTGATGCTCACCACGTTGGCCGACATCACATCCGCACAGGTCAATTCGCCGAAGCTGCGCGCGTATGCACGGATCTCGGCGTCGTGCAGGATGGTTTCGAGGTCGTCGGTGTCGATGTCGAGCATTTCGTCGCGATCGCGCAGCACCGCTTCGAGGTCGCCGCGCGTGAAACCGGCTTGCGCGGGCGCGGGCCCGGCCACCCTCGGGCGGCGCGCGGCGTGCGGGTAGCGATGCCCCGTGGCGGCGTGATAGACGAGCGCGCCGCCAAGCAGCAGGAACGACTGCAGCGCGACGGGCACGAACACGAATTCATAGCCGAGCGCATGCACGGCCGGCCCGCCCAGCACGGCAGTGAGCGCGACTGCTCCCGAAGGCGGATGCACGCAGCGCAGCGTGAACATCGCGACGATCGCCACGGCAATGGCCACGGCGGCGGCCGGCACGGGGTCGTGAATCCACATCGCCGCGGTCACGCCCACCGTGGCGGAAACGAGGTTGCCGCCAATGATCGACCAGGGTTGCGCGAGCGGGCTGGCGGGCACGCCGAAGAGCAGCACGGCGGACGCGCCCATGGGGGCGATGAGGTACGGCACGCCCTGATGGCCGCCAGGCAGCCGGTGCGCGAGCGCGCCAGTGAGGGCGATGCCGACGAGCGCGCCGCCGCCCGAGCGCAGGCGCTCGCGCCACGTGATGGTGACCCTGGAGGGGGAGAAACGGGTGAGCCAGCGAAGGATTCTGAAGCGTGACACGATCGGGAGCGCAGATGAAAACGGAACCGGAGACGCCCGTGGGCAGGCGTCTCTCGGACGGCGCAGCGCCGCCCAAAGAACGGAGATTGTATCGCAATATGATATATATCGCGACACTTCGTCGCGGTGGAGTGCGCTGCGCGCGCAGTCTGGGGCGGGATATTTGGGGACGCTACGCTGGCCGCACACGGGGCGACGGCGGATGGAGCAAAGGATGGAAGCGCCGCCAAAGCGGTTGGCGGCGCTTGTCAATGCTGGCTGGCGAACGTCGGCCAGTGGTTCGTGTCGATGCCGGTACTAGCCAGCACTAACCAGCATTAGCCGGCATGAGGAGGCTGGCCCGCGAAACTCGGCGAAGGCGCGGCGTTGGGATGGCCGTCGGGGTGGCGATGATGGCCGGTATTCGCATTGGCGTTTGCGTTTGCATTGCGGCCCGGCGCGGGCGGCGGGCGGTGCTGCGCGGTGTGCGCCGGTGGGTGGTAGCCATGCGGCGGCGCGGCGTGCGGCGGCGTGCCGTGGGGCTGCATCGTCACCCTCACGCGCTGGGACTCGGGCACACGCGGGTGTTGCATCGGCAGATGACCTTCGTTGTGCGCCATCACTACGCGCAATTCCGCGCGGCGGTGCAGGACTTCGCCGCGCAGGTCGCCGCGGCCATAGTAGCGGCGCTGGCGGTGGCCGTCGGCTCCCGTGATCCAGATATACGTGTTGCCGCCCGCGTACACCACATCGCGGTCGAGCACGACGGAGACATAGGCGTCGTACGGCTGCGGCACATAGACGGGTTGCGCGACGACGACAGGCGAGGGAGGCGGCGGTGGCGCGGCAACCACGGTCGTGGGGCGCGCGGGTGCGGTGGCGACGCTGGGGCTGGAGATGCAGCCGCCGATGAGCAGGGTTCCGGCGAGGGTTCCAAGTAAGGCAAAGGCAGATGGCAGAGCGCGTGGTTTCGCGTTCAAGCGTGACTCCGGAATGGGTTGTTGTTGGTCCCATGTGTTAACGGCAAATGCCCGAGGGCCTTGAGAAAACGGCCCTCGATGCATGGTGTCTTCCGCCTCGCGCCATCCGTTTTTCACATACCTGCGTTGCCAATTTGTGATTTTACGATGGCATATCGGCTTCCTATACTCGGCCGCGAAACGTCAGATTTCGCACCGAATCCGGAGACAGCCCCGCCATGAACGCCCCAGACCGTGCCGCCGCAGAGGCCGCATCGCTAGCCGCATCCGTTTCGCTCGACGACAAATACACGCTGGAAAAAGGCCGCGTCTACATCAGCGGCACGCAGGCGCTGGTGCGCCTGCCCATGCTGCAAAAGGCGCGCGACCGCAAGGCCGGGCTCAACACGGCGGGCTTCGTCTCCGGCTACCGCGGCTCGCCGCTGGGTGCGCTCGACCAGTCGCTATGGAAGGCGAAAAAGCATCTGCAGGCGCACGACATCGTCTTCCAGCCCGGCGTGAACGAAGACCTCGCCGCCACCGCCGTATGGGGCACGCAGCAGATCAACCTGTGGCCGGGCGCGCAGCGCGACGGCGTGTTCGGCATGTGGTACGGCAAAGGCCCCGGTGTCGACCGCACCGGCGATGTTTTCAAGCACGCCAACTCGGCGGGCAGCGACGCGCGCGGCGGCGTGCTCGTGCTGGCGGGCGACGACCATGCGGCGAAGTCGTCTTCGGTTGCGCATCAGTCGGAGCACGCGCTGATCGCGGCGGGCATTCCGGTGCTCTATCCCGCGAACGTGCAGGAATATCTCGACTACGGTCTGCACGGCTGGGCCATGAGCCGTTACTCGGGCCTGTGGGTCGCCATGAAGTGCGTGACCGACGTGATCGAATCGACCGCGTCGATCGATCTCGACCCGGACCGCGTGGATATCGTCACGCCGACCGACTACACGATGCCCGCGGGCGGCCTCAACATCCGCTGGCCCGACGCACCGCTCGCCCAGGAGGCGCGCCTCCTCGACGAAAAGTGGTACGCCGCGCTCGCCTATGTGCGCGCGAACCGCCTGAACCGCGTGGTGATCGATTCGCCACGCGCACGCTTTGGCATCATGACCGCGGGCAAGGCGTATCTCGACGTGCGCCAGGCGCTCACCGACCTCGGCCTCGACGACGAAACCTGCGCGCAGATCGGCGTGCGCGTGCTCAAGGTCGGCTGCGTCTGGCCGCTCGACGCGCAGGACGCGCGTGCCTTTGCCACCGGGCTCGAGGAAATCCTCGTCGTGGAGGAAAAGCGCCAGATTCTCGAATACGCGCTCAAGGAAGAGCTTTACAACTGGCGCGAAGACGTGCGCCCCAAGATTTACGGCAAGTTCGACGAGCGCGACAACGAAGGCGGCGAATGGTCGGTGCCGCGCGGAAACTGGCTGCTGCCCGCGCACTATGAGCTCTCGCCCGCGCTGATCGCGAAAGCCATTGCACGGCGTCTCGCGCGCGCCGACTTGCCCGAGGAGGTGCGTGCGCGCATGCTCGCGCGCGTGGCGATCATCGAGGCGAAGGAGCGCGAGGCTGCGAAGCCGCGCGTCACCGTGGAGCGCAAGCCGTGGTTCTGCTCGGGCTGTCCGCACAACACGTCCACCAATGTGCCCGAAGGCTCGCGCGCGCTGGCGGGCATTGGCTGTCACTACATGTCGATGTGGATGGACCGCAAGACCGAAACGTTCAGCCAGATG
>Ga0306920_100014156_pt1 | contig 10886 bp, 4 predicted proteins | sample flu12Cox44000170_FD_204666 | JGI IMG/M metagenome (GOLD analysis project Ga0306920, IMG submission 204666) | Lab enrichment of tropical soil microbial communities from Luquillo Experimental Forest, Puerto Rico - flux4day.12C.oxic.44.000.170 (v2)... | ecosystem: Environmental > Terrestrial >...
GCGCCGCCCCTGAAATGGGATCGCTCTCCCTGGTAACTGTAACCTTCCGCGAGGCAGCGGCCAAGATGCCAGATGGGGTTCGAGGAATAGTCCGCGTAGTAGCCATCCGATTCGCCGGTCAACAGAACATGTGCGGCGTGATGAACGTCGTCGTTCCATTGTGCGTTGTATTTGGCCCGCGAGTCGCACCCCAGGTAACGCGCTGTGTTGTGGTCGTTTTCCAATACCAGATGGATGTGTCTCTCTCGCCCGATAGTCATCCGAACCGTTTCTGCTAACTCCGTCACAAAATCGGGCTTGGAGTCATCGTAAATGGCGTGCACCGCGTCGAACCGCAATCCGTCCATGCGATACTCTTCGAGCCAGTAAAGCGCATTGTGGACAAAGTAGTCGCGCACCGTGCGGCCGCCGGGCCCGTCGAAGTTGATGGCTTGGCCCCACGGTGTTTTGTGGCGTTCTGTAAAAAACTGCGGGCAGTACAGGTGAAGATAGTTTCCTTCCGGGCCAAAGTGGTTATACACCACGTCCAGAAAAACCATTAGCCCCTTCATGTGCGCGGTATCGATGAAATGTTTTAGGTCTTCCGGCCGACCGTAACACGCAGTGGGAGCATAAGGTAACACGCCGTCATAGCCCCAATTTCGTTGTCCGGGAAAGCTGGAGACCGGCATGATCTCGATCGCCGTGATCCCCAGACTGGAGAGATAGTCCAATTTTTGCTCCGCCCCAGCGAACGTTCCCTCCGGCGAAAATGTTCCGACATGCAATTCGTAAAGAACCGTCTCCTCCCACGGACGCCCACGCCAGTCGGCGCTCTTCCACGGAAATGTCCTTGGATCGATCACCTCGCTGGGACCGTGCACACCCACTGGCTGATAGCGGGACGCAGGATCGGGGACCTTCCGGTCTTCAATCCTGAACTGATACCGGGCGCCGGGACCGGCTTCGCTGGTTATCACCTCGAACCAACCAGCATCCAAGCTCTGCATGGGTAGGTGAGCGGATGAAAGATCAACCGTGGCGGCCCGCACGCCCGGTGCCCACAACCGGAACCGCACTTTGCCACCTTCAACAACCGCTGCTCCGAAGGGCATCTCGTGCGCGCAGTTCATGGCGCTTCAGTTCGTCTTCGGTCGTCGGCGCGCACTTGATCCGGTGCGCGCTCAACCAGCAGGGCGAGCGAGCGCGCCTGGAGCGGATAGGTGTCGCCGGCGGTGTAAAATCGGTTCACTTTCTGAGTGGTCTGGCAGGAGGTGTCGACCAGGGTGACCCATCCCGCGTCGGGAGTTCGCGTGGGCAAGGTGAACCGAATTTCCTCGTGGTGTGCGTTCATCAAAATGACAAAGTTGCCGTCCCGGATGAGTTGGCCGCGTTCATCAATTTCATCCGCCGCGTCTCCCGAGAGGAGCACTCCGAGGGAGCGGGCAAACTCCTGGTTCCACTCCTGGTCGGTCATTTCTCTGCCGTCGGGCTGCAGCCATACGATGTCTTTGATCTCTGCTCCCTTGATGCGGCGGCCTTGGAAAAAACTCCGGCGCCGGAAAGTCGGATGATCCTTGCGCAAGGCAATCAATCGTCGGGCAAAACCGAGTAGCTCCTTGTCGATGGTCGCAGGATCCCAGTCGAGCCAGCTGATCTCGTTATCCTGGCAGTAAGCGTTATTGTTGCCTTTCTGCGTATGCCCGAGTTCGTCCCCCGCTAGCAACATAGGAACACCTTGCGATAGCAGCAGCGTGGCAATGAAATTTCGTTTTTGGCGTGAACGAAGCTGAACTACCTCCGGTGCCTCTGCCGGCCCCTCCGTCCCGCAATTCCAGCTCCGATTATTGTCCGTCCCGTCGCGGTTTTCTTCTCCGTTGGCCTCGTTATGTTTGGAGTTGTAACTGACCAGGTCTTCGAGCGTGAACCCGTCATGCGCGGTGACAAAGTTGATGCTCGCGTAAGGTTTCCGGCCGCTGCGCGCGTAAAGATCGCTCGAGCCGGTGACGCGGTAGGCCAGTTCCCCAATCAGCCCGCCATCGCCCTTCCAGTAGGAGCGCACCGCATCACGGTATTTGTCGTTCCACTCCGCCCATCCCGGCGGGAATTTCCCTACCTGATATCCGCCTTCGCCCAGGTCCCACGGCTCGGCGATCAACTTCACCTGGGAGAGCACCGGATCCTGGTGAATGATATCCAGGAACGCGCCGAGCCGATCCACCTCGTGCAATTCGCGCGCCAGCGTGGCCGCCAGATCGAATCGGAATCCGTCCACGTGCATCTCCAAAACCCAATATCGCAGGCTGTCCATAATTAATTGCAAAACACGCGGATGGCGCATGTTCAGCGTGTTGCCCGTGCCGGTGTAATCCGTGTAGTAACGCGGGTTATCGGGCGACAAGCGGTAGTAGGCGGGGTTGTCGATGCCACGAAACGACCATGTCGGCCCAAGCTGATTGCCCTCGGCGGTATGGTTGTAAACGACGTCGAGGATCACCTCAATTCCCGCGGAGTGCAGGGTCTTGACCATCGTCTTGAACTCATTAATGTTGTTCGTCGCACAGTAGCGCGGTTCCGGCGCAAAAAATCCGATGGAGTTATAGCCCCAGTAGGTCCGGAGCCCGCGCTCGATTAAACGGCGGTCATCCGTAAACGTGTGAACTGGCATCAACTCGACCGCCGTAATTCCGAGCCGCGTCAAATAGTCGATCACGGGCGCGGTCGCCAGCGCCGCGTAGGTGCCACGCATTCCAGGCGGAACGTCCGGATGCCGAACGGTAAAACCTTTGACGTGTACTTCGTAAATGATCGTCCGGTGCCAGGGCGTCCGCAGAGCGCGATCCGATCCCCAGGTAAACGCAGAGTCGGCCACGATGCCCTTAAGCATTCCCGGAGCGCTGTCCCGTCGGTCGAAAGTAAGATCCCCGTTGCGGTGACCGACGCGATAACCGAAATGTGAGTCATTCCACCTCAGGGCATTGTGGATTTGCTTTGCGTATGGGTCGAGCAACAGTTTGTGCGGGTTAAACCTGAGTCCCTTATTCGGATCGTACGGTCCATATACGCGGTAGCCGTAAAGCAGGCCGGGACGCGCCTCCGGTAGAAAGCAATGCCAGACTTGGTCCGTTTGCTCCCGAAGCTGGAGTCGATTGATCTCCCGTCGGCCCAAGGCATCGAAAAGGCACAGCTCGACGTTCTCTGCTCGCTCGGAGAATAGCGCGAAGTTTACTCCTTCACCGTCCCAAGTGGCTCCGAGCGGATAGGCCCTGCCCGGCCACACAATCAGATCCTTTGGCTTGTCCAATCAAAATCCTCCGAAGAAGGGCGCTGCTAAGGAATCCGTGGTTTTCATGGTCTGAAATCGAGGGTTGATGCACAACACGAACTCCGTTCTTCGCCCTCGGCGAGACCGAAGCGCGTCGACTTTCGAGACCCCGGTCTCGAGCGTAGCTTTATTCGGAGACTGCCATTCACGGGACGAATATACCGGTTGCCCATTCCCCACCTTCGTTCCCGTCCGACGCTTCAAGATACATCTTAAAAGGGCTTCTAGGCGCAGACCATACATGAAGCGCCGTATATAGGCGGCTAAGGGTCGCGTCAGCTATAAATGGCGCAAGGGGTCCTCCTCCACCGGTTCGGCTGCCCTCGCTGCACTCGAAACTCTCTTGGCGTCCGGTTCGAGCGACTTGCTGACAAATTCCTTGGAGCCTAGCCCAACTGCGAGTGCCATGCTAAGGACAATTCCACCAAAAAGAATGCCGAAGGCAAGCTGAACGATGCCAGGCGCAATTTTCAGGTGCTCCAGAGCCATGGCAAAAGAGAGCACAATCACGAGCCATTTCACGCCAATACTAAGGAAACGGGCATAGTGAAGATTCAAGTTGACAGCCCCAATCAGCACACTCCTGGCGAGAAAACGGGCAATAACGTTGCCGATCAACAAAACCAGACAAGCGGCAAGAACATTTGGAATGTAGGCGAAGATACTCTGCACAAACAGATAGGTCCATTCGAAATCGAAGGCAGCGATGCCTACGAGAAATCCGCTCACGATGACCAGAGTGCCGAACGATCGCGACACCAACAGTGTAGGGCTGTTTAATGGCGACCATTCCGCCAAGGAAGCAAAACCCCAGTGCCCCAAGCGCTCATCGAAATGCAGGGCGGTCAACGAGCGCCTCACGATCGTCGCCAGAATCCAAGCCAATATGACGGAGACCAACACCGCAAGGATGAGCGCCGCCAGTCCCGGCAGTAGGCTGGCAAACCTGGTGAGAAAATGGGCTGTCGAATCTGCCAAAGCCTGTCTGACTTGTTGCCACATAATGACCTCCGATACTGTTCGCAAAACTACGGGTTGAACCGGTCGGGCCAGCGCCATCGCGAGACGAGATAGGATTTGCCAGCCTCGTATGCGAGAGAAAGGCGTTCCAATCTTCCCTCCGGGTTCGTCGCTCCGGAAGCCTTCAGGTCTTGGGCGTACGAGGCCACCCAGCCCAGATAGAGGGGAGTCATTGACTTAAGCAAATGATCGCGGCTGATGGTCCTCAGGCGATGTGCTAAACAAAAATCGTAAACAATCTTCACCCATAACTCGTCCGGCATCCGAAACTGTTCTACCGGCAAACGCGCCAGTTTTCTCAGTTCGAATAACGTGGAGGGTGGCAGCACTAAGCCCCAGATCTCCTGAAGCTCGCGGTTCCCGAGTTGGAATGACTCGACCATTCGTCCAGTGTCCACAATGGCGGTGTCTGCTCCTACAGCGGGCGGCTCTCCGATTGCCTGGATGGCGGACGAAATCCGAGTTCGTTGCCAGCAGGGCGCGTTTAGTTCCACGTCAAGGAAGACCGGACTCAAAACATCGGCCAACACAGAGCTCATGGCGGTCCAATCCGTCGGAGGATAAATGCGGGCTCCGCTATATACTTCTTTGATGTGCAGGTTTCCGCAGAGAGCCGCTGAAGTAAGCGACGCCAGCGGATGGCGCCGACTGCCGGCGACGGTTCCGCCCGCCTTCGTTACGATCATGGTTTGAATCAGCCGTTGCGAGGCCGCGAAATCCGGCCCCATTGGATTATTTACTCGCTTTCCATACAGGGCTCGCATCAGCGGAGCAATGATGCTGTTGGTCAGCAAGCCGTTGAATTTGCGACGCGTATAGCGAGGCAGAACCAGATCGACCTCGCCATCAAAAAGCGGCTGGGCAAGCTGCCAAACGCATCCTGGCGTTACAGTTTCGCGGTTGCTTGCAATGACGCAACAACCTCGCGCGTTCAGTTTCTCGGCCACGGCAAAGACGGATTGAAATGCCCCTAACAGACGGAACACTCCAGTTGGATTGCCTTCCGGTCCCCGTAAAGGCGAAGAGACGCGGAACACAGCGGCATTCTCTTGGGCACCTTCCTCCAAGACTCTTTTTTCAGCGGCTTCGGAATCGACTGTGGCGGAGCCTTGTCTTTGCTCGTTATCTATCACCGCGATTCGCAACGGGCCTGGGAGAGCGCGGAGCGCGTCATGTGTCTTTGAGACGAATTCGGCATCGAATTCCGCTAGGATGCTCACCACCAGATCGGCACTCTCGATCGGGTCTTGAGCTTGCTGGGGGATGGGGTCAGTTTCCACGGCTTAGCCTCAGTTTTTCCGCTGGGGCAATCAGACTGCGACAGTTCCTACAACTGAAGCGAAATGATTCCCATCAACGGGATGCGCACCCACAGGGGGCGCGCGTTCAATTCATAAAGCACTTCGTAGAGCGCTTTATCAACGAGAAAAACATCGAGTATTCTGCGAAACTCAGCGCTGTCCGCTGGCAAAAATTCGGCGCCTTGAGCCGTTTCTCGGTAGGCGCGCAGGAATTCAGCGGCAACGCACCGCACCCACAGTTGAGCCCATGGCACCAGACTCGCGATGTCCGTTGGATGGCGGGCGGAAAACCTAATCAGGCTCGAGTAAGCCGCGTAACTGAAGGAACGTAGCATCCCTGCAACATCTTTTAAGGGGCTTTGCTTGGCACGCCGGTCAGGCAGAGACCGCGCGGGTTCACCTTCGAAATCGATAATCACAAAGTCGGTCTTCACCTTCAGAACCTGTCCCAGATGGTAGTCCCCATGAATCCGCATCCGCCAGGTTCGAAACGTCTCCGGCCGCAGATCCTCAAAATGCTCTAGGATCTGAGTGCGCCGGCTGAGCACCGCGGCGGCAATCTCAACCACTTCATCCGGCAAGTAGGGTAAGCGCGCTTTTAGCACGTCGAACACACGTGCAGCGTGTTGCCGAAGGTCCGCCAGAAGAGTTTGCAGGTCTCCCGCGGTCAGTGGTTCCGGCGCGAACGCCGGATCGTCGGTAGCGGAAGCCAACGCCAAATGCAACTCGGCGGTCCGCCGGCCCAGCACGATTGCAGAATCCAAATAAATGCCGACATGATCGCGAGCCAAAAGGAGTGGCTGCCGCTCGGAAAGCTCGACGGGATCCTGCGTCCCATCGCCCAACTCTTCGGGAAACGGGAGCGGGGCAGAGGTTTCAAAATAGCGGTCCAACTCTTCGGTCGTCCACTTCCAACCGTCGCCTTCATTGGCCACAAAACCCTGAAGCATGGCTAAAGTCGACGACTCGCCGTCGGCGCTGGGACGGTATTCCATGGAGCCCGCAAAGGGAGGCACTTGACCGAAATGTGCCTTCTCCGTGAGATATCGCCCGATCTCCGCATCCGGGTTTATCCCGGCCTCCTGCCGCCGGAGCATCTTGAGAATGAACCGATCGCCGTAGAGAATCGAAGTGTTCGTTTGCTCTGCCGAACCTCGTCGCACGGAAAAAGACGCCCCCAGGGTTCCCCGAAGAGCCTCAAACGCCTCTCCGCGCAGGCCCCGAATGTGCCCATGGCGTGACTTCACTTCTCTCTCGTTCTCGATAAAAGAAAGCAATTCCTGGCAGGTGCTCTCGTCGAAAACCCCATCATGCAGCAGGCCCGCTCCTTCGCCAGAAATAATCGCGGCCACAATGGCATTGGGAGAGGTTCGTTGTAGTTCGTCGGCGGTGTCCGCGTAACTTATGGCTAGGGGAAGAAGGTACACCTCCGATCCCCCGTCGTCGAACTGCACTTCAACCAGCGCAACGGCCGAGCTAGGCGAATGGAGCGGAGCCCAATCGCGGATTGTCGTTGTTTTGATGTGGCGGGATTTTCCAGCAAACCAACGCTGCTTCGGAAGATATTCTCGAAAACTGTTCGTTTCCAGACGCTGGCAATTTACCCCTTCAAATATGCTTTTCCAGCCCCCGGTTGCATTCAGAGCCGTCTGCTCTTCGAATTCCATACTTGCCTCCGACGGCTGGGTTCTCTGTTGCAGTTCGAGCCAAAGGAAACTGTAAGGAGCCAAAGTGAGCCGGTAGGGCTGTTGTTCGATCGGCGGGAAGTCCACATAACCGAGGATCTCGACCGGAACAGCACCTTCCGCCTCCGACAGATTGAGATCCACCGGTTGAGCGAAACGAGAGAGATTCGCGACGCACAGGACCCGTTCATCTCGGTACTGTCTCAGGTAGGCGAGTATCTTTCGGTTGGCCGGGTCAAAAAACTTGATTGTTCCGCGCCCAAAGACCGTAAAAAGCTTTCGCAACGCGATCATGTTCCGCACCCAATTCAAGAGCGAGGACGGATCACCTTGCTGGGCTTCCACGTTGACCGCTTCATATCCCCAAACAGGATCCATGATGACGGGACTATAAAGGCGGGCGGGGATAGCCGTGGAAAAGCCGGCGTTGCGATCTGCATTCCACTGCATGGGCGTCCGAACCCCATTGCGGTCACCGAGGTAAATGTTATCGCCCATACCGATTTCGTCGCCGTAGTAGAGGATGGGCGTGCCGGGAAAGGAAAGAAGCAAGCTGTTGAGCAGTTCAATGCGCCGGCGGTTGTTGTCGACCAGGGGGGCAAGGCGCCGCCGGATTCCCAGGTTAATGCGCATTCGCGGGTCCGCGCTATAGGCGAGGTACATATAGTCACGCTCGTCGTTCGTCACCATCTCGAGAGTCAACTCGTCGTGATTCCTCAAAAAGAGACCCCACTGACATGTCTCCGGAAGGCCGGGGGTCTGGGCGATGATGTCGACGATTGGCAGGCGGTCTTCCTGGCGCAGGGCCATATAGATGCGCGGCATCAGTGGAAAATGGAAGGCCATGTGGCACTCGTCGCCATCGCCAAAGTATGGGCGCACATCGGTTGGCCACTGGTTGGCTTCGGCCAGCAGCAAGCGGTTCGAATAGCCCGCGTCGATCTCACGGCGCAGCGTTTTGATCACCGTATGCGTTTCCGCAAGGTTTTCGCAACTGGTTCCGTCCCGCTCAACAAGGTACGGAATCGCGTCCATCCGCAACCCGTCGACACCCATATCCAGCCAGTAGCGCATCACTTTCAGGACTTCCTCGATCACAGCGGGATTATCGAAATTCAGATCGGGCTGGTGCGAGAAAAAGCGGTGCCAGTAATACTGTTTGGCTATCGGATCCCACGTCCAATTGGATCTCTCCGTGTCCGAAAATATAATTCGCGCGCCCTTGTACTTCTCTTCTGTATCGCCCCATACATAAAAGTCGCGCTCCGGCGAACCGCGGGGCGCCTGACGGGCCGCTTGAAACCACGGATGCTGATCGGAAGTGTGGTTCACGACCAGCTCGATCATCACTTGGAGACTGCGGTCGTGAGCGGCCGCCAAAAACTCCCGGAAGTCGTTAATCGTGCCATACATCGGATGGACGTTCAGATAATCGGAGATGTCGTAGCCGTCATCCTTCAGAGGGGAAGGAAAGAAGGGCAGGACCCACAAGCAAGTGACGCCGAGGTCCTGAAGGTAATCCATTTTTTGAATCAAACCGGGGAAGTCACCGATTCCATCGCCATTGCTGTCCTTAAATGCGCGGACGTGCAGCTCATAGATAATGGCATCCTTATACCAGAGCGGGTCTCCTGCACTTCCCAGCCGTTTGGCCATCCGCACCTCATGCGCTACTGCGACGCTCGCGTTGGTAAACGACCACCGCTAAAGGCGGAAGCGTCATGTTTAACGAATAGGGGAGCCCATGAATCGGAAGCGGGACGGCTTGTAAACCGCCAAAGTTACCTTGACCACTTCCACCGTATAAAGGCGCGTCGCTGTTTAGCACTTCCTTCCAGAACCCCTCTTGTGGGACACCCACACGATAGTTTTGTCGGACGACCGGAGTAAAATTGCACACGAAAAGTAGTTGGTCATCCGGTTTACGTCCACACCGGAGGAAGCTGACCACGCTCCTTTGAAAATCTTTGCAGTCCACCCAGGCAAAGCCGGCGGCGTCAAAGTCTAATTCGTACAGCGCCGGCTGGCCGCGATACAGAGTGTTCAAATCGCGCACCCAGCGCGCCAGCGCGGAGTGCAGCGGTGATTCGAGCAGATGCCATTCGAGGCTGGCATCGTGATTCCATTCCGACCACTGGCCAAATTCATCGCCCATGAATAGGAGCTTCTTCCCAGGATGACCGAACATGAACCCGTAAAGGAGCCGCAAGTTCGCAAATTTCTGCCATTCGTCGCCGGGCATTTTTCGCAATAGCGAACCTTTTCCGTAGACAACTTCGTCGTGTGAGAATGGCAGTACAAAATTCTCGGTGAAGGCATACAGAAGGCTAAACGTAATCTGATTGTGGTGGTAGCTCCGAAATACCGGATCCTGCGACATGTAGCCAAGCATGTCATGCATCCAGCCCATGTTCCATTTGAGACCGAATCCAAGGCCACCGACATAATTGGGCCGGGAGACCAGCGGCCAGGCGGTTGATTCTTCCGCGATGGTCATTACGTTCGGAAAAGACTCATAGACGCTCGCGTTGAAACTCCTCAGGAATTCAATGGCCTCAATGTTCTCTTTTCCGCCGTAGCGATTGGGGATCCATTCGCCCTCGTGTCTTCCATAGTCGAGATACAGCATGGCGGCCACCGCATCGACTCGCAGTCCGTCAACGTGGTATTTGTCCAACCAGAACAGGGCGTTGCTTATCAAGAAGCTTCGAACTTCGTTTCGGCCGTAGTTGAAAACAAAAGTATTCCAGTCCGGATGCTCGCCCTTTCGCGGATCGGCATGCTCGTAAAGATGCGACCCATCGAAATAGCCGAGACCCGCCTCGTCCTTCGGGAAATGAGCCGGAACCCAATCCAGAATCACGCCGATTTCGTGCTGATGAAGGTAGTCGACGAAATACATGAAGTCGGTCGGTGACCCAAACCTGCTTGTCGGGGCGAAGTAGCCGGTCGTTTCGTACCCCCACGAGCCGTCGAAGGGATGCTCCATCACAGGAAGTAACTCAATGTGTGTGAAGCCCGTGGCATGGACATAATCGGCGAGCAACGGTGCCATTTCGCGGTAAGTGAGCCAGCGGTTGCCTTCTTCCTGGACCCGCCTCCAGGATCCGAGATGCACCTCGTAAATGGAAACCGGAGCGTCAAGGGCGTTGCGTTTCGCGCGAGCCGCCATCCAGGAATCGTCCTGCCAGGCATAACCCCGTAAATCCCACACGCGAGAAGCGGTGTGAGGCCGGATTTCTGCCGAAAAGCAGTAGGGATCTGCTTTGTCGACCGCATACCCTTGGTAAATGGACTCAATATGGTACTTGTACGTGTCGCCTTGACGCACGTGGGGAATGAACGCTTCCCAAACGCCTGCAGAACTCGGGCCCATTGGATTGGCTGAGGCGTTCCAGCGATTGAAATTGCCGATGACAGAAACAAGCTTCGCGTTGGGGGCCCACACGGCGAATTGAACTCCGCGCTGCCCATCACGCTCGATAAAGTGGGCGCCAAGTCTTTCGTAGGCGCGGTGAAGGGTGCCTTCCGCCAGCAAATACCGATCAAGATCGTTTAGTGCCGATTGCATTAATG
>Ga0306920_100014157_pt1 | contig 10886 bp, 6 predicted proteins | sample flu12Cox44000170_FD_204666 | JGI IMG/M metagenome (GOLD analysis project Ga0306920, IMG submission 204666) | Lab enrichment of tropical soil microbial communities from Luquillo Experimental Forest, Puerto Rico - flux4day.12C.oxic.44.000.170 (v2)... | ecosystem: Environmental > Terrestrial >...
GATATGTGCCAGCAAGTCGGCGAAGCCGCGCTCGATGGATTCAAGATTACCGAGCCGCGCATCGGATGCGTCGAATCGTTTGATCAGTAGCGTGATGCGGTCTTCGAGACGGTGGAGGGTGGCATGATCGGTCTGTGCCAGCCGGCCGCGGTCAAGCTTCTCGACCAGCGGGGTTAACAGCTTCTCGAGTTCCCGCGGCACCCCATGGCCGACCTCGGCGGATGCATGCACCGCGCTGGCAAGCGTATCGATGCGGCTTTCCAGGGCCGAAACCGCGTGTCCGCTGGCCGCGCTGTTGGCGAGGGCATCCACCTTGACGGCCAGCGCCCGAACGTCCTCGGCCACTTTATCCAGGGCGTCGCCGGACGCGACGTGGGACACGATCCCGCGCAAGGCGCCGATGGCGGTTTGAAGTTGCTCAAGTGCCGTCGGATCCTGCCTGACGACGATCAAGTCCACCTTCTGTGCCAGGGCTTTGACCGATTCATCGAATCCAATCAGGCTCTCGGCGGTCGTCAGGCGGCGCAACGCGTCTCGCACCTCGGTAAGTCCGCCCTCGATCGCGGCAAGGACGCTCGAGTCGACGCCCGATTGACGTGAATGATTGATCTGCTTGGCCAGTGCGTCCACCTGCAGACCGAGCGAGTCGACCGCCTGTCGCGGCAAGGCTTCGGTAATTTGGCGGCTTATTTCCAAAAGATCGGCGCGAAACGCGGCGATGAGTTTTTCAAAATCGTGCGGCGGGTGTGGCGATTCGATCTGATTCGTGATGTGGCGAAGCTGCTGTTCGAGGGTATTCAGATCGATGGGCGTTTCGGCGACGGCTGACGCATTTGCCGGGCACGACAAAAGCCCTGCTGGCTGCGGCCGGCCGGAACGTTCCGCACCGAGATGCGGTGCGGCACCGCGCGCCATACGATCGAGTTGGGATGTCAGTTTGTCGAGACGGGAATGAACATCGTCGAATTCTTCACGCGCGAGCGAAGCCTCTCGCGCCAGCACGTTCTCGCGCTCGTATTTGCCATCGTGCCGCCGCGGGCGTTGGCTGCCGTTCGCCGCGTTAGGCTCGGGCGGCGCGTCCGGCCAGCCGACACGGCCGTCACCTACTTTTTCACAGTCAGTTTGCCGCATCGGTCCGCCGTTAGAGCTGTCGCTCTGTTCGATGAGGTCGTTGAGCCACTCTCCGACCGACATGCCGGCGCGACGTGCCGCGTTGTCGGTGGCTTCGCGTGCTTCTGAGCGGGGGCCTCTGAGGTTCCACAGACCGCCGGATTTCATTGCGCGCAAAGCCACTTCAGGAGGGAACGCGGAAATCGCCTCTCAAAAAAACAAGCGGGCGTGGTCTGATGTCCTCAATGCCGACTTTTCCGGATTAGCGTAAACAAGCCGTTAATGGCTGCGCTCGGCGAAGAGCATAATCGCCATTCCGGCGTCGTAGCGGGGGTATAAATCGGCTAGGCTATGCCGCTGACCGGCCAGAAAGAGGCCCGAGGCGGGTTAGGAACAGTCATGCCGGTCTATAAGGCTCCCGTGGATGAAATCACGTTCCTTTTGAGCGACGTCTTTCATCTCGACCGCTACAACAACCTACCGGGCTTTGCCGAAGCGACTTCCGATGTCGTCGAGGCGGTCCTCACCGAGGCCGCGAAATTCAGCGAAGCGGCCCTCGCGCCTCTCAACCGCGCTGGCGATAAGGAAGGCTGCCGTCGCAACGCGGATGGCAGTGTCACTACCCCGAGTGGATTCAAAGACGCCTACAAGCGACTTGCCGATGGCGGCTGGATCGGTGTCGCCGCACCCGCGGAATTCGGCGGCCAAGGCCTGCCGGTCGTGCTCGCCCAAGCCGTGAACGAGTTTTTCTGCTCGGCGAACATGGCGTTCGCCATGTATGCAGGCATCACCCAAGGCGCCGCCGCGGCGCTTCTGGTTCATGGCTCCCTGGAACAGAAAAAGTTGTATTTGCCCAAGCTCGTCGCCGGGCAATGGGCCGGAACCATGAACCTGACTGAACCACAATGCGGCACCGATCTCGGCTTGGTGCGCACCCGGGCCGCCGCTCAGGCCGACGGCAGTTACAAGATCTCGGGGACGAAGATCTTCATTTCGGCCGGCGAGCACGATCTCGCCGAGAACATCGTCCATCTTGTGCTCGCTCGCATCGAGGATGCGCCGGAAGGCACGCGGGGGCTATCCTTGTTCATCGTGCCGAAATTCGTGCCGGCGGCCGATGGCGGCGTTGGCACGCGTAACGCGGTGTCTTGCGGTTCGCTCGAAGACAAGATGGGGATTCACGGCAACTCAACTTGCGTGATGAATTACGACGGCGCTACCGGCTGGCTCGTGGCCGAGCCCAATCGCGGCCTCCACGCGATGTTCACGATGATGAACGAGGCGCGTCTCGGCGTCGGGGTGCAGGGCCTGGCGATGTCCGAGGTCGCCTATCAGAATGCCGCCGCCTATGCCAAGGAACGGCTCGCCGGCCGCGCCTTGACCGGGGCGAAGTTTCCGCAAAAACCCGCCGATCCGATCGTGGTCCATCCGGACGTACGGCGCATACTCATGAGTATCCGCGCGTTCAATGAAGCGGCTCGCGCGCTGGTGTCATGGACCGCGCTTAGAAGCGATATCGCGCGGCGTTCGACGGACGCCAAGGAACGCCAGGCCGCGGAGGACCATTTGGGACTGCTCACCCCCGTGATAAAGGGCGTGCTGACGGATCAAGGCTTTGCCAACACCGTTCTGGCTCAACAGATATTTGGCGGTCACGGCTACATCGCCGAGCACGGCATGGAGCAATTCGTGCGGGACGCGCGCATCACCATGCTCTACGAGGGCACGAACGGCATCCAGGCACTCGACCTCGTCGGCCGCAAGCTGCCGAAGGACGGCGGCCGGGCGTTGCAGGCTTTTTTCGCCGAGATCGCAGCTTACGTTAAGGAACGCGGCGGAGATCCGGCCATGGCGCCCTACGTCGTGCCGCTCAATCGGGCGCTCGGTGAATTGCAGCAGGCAACTATGTGGTTTTTGCAGAACGCGCTCGGCAATCCCGACAATGCTGGCGCGGGAGCGACCGATTATATGCATCTCCTAGGCCTGGTCGCACTCGGCTATATGTGGTGCCTGATTGCGGAAGCCGCGAAATCGAAGAACGCGGCTGGAGGTAACGGTGGGACGGAACGGATGGCGCAGCGGCTGGCGACCGGCCGTTTCTTCATGGAACGGATGCTGCCTGCCACCACGATGCATCTGGCTCGCATCAAGGCCGGAGCAGGGAGCACGATGGCGCTGGCGGCGGATTCGTTCTAGCCGTTCTTCGCTTTCCCGCACGGGAGAGGGATAGGAGAAATTCGGATGCCCGAAGCTTTCATCTATGATCATGTGCGCACGCCGCGCGGACGCGGCAAAGTGGACGGCGCGCTGCACGAGGTCACCGCGCTCAACTTGGCGAGCCAAACGCTCGGCGCCATTAAAAGCCGCAACAATCTCGATACCGCGCTGCTGGACGACGTCGTGATGGGTGTCGTCGACCCGGTCGGCGAAGCGGCCGCCGATATCGCGCGCACGGCCGCGCTGGTGGCTGGCTATGGGGACAGCGTCGCCGGAGTTCAGATCAATCGCTTCTGTGCGTCGGGTCTCGATGCGGTCAATTTCGCAGCCGCTCAGGTCATTTCCGGTCAGCAGGAATTGGCGGTCGGCGGCGGGGTCGAATCCATGAGCCGCGTCGGCATCGGTTCGGCCGGCGGCGCCTGGGCCGTCGATCCTTCGATCGCGGTTGCGCATTATTTCCTGCCGCAGGGAATTTCCGCCGATTTAATCGCGACCAAATACGGATTTTCGCGCGACGACGTCGACGCCTATGCCGTCGAAAGCCAGAAGCGGGCGGCAACGGCATGGCAAGAAGGCCGCTTCGACCGCTCGGTGTTGCCGGTCAAAGACGTCAACGGGCTGACCATCCTGGCGAAGGACGAACACATGCGTCCCGAAACGACGATGCAGTCGCTCGCCGCGCTGCAGCCGTCTTTCGTCCAGATGGGCGAATTGGGCGGTTTCGACGCCGTCGCCATTCAAGCCCACCCCGAAGTGGAATTCATCAACCACGTCCACCACGCCGGCAATTCCTCTGGCATTGTGGACGGCGCCGCGGCGGTGCTCGTCGGCAGCAAAGCAGCCGGCGAGAAAATCGGTTTGCGACCGCGCGCGCGGCTTCGTGCCTTCGCCAATATCGGTTCGGATCCCGCGTTGATGCTGACGGGCCCGATCGACGTCACCAAGAAAGTGCTGAAGAAGGCAGGCATGCAGCTTTCCGACATCGATCTTTTCGAGATCAACGAGGCCTTCGCTTCGGTGGTGCTGCGCTTCCTGCAGGCATTCGAGCTCGATAGGTCCAACGTCAATGTCAATGGCGGCGCCATTGCCATGGGCCATCCCTTGGGCGCAACCGGCGCGATCATTCTCGGCACGTTGCTCGATGAGCTGGAGCGGCGAGACTTGACGACGGGGCTTGTTACGCTCTGTATCGGCGCAGGCATGGGCACGGCCACGATCATCGAGCGGCTGTAAGCAGCGATGCCTAAGATCGACATTGCACGGCTCGCCATCGATGGCCGCACCAATTATCCGGCGCCGTTCGATCGCGCGGTGCACGGCCGCGAGCGCAGGCGGCTCGGGAACGCGGCCGGCCTCGATCAATTCGGCGTCAACCTGGCGATGCTCAAGCCAGGCGCTTCGCTGCGGCATTGGCACGAGAACGAAGACGAACTCCTCTACATACTTGAAGTTGAAGTCGTGCTGGTTGAAGACGCTGGCGAGACCGTGCTGAGGGCAGGGGACACGGCGGGCTTCAAGGCCAACAGCCGCGACGGGCACCATCTCATCAATAGAACGGCTCGAAACGCGGTCTATCTCGAAATCGGCACGCGCGCGCAGCATGAGCGCGTCGAATATCCCGACGTCGATCTGGTGGCGGTGCGTGACGGAAAAGGCATGCGCTTTACCCACAAGAACGGCGATCCCTATGCGTGAGTACAAACGATGAGCTTCACCAACTTCACTGTCGAGATCGACGGCGACGGGATTGCGCTCGTGACCTGGAACGAGCCAGGGCGCACGATGAACGTCATAGACCTAGCGGTCATGGATGAGCTTTCGACCCTCGTCGCGGAGCTCGCGGCCGACGAAGCCGTCAAGGGCGTCGTCATTACGTCGGGCAAGGATACGTTCTGCGCCGGCGCCGATCTGACCATGCTCGAAATGCTCGGCCGGACCTTTGCCGAACTCGTTGCCGCGCAAGGCGAGGCGGCGGCGACCGCCCAATTTTTCGAGGAGAGCCGAAAGCTTTCGCTGCTTTATCGCCGTATCGAGACATGCGGCAAGCCTTGGGTCGCCGCGATCAACGGCACCGCGCTCGGCGGCGGCTTCGAATTGGCGCTTGCCTGTCATCGCAGGATTGCAGCCGACAACGCTCGAACGCGCCTCGGGCAACCCGAGGTCAAAGTCGGCCTATTGCCGGGAGCCGGCGGCACGCAGCGTATTGCCCGGATGCTGCCGCCGTCCGATGCGCTGCAGTTCCTGCTCAAGGGCGAGCAGGTGCAACTCAACCGCGCCAAAGCCATGAAGCTCGTCGATACCGTGGTGCCAAAAGCCGATCTCATCCGGACGGCGAAGGAATGGATCAAATCCGGCGGCACGGCTAGGGCGCCGTGGGATACCGACGGATTTAAACTGCCCGGCGGCCCGGTTTATTCGAAAGCCGGGATGATGGTTTTTCCAGTCGCCAATGCCATTTATCGCCGGGAGACCTACGATAATTATCCCGCCGCGCGCGCCATCCTGCAGGTTGTCTACGAGGGCTTGCAGCTGCCTATGGATCAAGCATTGCGGGTCGAGTCCCGTTGGTTCGCCAAGATTTTGCGATCGCGCGAAGCCGCCGCGATGATCCGAACACTGTTCGTATCCATGCAGGAACTCAATAAGGGCGCGCGGCGCCCGGACAATATTCCTGCAACGCCCCTGAAAAGGATCGGCGTGCTCGGTGCCGGCTTCATGGGCAGCGCAATCGCCTATGTCAGCGCGCTCGCCGGTCTCGAGGTCGTTCTTCTCGATCGCGATCCGGAAACAGCGGCGAAGGGCAAGGCCCATTCGCAAAAATTGGTGACCGAACAGGTCAACCGCGGCCGCGCCACCACTGCCGATCGCGATGCTTTGCTCGCGCGCATCAACCCGACGGCCGATTTCGTCGAACTGAAGGATTGCGATCTCGTCGTAGAGGCGGTGTTCGAGGATCGCAAGATCAAGGATGAAGTGATTTCCCGCGCGCAAAACGTAATCGGAGAAGAGGCGATCTTCGGGTCCAACACCTCGACCCTGCCGATCACCTCGCTGGCGGCGGCCTTTAAGGACCGCTCACGCTTCATCGGCATTCATTTCTTTTCGCCGGTCGAGCGCATGATGCTGGTTGAGATCATCATGGGGAAAGAAACGGGCGATGCGGCGCTCGCCACGGCACTCGATTTTGTGCGCACGATCCGAAAAACCCCGATCGTGGTCAACGATTCCCGCGGTTTCTACACCTCGCGGGTCGTCGGCACCTATATCCGCGAGGGCCACCTGATGCTGACAGAAGGCGTTCCGCCGGCCTTGGTCGAGAATGTCGCCCGCATGGCGGGAATGCCGGTCGGGCCGCTTGCGCTCACCGATGAAGTGGCGGTGGATCTCGCCTGGAAGGTTCTAAAGGCGACCGAGGCCGATCTCGGGCCGGCGATGGTTGACGCCAAGCAAAAGGCGCTGCTCAACGAAATGGTCGAGAAGCGTTCACGCTACGGCCGCAAGAACGGCAAGGGCTTTTACGACTATCCGCAAAATGGGCCGAAACGATTGTGGCCGGGCCTGCGCGAGCTGCAACCGGACTGGCTCAATCCCGACACCCTAGACATCGATGTGCTAAAGCACCGCCTGCTCGCCATTCAAGCGTTGGAATCTGCGCGGTGCATCGAGGAAGGCGTCGTTACCGACGTGCGGGAAGCCGATGTCGGGTCGATCCTCGGCTTCGGCTTTGTGCCTTTCACCGGCGGCACCGTTTCCTATATCGACGGCATGGGCGTGAAGGCTTTTGTTGAATTGTGCGGCGATCTGGCCAAACGCTACGGCGAGCGGTTCACGCCTTCGAAGCTTCTGCTCGACATGGCAAAGAAGGGCGAGACATTCTATGGCCGTTTCGCACCCGAAAAGCGTAAGGCCGTCGCATAATTCATGAAAACATATTGCTCCCCGGCACGCGCTCCGTATAAGGCCGCGAGGACCTCGCATGGCGCGTGATCAAGTCGATTTAAATCCGATCGGCGGGCGCGACGATCTCGTGCATTGGCTTGCCGAAGGGGTCAAACCGAAATCGCAATTCCGCATCGGCACCGAACACGAGAAATTTGCCTTCACGCTCGAAGGTCATCGCCCCGTGCCTTATGAGGGGCGGCGCGGCATTCGCGCGCTGCTCGAGGGCATGCAGCATCTGCTCGGCTGGCAGCCGATCATGGAAGGGCAGAGCATCATCGGGCTGTTCGACGTGACCGGAGGCGGCGCGATCTCGCTAGAGCCTGGCGGTCAATTCGAGCTTTCAGGCGCGCAACTTGAAACTGTCCATCAGACATCGGGAGAGCTGATGGCGCATCTCGCGCAGGTCCGAGAGGTCGCGCAGCCGCTGCATATCGGTTTTCTCGGCATCGGCATGACGCCGAGCTGGACGCTGGCCGAAACGCCGAAAATGCCGAAGGGGCGCTATAGAATCATGACCGCCTACATGCCGAAAGTCGGCACACACGGCCTCGATATGATGTATCGCACCTGCACCGTGCAGACCAATCTCGATTTCTCCTCCGAAGCCGACATGGTGAAGAAGTTGCGCGTATCGATTGCGTTACAGCCGGTCGCGACCGCGCTGTTCGCAAACTCGCCGTTCACCGACGGCAAGCCCAACGGTTACCTGTCGTTCCGCTCGGAAATCTGGCGCGATACCGATAATGCGCGTGCCGGCATGTTGCCGTGGGTGTTCGAACCGGGCATGGGCTTCGAGCGCTGGGTCGACTATGCGCTGGACGTGCCGATGTATTTCATCAAGCACGGCGATGACTATGTCGACGTCGCCGGACAGTCGTTTCACGATTTACTTGCAGGAAAATTGGCGGCCATGCCGGGAACGCGCGCGACCATCTCGGATTGGGCAAATCATCTCAGCACGATATTCCCGGAAGTGCGGCTTAAGCGCTACTTGGAAATGCGCGGCGCCGATTCGGGCGCGTTGCGGAATTTGCTGGCGTTACCGGCTCTGTGGGTCGGCATTCTTTATGACGATATGTCGCTCGATGCCGCTTGGGATCTCGTCAAGGGCTGGACCGCCGAAGATCGCCAATCGCTTCGCGATGCCGTGCCGAAGCAGGGTCTTGCCGCCGCGGTTCGCGGCCGCACCGTTCTCGAGATTGCGACTGAAGCTCTCAAATTCGCCAATACCGGATTGAGGCGCCGGAAACACATTGATGTCGAGGGCTGGGACGAGTCGCGTTATCTCGAACCGCTGGAGGACCGGCTTGCGCGCGGCACGACGCCGGCGCAGGAATTGCTCGATAAATATCACGGGCCATGGCACGGCTCGGTCGATCCGATTTATACCGATGAGGCTTACTGAAGGCTGCGCTTGGCGCAGCTAATGCGCCGCAGCCGATCTCGGCATTCGCGGGCAATTGGCGGCTTGGATTTTCCATGGCATCGCTGGTCAATGCTTCTTTGTGCGCGGTGCTTGGGATCGCCTTCTGCACGGTGCTCGGTTATGCGCTTGCCCGCCACATTCTGCCGCGCGCTCTGGCGCTCGGCGCGGCGCCGGTTATTGGCTGGGCGGCGTTCAGCGCGGCGACGCTGCCGATCCTCACGGCAATCGGGTTTTCTGCGGTTGCGGTCGCTGGCGTAGCGGCGCTCTGCCTCGTGATTGCCGGTGGTTCCTTGCTGCAACCGGGGCCGGACGAAACCGCCGATGATATCGGCATGCACGCTATCGGCATAAAGCCGTATTGCTTTGCCGCTGCGGGACTAGTCGCGCTCATCCCGGCGGTCGCCATCCTTCCCAAATATTCGGCGGACGGCGTTCACCTTGCCAGTCCGATCTTCGATCATTCTAAAATTGCGATCATTGATGCGATGATAAGGCAAGGCCTGCCGCCAGTTGATCCGGCATTTGGCCCAGCGGTCGCCGCCGGTCGGCTTGCCTACTATTATCTGTGGCATTTCAGTGCGGCTGAATTGGCGTTGCCGCTGCGTGCCAGCGGATGGGAAGCGGATATCGGCCTGACTTGGTTTACCGCGTTCGCTTCGCTGAGCTTGATGATGGCCGCCGCCGTCTGGCTCGGCAAGCGAGCAAGCGCGGCGATTTGGGTTGTGGCATTTGCGACTGCCGGCTCGCTGCGGGAAGCGTCGAGTCTTCTGTTCGGCAGCTACAACCTTGAACCGTTCCTGCAGCATCCGACCGGGTTCGGCGGCTGGTTGTACCAATCCGCATGGGTACCGCAGCACCTGATGTCTGCGTCATGCACGGCGGCGGCGATGTTGCTCATCGTGCATTACGCGGAGCGGCAGAGCGTGACGCGGCTCGTAACTCTGGTTCTGGTCGTCGTCGCGGGCTTCGAAAGCTCGGCCTTCGTCGGCGGCGTGACGTTCGCGGTTGTCGTGCTGGCTTCCGCACCGTTGTTATTCGCCGATATGAAGGCCAAGCAGCGGCGGACCGTCGCGGCCGGTTTGGCCACAGCCGCCGTGCTCGTAATATGTCTCGCCGCGCCGTTCATTCGCGACGAGTTCGGCGCCGTCTCGGCGCGCGAGGGTGTCCATCCCATCGTCTTCCATCACCTCGAAGTGCTCGGCGAAATGTTCCCGCAATCGCTGCGGCGCGTCCTCGACGGGCCGGCCTATTGGCTGATCCTGCTGCCCATCGAATTTCCGGCAACATTCGTTATCGGGGCGATCTCGTTCGTTGCAATGTTGCGGAACGAAGAGGCCGGCCCGGAAAAAACCGCTGCGAAGCTTTTGGTTACCCTCGCCACGGCGGGTCTTTCGGTATCTTGGCTGCTGGTTAGCACGTTGGGCAACAATAACGATCTCGGCTTGCGCGCCGTGTTGCCCGCCTCCATGGTCCTGATCGTGGGTACAGCCGTCGCGATGACGGTTGTGCCGCGCCGCGCCGTTATTGTCGCGGCCGCGATCGGCGCGCTTGCTCTGAGCCTTCCCGATACCGTCGCGATGATCCTTTCGAACGTGAGAGGAAATGCCGCCGCCGACGGCGAGGTCTTCGCTCAGGCCCCGGAATTATGGAACGCGGTACGGCGCTACACTTCTGCGAATGCGCGTATCGCGAACAATCCGCTGTTCTTGCAAGATTTGACGCCGTGGCCGGTCAATATCTCCTGGGCGCTTATTGCCGACCGCAGTTCGTGTTTTGCCGGGCGCGAATTGGCGCTCACCTTCGCGCCGTTGCCGGCGGATCGGCGGGAGGCGATCAACGCGCAATTCACGCACCTGTTCGCCGGGCAGGGAACGCCGCAGGACGCCGGCGATCTCGCCACAGAGTATGGCTGCGATGTGGTCATCGTTGTTCCCCAAGACGGCGCCTGGAAGAACGATCCGTTCGCCGCAAGCCCCGATTATCGTCTTGTGGAAAGCCGCGAGGATCAGTGGCGGATTTACGTGAAGTCCGCGCCCAAAATCGGCAACTAGATTCCCGCGTACCAGTTGAAGCCTCGCGAGCTCCAATAAGTGTCGCGAAAGTCGTTGGTGACCTCGATTGCCTTAATCCATTTGGCGTTCTTGTAGCCGAGCTTGGTCGCTGTGCGCAACCGCAGCGGATAGCCGAATGG
>Ga0306920_100014158_pt1 | contig 10886 bp, 8 predicted proteins | sample flu12Cox44000170_FD_204666 | JGI IMG/M metagenome (GOLD analysis project Ga0306920, IMG submission 204666) | Lab enrichment of tropical soil microbial communities from Luquillo Experimental Forest, Puerto Rico - flux4day.12C.oxic.44.000.170 (v2)... | ecosystem: Environmental > Terrestrial >...
ATCAGCCGGGTGGCGGCTCAACGATCCGAAATGCGCTCCATGCTGGCCGACAGCAGCGGCGCCGGGCTGCTCGTCGGCCTGCGACAGAAAACCGCTGACTTGTCCGGCGGTATTCTGCAGTAGCGTTGCCGGCGCGAAGACCGCCTGGGCACTTTTCAGCCACGCGCATCTTTCCGCGACGAGTGGTTAAGAGCTGGGCAGCCTGCGCATCGCCGAACCTATTGGCGGTGTAGCCCGAGCGCCGGGATGGAGTCGGAATGCTGAGCAATAACTTTTGGGTCCAACAGCCGCCTCATGATGCCTCGTTATCCACTAGCCGCACGGCGAGGCCACATAGAACGCCTGGAGCGCCCTCAGCGCCGCGATCAGGGTGCCGGAAGCCGCCTTGTCCCCGTGTCATTGAGGGGCGGGCGGAGGGTTGCTCGACACAGCAAGCGGCTTGATTAGCACGTCGCCTCTCCAGGTAATGCCGGCCCTGTACCGCTCCGCGCTGATGTCGGTTCGGAAGTGGGGCCGAGAGTTCGTATCCTCCTCCCTCCTGCGCAGAGTCGGGTGAAAATGCCGGATTGACCCGTGACCGCCCGAGGACGGGTCAGCGCGATAACAGGAGGTGTGGGCGTGGCACAGATATTCAGGTTTCTCGTCATAAGAGACAATGGCGAGGTTTGCCGCCACGCAGCGAAGTGCCGCAGAAGCGAGTGAGATATGCTGAGAGCACGGAGTTTAGACCACCTCGGGCGCACGATCGCGGAACGCCGCATCGATGCGGGTCTGCCACAGATCGGGCGGTTCGAACACGTGAGAGTCAGACGAAAGAACTAGCGGCAGCATCGGCATCTCCTTTCTCACCTGATCGCGAGCAACACCTTTGGCAACCGGCCCATCGCCGTCAAGGTGAGCGCCGTTGGTGATCCGTGCCCGGCTGCCGTCAAGGTGACGGCGCCAAGGAGACCGTGGGCAAGGAGACGGGGTGGTCCGCCCTCCACGCGACCTCGCGGTTTACGGCCGTGACGGTGAACGGCGCGTTTCTTCGGCCGGAGCGACGTCGGTATTTCGCCATCCATGATCGCCTCCGTAGAGCCGACCACGCCCTCCCAGCGCCTGCCGATTGGCGGGCGATGCAATCTATCCGAGCGACGGGTCTCAGCATCCCTTCCGACGATCGATCACGACATCCCCGTCCGCGGCGTTCGACCCGAAGCGGAGGTTCGATCTACCGCCGGTTCTACTGACCCCAATGACCTGCTAGAATGTCGCCGCGCGCCCTCACTTCCGACGGGCGCGATCTGTTGTTCAAGGCGAGAAGCCAGCCCATGGCTCATTTATCTGAAGCGCACGATGCACCGACCGTCGGTTTTATGCCCGAGCTCGATCGGCTTGCCGTCGATGCCATGGCCGACTGGAAAGTGCCAGGCCTAGCTCTTGCCGTGGTGCAGGACGGCAAGGTGGCGTTCACGAAGGGCTACGGTCAGCGCGATGTCGAGGCGAGCCTGCCCGTGACCACTTCGACGCAGTTTCTGATTTGCTCTATCACCAAATCGTTCACCGCGACCGGTGTGGCGCTCTTGCACAACGAGGGGCGCCTCGACTGGACCAAACCCGTGCGCGACTACATTCCGGAGTTTCGCCTGCACGATGCGGTGGCGACCGAGCGGGTCACGGTGCTCGACCTACTGTGTCATCGATCGGGGTTGCCGCGCCATGACTGGGTGCATTTTCCTGGCGATCGCTCGCCCGCTGAAATGCTCGGCCTGATGCGGCATCTCGAATTGAGCCGCGATATTCGCGCGGCCTGGCAATACAACAACCTCTGCTACAACGTCGCTGGTCTGCTCATCGAGCGCCTCAGCGGACAAAGTTATGAACACCTTATTCGCGTGCGGCTGACCGACACGCTCGGCATGACGGTCAGTTTCACCCTTGAAGATCTTGAAGCCTCGGCGGACGCCGCCCGGCCCTACATGATGCACGAGGACACACGGCTGCCGGCCACCCGCCTGCCGATACGCACCATGGCGGGCGGTGCAATAAACACGTCGGTCGCAGACCTCGCACACTGGATGCGGTTGCATCTCGGCAAAGGAGAGCTCAACGGTGAGCGCCTGCTGCCGGCCGCGCTGATCGGCGAGCTGCATGCGCCACGCGTGTACAATACATCGCCTGGCTACGGGGAGTTCGGCGAAGCGCACTATGGCCTCGGCTTTCAATGCAACAGCTATCGCGGTGACCGGCTGGTGTCGCACAGCGGCGGCTGGGGCACCCTGATGACACTTGTGCCGGACTTTGGTATCGGCGTCGCCGTCTTCACCAATCGTAGTCCGAGCGAAGTGCCGCAGACGCTGACCTGGTACATAATCGACCGGCTGCGTAGCCGCGAGCCGGTCGACTGGCGCGAGCGCTTCCGCAAGCGGCGCGAGGAAATTCTCGCCCATTTGCAGGCCGACAAGGAGGCGCGCGAGAAGGCCCGCCACAAAAATACGCGGCAGGCGCATGAGCTCGCAGCCTACGCCGGTGACTATGAGCATCCGGCCTACGGCATGATGTCGATCAAGGAGGAGGGCGGCGCACTGCACTGGTCGTGGCGCGGCATGTTCGCGACCATGGCGTACCGCCACTATGAGACGTTCGAATTGCCGGAGGTGCCAGACCGGCTGCTACCGGACAGGCTTGCCATCACCTTCCTGACCGATCGCGACGGCAACATTGTTAGTCTTTCGGCGGCGCTCGAGTCGATGGTCAAGGATATCGTGTTCGTGCGTCTCGCGGCCGGCGACTGCACCGACGCGGCTTTCCGCAAGCGGTGCGAAGGCAGTTTCAAGAGCGGCGCGACGACGCATCGCGTGACCCTGGATACGGAAGGCCAGCTTGTGCTGAAGCCCGACACCAGCCGGCCTATCGCCTTGCGCCTCACCAAGCTCGAAGCTTTCGCATTGTCGAACTGGAGGGCTTCGTCGTCGAATTTCGCGGCGACGGGACGATCGTCGATGAATTGATGTTCCATCAACCAAACGGCACGTTTGTCGCAAAGCGCGTGGAGGGGTAAGGGCTCAGTGGCAATGGTCACCACGCACGTGTGCCAGATGGCGGTTCGCCGAAATTTCGCCGCTTGTCCAGGTCTCGGGCTTTGGGGCGCGTGTAACGTCGGGCGTATGAGCGAACAGCTGACGTCGCATATGGGCCACTTTCGATAGACAGAGACTACCGAGAGTGCCCTTCAGGGACAGTACGCCGATCCCGGGGGAACGGCTCAAGGCGACCCGTTTCAGCCACTCAGCCTTGGCCGCGGGAACTGGTCTTCATCCCCATCTCGGTCATTCCCCCCCCAGCCCGGAGGGCTTGGGAGGGTCAAAAACCCGCCAATTGAACCCAACACGGGCACGCCACCCCCTTAACCCTGTCCGGCTTCCGAGCCGCCGGCTCTTACACAATTTTACAACGATTAACGCGGCCAGCACGCGAGGCGGTGCCACATTCCAGACGACGGAGCCAACGGAGCGTCGACGATACCAATGCGCACCCAAGCCGAGACGTGCTTGGTTCCTGCTCGAGGCCGTGCGGCCGGGGTAGCGCTTTGGACGGCGCCTCGTCGGTACCGCCAAACCCAAATTTCTGCCGGGAGGGATTAGCGGTCATGACACAGTCACAGATGTTGCAAGTGATCGCTTTGCGGATCGTTCCAAAAATGTTTTTGTGGAAAGCCGTGGCTTTTGCCGCCGGGCTTGCCCTTAGCGTGCTCTCGTATCCGGTCCATGCCGCAACGTCGGGCGGCGATACCGTCCAAGGCCTCTACGACGCTCTGCTCAACACGATGAAGAACGGCCGGACACTGGGGCGAAGCGGCCGGTTCACGCAACTGGCGCCGGTCATTCGCCGCAGCTTCGATGTCGCCTCAATGGCGCGGTTGTCGGTCGGCCCGTCCTGGGCTGGGTTGAGCGAGCCGCAACGCCAGCAGATGACCGAGAGCTTCGGGCGCTACATCTCGGCGATCTACGCAGACCGCTTCGACAGCTACGACGGACAAAAGCTAGAAGTGACCGGTGAGCAGGTCGCCCCGTCCGGGGTCATGGTGAAGAGCCAGATCATCAAGGCCAGTGGTGAGCCGGTCAAGGTCGACTACATGATGCACCGCAATGGCGACAATTGGCTGATCTCCGACATCTACCTCGACAGCGCCATTAGCGAAGTGGCGACCCGCCGCTCCGAATTCGCTGCCATCCTAAGGAAAGAGGGCATTGACGGTCTGATCGCGGCGCTCAACCGCAAGGCCGATATCCTCACCGGTACCACGGCCAGGGCCTTCTAGGACCTATCCCGTTTCAGGGTGCATGACCATGGATTTTCAGACAAAGCAACAAGATCCGAAAAGCGGGTGTTGCACTGGCCCCTCGGGAACGCAGTCAGGTCAGGCGGAACCAAAGGCTGTCGACGGAAGCATTCACCGAAAAATCGAGGCCCTGATCCCCCGTCTCAGACGTTACGCGATGGTCTTGACGCGCGATGCGGTCGCTGCTGACGATCTCGTTCAGGATTGTCTCGCCCGCGCCATCGCAAAAATCCACTTGTGGGAGCAGGGTACCGATCTTCGCGCTTGGCTATTCACGATATTGCACCACCAACATCACAGCCTTGCTCGCCGAGACGCGCGCCAGCGCGCGAGCATCCAATTGCAGAGACATCACTCGCATTTGACGCTCTCGCCGCCTCAGGCCGCACGGCTCGAGCTTCGCGATTTGGAGCGGGCGCTCGCCAAACTGCCCGAGGAGCAACGGTCGCTAATCATGCTCGTCGGACTGGAAGGGATGCAATATGAAGAAGCCGCATCGGTGGCAAACCTGCCGGTCGGGACGGTCCGTTCGCGAGTGGCGCGCGGTCGCGAAACCTTGCGCATGATGACCGGGCTCTTCCCGGGTCGGCACTGCCGAAGATCTCGCCGGCTACTCGAGTCATCCGCAGATCGAACGCAGCGAGGCGTTGCCGCATAGCTACATCGACCAGTGGCGACGAGGTGGGGCGATGCTCAGTTACCGGCTTTTTACAAATTTTTACCTGAATTGATTTGGTAGCAGTGGTAGTGATCGGCTTAGACTTTCCTCCGGAAAACTAGGCCAACGATTTGCTCGCAGCATATGCGGGCCGAAAAAATGTTTTGCCGCCGATAAATAGGGAGCTCCAAACTGGCGAAAACCGTTGCCGATCAGTTCGCCGAAATACTCGCGGCAGTAGGTGTTAAGCGGATCTATGGCATTGTCGGCGACAGCCTAAACGGCCTGACTGACGCGGTGCGCCGCCAAGGCAAGATCGACTGGGTCCATGTCCGGCACGAGGAGGTCGCCGCCTTCGCAGCGGGGGCCGAGGCGCATCTGACCGGCGAGCTTGCTGTTTGCGCCGGGAGCTGCGGACCGGGCAACCTGCACCTTATCAACGGCCTATTCGACTGCCACCGGTCACGTGTACCGGTGCTCGGCATAGCCGCGCAAATCCCCTCGGCCGAGATCGGCGCCGGATATTTCCAGGAAACTCATCCGCAGGACCTGTTCCGCGAGTGCAGCCACTACTGCGAGCTGATTTCCGGCGCGAACCAAATGCCGCGGGTGCTCGAAGTCGCGATCCGCGAGGCGGTCGGCCGGCGCGGCGTCTCGGTGGTGGTGATGCCTGGCGATGTCGCACTGCAGCCCGGTGCCGACGCGCCGCCGCCGAAGCCCGCAGGGCTATTGCCTGCGGCGCCGGTGGTGACGCCTGCGAAGAGGGACCTCGATCGGCTCGCGGCACTGCTGAACGGCGAGGGGCGGGTCACGATTTTGTGCGGCTCGGGCTGCGCCGGCGCGCACAACGAACTGCTGGCGATCGGCGAGCGCCTCAAAGCGCCGATGGTGCACGCGCTGCGCGGCAAGGAACATGTCGAGTGGGACAACCCCTACGACGTCGGCATGACCGGGATGATCGGCTTCTCGTCCGGCTACTACGCGATGCTTGACTGCGATGTCCTGCTGATGCTCGGGACCGATTTCCCCTACCGGCAATTCTACCCGCAAGGAGCGGGCGTGCGCATCGCCCAAGTCGATCTGCGTGCCGAGCAGATCGGACGTCGCGCCGCGATCGATCTCGGCGTGATCGGGGATGTGAAGGTGACCCTCACCGCCTTACTGCCACTGCTGCAGCAGAAATGGGACGGTGCGCATCTCGCGCAGGCGCGCGAGCACTACGCGAAAGCGCGCAAGGCTCTCGACGACTTGGCCGCGCCCGGCAAAGGGCTGATTCATCCGCAGCAAATTGCCAAGGCGATTAGCGACCATACCGCGGAGGACACAGTCTTCACATGCGATGTCGGCCTGCCGACCGTATGGGCCGCGCGCTATCTGGCAATGAACGGCAAGCGTCGGCTGATTGGCTCGTTCTGCCACGGTTCGATGGCCAATGCGATGGCCCAGGCGATCGGCGCCAGGCGGCATTCCCCGGCCGCCAGGTAATCTCGCTGTCGGGCGACGGCGGGTTCGCGATGCTGATGGGCGACTTCCTCAGCCTCGTGCAGCTCGGCCTGCCGGTAAAGGTAGTTGTGTTCAACAAAGGCGCGCTCGGCTTCATCGAGCTCGAGCAGAAGTCCACCGGTTTTCTCCCATTCGGCACCGAGTTCAACAACCCGAACTTTGCGGCAATGGCCGAAGCTGCAGGTGTGCGCGGGATCAGGATCGAGGACCCGGGTGAGGTCGAGGCCGGTATCGCGGCGGCACTGAACCATAACGGGCCGGTCCTGGTCGATGCCGTCGTCAACCGCACCGAGCTCGCCATGCCTCCCGCGGTCACATTGGAGATGGCAAAGGGTTTCACGCTCTACATGGTGCGGGCGGTGATGAGCGGCCGCGGCGACGAGTTGATCGATCTGACGCGAACGAATCTCTGGCGCTAGCCAATGGTCGCCGGATCCGGCCTTGGGGGCAAAGATAGTGGGCCGCCTTATAAGATCTTCTGCAGGCTGGTCATGGACGCAACGGGGTGGTAGATTCGTTCGAGGGCCGGTCGAGCCGTAACGGGGAGATTTGAATGGCCCAGCCGAGCCAATCGCCCAGGCGGTCCACGTTTGGATCGCTGGTGCTGATCGCTCTGGTAATCGGCGCCGGTGCCGCCGCCTTTGCCTATACGGCGGGATGGTTCTCGCCGCAGCGCCTCACGCCGGAGAAGATGGTGGCCGCGCTGGCGCCCCCCACCGGCGTGGCGCTCGGCCATCGCCGAAACCATGCCAAGGGCATCTGCTTCACTGGCGTGTTCGAAGCGAATGGAGCTGGGTCGGCGCTCTCAAAGGCTCAGGTTTTCACTCGCGGCCAGTATCCTGTCCTCGGACGCTTTAATCTCGGCACTGCCGACCCGAACGCGCCGGATGCGACGGTTCGGGTGCGGGGCATGGGATTGCAGATCGCGACACCGGACGAACAGTTATGGCGGAGCGCCATGATCGACCCGCCATTCTTTGCGGTGTCGACGCCGCAAGCCTTTTACGAGCTGTTGCTCGCCTCGGCGAGTAAAGACCCGGACGCGATGAAGACATTCGCCGGCGCTCATCCCGAGATTGCGGCGTTCGGCGCCTGGGCCAAGAGCGCCCCGTGGACCGGCAGCTACGCCGAAGAGCGGTTCAACAGTCTCAATAGCTTCGTCTTTGCCGACAGTTCCGGCGCGGAGAAGACGGTGCGATGGTCGCTGCTGCCGGCGGCGCAACCGGTCCCGATCTCGCAGGATGATCTCGCGAAGCGCGGCCCCGACTTCCTCGAGCAAGAAATCACCGAGCGGGTCCGCGGCGGGCCACAGCGCTGGACCATGGTGGTGACCGTCGCCAATCCGGGCGATCCCACCGCTGACCCGAGCAAGGCGTGGCCGGAAGACCGCCGCACCGTCGAGGTCGGTACGCTGACGGTACAACAGATCGAACCCGATCGGGACGGCCCGTGCCGCGACATCAACTTTGATCCGACCGTCCTGCCTTCCGGCATGCGGACGTCGGACGACCCGTTCCCGGCTGCACGGTCGGCTGCCTACGCGAAGTCGTACGACCTCCGCACGGCGGAGGCCAAGGACTATCCCCGAACTGCAACGGATGCCAAGCCATGATCGGGGTCCGCCAACGCTTCACTCCGCTCCAGCGCCTGCTGCACTGGCTCATGGCGGTCTGCATTTTGGCCATGCTGTTCATCGGCGTGGGCATGGTGTCTACCGTCATGCCGAAATATCTGACCCTCGTTTCGATTCACAAACCGCTCGGGATCGCGATTCTGGTCCTCGCGCTGATCCGCCTGGGGGTGCGCCTGCGCTACGGAGCGCCGGCGCTGCCGGCCGACCTGCCCGAGCCGATGAAGCTCGCAGCGCAGCTGTCGCATTACGCGCTCTACGTCCTGATGATCGGCATGCCGTTGCTCGGCTGGGGGATGCTGTCGGCGGCCGCCTACCCGGTCGTCCTGTTCGGGGGCGTGTACCTTCCAGCGATACTTCCGCAGAGCGACAGCCTGCATACGCTGCTCTGGAACGCGCACTTCTACTTTGCTTTCGTGTTCTTTGCCCTGGTCCTTTTGCATGTCGCGGCGGCGCTCTTCCAGGCGCTCGTCCGACGCGACGGCGTATTCGAGGCGATGGCCCCCGTGTCAACCCACCACGAGGTCGCGCTCGCCGAGTGAGAGGCCGTCTTGGGAGGCGCAAGGGCGGAGAGGCAGTATTACGATTGTATGGAGCAATCATGACCGACCAATCTCCTCCTCCGTCCGTTCCGACCGAACCTCAGCAGGAGCCTGCCGGCAAGCCTGTGTTCGCCCCGTACAACGCGCCCGCCGGCGGCTGGGGTGCGTTACACGCGACGGCGAGAGCGCTGCGCGAGCAGAGCGTCGAGCTCAAAGGCTCGAGGGCACTCCTGTCGATGAACCAACCGGATGGCTTTGACTGCCCCGGCTGCGCCTGGCCCGATCCGCGGCACACGAGTTCCTTCGAATTCTGCGAGAATGGCGCCAAAGCCGTCACCTGGGAGCTGACCAAGCGCCGCGTGACACGCGACTTCTTCGCGGCCCACACTGTCAGCGAACTCGAACAAGAAAGTGATTATTGGTTGGAAGAGCAGGGGCGTCTGACCGAGCCGATGCGGTACGATCCCGCGACCGACCATTATGTGCCGATCGGTTGGGACGAGGCCTTCGCGCTGATCGGCCGCGAGCTCAACGCTCTCAGTGACCCGAACGATGCCGAGTTCTACACCTCGGGGCGCACCTCGAACGAGGCGGCGTTCATGTACCAGCTTTTCGCGCGTCGCTTTGGCACGAACAATTTCCCGGATTGCTCGAACATGTGCCACGAGCCGACCAGCGTCGGTCTCCCGGAAAGCATCGGCATCGGCAAGGGAACCGTATTGCTCGACGACTTCGCGCATGCCGAGGCGATTTTTATCCTCGGGCAGAACCCGGGCACCAACAGCCCGCGGATGCTGACCGAGCTGCACAGTGCGTCGCGCCGCAAGGTGCCGATCGTTGTGTTCAACCCATTGCGCGAGCGTGCACTCGAGCGGTTTGCAGCGCCCCAGGATCCGGTCGAGATGGCGACGTTTGGCGAGACGAGGATCGCCAGCGAGTATTGCCAGGTCCGCATCGGCGGCGATGTCGCGGCTCTCAAAGGGGTGATGAAGTCGGTGCTGGAGGCGCATGACGAAGCGGTTCGCGACGGCAAAGAGCCAGTACTCGATCTCGATTTTATTGCGCAACACACGCACGGCTTCGAAGCATTCGCCGACGATCTCCGCGAGACGAACTGGGAAGACGTATTGCGCGCCAGCGGCTTACCGCGCGACCAGCTCCAGCGCGTGGCTTCAGTCTACATGCGAGCACGCGCTGTTATCGTCGTCTACGGTATGGGGATCACCCAGCATCGTCTTGGCACTGCAAACGTGCAGCAGATTGTGAATTTGTTGCTGCTGCGCGGTAATTTCGGAAGGCCAGGAGCGGGGATCTGCCCGGTACCCGGCCATTCGAATGTGCAAGGCGATCGCACGATGGGTATCGACGAAAAGCCGAAGCCGGTATTACTGGATCAGCTCAAGAAAGTGTTCGGCTTCGAGCCACCGCGTGCTCACGGCCACAATGTCGTCAACGCCGTGCAGGCGATGGTGGATGGTCGCGCCAAGGTTTTCATCGGACATGGCGGCAATTTCGTCAGGGCCGTCCCGGACTGGACGGTGGCCGAGGTGGCGATGCGCCGTTTGCGCCTCACTGTCGGCATCAACACCAAGCTCAACCGCGGCCATCTGGTTCATGGCGAACAGGCGCTGATCCTCCCCTGCCTGGCGCGAAGCGATATCGACACGCAGGCCGGAGGCCGCCAGTCGATCACTGTCGAAGACAGCATGTCGATGGTGCATGCTTCGTCCGGGCTCGTCCAGCCGCCGAGCGAGCACCTGCAGTCGGAGGTTGCCATCGTCTGCGGTATGGCGAAAGCCACGTTGCCCGATTGTGGCATCGACTGGGACTTTTATGTCACAGACTACGACCGGATCCGTGACAAGATCGAAACGGTGTTTCCCGATCTGTTTGCCGATTTTAATGACAAAATCCGTCAGCCGGGCGGCTTTCACTTGACCAATCCGCCGCGCCAGCGCGTCTGGAACACTCCCACGGGACGAGCTAATTTTATGTTGTTTCCGGGGGTCGAGGAAGACTGTCCCGTCGCTGACCCTGCAATGCTTCGGCTTGCCACGCTGAGGAGCCACGATCAGTACAATACGACGATCTACAGTCTCGACGACCGGTATCGCGGCGTGTTCGGCGGCCGCATGGTGGTGTTTATGAATGAAGCCGACATGCAGTCAAGAGGCATAACGGAGGGCGACATGGTCGAGATCGAGTCGCTCGCCGAGGATGGCAAACGGC
>Ga0306920_100014159_pt1 | contig 10886 bp, 12 predicted proteins | sample flu12Cox44000170_FD_204666 | JGI IMG/M metagenome (GOLD analysis project Ga0306920, IMG submission 204666) | Lab enrichment of tropical soil microbial communities from Luquillo Experimental Forest, Puerto Rico - flux4day.12C.oxic.44.000.170 (v2)... | ecosystem: Environmental > Terrestrial >...
GCCCCGGCGGCGATCGCGGCCAGCGCCACGTCCACGTCCTCTTGCTGCACTCTCGGGGACAACCGACACCTCCCGCTGAGGAGATGTCGCGGTCACCTCTTGAGGCCACCGTCGCATCGCCTCAAGAACGCACACCGGCTTGACAGCCACGTTCCCGTTTCGTGGTCTTCGATGCCGTCCGCGGCGAGGACGGACCAGATTTCAACGCGCTGCGTGGCGCAGGCCGACCCGTACCGCGTCGCGACCCGGCTCGGTCCGGCGCAGAAGGCGCATGGCCTCGTCGAGGCCGTCCAGGTCGAACACCTCACCCACGACGAGGTCGGTCTTCACCCGTCCCGATTCGATCAGCTCGACGGCCTGGGCCACGGTCTCACGCGTCATCCCGGGGCCGCCGAACACGGCCAGGCCTTTCAGCACGATGAGGTCGCTGATCAGATCGGGGATGGCCTGGAAGTGCTTGAGGCCGGCCAGCAGCACGCGGCCGCGCTGGCGCACCAGCTCGATGGCGAGGGGGACGGTCTGGACCGCCGTCGCCACATCGAACACGACGTCGGCCCCGGCGCCGTGGGTGGCGTCGAGGACGAGCTGGCGCACGTCGTCGGCGTCCACCCTCACCACGACGTCGGCGCCAATGGCGCGAGCGGTGTCCAGTCGCAGGCCGTCGTCGCTCGTGCCGGTGACGATGACCTTCCCGGGGTGGCGGGCCAGCACCGCTTCGAGCACGGCCAGGCCCTGGTGGCCCGGCCCCTCGATGACCACCGTGTCGCCTTCCTCCACCCCGACGATGTCGACCCAGTTGACGGCGCTGGCGAGGGGCTCGAACAGCGTGAGCTGCTCGGCCGGGAGCCGGTCGGACAGCCGGTGGAGGTGCGTCCCGGGGAAGATCTCCATGAACTCGCCGTATCCGCCCCACAAGCCGAGCCGCCCCTGGCCGCTCATGTCGGTGTAGCCGTACACCTGGAGCGGCTCCATCGACAGGACCTCGTCGACGGCCACGCGGTCCCCCTCTCGGACACCGTCGAACGAGGCATCGCCGGCCAGCGCCGCCACCCGCCCGACGATCTCGTGACCGGGCACGATCGGGAAATCGGTCGCCCCCGGCACGACACGTACGCCCTCGATCTGGGCCACGTCGCTCCCGCACAGGCCGACCGCTTCCACCTGCAAGAGCGCACCGCCGGGTGGCGGCCCGGGCACGTCGAACTCCCGGATCTCGTAGCTCCCGTCCCCCGGGAACACCACGGCTCGACAGGTCTCGGTCACAGCGACCCCTTCATGTGGTCGGCGAGCTCGGTCACGTGGTGAGCAGGCTCTCTCATGTGGTCGGCGAGCTCACTCATGTGGTCAGCAGGCTCACGATGCGCTCGACGCTGGCATCGGCCCACGCCGTGAGGGTCGCCTCGTCGGTGCCGCCGAGCGGGTGGCCGAGCACCACGCGGCGGCAGTCGGGCATCCCGTAGGTGGCCGCGACGCGTTCGGTCAGGTCGGCGAACATCGTCGTGGTCACGACCACGGTCGGCTTCCCGCGCTTCTCCAGTTCGACGGAGTCGTGGACACTCCACGACGTGCAGCTCCCTCAATCGGCCGACCCGGTGATGACCAGGTCGACCTCCTTCGTCAGGCGATCGAGAACCTCGTCGCTGCAGGGCGTGGCGGCGTTGTGGTTGGGCCCCTTGTCGGTCACGAGCGCGACCCGGGCGCCGGTGCGGTCGGCCAGCTGGGAGGCGGCGCGCACCATGACCAGCCGGGCGTTCGGCTTACCGTTGTCGAGCACGCCGATTCGCAGCCCGGTGAGCACGGCTCTCGCCGGTACCCGCGGGGAGTCGGGTGTGCCGATCGGGCCGTCGGGGGCATAGATCTGCACGTGATCTCCAGTCGTCAGGGTTCGATGGGAAGGGTGACGCTTTTCGTCATTCCCCAGCTGGGGATGATGCTGCTGTGCTTGCCCGGGCCTCCGCACACGAACACACGGATGTGGTCGGGGTGGCCGGTCATCGGCAGGAGCTCGTCGTCGGGGACCGCGTGCATCCACGGCTCCCACGCCCGTGAGACGAAGGCAGCCCGCACGTCGGCCGCCGGCAACCGGGCCCGCTGGTAGAGGTAGGACTGGATGTCGCGACGCGACCAGCCGTGGGCGGCGATCGTCGACGCGTGCTCCGGGCAGAGCGCGACGAAGAACTCCCCCTGGGCGATCACCACGTTGTTGGGCCCCAGGGTCGCCATCGCCGACGCCAGTTTGTCGAGGATCGGCGCGGGTTCGGAGCTCTCCATGTCGTGGACGTTGTGGGGTCCCTCACCGCAGTGGACGGTGACCGCCGAGGAGGCGTGGACCCCCACGCTCGCCGCGTAGCCCTCCCACGGCGTGGCGGCGGCGTTCTCGGCCACGCAGTAGGAGTACTTGGCCGGGCCGCCCTGCGTCGACGCGTCCCCCGGCCCGGGAACGGCTCCGGCCACGTGGAGGAGGATCAGCCGCACGGCGCGGCCGGTGGCGGCGTTGGCCCGGTTGCCTGGTCCGAACGCACCGATGCCACCGTTGTAGCCCGCCTGACCGGCGATCTCGCCGTGCACGACAAGCAGTGGAGCCACGCAGTGGGTCGTGGCGTTGACCCCGCGCAGGTTCACCTCGGGGCGGGCGAGGGCACGCACGGCGGTCACGACGACGGGCAGGTGCTCGGGGGCGCAGCCGGCGAGCACGGCGTTGACGGCGATGATGCGGCGGGTCGCCTGGCCGAAACGGGGCGGCAGGGTGGCGATGACCTCATCCGGGTCCACGTCGCCCAGCGCGGCCAGCATGGCGCTCACCCGCTCCGGCGTGGGCGCGACCAGCGGCAGCCCGTCCCCCCAGCCCCGCTCGGCGAACAGGGCCAGGAGCGCCTCGGGGGAGTCGCCGACCTCGAGCAACTCGGCGTCGGGCGCGGCGGTCGGCGTCGCCGAGGTCCTGGCTGCGACTGGATTCATCGGACCGCAGTCTGATACATCCCGACGGGAAGGCGCGACCGCCGCGACGCGGACAGCGACCACGACGAGAGGGACCGACATGACCGAGCTCCTGATGGGCCTGGCAACGCTGCTGACCGAGCCCATGGCCCCGACCCCCGATTCCGTCCGCCGCGGCCTGGACGCCGTCTCCGCCGGCGGGTTCGTGGACACATCGGTGTGGGCGTGGTACCTCCCGATGGTCACCGATGAGGGCACGCTGGAGGCGGCTTGCGCCGACCTCGACCGGCGGGGCCTACGGATCAAGGTCGTCGAGGTGGCCGCGGCGTGGGCTTCCGGGCAGAGCCGGGAGGCGGAGGCCGAGGCCGCCCAGATGGCCGCGCTGGTCGACGCCACCGGCGCCACGGTCGTGCTGACCGTGTGCCTCGGACCGACGCTTCCCGGGCTCGACGAGGCGCGGCAGGAGCTGAAGAGACTCGCGGACGCGGTCGGACGCGCCGGCGCCTCGGTGGCCGTCGAGTTCCTCCCGTGGACCGGGCTTCCCAACCTGCCCGCGGCGTGGGAGCTGGTGGAGCCGCTCGGAGAGGTCGGCCTGGTGATCGACACGTGGCACTGGCTGCGACAGCCCGGCGGCGGCGACCTCGACCTCCTGGCCTCCATCCCGGCCGAGCGGATCCAGTTGGTGCAGCTGTCCGATGCGCCCACGGTGCCTTCGGGTGAGCTGTTCGAGGAGACCATGCAGGCGCGGCTCCTTCCGGGCGACGGCGCCGTCGACTTCGAGGCGCTCCTGGCCCGCGTGGGGTCTGACGGCAACCGACCCCTGATGGCGCTGGAGATGTTCAACCCGTCGTTCGTGGCCGAGCACGGCGCCCCAGCCGCCGCTGACGCCATGCGCAGCGCGGCCGAACGGGTGCTCGCCGGCACGGCCTTCGCGGCTTGACGTCGTGACCATCGAGATCGACCACCGCGGACACGTCGCGCTGGTCACCGGAGCGGGCGCGGGCATCGGCCGCGAGATCGCTCGCTGGCTGGCCCGCGCCGGGGCCCGGGTGGCGGTCAACGACGTGCGCCCTGAGCGGGCCCAGGCGGTGGTGGACGAAATCGAGGCCGAGGGCGGGGTGGCCGTCGCCGTGCCGGCGGACTGCCGCGATGACGCCCAGATCGACGCCATGGTGGAGGCGACGGTCGAGCGGCTCGACGGCCTCGACATCGCCGTCAACAACATCGGCAACCTGCCGCCCGGCCGGGGATTGGCGCCGTTCGTCGACATGGACGGCGCGTACTGGCGCGACCTGATCGACCAGGACCTCGTGCTCGCCGCCCTGTGCGGGCGGGCCGAGGCCCGCTACCTGCTGGGCGCCGGGCGCGGCGGGGTGATCCTCTTCGTGAGCTCGGGGGAGACGACGCGACCGTCGCCCCGAAACGGCGCATACGCCGCGGCCAAGGCCGCCATCAACCACCTCGTCACCACCATGGCCGTCGAGCTCGGCCCCTCCGGCATCCGGGTGTGCGCCATGGCGCCGGGGACGACGATGACCGAGACCATCCGGGCCGCGTTCGACGACGCCCACATGGCCCGCATCGTCGAGTCGACGCCGCTGCGGCGGATGACCGAGCACGACGAGCTGGCCCGCCTCGCGGTGTTCCTCACCAGCGACCTCGCCCGGTGCATCACCGGCCAGCTGATCCTCGCCGACGCCGGTGCGTACCTGTCGAGGACGCGCCCGCCCCTTCCCGAACCTGGAGGTGACACCCATGGATGACGTGCTGTACGAACAGCTCGAGCCGGGCATCGCGTTGCTGACCCTCAACCGGCCGCAGCGCCGCAACGCGCTCAGCAGCCGCCTCCTCGGCGCCCTGCACGCCGCCTTGGACCGCGTCGCCGGAGACCCCGATGCCCGGGTGGTGATCGTCACGGGTGCGGGGACCGGGTTCTGTTCGGGCGCCGACATGCGTAGCGGCCCCGAGGAGGCGGGTGGTACCGAGGGAACGCCCATCGGCGACCTTCTCCCGCGTCTGCAGGGTTCGCTGACGCGGACGTTCGCGTCGCAGGAGCTCATGGCCTCGCTGTTCGAGCGGGTCCATCGCCTGCGCCAGCCGGTCATCGCCGCCGTCAACGGGGCCGCCATGGGCGGAGGATTCGCCTTCGCGCTGGCATGTGACATCCGGTTCGCCAGCTCTGATGCCACCTTCGGCGCTGTGTTCATAAAGCGCGGCGTGTCCTCTTGCGACATGGGCACCAGCTATCTGCTGCCCCGGCTGGTCGGTGCGTCGCGGGCGGCCGAGCTGATGCTGACCGGGCGGGTGTTCGACGCATCCGAAGCGCGGGAGATGGGCCTGGTGCTCGACGTCGTCGCGCCGGGCGCCGTCGTCGACCGGGCTCTCGAGACAGCGCGCCTCATCGCCGCCAACGGGCCGCTTGCGGTGTGGATGACGAAGGAGACGATGTGGCAGACGATCGACGCGCCGAGCTACCGGCACGCCCTCGACATGGAGAACCGCACGCAGGTCATGTGCACGGCCACGGGTGAGCTGACGGAGGCCTTCGCTGCCTTCCGTGAAGGCCGGCCGGCCCGCTGGCAACCACTCTGATCAGCGGGCCGCGGACGCGGCGGCCCGCCCTCGGTCAGGCGGCCGACTTCTCGAGGATGTGGACCCCGCAGGCCGAGCCGAGGCCGATCACGTGGGCGAGGCCCACCCTGGCGCCTGCGATCTGGCGGTCGCCGGCCTCGTCGCGCAGGTGGTGGCACACCTCCCAGATGTTGGCGATGCCGGTGGCGGCGATGGGGTGGCCCTTCGATTCGAGGCCGCCCGACACGTTGACCGGAGTGCGCCCGTCACGCCACGTGGCCCCGCTGTTGAAGAAGTCTGCCGCCCCTCCGGGCTCGCACAGCATCAGGTTGTCGTAGTGCACGAGCTCGGCGGTGGCGAAGCAGTCGTGGAGCTCGACCAGGTCGAGATCGTCGGGCCCGACCCCGGCGGCCTCGTACGCCCGAGTGGCCGCGTTGCGGGTCAGCGTGTTGACGTTGGGCAGCACCTGGCACGCCTCTTCCCACGGGTCGGTGGTGAGGACGGACGCGGCGATCTTGACGGCCCGGCGACGCTGCTCGAGCGACAACGTCTTGAGCTTGGAGCCCGAGACCACGACGGCGGCTGCGGCGCCGTCGCAGTTGGCGGAGCACATCGGCCGGGTGTTGGGGTAGGCGATCATGACGTCGCCCATGATCTCCTCGAGCGACATCCGCTTCGTGTAGGCGGCGAGCGGGTTGAGGGTCGAGTGGGCGTGGTTCTTCTCGGCGATGCGGGCGAACAGCTCGAAGCTCGTCCCTCCATAGCGGTGCCCGTACTCCACCCCGATCTGGGCGAACACGCCGGGCATGGTCTCGGTCCCGATGCGCCCGTCCACCGGAGCCACCGCGCCGTAGCGGCCTGACGGGGTCCACGTCTTGGCGTCGTCCTTGCGGGACCCGCCGGCCAGGAGGCCGGCCCCGGCCAGCTTCTCGACCCCGACGGCGAGGCCGTAGTCGCACTCACCCGACTTCACCGACATGACCGCCACGCGGAGCGCGGTCGCGCCCGTCGCGCAGGCGTTGGCCACGTTGTAGACGGGGATGCCGGTCTGGCCGATCTGCTTCTGCAGCTGCTGGCCGATGCCGCCGGCGGCGGCCATCAGGTTGCCGGCGGCAAGGACACCCATGTCCTTCATCGTCACGCCGCCGTCGGCGAGCGCGTGAAGGGCGGCGTCGGCGGCGAGGTCGACGATGTCCTTGTCCGGGTGCTTGCCGAACTTCGTCATGTGGATCCCCAGGATCCAGACGTCCTCAGCCACGGTGCGCTCCTCTCGTGTGTGGCGACCTCACGCCGCCGGTTCGAAACCGAACCCGATCGCCTCGGTCCCGTTGTCGTCGGTCCCGATCGGGAAGGTGGTCAGCTTGACGGCCATTCCCGTCTTGACGTGGTCGGGGTCGGGCTCCACGTTGACGAGGTTGGCGCGGACTCTCGTGCCGTCGCAGTCGACCACGGCCGAGACGAACGGCACCGGAATGCCGGGGGCGGCGAACGACACGATCGTGAAGGTCCGCACCGTGCCGCGCTGGGCCACGTCGACCTTCTTGAACTGGGTGCCGCTGCAGTGGGCGCAGGCGTTGCGCCGGTCGAAATAGCGCGCACCGCATTCGGCGCACTCGCTGGCCACCAGGTGCGGGTCGTCACCGAGCACCAGGTAGTCGACCAGGGGAACCTGTGCGGCCATCGTCATCCTCCCAGGGTACGTGCCGCCCCTGTTTACCCCGGCGGCCGATCCGGCCGCCAAGCGGGTGCGAACACCGGCACGGGCTCGCCCCCTCCAGGCCGCACGAACGCCACCTCGAGCTCCAGGCCGGCGCGGAGGTCCGTGCCGTCGGCGTCCAGGCGGGCCGTGAGCCAGGGGCCCTCCTCGAGCTCCACGACGCCGACGGGGTGAGCGTCCTGCTCGTCGTCGGGCGTCCGGCGGCCCGCCTGGTGGACGACGGTCCAGGTCACGAGGGTCCCGCGACCACTCGCCTCGGCCCAGTCGAGCCGATCCGACGTGCAGGCCGGGCAGCGGTCGAGGGTGACCCCCATCCGCAGGTAGGGCGCGATCCAGTGCCCGCATGCCGCGCACCGGCGGATCAGCAGCCGACCGTCGGCCGCCGCGTCGAAGAACGGGGTCGATGCCTCGTCACGGAGGATCGCGGCATCGCGTCCGGCGCTTCCCGCCCCCGGTTGATCGGCAGCACTCATTTCGGGTGGGCGGCCAGGACGACGGTGCCGTGGAAGTCGAGGACACCACCGTTGCCGCTGACGAGGACCACGTCGTGGCGGGGCGCCTGACGGTCGCCGCCCTGCCCGCGTGCCTGGATGACCGCCTCCGACAGTGGGGTGACCCCCCACAGGTAGTAACCCGAGAGCTGGCCCCCGCCGGTGTTGGTGGGCAGCGATCCTCCCGGCCCGAGAGCACCGCTGGCGGCGAACGGCCCGCCCTCGCCCTTGGCGCAGAAGCCGTAGTCCTCGAGGGTGATGAGGACGGTGAACGTGTAGCAGTCGTACAGCTCGCACACGTCGATGTCGGCGAGCGGGATGCCCGCCATCCGCAGCGCGTTGGCACCCGAGATCCCGGCGCCGCTCACCAGCCCGAACTCGCAGCCGCGCTCCATCGAGTAGCCGGGGTGGCCCTGACCCCAGCCCCACACGAAGACGGGCGGTTGGCGGAGCGTCCGGGCCCGGTCAGCGCTGGTGACGACGAACGCCACCCCGCCGTTGGAGACGAGGCAGCAATCCAGCAGACGCAGCGGCTCCGCGATCCACCGTGACGCCTGGTGGTCGCCGATCGTGATCGGCGTGCGCATCGTCGCCAGCGGGCTGCCCGCCGCCCACGCCCGTTGGGCCACGGCGATGGCGCCGAACTCCTCGGTCGTCGTCCCGTAGCGCTCCATGTGGCGCCGGGCGGCGAGGGCGTAGAGGGGGTTGGCCCCGACCAGGCCGTTCGACCGGGCGACGCCCCTGAACCCGGCGGGTGGCCGCCCGCTGGCCGCGCCGGCGTAGGCGGCCGCCGAGCTCACGCCCCGATCCGTGAGCGGCGCGTCGGCGTGGACATAGACCACTGCCTCGCACATGCCACTGGCGACGGCCATGCAGGCGTACTGGATGGCGGCGCTCGCCGTCGCTCCCGCCGCGCTGAGCGTCACGTTCAGCCGCAGGTCGCGTAGGCCGAGCGTGTCCGGGAGCATGAACGAGCCTCCGCCGGTCATGCCGTTGCTCGTGAGCAGGCCGTCGATGTCGGTGACCTGCAACCCGGCGTCGGCGACGGCCCGCAGCACGGCGTCGGTGGCGAACTCGGCCGTGGACCGGCCGTACACCTTGCCGACCTCGGTGATGCCGAGCCCGGCGATCGCCGCCGCGCCGCTCAACTCCCGGTCCAGCATGGGCGGGGAGGCTACCGGACCGTCCCCGGCCGCCGACCCCGCCGCCGACCGGGCCGCCGACCCGACCGCCCCGGCCGGCGACCCGACCTGACCGCCTCCGCCCGCCGACCCGACCGCCCCGGCCGCCGCCCCGGCCGCCGACCCGCCCGCCCCCGGCCGCCCACCGGGCGGCGTTGGCTAGCCTGCCCGGGTGGCTGCGCTCCCCCCGACGCTGTCGATCCACATCGGCAACTACGCGGTGACCGACCCTGGCGACTGGACGCCCCTCCTCGAACGGGTGCGGTCGGCCGACGCCGCCGGCATCGACCGCGTCGTCGTCTCCGACCACGTGGTGTTCGGTGAGCACCTCGAGGAGTACGGGCGTCCCGAGGCCGGCGGGGTCGAGGGCGGCAAGCAGCCGACCGGTCCCGACGGCCTCTGGCTCGAGCCGTTGACGCTGCTCTCGGTGCTGGCCGGCATCACGACGCACGCCCGTCTGGGGACGGGCATCCTGCTCGCCGCTCTGCGCCGGCCGGTGGTGCTGGCCAAGGCGGCCGCCACCCTCGACGTCCTCTCGCGTGGGCGGTTGGACCTCGGCGTCGGGGTCGGCTGGCAGCGGGAGGAGTACGAGGCCGCCGGCCTCGACTTCGGGGAGCGGGGTCGTCTGCTCGACCACACCCTCGAGGTGTGCCAGACGCTGTGGCGCGACCAGGCGGCGCGGTTCGACGGCGACGGGCTGCACTTCGAGTCCATCCACTGCATGCCGAAGCCCCTGCAGCCGGGCGGCGTGCCCATCTGGGTCAGCGGCCGGCTGAACGACCGGGTCCTCGCGCGCATCGTGCGCTTCGGCTCGGGATGGATCCCGTGGGGGGACGTGGCCCGCAACCCGGCCGAGGGCCTGGGCCGCGTCAAGGACGCCCTCGTCGCCGGCGGTCGCGATGCGGCCGGCTTCCAGGTGGAGGGCCCGCTTCCCGTCGTGCGCGACGGTGACGGCGCCATCGACGTCGCCCCCACGATGGAGGGGGTGCCGCCGCTGGTGGCGGCCGGCATCACCGACTTCCGCGTGCGGCTGTCGATCCCCGACGACAAAGGGGCTGCCGCCGATTTCCTGGGCCCGATCGTCGCCGGCTTCCGCAGCGCCGTCGGCCGCTAGGCCCGCGGTCTCGACGCCAAGCCCAACGACGCGACCTTCGAAGCGCGCCGGTGCCTCAGCCCCGCGCACACGACGCGCCGGCGGCCCGGTCGGCCGACGTCCAACCCGGAGCCTCGCCCTCGGGCCAGAAGTCCCCGGTGGCGGGGTCCTGGCGGTAGGGGACGGGCGCGGGTTCGCCCTGGGCGATGTGGCGGACGGCCGACAGGAGCGCGTCGACGTCGGCGGTGGACGTGGACGCGCCGGCGCTGGCGCGCACGGCTCCCGGGACGGCGCGGCGGTCGTGGTGCAGCACGGCCTCGCGGTAACGGGCCACCTGGGCGTCGTCGAGGCCCAGCAGCCGCAGCAGGTACGGGTGGGCGCAGAAGCAGCCGTGGCGCACGCCGATCCCGTACTCCGCGCTGAGGCGGGCCGCGACCAGCGCGTGGTGTTGCCCCTCGATGTTGAAGGTGACCACCGGCAGCGTCGTCACGTCGGGCCCCGGGCCGAGGAGCCTGACGCCGGGGACGCCCGCCAGTCCCTCCCGCAGCCGCACCGAGAGTGCGCGGTCGTGGGCGACGATGCGGTCCCACCCCTGGGCGGCGAACCAGTCCATGGCGGCGTCCAGGGCGATGGCGCCCATCACGTTGGGCGAGCCGGCTTCCTCCCGCTCGGGCGGGTCCGTCCACGTGACCTCGTCGAGGTCCACCAGGTCGACGGCGCCGCCACCGGCCAGGAACGGGTCGCCGTCGGCGAAGGCCCGGCGCGGGCCGACGAGCACACCGGCCCCGAAGGGCGCGTACATCTTGTGGCCGCTCCACGCGAGGAAGTCGGCGTCGGCGGGGAGCGCTCGATGGGGGGCCAGCTGGGCGGCGTCGACGAGCACGGGGATGTCCCGC
>Ga0306920_100014160_pt1 | contig 10884 bp, 5 predicted proteins | sample flu12Cox44000170_FD_204666 | JGI IMG/M metagenome (GOLD analysis project Ga0306920, IMG submission 204666) | Lab enrichment of tropical soil microbial communities from Luquillo Experimental Forest, Puerto Rico - flux4day.12C.oxic.44.000.170 (v2)... | ecosystem: Environmental > Terrestrial >...
TGCATTTTCAGCTCGCCGTAACAAAAGAATGCCTGCCACCTGCGCCATGGCTTCAAGCTGTAGCACCCCGGGCATGATCGGGTGGCCCGGGAAGTGGCCTTGGAAAAATGGCTCGTTCAGGGTGACGTTTTTCACGCCAACAATGTGATTGCCGTCGATTTTAATGATGCGGTCCACCATCAGAAACGGGTAGCGATGTGGCAAAAGGCGCAACAAACCTTCGCTATCAATTGCGCCCCCTTCGGAGACGATCTCTTCCAGCACAGTGGCGCCGTTTTGGGCAGGCTTCGCAGCGGGGGGCGGCGCAAAGGTGTCGGCCCGTCGCATTTGCGCCGCGATGCGCCGGACCAGCTCGCAGTTGGCGGCGTGGCTGGGCTTGACCGCTACCAGGTGGCCATGCACCGGGCGGCCAAGCAACGAGAGATCACCCACAATATCGAGCATTTTGTGGCGGACAAATTCGTCGGGATAACGAAGCGGTTCGGTGGTCAGCACCGCGTCATCACGGATGACCACGGCATTCTCCAGGCTTCCGCCACGGATCAGCCCATTCTTGATTAGGTATTCAATCTCCTCGTAGAAGCAAAAGGTGCGGGCTTGGGCCAGCTCCTTTTCCCAGCTCTTGGGCGAGAGTTCGAGACTGTAGAATTGTGTGAAACGCCCCTGCCTATCGGAGCTGGTGCAACTGATCTTCAGGTTTTCATCGGGGAACAGCGTCATTACCGTCTCGCCCATTTCTAATTCGATGGGTGCGCTGATGCTGTAGGTGTCCCGGCGCTCGTCCTGGGCCACGATGCCCGCGGTCTGGATGAGTTTGCAATATTCGCCTGCGCTGCCGTCGCCGATCGGCGGTTCGTTCGCATCCAATTCGACTACGGCATTGTCGATGCCATACCCGGCAAATGTTGCCAGGACGTGTTCGACGGTGTGAATGCGAGTATTGCCCTTGGCCAGGGTGGTCGAGCGGTTATTCTCAACTACATTTTCGACCCGAGCTTCGATTTCCGGTTTGCCTTCGAGATCAGTGCGTCGGAAGCGGATGCCGCTATTGGGCGGCGCCGGAAGGAATGTCATATTCACCCGGTTTCCGCTGTGCAAGCCAACTCCGGAAAAGGTCGCCGGCTGATTGATGGTCTGCTGCTGTAGCACAGCTGCATTTAACTAGCGTCGGCGGGCATTGGCAAGCTCAGGCGGAGTAGAGGCGGGCCTTCCAGGCTTGCCGGTGGCACGGCATCTTGCCGCGAGGGTTTCGGCAAGATGAGGAGATTAACCTTTTAAGATGGGCGGCGAGGACGCCGCCGCACTTGGCAGGCTAAGAGGCCTGCCCTGCGAGGTCAGTGCGCGGCAACGGGCATGCCAATGTCCTGAGCAATCCGGTTGGCAGCTTCAGGTTCAACCCATCGGACCAGCGCGAGGAAATTCACGAGTGTGGGACTATCGGGTTTTGCGGCATGCAGATTCCGCAGGCTATTAACGATCTTCTTGTAGGTGCCGACGTACTTTTCATGCATCAGCCGGGTAACATATGTTTCGAGCACCGGCCGGGCTATAGAATCGGTTTTACCATCGCCGCGGTAAGGAATTTGACAGAAGATCCGTATAAGGGAGAGCGGCTCGGCTTCAATCAGAGTGATCCAGCTCTGGCGGATTTCGTCGGAGTCATACCGCGCGTTGAGTCGCTCGCGTATGGCAGAGGCGATGGCCGTAGGGTCATTGCGGAGGACGATGAGTTCCTTGACCTTCGCCCAGGCCATCTGCCGCTCAACCTCAGGTGGCAGAGCCGGTTGGGCTTTAACCTCCTCCAGCACGCGCTCGATCCCCAGCGCGTCGCCTAAAGCTTTGCCCAGGGCTTCCGCATCGGCTTTGCGCAGGCGCTCGCAGGAGATAATTGCCTTCAGCACCCAACGTTGCATTTGTGGATGGATCAGGCGTAGAACAGGCACCAGCTCTGGAGCCGGCGGCGCTTTTGAAGATGAAACCAGGTGCTTAATGAATTCGACAATAAGGTTGTCCGCATCGGAGGGGTTCTCGGTTCGGAGGCGGAGCACGTATTTCAAGGTCTTGGCCGGCCCGCCTGTTTTACCGAGATTGTTGATAACCATCTGGCGGTGATCCGGGCTGATTATATGTCCAAGCAATGTTTCGGCCTGAACCAGCAACCGCTCCTCAATCGTTTCCTGCGGGCCGCTGAGCACCAATTGTTCAATCAAGGCAGGCAAACGCTGAGCGAAGATGACATCCGGCGACTCCGTATTCTGATGTTCGTAATAGTGCAGCAACTCGATCAGGAACGAGAGCTTTTGAAATGCAATCCGCTGGGCGCGGGCCTCTTCGGTCGCCGCCTTGCTGCGTTGCACTTTTTGGTGGAGGGCCAGCAACTCGTCTCGCTTCTGCGCCAATGCCGCGCCATTTTGCTGAAGCAAAGCGTCGAAATCCGGCTTAAAAGCCAGTGCTATCTCTTCCGCCTTGGGGCGGGGATTTAATTTGGGATCTGTGGTAACATCCTGGAAAAACCCCAATGCTCCTTCCCCAAACTCGCGAACGATCCTCTCCCTTGGCACATGGCCTTTAATGAAACAGCGATTCGCGCGCACCATGCGAGGGGAGAAGAAGTTCTCCGGCTTCTCAACCAACGATTGCAGCAGCTCCTTTTCAAGAGGAGTTTCGAGCCGCACCAGCTCTTCAACCGCAGGTTTCAATGCAGCCATCAGGTCGCGTTTGGCCTGGTCGAGCGTCACCAGGACTTGCGGCTTGGGCATCTCAGCCTCTGCCGTGCCCTTGAGCAAAGCCGCAAGGTATTGGCTCACGTTGGTGTTATGCTCAACGAGTTTGGCCACCACCACGCCCACGTCGTTGATGGGTAGTTTGCCTACCAGGCCGGTCAGCAACAGCACGAGCTCGTTATGGGATCTTTGCCGGTGTTCGGCAATGCGTTCGAGCAGCGAGCGCACCGTCTTGAAGTCCTGTGCCAATGTTTTGTAGTTGGCCTCCAATTGACTCAGCCGCAAGTCCAGCTCGGGTTTTGCTGCCGGTACTTCCGTCGCAGGGGCAGTCGAAGGCGTAGCACCTTCTCGGTCGGTCATATGGTAATAATGTCAAATGAACGGCGTAATTTCCACTCTTTTTAACGCTGTGGTTTCCACTTGCCAGCAGACCATGGCTTGGTAAAGAGGATTGTTTAATGGGAAGATTCCCATCGGGTCCGCCGCCCTGTTCGGATGGCAGGCCGGAGGAAACGTCCTCCTCAAGCCGGCAAGTATCCGCCGGCCCAAAATTGGATTATATTAAGTCCGTCCCGGTTCAGGACCACCCCGGGCATAAACTAAGACGGTCTTACCCTCGTCGTAGAGAGGAAAGAAGCTTATGGCAGACGCTAAAACAACCGCTGCAACGCCACCGGCGCCAAGGAAACGCCGCCGTTGGCTGCGCGCTATCGTTTGGGTATTCAGCATTTTGATTGTCTTATTGGTCGTGGTGTATTTCGTTGGCACCAGCTCCGCAGTTTTTAAAGGAGTTATTCTGCCCAAAGTGAGCGCCGCGCTGAATGCAAGGGTCACCGTGTCCGACGCTTCAATCAGCCCATTCAGCCAGGTCGTGTTGCACAACGTGAAAGTGGAGACTACGGGGACCGAACCGCTCGCGACGGTTGCTGAAGTGCGCCTGCGTTATAGCCTCATGGATATCATCCGCGGAAATATTCGTGTGGATGAAGTGTCGGTCAGCTCACCGGTCATTAACCTGGTTAAAAATCCTGACGGCACCAGCAATCTCGATCCAATAACCAAAAGTCAAAAAAGCAAGCCGGCACCGGCCCAGCCTGCCCAGCCTTCAAAGCCGCCCAAGCTTGATCTGAAGAAAATCGCTTTAACTGACGCCACAGTGCGACAGGTGACGCTTTACACGAATGGCAATCGGGACAGCATGGAGATTTCCCGCCTCAACCTCTCGGTGGAAAACGTCCAGAATGGGCAGACCGGCAAACTTACTACTGGCGCCGATATCAACATGAAGAACAATCCGCCCTCCGGCACCAATAGTTCCTTGCAGGCGAAGCTCCAGGGAGAATTTACCTTTGCGCTGACCGCGGACCTGAAACCGGGCTCGATTCAGGGGAATACCCGATTCGAAGTGACGCAAGCCGAAGGAGCTTTAGCCGACGTCGCTGCGCTCAAGGGCATGCTCGATTGCAACATTACTCCAACCGAGATCAAGCAAGTGGCGCTGCAATTCCAAAAAGGTGGCATGCCGCTGGGCAAAGTGCTTGTCGCTGGTCCTTTCAACATGGAAAAGACCGAAGGGCGCATCACAGTGCAGGTTCTCGATATCGATCGGAACCTGTTGAATCTGGCTGGGGCCTCCAGCGGCCTTAACTTTGGGCCGACTCGCATTAGTTCCACCAACCAAATTGAACTGGTGAAAACCGGACAGGCCATGAACGCCATGGGCCAGTTCAATCTCAACCAGTTTCAGGTAACGCGCGCTAATCAGACGACGCCGCCACTGGACCTGCATGCCGATTACAATGTGAGTGTCGACAGCTCAGCCAGCAATGCTGTGTTGCGCGGCTTCACACTCACGGCGACCCAAAAGGGCCGGCAGCTCGTACAGGGCGAATTAGCCAAGCCGATGACTTTCTCCTGGGGCAACGCAGCCAATGCCGTGGGCGATTCGTCCCTGACGTTGACCGTGTCGCACCTTGACCTGGCGGATTGGAAGCCGTTCATTGGCGACAGCGCCTCTTCAGGAGACGTTAATGGGAAACTGCAACTGCTCTCGCAACAGGGCGGCAAGCAGCTCAGCTTCGATGTGACCTCCCAGATTGATAACCTCACGGCGCGGGCCGGGAGCAACCAAATCTCGCAAGCTACCGTCACGCTTCAACTGCGCGGCCAGGCGGCTGATCTAAAGCAATTCAATTTTCCCGAATACAAATTGCAGATTGCGCGCCAGAATCAGCCCCTGGTCACCGCCTCCGGCTCCGGTACCTATGACATGGCCACCGAAAAGGCTGACGTGCAGCTCGCCGGTCAGGTTCTCTTCCCGGCGCTGATTCAGGCCATGCCGCAGCCGGACATGAACATCAGTTCCGGCACTGCCGAGCTGAAAATGCATGTAGTGCAGTCCAAGTCAGCTGCGAACGAAAAAGCGCAAGCCGTTACGGGTAGCATGGCCTTGCGCGATTTCACCGGTACTGTGGGCAGCAACTCGTTTCGCAGCTTCAACGCCTCCGCCGATCTCGACGTAAAGGCCACTCCGCAACAGGTCCAAATTCAAAAGGTTTCGGGCAAGTTAAGCGAGGGGCAAAATCCAGGGGGCAATTTCGAGCTTTCAGGCGTTTACGGAATCAGCAATCACGCCGCGCAACTAACGGCCAAGGCGGATTTTAATCAGAATGGTTTGCGGCCTTTCCTCGAGTCCGCATTGGGCGATAAGAAATTAACGAGTGTGGCGCTGAACGCGAATGCTTCGGTTCAGTACGATCCGCAAGCGGCATCTGCGGTTAAAGCCGACATGCAAATGACTAATCTGGTCGTCAATGATCCGAAAGGTCAATTCCCGACCACGCCGCTGGAAATGAAGATGGGCCTCGATGTCGCGATGAACAAAGACGTGACCGATGTGCGTCAATGCCAGCTTTCCCTGACCCCCACTGTGCGCGCCACCAACCAGGTGCAGCTCACGGCACATATCGATCGGTCCCAAACCAATGCCATGCAAGGTAACCTTAAGGTCGCGGCCGATTCACTGGATTTTACGACCTACTACGATCTGTTTGGCGGCCAAAATAAACCGGCGGCGGCCCAACCGGCGCCGTCCACGTCCCAGCCATCCACAGCTCCATCGAAACCGGCAGGCCCGGAGCAAGAGCCGCCACCCAGAGAGCTGCCTTTCCGCAATTTTACTGCCGAAGTTGCCATCGGTCGGTTGTTCCTGCACGAGATTGCGATTACCAACGTGCAAGTCGTGTCCAAGCTCGATTCGACCAAAATCGCGCTCGATCCCTGCAAGCTTGCTATCAACGGCGCGCCGGTTAGTTCGACCATCAACCTGGACACGAGTGTGCCTGGTTATAAGTATGCTTTCGTTTTCAGTGCCAATGCCGTGCCGCTTGCCCCCATCGTCAACTCCTTCCAACCAGAACGCAAAGGGATCTTGAGCGGCACGATGACGGCTCAAGCGAATATCAACGGCGCCGGTGTCACCGGAGCGAGCCTGCAAAAAACATTGGCTGGCCAGCTCGATATCGGTTCGACGAATCTGAACCTCTCCGTCGACAGCATTCAGGGGAAGAGCGCTTCGACCCGGTTGCTTAAATTCCTGCTTGATACAATCGCGATGATTCCCGAGTTGGCCCAGAATCCCTCGGCTGGCGCCTCATCCTTAATCTCCAGCCTCGCTTCTAGCCATGGGGCCGCTTCGAGCGGAGGACTCTCAGGGGATATGAAGAAATCACCCATTAATTCAATCATTTTGCACGGTAAAGCCGGGTCAGGTCAGGTTGACCTGCAGCAGGCCCTTGTGCAAAGCCCTGCATTTCTGACGCAGGTGACGGGTTCAATTAAGTTGGCCCCCGTCCTAACAAACTCAACTATTAATCTACCCGTCTCAATCTGGCTCGAACAGGGAGTGGCGCAGCGACTCAAACTAAATGGGGCAGCCGAGGGAGGCTATACCAAGCTGCCAGATTTTTTGACCATGGTGGGCACGATTGGGAATCCGCAACGCAGCTACAACCGTGCTGCCCTGATTAGCACTGTGGCGGGCTCGGTACTCCAGGGTCTCGGAGGTAAGAACAGTCAGATCGGTAGCGCGCTTCAAGGCTTGGGAGGCGTGCTGGGCGGAAATAAGAGCGCGCCACCTCCTAACCAGCCCGGCACTCAATCCAGCGGCTCAAACACGAACAAGCCGGCAACCAACCAGTCCCCAGTCGGCAACATCCTGAACCAACTCCTTGGTCCCAAAAAGTAACCCCGGCTATCTTTCGTTCTACGTTTTACTCTTTACGCATCACGCCACTCATTACGTATCAATGCCCCCTCCCATGCAACCTGTTCTCGACTATTTGCGCCAAAACCAAACCCGATTCATCGACGAGCTTTGCGAATACGTGCGCTTTCCAAGCGTATCGGCACAGTCGCAGCACAACCAGGACCTGCAGGCCTGCGGCAATTGGCTGGTGGAGCATTGCCAGAAAATTGGTTTGGAAGCACGGCTGTGTCCCACGCAAGGCCATCCCGTCGTAGTGGCCAAAACGCCCGCACCCACCACTGCCAACGGACACCGCCCAAAGTTCGTCGTTTATGGGCATTATGATGTCCAGCCGCCCGAGCCGTTTGAGCTTTGGAAATCACCGCCGTTCGAGCCGCGGATTGAAGGCCGTTCCCTGTTCGCGCGCGGTGCGTGCGATAACAAAGGCCAAAATCTTGCTCATCTCAAAGCCATTGAGGCCTATCTCAAGACAGGCACTGAGCTGCCATGCGACATCACCTTTGTCATCGAGGGAGAAGAGGAGGTCGGCAGCAAAAGCCTGGCAACCTTCCTAAAAGAGCATCGTGCCGAATTGGCCTGTGATGCCATCGTCATCTCGGACACTGGGATTCCTTCTAAAAAGCATCCTGCGTTGACCTATGCCCTCCGTGGTATCGCAGCGTTTGAAATCATTCTGCATGGACCCAACCGTGACCTGCATTCGGGCATCTTTGGAGGGACGGTTGATAACCCGGCGATGGCACTCTGCCAGATTCTAGGCAAACTCCGCGATAAGAACGGGCGTGTGGCCATCCCTGGGTTTTACGATGATGTTAAGCCTCTGTCGGCCTATGAACGTAGAGAGCTCAAGCGGCTGCCTTTCAAAGAAAGCGATTATCGCAAACTCCTGGGCGTGCCCAAGCTCTTTGGCGAAAGAGGTTATACTCCTGTCGAGCAACGCTCCGCGCGCCCGACCCTCGAAATCAACGGTCTTACCAGTGGTTACCAGGGTGAGGGGAGCAAGACCATTATCCCGGCCTGGGCGCGCGCCAAGCTCACTCTGCGTCTGGTCCCGAACCAGAACCCCGACCGAATAGCCAGCCAATTACGCAAGCACCTTAAGAAGCTCTGCCCGCCAACGGTGAAAATGGAAATCAAGGGGGGGCACGGAGCGGTGCCTTACCTTGTATCGCCGACCGGTCCACAGGCCCAAGCGGCGTTGCGCGCCCTCAAGGCAGCCTTTGGAAAAGACCCCGTTCTTCTGCGGGAGGGCGGCTCTATCCCTATTGTGAATGATTTTAAGAAAATCCTCGGCGCCGACGCACTCATGCTCGGACTGGCGTTGCCCGATGACAATGCGCATTCGCCCAACGAAAAATTTGATCTGGATTGCTTTGCAAGCGGTCAATTAATGAGCGCGCATTTGTGGCAGGAATTAAGCAGTGCGGCATCCTTGTGAAACGTTGTCTTTTCGTATGCGCAGACCGGGTCTAGGCGAATTCAATTTGGGAGCCTCAGCAGGGGCGGTGGTAGGGGCCATTGGAAGTCTTTTTGCCATTGGGATCGGTCCGGCCATCGTGCATCGAAATCCTGCAAAACTATTCGGTACCCCGATACTGGCCCTGCTTTGTTGGGTGGCGGGTGGTATCGCCGGTTGGCTCATCGGAGGGCAGGTTGGTCCGCGCCTGGGGTTGCGTTTCAACTCCGATCGCGCCGAATTGGTAGGTGGCGTTGTGGGTGGAATACTGCCGGTCATTGTTATTCTGGTTTGGGGATGGCGCATGGCTTCATCGTGAGTGGATTCTCCGTCAGCAGCAGATTCTTGTAAGAAGTTGCGTTCCTGCGCCGAGTACTCTGTACAGATGAAGAGCCAGTCCGACCTGCCCAACGCCGAGCCCATTCCTACCCGCTATAGTCTTTTGAGCCGATTGAAGGACTGGAGTGACCAGGAGAGTTGGCGGGAGTTTTTTGACACTTATTGGCGGCTGATCTACACGGTGGCCCTCAAATCAGGTTTGACCGAATCCGAGGCTCAGGACGTGGTGCAGGAGACCGTGATTTGCGTCGCAAAGGATATTCAGAAGTTCAAACGTGACCGGACCCTGGGCACATTCAAAGCCTGGCTTTGGAACATCACCCGCTGGCGAATAGCTGACCAATTAAAGAAACGACAACCGGAACACCTCTCCTGTTCCACCCGACCAGGTTCTCACCTGACGGAAACGGAACCGGCTGAGGACGACTCGGAGCAAATTGCGGAGCCGGATTCGTCAGGCATTGCTGCGCTCTGGGAACAGGAATGGAAATCGAACTTGTTTAAGGCAGCATTGACGCGGGTAAAGCGCAGTGTGAGAGAGGAACACTACCAAATCTTTGATTTGTATGTACTTAAGGAGTGGCCGGCAACCAAGGTTGCTCGTGTGCTGAAGGTGAGTCTCGGCCAGGTCTATATCGCCAAGCACCGGGTCGCTTCCATGGTTCGCAAGGAACTCAAGGCCCTCGAAACAAAATATTAAAAAGATTTTGTAAGAATCGGGCTACAACCCACGAGTACTGTATAGAGCTTTTAGAGCCCGGAACCATTTGGGGTTCCGAGACGCCGAGAGTGCGGATTGGGGAAGGCCGGAGGCAGCCTGAAATGCTGCCTCTGGCCGCCGCTTTGAAAAGAGGATTTCGGAAGGGCTGTAAGCCGAATTTTGTCTTCCCCACCCTTTCCAAAACTATCGCAAGCCCGTGCCGAATAGCTTTGGAAAGGGCGGGGGAGAGAATCATTTGTCTTAGCAGCCAGTACCCGGGACCGGTCTCCGAACTTCGGAGACTGGAGCGGGCCGCCCCGCGGTCCCCTATTTGGCCTTGCACCCGATGGGGTTTTCCATGCCTCCAGGCTCACGCCGAGAGCGGTGGGCTCTTACCCCGCCTTTTCACCCTTACCCCGCTCTTTCGAGCGAGGCGGTTTGTTTTCTGTGGCACTATCCGTCAAGTGGCCTCTCGGCCACCTTCCCGCGTATATCCCAGCATGGGCCCTTTCGGGTCCCCATGAGGTTACGCGGCATCGCGCCCTCAGGTGTTCGGACTTTCCTCCCTCCCGATTTTACCGGGAGAGCGATTCTCCGCCCTTCCAAAATCAGCCGGAATATAGCTCAAAGTCACTATTCCGCCACCGCCAAATCCATATCGCGCGTGTAGTAGAGAATCCGGCCGCAATTGCTGCAAGTAACCAGTTCCTGCTGTCCCTGGCATTGGACCAGGAGTTGAGGAGGAACCCTCATGTGGCAACCTCCGCAAACGCCATGTTGCACCCCAACGACTACATTCTCGCCCTTGCTCTTAAACAGGCGTTCGTAACGGCCCCGCGTCCCCTCATCCACGGCGCCAGCCAACTCCTCGCGGTTGGCGGACAATTCTTCGAGTTCTTTTTTCAAGTTCTGCTCGCGGGCGGCCAGTTGTGCGAGTTGGTCCTCCATTAACCGTTTCGCTTCGGCCGAAGCCTGGTTTGCCCGGAGCATCTCGGAGTGGGCAGCCTCCGCCTGTTCCATCAGCTCAATTTCCTGGTTCTCGATCTTAAAAATGTCCGCCTTGCACGTATCGATCTCGTGAGCCAGCGCGCGGTATTCCTCGTTCTTGCGCGTTTGAAGTTGTTGATTGGCGTAGCGCTCGATCAGCTGCTTTTTCGCCTCGACTTCCAATTCGAGATTTTTTCTGTCCGACTCGAGTTGCTTAATTCGGGTCCTGACTTGCTCGAGTGCCGTCTGGGCCTCTGCGGCCTTTACTTGAAACATTTTGCGCTCCGGCTCTATGTGAGATAATTCACCTCGTACCCGACGCAGCTTGCGGTCGCGGTCTTGCAAAATCAGCAGTTTTTCAATGGATTCCAGCATGTCAGTTGATCCCGAACCTAAAGAGTAGGCACCCGGG
>Ga0306920_100014161_pt1 | contig 10884 bp, 11 predicted proteins | sample flu12Cox44000170_FD_204666 | JGI IMG/M metagenome (GOLD analysis project Ga0306920, IMG submission 204666) | Lab enrichment of tropical soil microbial communities from Luquillo Experimental Forest, Puerto Rico - flux4day.12C.oxic.44.000.170 (v2)... | ecosystem: Environmental > Terrestrial >...
GAACCTCGGTCTAATTAAATCAACGGGTTACGAAGGGGCAAAAGGTGACGAATTGGGCTGGAAGCATCACCGACCGACTTTTTCAGCAGCCTGCTAGGTCGCCCTGCTTCTCGATCTTGTTGCGGGCTTCAACAAGCCAACGCATCAGCGGAATATCACGCAACCGTTTCTGCCAGAGGCCATCCCTGTCCGTGGTCCCATACCACTCGTCAAAGCCTGGTATTCGACGCTTCTGGTTCTGGAGGATGAAGGTGATTGAACGGAGTGTTTGGATCGTCAGTTGGGATTTAAGGCGGAAGGCATCAGGATCGAAATAAGCCGCCTCGGCCTCGTGCCAGAGGCGATGGGCATCACCCAGTCGACGATCAACGGCCGCGAGGGGGCAGCCTGATGGCCCATCCTTGTGTTCGGTCATACTGTCTGAGATGGAGATGCCGCTGGGCAAAACAACGATCTGGCGTCTGTCCGGGTGATGCTGGGCCGACGAGTGTTGCCCGCCGCCCGGCCCGTCGAGTGGATCGGGCTATCGGGTGATGACCGAAATGGGCAACAGCGCCCGGCCCGTGGGACCGAACGAGCGACCGCTTTGGTCGACCCGTCTGCGTCGCAGACGCGCCGCCGGGGCTGCCGTACGGGCACCTGTCGCACCGCGCGAGTTGTGGTAAACTGAGGGCGCCCGACCTTCGCCCAGGGGGCCTGCCGCAGCCATGGCCTCGACCCGCCGCCTTGCCGCAGCCGATATCGTTGGCTACAGTCGGCTCATGGGGCTCGACGAAGCGGGCACGGTGCAGGCTCTGCGTGAGCATCGCGCCGCTGCCGATCCGCGCATCGCGGAGCATGGCGGACGAGTGTTCAAGACCACCGGAGACGGCATCTTGATCGAGTTCGCCTCTGTGGTCGGCGCCGTCGAATGCGCCCTGGCGCTGCAGCACCTGGCGGCCGAGCGAAACGCCACGCTTGCCGGCGAACGCCGAATCGAATGGCGCATCGGCGTCCATCTCGGCGATGTGCTGATCGAGGGTGACGACATCCTCGGCGACGGTGTCAACATCGCCGCCCGGCTCGAAGGCATCGCCGAACCCGGTGGTATCTGCATCTCCGACGATGCCTTTCGCCAAGTGCGCGGCAAGGTCGAGGCCGAGTTCGCTGATCTCGGCGAGCAGAGCCTGAAGAACATTGCCAGACCATTGCGCGTTTACCGCGTCGGTTCGTCACCGGCGGCGAGCCAGCTAATAACCGCACCGGCTGCATTGCCACTACCCGACAAGCCCTCGATCGCCGTGCTGCCATTCCAGAACATGTCAGGCGATCCCGACCAGGAATATTTCGCCGACGGCATGGTCGAGGAGATCATCACCGCGCTCTCCCGCATCCGCTGGCTCTTTGTCATCGCGCGCAATTCGAGCTTTTCCTATAAGGGCCAGTCTCCCGATGTGAGGCAGGTCGGGCGCGAGCTCGGCGTGCGGTATGTGCTCGAAGGCTCGGTGCGCAAAGGCGGCAATCGGGTGCGGATCACCGGCCAGCTGATCGACGCGGCAACGGGTTCCCACCTCTGGGCCGATCGCTTTGATGGCTCGCTTGAAGATATCTTCGACCTGCAGGATAAGGTGGCCTCCAGCGTTGCGGGGATTATCGAACCGGCGTTGCAGGCCGCTGAGACCGCTCGTTCGGCCAACCGCCCGACCGCTGACCTGACCGCCTACGACCTCTATTTGCGCGGCTATGCGATGTATTTGTCGTCGGCAATGCGCACAGCCGACGCACTGCGTCTTATGGAGCAGGCGATCGCGCGCGATCCGCGTTACGGGCCCGCTCTTGCGTGGGCTGCTCTCTGCTGCCACCGGCTGCTTAATGACAGCCGAAGTGAGGATCCGGCAGTGGAGCGCCGGAAGGGCGCCGATTTCGCAAGGCGAGCCTTGGAAGTGGCGGGCGACGATGCCGGCACGTTGGTGAATGCCGTCGCTGCGCTGGCCTTTTTGGGCGAGGACATCAGTACCATGATGGCGTTGGCCGACCGTGCACTGGCGCTCAATCCCAACTTCGCGCGCGGGTGGCTTGTCAGCAGCAATCTCTGGCTTTGGGCGGGGCAGCCCGACATCGCTATCGAGCATATCCAGGCGGCGCTGCGCCTCAGTCCCCGCGCCCGCATCGGCTGGGCCGCCTGCGTACTAGGCATGGCGCATTTCTTCGCACGGCGCTTCGACGAGGCGATACCGAAGCTCCTCCTCCAAATCCAAGAGGATCCGAGCCTTCCGCCGGCGTATCGCTTTCTCGCCGCCTGCTACGCGCATATGGGACGGCTGGACGAGGCACGAGAGATCGTCGCGCGGCTGCGACCCATTACCTCTGTCGTGATACCGGACGCCAGCCACTTTCGGAACGCCGAGCATCGCGAGCTATTGCTGTCGGGCCTGCGCCTGGCGGCAGGTGAGACGATATGAGCCAGACCCGCCGCCTAGCCGCGATCCTCGCCGCCGACGTAGTTGCGTATTCGCGGCTGATGGGCGCCGACGAGGAAGGGACGCACGAACGGCTCCAAGCCCACCTCCGGGAACTGGTCAACCCCAAGATCGCCGAACACCGCGGCCGGATCGTGAAGAACACGGGCGACGGGTTCTTGGCAAAGTTTCCGAGCGTGGTGGATGCCGTACGCTGTGCAGTGGAGATCCAACGCGGGATGGCCGAGCGCGGGCTCGACGTGCCCGAAGAGCGCCGGATTAGGTTCCGCATCGGCATCAACCTGGGCGACGTGATTGTAGAGGACCACGATATCTTCGGCGACGGGGTCAATGTCGCAACGCGTCTGGAAGCCTTGGCCGAGCCAGGCGGGATCTGCATCAGCCGGGTAGTGCGCGACCAGGTGCGCGACAAGCTCGATTGCGCCTTCGAGGACATGGGGGAGCAGAGCGTCAAGAACATCGCGCGCCCAGTGCGGGTTTATGCGTGGCGCCCCGAGGGTGTCACCGGCCTGCCGGCAGCAATGGTGCCGCACTCTGCATTACTCTCTCCGCCCGCTGCTGCGCCACGCCTGTCGATCGTCGTGCTGCCCTTCACCAACCTCAGCGACGATCAGGAGCAGCAATATTTCGCGGATGGGATCACCGAGGATCTGACGACCGATCTGTCGCGGCTCGACAATATGTTCGTGATCTCGCGCAACACCGCATTCACCTACCAGGGCAAGCGGGTGGACACAAAGCAGATCGGTCGCGAGTTGGGTGTGCGGTATGTGCTCGAAGGGAGTGTTCGCCGGTCAGGTAGCCAAGTCCGCGTCAGCACCAGCTTATCGGTGCCGCGACCGACGCACATCTGTGGGCAGACAGGTTCGATCGCGATATGGGCAATCTTTTTGCTCTGCAAAACGAGATCACGAGCCGCCTCGCGAATGCGCTCGGCGTCGCGTTGATCGCTGCGGAGGCCGCCCGGCCGATCGAGCATCCCGATGCGCTCGACTACATTCTTCGGGGGCGCGCCGCAACGTTGAGGCCGAGTTCGCGCGATGTCTATGCAGAAGCGATCAGCCTATTCGAGCACGCATTGGCGCTCGATCCGCAATCCGTCGAGGCAGAAAGCCGATTGGCAAACTCGCTCGCCGGCCGCGTGCTCGATCGAATGACCAACTCGGCCGCAGCCGACCTCGCACGCGCCGAAGGGCTGGTCGGCCGAGCCTTGGCGGCATCGCCTCACAGCGCGTATGCGCATCAGGTCAAGGGCCTCGTGCTACGAGCGCAGAAGCGCTGGGAAGAGGCCATTCCCGAATACGAGACGACGCTCGCGTCCAATCGCAACGGGGTGAGCGCCTTAACCAGTCTCGGTTGGTGTAAGCTCTTCACCGGGTCGATAGAGGAGGTGATCCCGGTCGTTGAGCAAGCCATTCGCCTCAGCCCCCGCGATCCCGCCATGGGCTGGTGGCGCTTCCTAATCGCGACGGTCCATCTGCTGCAATCGCGCACCGACGAGGCGATCGTCTGGCTCGAAATAGCGCGCAGCGCCATGCCTGCCGTACCGATCGTTCGCAGCGGCCTCGCCTCTGCCTATGCCCTCAAAGGCGAGACCGACCGCGCGGGCACCGAGCTCGCCGAAGCCCGCAAACTGGACGGGGTAATCTATTTACAAGCATCGCCTGCGTGAAGGCCGGCTGGGGGTGGGGAGTGGCGAAGATAAGCGCTCTGTTCGAAGCCACCTATTTCGCCGGCCTGCGCAAAGCCGGGATGCCGGAGGAGTGACTGGCGCCTCTAAGCGGCATCGGAATTGCGCGGACCCGTCACGTCAGAAGGTCGTGCGATTTCAGCAGCCTGACCAACTCCGCGGCCCATTCCCGAGCCTCCGTTATCTTTCTGGCATCTCGGAAGGCGAGGACTTTCGCTAGGGTTTGGTTGAGCGCAGATCGCTCGGCGGCGGATAGTTTTGCTGACCGCGCGTCTCGGGCGTGGCGAGTGGTGGATGAGACGCGGCAAATTCCTTCTGGTCCGATCCGCGGTTTCGACAAATCTCGACCGTCCCGCCCATCATTGCGCCGAGCCGGCGCGCATCCAGGCGAGGTCCTCAGGCTGCGTCTCGAACCTCTGATCCTCTTCGGGGCAAGACGACCCAGGGCTGTACGCTCCGGGTCCAGAAATGCACTGTCGGGCGAAGCCAAGAAGTGTCGTCCAGCATGCCAGCACGGACGCGAATTGCGTCTCTCGTTGCCGGGTCGGGCTTCGAGCCGCTCCAGATCAAGGTGCCGCAATCCGAGTAGACCCACCGAGTAACCGTGCGCCCGCTGTCGGTTTTGCGTTGGAGCGGGCGCGGCTGGGTCCCGGCGTGTTGGAAGGCGGCCCTTGCCACAACCAATGCCATAGAAAACGCGCTGCCAGTCAGGCGCTGGATTTCGAGGATTGGCTGCGCTTGCATGCTTGTCTTGTGATCCTGAAATCTCGGAGGCATTGATGGCCGCAGCGAACAGATCAAGAATTTGCTTCAAATCCCGTATGAGGAGTGCCTCAATGTTTGTCAGGGATTTCCGACCGCGCCTGTGTGAGCCCGCTCACACTATAGACGCAACGGTCGCGTCTATATTGATGGCAGCTTCACAGCGGTGAAGCAGCGGACCTTGAAAGGGGATGGCAAATGCGTAAAGCAGCGACCGCCGCGATCGTCTCGATCGGCATTTTGAGCCTTGTATCACAGACCGCAGTGGCGCAGACCCGGATAATTCACGCGCCGGAAGGGATCGAGACCAAAATTGGGACCATGCTCGGGCCTGATGATATGTGTTTCAAAGTCATCTCTGCGAGGACTGGTTTGGCTTCACGGTCCCATTTTACTGCACTAATTAACGGCAAGCACAGAGATTTAGATTTCAATCTTGGCGGCGCCCAGCCCCGCAACCAAGCTGTGGCGCTATGATGGCGAGCACGGCAACTTGCGGTGAAAGAACTCTTCCTCTGTCCGGAAGGAGCGGTAATCATGCGCATAGTGTCAGTCGCTATTCTCTCTGGTATTTCACTCCTCGCCTCTGTAGCTGCAGAGGCATCATGCTCGACATGCCAGCCCAACTGTCAAGGGAATGCAACTTTCCTTGGCGGACCGACTTGGAGATGCTTTAGTATTAGAGCACCAAATGGGCAAACCAACTTCTGCATAGCGCCGGACAGCGGAAACCACACTGTCTACGTTGTTTCAGGAGAGAGATATTGTTGGTGGGAGCGAAATGAACCACTGCCAGCCATCTGCAAAACCCCCCTCCTGGCTGTATAAACGGGGTCGTCCCATAGCCTGTCGCTAGCCTCGCACGCGAGACGGCATCGGACTGGCTCGCGGCCGCGGCCGGCTCGAGCCTGCAGCACGCTAGCGCTGCGCAAGCGTCGGAAATTCCCAGTACTGCCGGCCGGCCGGCAGGCCGATATAGTCGTGAGCGGGGGCAAGTGGCGCGAGTGAAATGCACCCGTAGCCCCTTTGCTCATCGCTCGTTGTTGCGCCAACCGAGGGGGACTTTCTCGCAGGTAGGGTCGAGGACTGGCGCGGTTGAGGCCGAAGAGTTTCGACCGCGCCACGTTTCCAGCCCCCTCCACGTCGAACTTAATGGTCCCCAATGCCTCTTCAGTGCCCCTCCCGGCCACTACAGTGACCCACGAGTAGGGGAAAGGAGTTTCAGGTAGTCGTAGTAGGGCTGGTGTCGTTGCTACATTGCCGCGCAGGTGTCGAACCGCTAGTCTGCTGGGGAACTAACGCCTTCATTAGTAGTGCATAGGTTTCGAGCCGTGCTTCCAGTTCCGCCTTGCTGATCCCGGACCAGAATGCACTGAAAGCTTCTAGCCTACGAAATTTCATTACCCACCTGTAGTGAACGTCGGCCCAGCCAGGGTTCGCGTAGGCTTGAGGGGGCTTCAAATCAGAAATTGGGGAAAGCCCTTTGAGCGGCACCCAATTCTCTCTGGGCTCGCGGGCCACGTAGCCGTTCTCAATACCTGCATCAAGCAGTTTTGGTGCCGTCATCCAATGGTTTAGCAGCTTCCGAAACATCAATGGTTGCTTCATCGCAAACCCTCGGAACAAACCTCGGAAGAAGGCGGGTTGCCGCGCGTCAGAATGGCTCGCCGTGGCGCAACACCTCAGCTGGGCCATCAACAGAATATTCGTCAGTCTGTTCGGTTATGTCCTCGCAGACAGTTGGTAGCGGGCCGAGATCTTCTATCTTTTTATGACCGCCCCATGGATTGAGCGAGATCGGTGCATCCGGTATCGCGGGTGAGAACTTGAGCGTTTTTAATACGGCCAGATGCCGCGCCTCACGCTCGCTCTCGGCACGAATGATGATCGGCTCGGGGCTCCATCTCGCCCATATGGAGTTCGACGGATCGGCCGGGGTGAGCGTCCAGATATGCATGACGGCATCCAGCTTGAGTGCGGCGCGTCAACTGTAGGGAGCGATAGTTTCAACTCTCTTACGACGGAGATCATTACCTCCTCAGCCCCGTATCAGAGTTCTGAAGGAGATCCTTGGGAAGCTGCGGCCGGAGCCCGCTCACCCGGCACCGCTGCCCAGTCGCCGGCATCACGAGCCGCCGAGCAGGGGACGGTATAGTCGGCGAGGGTAGTCAGATTTTAACGAAGTTGGGCTAAGCCAATGGCCCCGAAGTAGGGCGAAATGGAGAAATATTGATGACCGAGCAGGAGGTTAAGGACAATATCTTCCTTGTGCTCGCAGATATCTGGGACACGCAGGCAAAGCTCCCTGTCATCGAGCACGTATCAATGCTTCACAAGCTCAAAGAACCCTTGGTTCTTGGGTCTGAAGCAGAGAGGTCTTCTTAAGCTGGACGAATAGTCTCTCAGAGTTTGGCGGCAGCGGGCCTTTACAGTCCGCTCATGCCGCGCTGGCTTGACCAGACCGGCACCCGTTCCCCATTGACCCGCATGCCCCGCCAGGTGGGCTGATTGAAGCCTTCGGTGAAGTCCTCGATCTCGGCCAGCATCTCTTCATCCCGCATGGCCTTGGCCGCCTGGTCGATGTCCATCATGATGGCCCGCCGGAGGCGCCACGGCTGCTGCGTCCAGACGCTGGAACGTCTCACGTCGCCGGACAGTGGCGGAAGCTCAGCCCCAGTGCCGAGCTGATGGTCGATCCTGGGTGCGGCGCAAGGTGTGCGATCAGGGACACTGGGGCGGCCGCGCCAGCCCGCTACCATTGGACCGTTACAGTGTTCGAGGAGACTGGTCCGGCGGCGGAGGGGGGCACTGGGGAGCTTGCGGAGGCGCGATCGCGGGCAGAGGGCGGGGCGCGTAGCCGCCCATCCACTGACCCAGTCCTTGTTCTGCCGGCGGATCGAGACCCAATGCCCCGCGGCGGAAGATGGGAGGGTTACCCTCGACGCCGCTCCCCGCTTGCCTTGGCCAGGGCGTGTCATGATCGCCAAGCCAAGCGATCCTACGCGACGGCGGTCAAGGAAATGTCCTCTCGGATGGCGGAGGTAGCACGTTTGGCCTTACAGGCTCACCCCGAAGAGCTGCCCCGCCGCGCCGGCAGATCGAGGGCGGCAACGCGCGGGCCATCTCAAGGGCTGCACCTGCGGCGGTCTGAGCTAGTCAGAACGGCGATCCCATCGACACACCCTTGAGCCCGAATGACGCGGAGGAGCTTGAGTGCCGGCTTCGTCCCACTTATAGCGGTCTGCGCCACCCCCACCTTGAGATTTCGCGGCCGTATTGACCCATGCCGTCAAGCCCCAGCACCATCCCCCTCTCGGCCCAGGAGGCCAAGGACCGGCTGCGCGAGATCGTCGAGGCGTTCTTCTTCCGGCGGCGCAGTGACCAGGGGCGGCCGCCCGCGCCCCAACTCTTGGTCAGAAGCCCGCCGGGCCTTGGGAAGACCAAGGAGGCGATGGAGTGGGCCACCCGCTACCAAACCGAGCAGCAGGGAAAGGACAGCATCCTCGAGTTATCCAGAAGCGACATCACGCTGGCGGGGGTCTGGGCGCAAGTCGCCATCTTTGTCCTGCGCCACGAACTGGCCCAAGAGGTCAAGGAGGTGATCCAGCGCAACCGTGAAGACCTCGGAGAGCCGGTCGTGGTCCCAGTTCTGCGGGGTCGGGACCACGAGGCGGACAAGGACAACGCGCCTTGCCGGCGCTGGCGCGAGGCCCGCGAGCTAGGCCGCAAGGGGCTACCGGTGTACAGCAACCTATGCCGCCGCAGACATCAGCAGGATGTTTCCGAATGCCCCTATTTCGCAGACTGTGAGTACATCCCGGCGTGGCAGTCGGCGCATGCGGCGCCCTATGTGATCCCAGTTCACGCGCACCTCGGCGTCGGCTGGGAGAGCAGCAGGACAGTACGCGGCGCGGTCGGGTTAAGTGACAGTGACGACGAGGAAGAGCCCCAGTTCGATCAGTCCTTCAACCCGGCGAATGCGGCCATTGTCGTCTGCGATGAGGACCCGACGAGCGCAGCCGGATCAGAGGGGAGGACATTGGGGCCATCACCGAGAGCAGGCTCGGCGAACACATACTGGCGGGCCTGTCGACTTTGGGCGGCATACTGGACCATCTCCGCGAGAAGGGGATCACGGCAGAGCAGCTTCGGGATACTGCCAACAAGCTCGCCACTCAGGAAAGAAGGCGAGGACAGATCGCTAAACCGAGTGCGTCCGATGCAGTGGTGGGCAATGCGATTAAGTTGGCATCCTCGCTGGTCCGGGTCTCCCGTGTACTGGAGCGGCTGGCCGACGAGCTGGCGTCTGGCCGTCCGGGGCAGGCTCATTCCCTCGTGGCCGATGGGGGTGGGCTGATCGCCCAAGGCCGCCGGCCGTGGCCCTTCGACCGGCGCCGCTTGTTGGTCCTCGACGGGACTGCGAACACCGAGATCCTCGGACAGTTTGTCCCGTCGCTGGGGACTGTGCCCGAGATCCGGGTCCGGCGGAACGCGCGGGTCATCCAGGTCAGCAACATGACGTTCTACCGGGGCAGTCTGAACAGGCGCACTTCGACCCGGGAGGCGACCTCAGAGGGCCGGCACGACCCGATGTTCCCCCGACCTGGCGCATCACCGATTTGCCCGTGGCGAGCTATCTGCCGAGAGATCGGATGCGAGTTCAGATTTACCTCGATGATAGAGCTCGCGCTGTCCGTAGGGACCAACCGGATCGGCAATGGGTCCGCCATACCCATGAGGAGATCATAGCTTCCGACTCCGATGCAATCATCATCAGCAACAAGGCTGACGAGTACGGGATCACACCCAATAAGGCAAAGGGCCTTAACGACTACATTGGCAGGAAGATCTACTACATCATGATGTTCCCGTCACCCGACCAATATCGCGATCTGCTCGTTGAGAACGGGATACTGGGTACTGGCAATTGCGTGAAGCTGTATCTGCTCGATGAGTTCGACCAGATCGTCGGCCGCACCCTCGGCTTTCGCTACCGACCGGGCTCTGAGGTCATCGTGATCATGCCGACCCGACTCTGGCGTCAGATCGGTCTGACCCTCCTCACCGAGAGCAACTACGATGCACAGGTGATTACGGAGCGGCCCTGGTGATTCGGGGGGACTTGCGATACCCGGCCTCCGCCAGCTGACTTTCAGCAAGTTTGGCTCGCCAGTGGGCTTGCAAAAAGCGCAGACTGGCCTTCGGCTAGCTGGTAAACAAAAAACTCCCCCTAGCTCGGGTGTACTAATAGAATCTTTATTAGTAGGGTGGCGGTAGGGGGAGTTTTCTCGCCCCTTGGGCGACAGGTTTCCCCCGGCCGTTTAGGCTCTGCGATTTTCAGAACAAAGGTGCACGCTGAATACCTGCAATCGCAGGAAGACGACGTCAAAACGCTCGAAACTAGACTGAGGCCGATGTAGTCACCATCGTTGGCTTGATCGGCTCGCATTCTTGGGTGGACGGAGCGAGGTATTGAGGTCCGACGGCGGGCCGATCGTCACCATGACGCGGTTCCTCCAATCGGGATGTTCGAGCTTGCCAAGCCGCGAGACGCAAAATGGGCTGAGACGCAGTCCAGAGATCGCGTCGGCCACCAACGAAGCCAATCGGTGCATTCTAGTGTTGAAGATCCCGCATTGCGGTGTTAGCCGCCAGCAAGATCGATCATCCCGATCGCCCCGAAACCAGTGAAGGCCACCATGCCGACCACAACACCGACGATGTTGGACCAGATCAGCGATGCGCGATTTCGTCGGCATTGATCTCGGCCGCGAGCCGGTGTCGGACGAGACCACGGTGTGGCGCTTCCGCCATCTGCTGGAGACCCACGATCTGGGCCGGCGGTACAGCGGCATCTGACGGCCAAGGGACTGAAGGTGGCCACCGGCACGATCGTCGATGCGACGATCATCAGCGCGCCCTCGTCGACCAAGAACGCCAAGAAGGCGCGCGATCCCGAGATGCACCAGACCA
>Ga0306920_100014163_pt1 | contig 10884 bp, 10 predicted proteins | sample flu12Cox44000170_FD_204666 | JGI IMG/M metagenome (GOLD analysis project Ga0306920, IMG submission 204666) | Lab enrichment of tropical soil microbial communities from Luquillo Experimental Forest, Puerto Rico - flux4day.12C.oxic.44.000.170 (v2)... | ecosystem: Environmental > Terrestrial >...
CGAGGCTTGGCGATTGGGCGCGACCTGTGCCGAATCCAGGCTTACCTCGGTCACAAAAAGATCGCTAACACAAATAGGTTGCGCTGTGGTCGAGCCGGCTTGACAGCGTAGCGGACCGAGGCGGCGTGGCGCTCAAAGACCCAGATGGAGGCCGGGGCGGTGGCATTCTGCGTCGTCGTCGGCGCCGCGGGGGAACAAGGAGGAAGACAATGCCACCTACAAGAGAAGCGCCACCGGCTACAACTCCAAGCGATTGCTCCTGGACATGACCGAGCGAGGTGACCCACCTCAGATGCAATGGAGCGAGAGGCAGGACTATCACGAGCGCCCAAAATAAAAGCCCGGCAACTACGAGCGTCGCCCCGGCTCTCTTGCGAATGTTTGCCCGCAATGGTCGATAACCTCCTCGCGATATCGGTCAGCGGACGGTCTAACACTATCGCGGGCCGACGGTTCCCTTCCTGTTGGGTGGTTCACCAAAAATCGGCACAAAACCTCGGCTGCTGAAGAGAGGCAAAAAAGAGGCAAAAGAGATCCCGACCTGGAGGGGACTGGCATAGATCTCGAGTCAATTGCCAGTTGATTATTGGAGCTGGGCCATTTCGCCCCGCACTCTGTGCGGGTAGCGATCGTGTTCTTCGCGCGTCGGCGGTTTCACGGGCCGTGGCGGTGACCGGTCGGCGGATCAGCCAATTGGCATGCGCCGCTTTGTCAGCTCCGCTTCATTGACGCGCAGACCGAGCCCCGGTTCGGCCGACAAATGGAACAGGCCATCGACAGGTTTCGGGGGATTATCGAATACGCCATGCTGGCACGGAGAAGGATCATTGAGCTCGCAGGGCTTGGTGGCATGCAATTGGCTTGCCGCCAAATGTAGACTCGCCATGTGGCCGATGGTCGGCTGCGTCTGATGCGGGACGAGCTCGACGCCATGCGCATGCGCCAGTGCGGCGCAGCGCAACAGACCGGTGATGCCGCCCATCTTGACGATGTCGGGCTGCACCATGCGGACACCGGCCGCGATCAGATCCGCCAATCCGGGCAGCGTGTAGGTTTGCTCGCCGGCCGACACAGTGATGTCGAGTCGCTGGGCGACCTCACCCATCGCCTTGACATGGTAGTGCTGCACAGGCTCCTCGAACCACCAGTAGCCGAGCTCCTCCAATACCCGTCCGACTCGGATGGCACCGCCGACCGAATAGCCATTATTGGCATCAAAGGCGAGCGGGAAACCCTCCCCCACCAGTTTCCGCACCGCGCGCGCTTTGGCGATGTCGCCGGGGATGTCGATGTCGGGCTTCGTGCGGTCGTTGTCGAACCGGATCTTCACTGCCGCGGGCTGATCATTCATCCGGGTTTCGACAACCCGCAGCACCTCGTCGACACTCCGTTGTCCATTGCCGCCGATCGAGGCGTAAAACGGCAGCTCAGTGCGCCAGGCGCCGCCCAATAGTTTGTAGATCGGCTGCTTGAAGAACTTCCCTTTCCAATCCCAGAGCGCAATGTCGAGTGCCGCGAGCGCACCGGTCAGCGCGCCTTCGGGCCCGAGCTTGGCGAAGCTGTGCAGCAAGGTATCTTGCAGTACTGCGTGATCGAGCGGGTCCTTGCCGATCAACGCCGGCGCAAGGTAGCGGGCAATCATCCCCAGCGAGGCGAGGCCGCCCTGCATCGGCGAGGCCTCGCCGATTCCAAATGAACCGTCGTCGCAGCAGATCCTGACCCAGGCGCTGCGCTGCTCCGGCTTGTCGCCAGGCGTCCAACTGACCTGAAAGGCCTCGATGTCATGGCCGGCCACGGATCCGTGCTGCGCGGCCGAGGACAGGCTCTTGTGCCGGCCATCTACGCCTTGAGAAAGCTGATCATAAGGTCGTCGCCCCAATCTCCATAAATCAGGTGCATTTCCCAAACGCCTGGCCAATGCTTCATATTTCTCTCGCGCCGCCTGGCGACGGACCAGCACCAAACGTTTTGAGCCAAAGCCTTCAACCAACCCTGCGCGATGCTTCCAGGCGCGATGGACAATGTCCTTTGTTACTCCGACATACAATGTGCCATCCGGCCGATTTGTCATGATGTAGATCCATCCATCGGGCATAGTCGAAGATCGATGTTGGAGATTTTGGCATCGGGATAGACGTAGATGGTCGGGCCAAGCCCCGCCACGAAGGAGAGAAATGGCAGTCTGAGCTCACCAGGCCAGCGCCCAGCCGTCGCGCCGTGGATCAGAGCCGGCGATCAGCATGCCGGTCGTCGGGTCACGGCGAATGATTTCGACGCTGCATGGTCCTTCGAGATCACCGACCGTCTTGACCGGGTGGCCACGGCGCGCGAGCTCGGCGCGCACTCCGTCGGGAACCCGCCGTTCGATCGTCAGCGCGTCCTCCCCGTCATGCGGCCAATTTGCATATTGACCGGATAGGTTCGACGTCCAGCGCGGCATCTCTGCCGCCTGCTGCGGGTCGAGACCAAAATCGATCATCGCGGTCAGCACTTGCATATTGATCTGCACCTGGTTGTCCGCACCGGGTGTGCCAAACACGCACCACAATGCGCCGTCTTTCAGCACAATCGGCGGGTTCATCGTGTGGCGCACCCGTCGCCCTGGCTGAAGGCGGTTCGGATGACCTGCTTCGAGGTGCCAATACGCCATGCGGTTGTTGAGCAGGATGCCGGTGTCGCCGGCCATGACGCCGGAGCCATACCCGCTGTTGATGCTTTGGACACCGGAAACCGCATTGCCCTCGCTGTCTGCGGTGCAGAAATAAGTCGTGTCACCATCGGCAGCGGCCGCCATACGGTGCCGGGCGGCACGGCGCATGTCGATATTGGCGGCGAGCCGCGCGGTGTAGTCGGCCGACAGCAATTCCGCCAGCGGTGCCCCAACTGTGCGCGGGTCGGCGGCCCAGCGCTCGCGGTCGGCGAAGGCAAGGTTTTTCGCCTCGACCATGACGTGAACCGTATCGGCCGACAAGAGCCCCATTGCAGCGAGATCGAAATGCTCGAGGATCTTCAGCTCCTCGAGCAATACAAAGCCGGTCGAGTTGGGCGGCGCTTCGAGCACGGTGAAGCCCCGGTAGTCGATTGCGATCGGCTGCTGGGTTTCAGCCGCGAACTCTGCGAGATCGGCTTCCGATACCAGAGCGCCGGCCGCTGCGAGACCTGCCGCCAGCCGCCTCGCCAGGCGGCCGCGGTAAAAGGTCTCAGCGCCCTCCGAAGCGATTTCTTCGAGGGTACGGGCAAGGTCGGGTTGGACGATCAGAGCGCCAACCCGCGGCGCCTCGCCGTCCACCAGAAAGGTTGCCGTGCTGCGCCGGTCGAGCGCGAGTGTTGCGCGGTATTCGCTCGTAAGATGGCGGTAGTGCGGGGTGGCGGCAAAACCGTCGCGTGTGTAAGTGATAGCCTCAGCGAAGAGATCGTGCCAGGGCAGCCGGCCAAAGCGCTGATGCATCGCCGCGATGCCCGCGAGCATGCCCGGGACCGAGATCGAAAGCGGTCCAACGCGCGGAATGCCCCCGGCGTAACGCTCCGGGGTCGCAGCCGAGGGAGCCGGGCCCGACCCGTTAAACACGACGGCACGCCCGCTTGCCCTCTCAAAGACCTGGTAAAAGCCGTCGCCGCCGAGCCCTGACATCATCGGCTCGACAACGGCCAACGTCACCGCGGTCGCGACTGCCGCATCGATGGCGTTGCCGCCGGCACGCAACGCCATGAGCCCGGCCTGAGCCGCGAGCGGGTGATTTGCCGCAACCGCGCCACGCCTTCCGATGATCAGCGGCCGATAGCAGCGCGGCTCAAAGTTCATATAGGCGTCCTCCTAGGACATTCATGGCTTGCGGCTGTCGCAGGCGTAATCCAATTTTTTCTCGAGCACGGATAATGAAGGAGGTCGGTGCCAATGCCCAGACTCGATCATCTGTCGCTACCGGTCCGTGATTGGCAAAAATCGCGCGATTGGTACAGAGACCATTTGGGCTTCGAAGTAGAGTTCGAAATCCGCGACCGGCAGACGGCCGCGATGCGCGACGATGCGGACCTCGCGATTTTTCTCTATCAAGCGGAAGTCACCGACTGTCCCGGCGTCTCGTTCACGATCCAGGTCGACGACGTCGACGCGAAGCACGAGGTATTGGCGGCAGCCGGCATAGCCTTTGTTCACCGGCCGATGAAGGTGTTTTGGGGCTACGGCGCCGAGCTGTGCGGTTCGGATGGTTATCGGCTGAGGCTGTGGGATCCGAAATCGATGCGGGAGAAGGGCGGCGGATGACGATGCGCGCGCTCTGGCCGATCCTGCTCATGCTGCTGGCGCTGTCCGCTGCCGGCTGCGCCGATAACGCCGCCCCGTGGGACAGTGACAAACGCGGCGGTTTCTACGGCGGCATTTCGGGGAGCGGCACGTGGCCGTGACCCGACGGCAAACGAGCTGCGGCGTGATCGTCACCGACGGCGAGCGCATCCTGCTCGGCCACGCGACGCGGTCGCCGCGCTGGGACATCCCCAAGGGCACCGCGGAGCCGGATGAGAATTTCGCTGACGCCGCGGTACGGGAGCTGCGCGAAGAAACGGGCCTCGCGGCACCGCCCGACGAGTTGGTAGCGTTAGGAGTTCACCCCTATCTGCGCGGCAAGGATTTGGCGCTGTTCGTTTGGGCGTCACAGCCTCTACCGAATCCCCGCGAGCTCTCTTGCAACTCGCATTTCTCACTTCCCAACGGAACATTGCTGCCCGAATTCGATCGGTTTGAGCTTTTCCCGTGGGACGAGGCGCTGACCCGCATCGGCAAGAACTTGGCGCGGCTGCTGGCAGCGCTCGCTGCGGAAATTCGACAGGACGCTTCGGATTGACCCGGAGAGCGTGCTAGGGTAGCCCGAATTCCAACGCGAGGAGGTCGCCCATGCCAAAGCTGCGCCACATCGCCATTGCCGCCGAAGATCCGGATGCGATGGCCGAATTCTACAAAAAGGCTTTCGATTTTGTGGAAGTAGGCCGGCCGAACGGCGTGCTCGCCGATGGCGTGTTCTTGAGCGACGGCACGCTCAATATGGCGATCCTCAAATTCAAGACCGACCAGCTCGGCAAGGGCATGGGTTTTCACGGCATCCACCATTTCGGCGTGCTGGTCGAGGATGTCGAGGAGTTTTCGAAGAAGCTCGAAAGCCTCGGTGCCGAGCACTACATCGACCAGGGCCATGGCGGGCAGCAGGCCGGCTATTTCGAGAAGAAGTTCTACGGCCCCGAGCGCGTGCTCTTCGATATCGCCGAGCACGGCTGGGCAGGGGCTGAACCGTTGCCTGTTCCGGTCAAGGAGGCGGCCGAATAAGCCGCCTCTCGCGTCGTCCTCGCAAAAGCGACCCCCGGGTCACATCGTCCCGGACGGTCGCGACCAAAGCCCGGGCAGGGCCACCGCTATAGCGGCTCTTAACCCCCCGCTTTCGCGGGGTGACAGCACTCGAGAATGAGAGGGTATTCGATATGGCCAAGCTGCGCCACATCGCCATCGCCGCGAAAGATCCCGACGCGATGGCCGAGTTCTACAAAAGGGCGTTCGATTTCAAGGAGGTTCGCAAGACCGACGGGCCGCTCGCTTACGGCTATCATTTAAGCGACGGGACGATCGACCTGGCGATCCTGCGGTTCAAGACCGATCAGATCGGCAAGGGGCTTGACTATACCGGCCTGCATCATTTCGGCATCCTCGTCGAGGATGTCGAGGTTGTGGCAAAGAAGCTCGAGGGTTTGGGCGGCAAGCATTACATGGACCAGGGCGCTGACCGGGTCGGCGGCTTTGAGGTCAAGTTCTACGGCCCCGAGGGGGTTCTCTTCGATGTTGCCGAGCATCCCTGGACCGGCACCGAGCCGCTGCCGGTCGGGGTCAAAGAGGCAGCCGAATAGCAAATTGCCTTCGCGTGTGCCCGGACACGCTGACGAGAAGCGGTCCGGCGCGACTCATCGACGGCCCGGTAACGCATGAGTTTGTCTCACGGGCTGGGCCGTCGGTTCAGGTGGCATCGAAAAGGGCCATGAAGCCGAAATCCATGTGCGCCTGCATGTGACAATGGAAGAGGCTCAAGCCCGGCTGGTCGGCGGTAAAGTCGATCGTCATTTCTTGGAAGCTGCCGAGCATTGCCACGTCCTTGATCACGCCCGCGGTCGGCATCCCCGCAATGCTGGTGATCTCAAAGCTGTGCCGGTGCAGATGAATGGGATGGACATCGTCGGTGGCGTTGCGCATGTGCAGTCGGTAACGCCCGCCACGGACGAGGTGGAACATCGGCTCCATATTGTCCATCGAGAAGGCGATGTCGTTGATCGTGAACTCGTCGAAGCCTTCGCGTGCCCCGATCCGCGCCGCGAAGGTCATCTCGATGATTTTGTCCGGCGGTGGTGCGACGGCATCGGGATTGCCGAATAGCCGGTAGTCCCAACGAAACGGTCGCGGCTTGCGCCATTGCGGCTCGCCTTTCCGGCCGGCGTATTCAACAACGATGCCCATGCCGCGTTTGCGGTCCTCATCAAGGAGATCGCCCAGCACCCACACGCCCGGCTGTTTCATCTCGACGGTGGCTGAGACTCGCTCCGCAGGACCTATCCATAGCACCGGCGCCTCCGAGGGATGCGGCACAGGATTGCCGTCGAGCGCCACGATTCTGAAGATGTGGCCCGGCAACGCGAGGCTGCGGATCTCGCTGGCGCTGGCGTTCAGAACATGGAACAGCACGCGCTCGCCGGCCTTGACGCGGATCGGCTCGCCCTGACCGAGCATACGGCCGTTGATCGAGAAAAAATTGTAAGCCAGCTCGTAGCCTTGCTTCAGACCCGCTTCGAGCGCCGCAAGCATCGCCTGTTGTGATGCCTCTTGCAGGCCCGGTACAGGGTTTGCCGGCGCCAAGAAATCGAGTGGCGTCTCTGTATGAGACACAAACGGATTGAACTCCTTGAGCACGAGAAACACCTCGTGGTCATAGGCGCCTGGGTCATGTGCCGGCTCGACATAGACGAGCCCGGCCTGCCCGCTATAGAGCCCGGCGGAGAGGTCAGTGCCGGCGCGCAAATGGGTATGGTAAAAGCGGAATCCTGGCGGACCCGGAGTGAACGCGATGCGCCGCGCGCCGTGCGCGGGAACAAACGGCGTTCCCTCTTCCGCTGCGCCGTCCACATCAGCCGGTACGAACTGTCCGTGCCAATGCAGCTGTTCCGGCGTGTCGGTGTCGTTCCGGATGTCGACAACGACGCGCCTTCCCTCGGCAAGGCGCAACAGCGGGCCGGGAAACTGGCCGTTATAGATCTTGGTCGAGACTGTTGTGTCCGGACCGAGCTCCACCAGGCCGGTGGCGATGCGTAGGGTATGATCCGCCGGCCCCTCCAAAGTAGTTCCCGGGCCCGCCGCCGGAGCACCGTGGGAATCGGGCTGTTCTGCGGACTGGGCCGGATGAGAGGCGGGGATGCCGGCGGCGAGCGCCGCGGCCGCGCCGAACAGCTGACGTCGATTTAGGGTCATTAAGGCGGGGTCCACATGCGAAAAGTCTTTGGTACGCCCGATGATTTTGGCCAAGCGCCGCTCCGCGGCCGAGTTCCCCGAGCGAGATCAGCTATTTTAAGCGCTCGCGGTTTTTGCGCGGCCCAGGGTCCGCCGCCATTTCGTCCGCAGGACGCTTGGCCGCTCGGGGTAGCGCTCGTCGAGGAACCCGGCTGCCGTCACCCGGTCCGTCCGGAAGCTGCGAAAGTCCTGGCGCAATTCGCACCAGGCGATCAAGTGGCGGACAGTCTCCATGTAGCCGACCGTCACCGGCCAGACCGTGCGCTCGCTTTCACGGCCCTGCTCGTCGCGATAGCACAGCGCGATCTTTCGTCCCGCGTGGATCTGGGCGCGCACCCGCGCCATGTCGAGACCGTCGGTGGCCAGGTTCCGCACTGGCGGCGTCTCGGTTACCGGCTCGAGCACATAGGGGCGAAGCCGTTCCGGCACGACGGCGCCGATTTTGGCGATCAGATCCTCGGCCGCTCGCGCCAAGGCCGGATCGCTGTGACGCGACACCCATTGGGCGCCCAACACGGCAGCCTCGATCTCATCCGGTGTCAGCATCAGGGGCGGCAGGTCCAACCCCGCCTCCAACACGTAACCGACGCCAGCCTCGCCCCTGATCGGCACCCGCTGACCAATGAGGTCGGCGATATCGCGATAGACCGTCCGCTTGGAGGTCTCGAGCTCGGCGGCGAGTGCCGCGGCGGTTATCGGTCCAGGTGTCCGCCGCAGGATCTGGATGATTTGAAAAAGCCGCTCGGCGCGTCTCATCGGCCTTTATCGCTCGATAATGCTGACAGCATGGTGGCAGCATAGTGGCAACAGCAACGCTGGTGCGCGCCCGATTCGTTACCAAATAATCACTCGGCTAACGACGGCATCGCCAAGGGCTTCCTTCCCGGCTATCGCCGGGCGCCACCGCAAGACAGGACACAACGATGAGCGAAGCCAGAAATCTGTTTTCGGTTCTGCGACAGTCGGCTGATCCCGAGACGGCGAGCGCGATCGAGAAGCTGGTTCAGGATGCTCCCGATCAGGCGCTCTGCCGGGTCAATGTGTTGGACTTCGCCGCAAAGACCGGGCTCGACGAGGAACGCGCGATCGCCGCCTTTCTGCACGCGGCGCGGCTCGGGATCTTCGAGCTCTCGTGGAACGTGCTGTGCCCGGGCTGCGGCGGGGTGCTCGATGCGAGCGAAACGCTCAAGAATGTCAACCGCGACGAATATCATTGCGGCTGGTGCGCGGCTGGTTATGCGCCGACACTGGACGAGATCGTCGAAGTGACATTTACGGTCAGTCGCAGGGTGCGGCGGATCGCAGCCCACGATCCGCACGCGCTTCCGCTCGCGGAATATTTTCGCCAGATCTTCTGGAGCTCGGCGATCGACGTTCCGGAAGATCTCGATCGGCTGATCGACGAAGTCACTCTAGAGACCGTCGAGCTGCCGCCTGGCGAGAAGGCGCTGCTTTCGTTGCAGCTGCCGGAGGAGTTCGTGATCATCCTCGACCCGGTAACGCATACGAGCCTGTTTCTCGATGTGAAGGGCGAGCCGACGCGCGAGCGCCAAAATCTATCGCTCGTCTTCGACCGGCTGCGCGCGCCCACCGAAACCGTTGTGCTGCATCCGGGACCGCTGCGTTTGTCGTTGGAGAATCATACGGAATCGCGGGTGTTGCCGGGGCTGTGGATCGCCAATGACAAGCTCCACGCGCTGCTCGCCAGGCGCAAACCGTTCCTGACTGCCAAGCGCCTGCTGACCAATCAGGTGTTCCGTGACATTTACGGCACCGACACGATCGATGTCGACCAGCGGCTCAAGATCACCAGCCTGACCTTCTTGTTCACCGATCTGCGGGGCTCGACCGAGCTTTATGAGCGCGTCGGCGACTTGGCTGCCTTCGATCTCGTCAGAGCGCATTTCCAGGTTCTCAACGAGATCGTCGCCACCGAGGCCGGGGCCGTCGTTAAGACGATCGGCGATGCGGTGATGGCAACCTTCCCCTCGCCTGACCGCGCACTGGCGGCAGCGTTGCGTATGCGCGAGGCGATGGGGCGCCTCAATGACGGACGCAACGGCCATGATCTGCTGCTCAAGATCGGTATCCACGAAGGGCCGTGCCTCGCGGTCGTGCTCAACGACCGGCAGGATTATTTCGGCACGACCGTGAACATCGCGTCGCGTGTTCAGGGTCTGGCTGACTCGCGTTCGATCTTGGCGACCGGGCCGGTCGTTCAGCACCCGCAGGCTTCGAGTTTGCTCGCGACCAGCGGTCTCAGCCCGGTCGCGCAGCGCCGTGCGTTGCGCGGCATCGCCGAGGAACTCGCCGTCTACGAGATCCCATAGAGGGCGTCCGCAAAACTTACGTTCGCAAGGCTGGGGCGCGCTGCACTGCTAGCCGAGCGCCGTGGAGACTTTTAATCCGTTGTTATCGCTCCCTCAGAGCCGTGCAGTTTTCCTCGATAGGCGATGCGGTTTTCGTTGTTCCCGCGGCGCCGCAAATTACCTCTAACCCGTTGATAAGACGCCTATCCTAGGTCACGAGATCGGGTTTTCCGAGGGTGCGATAGCGATTTTCGTTGTATTTGGGACGGGGTTCGCCGCTCACACGTCGAGGTTGGCGACGGAAAGCGCGTTGGCCTGGATGAAGTCGCGGCGGGGCTCGACGAGATCGCCCATCAGGGTCGAAAACGTTTCCTCGGCCGAATCGGCGTGGCTGATCTTGACCTGCAGCAATGTTCGAGCCTCCGGATCGAGGGTGGTTTCCCACAACTGCTCCGGGTTCATTTCGCCGAGGCCCTTGTAGCGCTGCACATCGATGCCGCGCCGGCCCAGTTCCATGACCGCTTCGACGAGGCTCGCCGGCCCGGTGATCGGGTAGGTCTTGTCGCGCGCCGCAAGAGTGCCTGGGCGCTCGTAAACCTCGCGAAGCTTTTCGCCGTCCGTGTCGAGCCGGCGCGCCTCGCTCGAGCGCAACAATGCCGCGTCGATCAGGTGCCGCTCGCCGACACCCTGCCGGGTGCGGCTCACGACCAGACCTTCGCCCCCGATGACCTCGCCTCGCCAGAGGCGCTCGTGCTCGGGCGCCAAGCGATTGAGCCGCTCGGCGGTACGGTGGGCGGCCGCGATCGCCCGGTTCGGGTCGGCGAGCAATGCCGCCGACAAGGCGCCGGCGATCGCCGCCTGCTCGACGACGTCGGTGTTGCCGACCTTGCCGGCCAAGGGCTGCAGCCAGCGGCGGTGAACTCGCGCCTGCTCCAACAGATCGCGCAGATCGTTGCCGGCGCGCTCGACCCCGTCATGCTGGGCGAAAACCGAGTCGCGCAAGGCAGCGTCGACGCAATAGGCCTCGAGCGCGGCATCGTC
>Ga0306920_100014168_pt1 | contig 10882 bp, 5 predicted proteins | sample flu12Cox44000170_FD_204666 | JGI IMG/M metagenome (GOLD analysis project Ga0306920, IMG submission 204666) | Lab enrichment of tropical soil microbial communities from Luquillo Experimental Forest, Puerto Rico - flux4day.12C.oxic.44.000.170 (v2)... | ecosystem: Environmental > Terrestrial >...
CGGATCCAAAGAACCCGGGCCATTTCTTCGGCGGCTTACCGCTTTCGCCCTTCTATACGTCATGCGCGGGTAGTGTAGGTAACGCCCGTCGAAATTCTGTAATTGGACCGGGCCTTGCACAGTGGGATGTATCTTTAATCAAGGAAACGAAAATCACAGAGCGATTGAATGTGCAGGTGCGGTGGGAGGTTTTCAATATCTTGAATCGTGGGAACTTCTACTACCTGCCGAACAACACGCTTTCGTCTTGCGGCAATTTGGTAGTGGGCGGATTGTGTCCGATTGCTAACGCGGGCAACCTCGGCACCATCACCGAAACCTCCGATACGGCCGCCGGCAATCCGGTCATTGCCCAAGGTGGCCCGCGCAACATGAACTTCTCGCTCAAGTTCACTTTTTAGATCCGTGCTACAGGGATTTCAGGGAGTCTACCTATGGTAGACTCCCTTTTTCTTATGCGGTTTTCCTGGTGGCTGCTCCTGTGGGTTTTATGTTTGAGTGGAGCGGCCGGTTCTCAAACAAAGCCTCCGCAACCCCACGCGTCGCCGAAGCACGCGACTAAACTTCAGCCGAACATCATCCTGATTACGCTCGACACCACGCGGGCTGATCGCATGGGCTTTCTTGGTTCCGCGCGCGGTTTGACGCCGAATCTGGACGGCATCGCGAAGGCTGGCGTCGTCTTTACCCGCGCCTATTCTCACGTGCCACTCACCACTGCGTCGCACACCACGTTGCTCACGGGAACGTATCCGCAGTTCAATCATGTGAACGATTTCGGAGTGCCGCTCTCGGGGTTGCTGCCGTACCTGCCGGATATTCTTCACCATAACGGCTACCATACGGGTGCATTCGTCGGGTCACTGATTCTCGATCCGTTGGACGGAACTGCGCCAGGGTTTGACCGAGGGTTTGATGTGTACGACGCCGGCTTTCATTTGCGGCGCCACGGTGCGGATCGCTATCAGTCGGTCGAGCGGCGGGCCGAGGATGTTGTCCATCACGCGCTGGCGTGGCTGAGCCAGTTGCCAGAGCTACCGTTCTTTCTGTGGATTCATCTCTACGATGCGCACGATCCTTACGACCCGCCCGAACCCTTCAAGCAGCGGTTTCAAGCGCAGCCTTACGACGGTGAGATCGCCTATGTCGATTCGGCGCTAGGCAAACTGTTTGGGGAGCTTAGCAAGCACGGGCTTCTGGACGAAACGCTGATCGCGGTCGCAGCCGACCACGGCGAGTCGCTTGGAGCGCACGGAGAGAACACACACGGAGTTTTTCTGTACGACGAGACGTTGCATGTGCCTCTTTTGATCAAGCTGCCGCTGAATCGCGGGGCGGGCACTCGGGTTGAAACGCGCGTCGGCCTTGTCGATGTCGCGCCTACTTTGCTTCAGGAGGCGGGCGTCAGCGTTCCAAAAGCCATGCAAGGAGAGTCGCTGCTTGGTCCGTTGAAACTCGCGTCAGAGCCGTCGTCGACAAAGGGCGCTGCGGGGAGGAGTCCGAACAAGGTTGCTCCGAAGGGCCTACCGGACTCGACGGATTCCACCGATCGTCCGGCCTACGCCGAGACGGACTATCCGCATCGAGCCTTCGGATGGAGTTCTCTCCGTGCTTTGCGAACCGGGAGGTACCTCTACATTCAGGCGCCGGAGCGCGAACTTTATGACCAGAAGGCCGACCCTCAGGCAGCACACAATCTCGCGGGATCGTCGAGCGCGGTAGCGGACACGGTTTCATTCCGTTTGGAGGAGTTTCGCAAGAACACCAGCCAAAGCCTGGTGCAGCTCGCGAAGCCGGATCCGGAGCAGATGAAAAAATTGCAGGCGCTGGGCTATGTAGGTTCCGAAGGGAATTCTCCAAAGGACGACGGAAGGATTGGAGGCCCGGACCCGAAATCGAAGATCGAGGTTGCGAACCTCCTGCATGATGCGATGTTCGATGTGGAAGATGCGCGCTATGAAGAAGCCGTGCCTCTGCTGGAACGGGTGTTGCAACAGGCTCCTGACATGCCGGTCGCCAACATGCAGTACGGGATGGCGCAGGCTCGGCTCAGGAACTATGCGAAGGCCCTCGACCCGTTGAAGAAGGCTGTCCAACTCCAGCCTGATAACGGCATGGGCCACTACGAGCTGGGTTTGGCGCTATATCAGAATGGCGACTTGAAGGGTGCCGCTCCGGAATTTGAGGCGGCGGTGGGTCGCGCCCCGCGCTGGTCCGATGCGCATTTCTCTCTCGCCTCGGTGTACGCGCGTATTGACCGGGTACCGGAAGCGCTCGAGCAGCTCAACACGACACTCGAATTATCTCCCGACCACTACCAGGCAAATCTGCTGAGGGGAAGAATCCTCTCCTTGCAAGGCGACCCCGTGGCAGCGCTGCCCAACTTGCAACGAGCGGCGGAACTTCAGCCGCAGTCGCGCGAAGCCCATTTGTTTCTCGCGGAGAACTACGCCAAGCTCGGGCGTCCTCTGGATGCTGAGAGGGAACGGGCTGCGGCGGAGCATGCTGCTCAAACGAATCATCCCTAGTGCCGGAATTCGGACCGGCGGCCGGTGTAGTTGCGTGTTCACTTACGCTCGTCTGACGTGGAAGCCGTTTCGTTCCCTGCCCACAAAGCCGATGCCAGCAGGATCACTGCGGGATAGCACTCCAGCGTGTAGCGGGACTCCGGATTCTCCAGGGTTCCCAGAAACAGCGAACGCAGAACGATGAGCAGGAGGGGCAGTCCAAGCCACGCGATCTGCCGATGCCGAAACGCCAAGCCGACAGCCGCGGCGATCAGATAAAAGAGGTTGATCACGCCAAACGAGAGAGCGAGGACTTGCCACTTCAGATCGTCAGTGAATTCGTACCAGCGCGAATCTGGCGGCAAAAGTTCAGTGCGCGGCCGACACCACATGTCGATGATCTTGAGCGCTGGCAGCCAGAGGTAATAGCGCAGAGGTTGGGCGCGGATTCTGTCCGAGGCTAGTTCCGCGAATTGGGCATCAAGCTCGGGAGTGATCTGGCTGTCCTTGTTGTAGGCGTCGAACACAGCGAACGTTTTCGTGCGCAGCTCGGGCGAATCGAAAGCCCGCTTGGGGAGCTTCTGTGGATCGACATTCTCTCCCGGAACATTCCAGTAGATCTCTTCGGTTGAAACATAATCAGCGATCCAGGTTCGAACCCAGCGGTTGAATCCGACAGGAACGAATTCGTCGACCTGGTTGGCATAGCGCGGGGCGAGGAACTCGACCCGGTGAAGCGTGTGCCAGTTGCGCCATCCCCAGAGGCCGAGGGGAGCGAGGGCGAGAGTGGCAACCAGCACTGCGCCCTGAAGAATCGGTTGTGCGGAATGCCCGCCGCTCCACTCACGAACCATCAGAAAGCCGAGGTACGCGCCCACCGCTGCTAGAAGAATTCCACCGTCCGGGCGGAGGAGAATGCAGATTCCAATCGCGAGCCCGCAGCCTGCCCAGACCAGACTCACGTTGCCGAGGCGCTCCTCCAGTCCCGCGACCGCCAAATCCAATGCAAGCACCGTGAAGAAGACCTCCAGCGTCTCAGTGAGCGCGGCGGCAGCGTAGTTCGCCAGAAAGGGGCAGAGGGCACAAAGTAAAAAAGCGGCTTTCGCGGCCCTCGGGAAAATACAGCGCCGTGCCAGGTCGGCCACTAAAAAGCAGGTAGCGAGATCCACTGCGATCTGGAGAAGCAGTACTGCTCGGTAGTTTTCGATGCCTGCCAGCGCGAACACGAGCGCAAGAAAGGCAGGGTATCCCGGCAGACGCGAGAACGTGGCCTCGACGTGGTCACCGTCTGTAATGCCATAGGTATGGTGCTGCAGCCAGTTCTTCGCAAGGTCCGCATAGAAATGGGAGTCATCGGTGACCCGGGGGATCCAGAAAAAGAAGGTGAGGCGAAGGGCGAGGGCCGCCAGCGTTACCCACAGGAAGAATCGTAGATTTTGGCGCACCAGGTCGCGCACGCTAAGACTATAAACCTGCTCCGCGAGTTCAGTCGCGTATTCGCGCGGCCTGCACGATGTTTCTCATGGTCCACTGTGTTTGACCCCTCGGGGGGAGCATCATACGATACATAGGAAAGCGTGCTCATGGTTAAGCCTGTCTTCTATGATCCGCGCCAGTCCCGCTGGCGGCGGTTGCGGCGTCTATTCGACTTGCTCGGCGTGTCGATCACGCTGCTGGTGGGCTTTTTCGTCTATACGGCGCTCCGTGACGAGCGTTTGCCGGACTTGCTCCTGCCCCAGGTGAAGAGGCCTTTTCACAGCTTGTCGGAGAAAGAAAAGGAAAAAGCCAAGGAAAAGCGGCGGCAGGCGATCGTCCGCACACATCGCAAGTCGAAGAAGCCGCCGTCGCAGGTCACTTTGAACGCTGACGAGGGCATCCGCGCTGCTTTCTACGTCCAGTGGGATGCAGCCAGTTTCTCCTCGCTCCGCGAATACGCGCACCAGATCGATCTTCTCTATCCCGAGTGGCTGCATGTTCTCTCGGTCGATGGGAAGGTCCAGGGTTTAGACCAGGAGACCTATAAGTATTTCGACCTGGTGCAGGACGGCAAGGTTCACCCAGTCGATGACAAGGTAATGCCTTTTCTAAAGACCGAAGACACGGGGATGGAAGTGTTTCCGCTCGTTAACAACTTCGACGAGACGGAGTGGAAGCCCGAGATTGGGGGCTTCCTAATGAATCCCGAAGCCCGTGCGTCGTTTCGCCAGCAGGTGGATGCGTTCCTGGCATCGGATAACTATCACGGGTTGATGGTCGATTTCGAAGACTTTCCCAAGAAGGCGCAGCCTGGGTACCTGGCGCTCCTGACCGAACTCAGCGCGGATCTGCACGCCAAGGGACGGAAGCTGTACGTCAGCGTCCCAGCCCGCGATAAGGACTTCGATTACACAGCGATCGCCGCGCAGGTCGACGGCGTCGTGCTCATGAACTACGACGAGAACGAGAGCGAAAACGATCCGGGTCCGGTCGCCTCGCAGGATTGGTTCACAAAGAATCTGGAATTGTCGGTCCAACAAATTCCTCAAAATAAGTTGATCTGCGCGATCGGCAACTACGGCTACGACTGGGTTGAGAAACCTAAGAAGAATCCTCCGCCCGACCTGAAGAATACGAACGTAAGCGTGCAGGAAGCCTGGTTGGCCGCGCGAGATTCCGAGCAGGACATTGATTTCGATTCCGACAGCCTAAATCCCCATTTCAGCTACAAGGACGAGCGGAATCTCAACCACGAAGTGTGGTATCTCGATGCGGTGACAGCGCTGAACGAGATGCGCGCGGGCCGCTCTTTGGGTATCAAGACGTTTGCTTTGTGGAGGCTGGGATCTGAGGATCGCTCATTGTGGAAAGTTTGGGACACTCCAGGCGAGACAAACGCTCCCGACAAGCTCAAGGATGTGCCGCCTGGGCAGGATGTCGATATGGAGGGGCAAGGGGAGATTTTGCGCATCGAGGCGCGCCCGGCGGACGGTGAACGAGAGATCACTGTCGATCCCCATACGAACCTGATCACCGACCAGAGCTTCAAAACGCTGCCCGAGCCTTACCGCCTGGCGCGCTACGGGGCTCGACCGAAGGAGGTGGCGATCACCTTCGACGACGGCCCCGACGCAGAGTGGACACCGAAGATTTTAGACATTCTTAAGCGCGAAAAGGTAAAGGCGACGTTCTTTCTGATCGGGATCCAGGCCGACAAGTATGCCGGCATCACGAAGCGCATCTACGACGAAGAGCATGAGATCGGCAATCACACCTTCACGCATCCAGACATCAGCAACATCTCGCACAGCTACATGAAGCTGGAGCTGAACCTGACGGAGCGGCTTTTGGCGAGCCGGCTTGGCATCCGCACGATTCTGTTCCGTCCGCCTTATTCCATCGACCAGGAGCCCGACACGGCGGACCAGGTGCGCCCGCTCGAGACAACCCAGGACATGGGCTACGTGACGATCGGGAACCGGATCGATCCGAACGACTGGCGCGAGAACCCGCATCGTTCTGCGGAACAAATCACCGAAGCGGTGATGAAAGATCTGCCGCCCTGCAAGCCGGAAGATCAGCTTTGCGGAAACATCATCCTTTTGCACGATGGCGGCGGCGACCGGCGCGAGACAGTCCGAGCTTTGCCGATGATTATCGACCAGCTTCGCGCCCGCGGCTACGAGATTGTGCCGGTGCACGAGTTGCTTGGCAAAACGATTGCCGATGTAATGCCGATGATCCCAAGGAACGAGCGCTGGGCGGCGCGCTTGAATGGAATCGGTTTCTGGATGTTTGACGCGGGTATCCAGGCCATCACGTGGATCTTTCTGCTCGGCGACTTTCTGATGACTGGCCGCTTGATTTCGGTCGGTGTGCTCGCCATCTATGACCGATTTCGTTCACGGTCGCCGGGCACGCTCGAAGAAATTGCCGCTTACTGCCCCAAAGTGGCTGTGCTGATCCCCGCCTACAATGAGGAGAAGGTCATCGTGCGGACGATTCAGTCTGCACTTGATTCCGACTATCCCAACATTTACGTCATCGTGATCGACGACGGCTCGAAGGACCGCACACTTGAAGTTGCGCGCGAGGCTTTCCGCAAAGAAGAGACAGCGGGTCGTGTGCGCATCCTGACCAAAACGAATGCGGGTAAGGCCGAGGCGCTGAATTTCGGGTTGGAACATCTTCAGCATGAAACCATTTTTGTAGGCATCGACGCTGATACCATCATTGCGCCGGATGCTATCTCGCACCTCGTGCCGCATTTCCTGAATCCGAAGGTTGGGGCGATCGCCGGCAATGCCAAGGTCGGCAACCGTGTGAATCTCTGGACCCGCTGGCAGGCGCTCGAATACATCACCAGCCAAAACTTCGAGCGTCGCGCGTTGAACACCATGGGCGCGGTCAGCGTCGTGCCGGGCGCGATTGGTGCGTGGCGCGTTTCGGCGGTGCGAGAGGCAGGTGGTTACCACACCGATACGGTTGCCGAAGATGCTGATCTCACAATGGCGTTGCTTCGCCTGGGTTACCGGGTCGAATATGAGGATCAGGCTCTCGCTTACACGGAGGCTCCTACCAACGCTAATGGTCTGATGCGACAGCGCTTCCGCTGGTCGTTCGGCATTCTGCAATCGTTGTGGAAGCACCGCGGGGTGTTCGCGCGCAAGGGTGCGCTCGGCTGGGTGGCGCTGCCGAATATCCTTATTTTCCAGATACTGCTACCGCTCGTATCGCCGTTCATCGATCTCATGTTTATCGTGGGCGTGGGTTGGTACTTTATCCAGAAATCATTCCACCCCGAATCAACCGACCCTGCGAGCTTCCAGAAACTGGTCACTTTCTTCCTCGCGTTCCTGGTTATTGACTTCGTGGCCTCTGCGATTGCGTTCGCGCTCGAGAGACGGCATCCGGGGGCGCGCGAGGATGTGTGGTTGCTATCCCAAGTCTGGCTACAGCGCTTCGCTTATCGGCAACTGTTTTCGCTCGTTCTTCTGAAAACCCTAAAGCGCGCGGCCGAGGGCCAGAAGTTCGCCTGGGACAAACTGGAGCGCACTGCCGCCGTTAAGGCTCCCGTCGACCGACGTGAGACTGTAAAAGTTCCCTGACCGCTCGATCGCTGCCGGAGATCAATATGCCCGTTCGCACCATCATCGAACCCTTCCGCATCAAGAGTGTTGAGCCGATTCGCTGGACAAGCCGGACAGAGCGCGAAAAGCTTCTCCGCGCCGCCCACAATAACCTCTTCCTGTTGCCTGCGGACGACGTGCTGATCGACCTGCTGACCGACTCAGGGACGGGCGCGATGTCCACGCACCAGTGGGCCGCCATCATGGAAGGCGATGAGAGTTACGCGGGCAGTCCCAGCTTCGACAATTTTCGGGCTTCCATTCGGGATATCTTCGGCTACCAGCACGTGATTCCTACTCACCAGGGCCGCGCTGCCGAGCGCATTTTGTTCAACGTGATGTGCAAGAAAGGCGATGTCGTCCCGAACAACACACACTTCGACACCACGCGAGCAAATGTCGAATACGTAGGCGCCGAAGCGGTCGACCTCGTCATCCCGGAGGGCCGTGAGCCGAGCAGGCAGCATCCGTTCAAGGGGAACATGGACGTGGCTGCGCTTGAAGCCCTCATCGGAGGAGTTGGCCGGGAACGCATTCCGCTGGTGATGCTGACCGTCACGAACAACTCTGGCGGGGGCCAGCCCGTCTCCATGGCGAACGTCCGCGAGGTCAGCCAGGTCTGCCGCCGCCATCAAATCCCTCTTTACTTCGACGCCTGCCGCTTCGCGGAGAATGCTTACTTCATCAAAACGCGCGAGAAGGAATTTGCTGGAAAGACTCCTAAGGAAATTGCACAGGAGATGTTCCGGTACGGCGATGGCTGCACCATGTCGGCGAAGAAAGACGGCATGGCGAACATTGGCGGTTTTCTCTGCACGAACGATGACAAGCTCGCGCAGCAGGAAAAAGACCTGCTCATCCTGACTGAGGGCTATCCCACGTATGGTGGTCTGGCAGGGCGCGATCTGGAGGCCATTGCGGTCGGAGTGCAGGAGGCCTTGCAGGAAGATTACTTGCGCTACCGGATCGCCTCGACGGCCTATCTCGGCAACCACGTCGCGGAGCAGGGAGTTCCGATCGTGCTCCCGCCGGGAGGCCACGCGATTTATCTCGATGCCCGTGCGTTCCTGCCGCACATTCCAGCGGACCAGTTTCCCGGCGTGGCGCTGGCATGCGAACTTTATCTCGAAGGCGGAATCCGTTCGGTGGAGATTGGAACGCTGATGTTTGGCTCCGCTGCGAAGATGGATCTTGTGCGTCTCGCAATTCCGCGCCGTGTGTATACGCAGAGTCACATTGATTATGTCGTTGAAGTCATCCTGGAAGTGTGGAAGAACCGTGAGCGCATCCAGGGCTTGCGGCTGAGCCACGAAGCTCCGTTCCTACGCCACTTCACAGCTCACCTGGAGCCGGTGGAACAGCCCGTGACTGCTAGCTCTTAGAAGCGTTTAGGAAGAAGTGCGTGGGCATCGGCTACAATTCCGGCCATGCGCTGCGCAAAACCCGGCTTCTTCTTCCTGGCAATTTCTTTCCTGGCGATCTTTGCGTTTGCTCCCGCACGCGCTCAGCAGGAGTTCGCGAACTTGGGCGATTTCAAACTGGTGAGTGGTGAGACGATTCGCGATTGCCGAATCGGGTATCGAACCAAGGGCGCCCTCAACGCGGACAAGTCGAATGCGATTCTCGTGACCGCCTGGTTCGGCGGCACGAGCGAAAAGATCATCGAGTACATCGGGCCGGGCGGAGTGCCTGACTCTTCGAAGTATTTTGTGATCGTCATCGATCCTCTCGGAAACGGAGTTTCCAGTTCTCCCTCGAACAGCAAGCCTCAACCTCACATGAAGTTCCCTCAGTTCACCATTCGAGACATGGTGAACAGCCAGCACGAAGTGCTGACAAGATTTCTGCATATCTCTCACCTCAAGGCAGTCATGGGTGCATCGATGGGTGGGATGCAGACTTTCCAATGGATCGTCTCCTACCCGGACTTCATGGACAACGCGATCCCGATCGTTGGTTCGCCACGCCTCACGGCCTACGACCTGATGCACTGGCACGCTGAAAATGATGCCATCATGCACGATGCGGCATGGAAGGGAGGCGACTACACCGAGAATCCGGGGCTTGTGCAACTCGCAGAGTTCGGGGCGCTGTTCGCCACCACGCCCCAGTACTACAACAAGAAGACCAGCCGCGAGGACGTGCAGCAAGCGCTCGATAAGGCGGCAGCCGGACCCGCGATGGATGCCAATGACCATATCCGGACCGCGCAGGCTTTGATCGCACTCGATGTCTCCGACGCCTTCGATGGCTCTCTCGACAAGGCTGCCGCTGTTGTCAAAGCAAAGGTCCTGGTGGTTGCCTCTCGCCAGGACCACACAGTAACCGCCGGGCCTGCACTCGAATTTGCGAAAAAGATTCATGCGGAAGTACTCGAACTCAACGCAGACTGCGGTCACCAGTTGATGGAATGTCAGGGAGACAAGGTCACGCGGGCCGCATCTGCTTTTCTAGAGAAGTAACGCAACAAGCGACCGAACGGTCGGCTGCCACGATGTTTGCGCGGCTTCCGAACTGCCGCGCGGTAGCGGCACGGTGCTACAATTCTCCTTTGCCCATCGCCGCGACGCGTCGCGGGATTCGCGATCCAGACTCCAATCGAGGTGCAATCATGGCAACTGTTGAAGCCCCCATCCGTCTCCAGGTCCGCCTACACGAAGGACCTTTCAAGAATGAGCCCCCTGTTGAGTTTACGAAAGAAGAGAATGCGCGCCGTATGCGCACCGCGATCGAGAAGGTGCGGAGTCAACTTGGCCGTGAATACGATCTGATCATCGGCGGAAAACGTTCGCGTACAGCGGAGAAGATCAAGTCGCTCAATCCGGCCCGGCCTTCTGAGGTCGTAGGTATCCACCAGAAAGCCAGCCGCGATCACGTCGAGCCCGCAATGCAAGCTGCGCTGAAGGCGTTCGATTTCTGGAGTCGCACCTCGGTGGAGGAGCGCGCCAGCGTGCTGTTTCGCGTGGGCGATCTTCTGCGCGAGCGCAAGTTTGAATTCATGGCCTGGCTAGTGTTTGAAGTCAGCAAGAACTGGGCTGAGGCGGACGGCGACATCTCTGAGACTATCGACTTCTGCGAGTTCTACGCCCGCGAAGCGCTGCGTCTCGGCAACGTAACCACGCCGGTGCAAATGCCGTGCGAGCTTGATCAGTTGCGCTACATTCCTTTGGGTGTGGGTGCCGTTATCCCGCCGTGGAATTTTCCGGCAGCCATCATGGCTGGGATGACTCTAGCCTCCATTGTTTGCGGCAACACGGTCATTCTGAAACC
>Ga0306920_100014169_pt1 | contig 10882 bp, 7 predicted proteins | sample flu12Cox44000170_FD_204666 | JGI IMG/M metagenome (GOLD analysis project Ga0306920, IMG submission 204666) | Lab enrichment of tropical soil microbial communities from Luquillo Experimental Forest, Puerto Rico - flux4day.12C.oxic.44.000.170 (v2)... | ecosystem: Environmental > Terrestrial >...
GGATCTCGTGATCGTGATGAACCCGGAATACGAGCGCGAAGTGCGGTCGATGATTAACAATATGGGGATCGGCTGCCAGGTGGTGAGCGCGTGATCGGCATCCCGGCTCGCCCGGCGTTATTACATTATTCGAATAACACAGCATGTGTCGGCCCGTATGCATGCCGCGAGCCTGAATAGCCACTTAGGAAGGTAACTGAGGGAAATCGATCATGCGAATTACGAACTGTCGATCATGTGGTTCCGACGACCTGCACATTATCCTCGATCTCGGCTTTCACCCGATAGCGAATGCGCTCCTCAGCGAGGAAGAACTCAGTCGCTCGGAAGAAAGATTTACGCTCGCTGTGGCATTTTGCCGCGCATGCACGCTGCTGCAAGTGACCGAAACAATCCCGCCGGATATTCTTTATCGTCGCGATTTCCCATATTTCTCCTCATCCTCGCCCGCACTCTTGAAGCATTCGGCGGAACATGTCGAAGAGCTGACTCGCAAATACCAGCTTGGCCCCCTCAGTTTCGTGGTTGAAGTTGCGAGCAATGACGGATACCTGCTTCGGAACTTCGTCGACCGTGGAATTGACTGCCTCGGTATTGATCCAGCCGACGGGCCTGCAGCGCAGGCCAATGCCATTGGCGTGCCGACGATACACGATTTCTTCGGGTCGCGATGTGCCGACAAGCTGGCGGCCGAAGGCAAACTCGCAGATGTCATTATCGCGAATAACGTCGTCGCCCATGTCGACGATATTAATGATTTTGTCGCCGGGTTTGCGCGTCTTCTGAAACCAACTGGCGTTGCCGTTTTTGAATGCGCTTATGCCCTAGATATGATCCAACATTGCGAGTTCGACACGATTCTGCATGAACATGTATTCTATCACACACTGCACGGGCTCACTACACTCTTTAAGAGACACGGGCTCTACATAAATGACGTCAAGCGCCTACCAATTCACGGAGGCTCGTTGCGTCTAACAGTAAGCCGATCGCCCGCACGGTCCGTGGAGTTGGATGCGCTTTTTGCTCAGGAGGCAGCGTTGGGCCTTGATAAGGAGTGGTTCTACAAAGATTTCGCCGACCGGGTTATCGCGCTTCGTGACTCGCTTAGGAGCCTGCTCGTCTCGGAGAAGGCCAAGGGGAAGCGCATCGCCTGCTACGGCGCACCGGCGAAGGGTGCGACAATGGTCAACTATCTCGATCTTGGTGAGGGGTTCTTCGAGTTCGCGGCCGACGCTAACGCGTATAAGCAAGGCAAATACATGCCCGGTCAACGCATCCCAATCCGACACCCGGATCAGCTGGCGGCGCACCAGCCGGACTACGTCTTGCTACTCGCTTGGAATTTCGCGGGCGAGGTGATGCGACAGCAGGCGACGTATCGCGAACGTGGCGGCAGCTTTATCATACCGGTTCCTGAACCTTATATCGTCCCGCCAGAGGAGCCGATCGGTGACACGCCGTTCGCTATGTTTTCCCCCGGGGATCCGGCCACCCCTCCTGCCCTTTAGCAAGGAACCACCAGGAAAGGTGAATCGGTCTCTTGTCGAAAAGAAATAAATCCTTGGGAGATGTGCTATCGTTCTCAAGCGCGAGTGAAGATGTAAGGCTACCAAGATCGAGGAGAGGGCTCCATGACCGGTGTATTTTTCGACCCCCTGCAGAACGACGAAGCATGGCGCGACCTAATCTATGGTGGAAACATCATCATCTTATCTCCAACCTCGGAAATGCTCGCCTTGGTTGAGCACACTCGCGGGATGATCGAGGATGCGTTCACCCCACTCGATCCCCAGCACGCACATGAGAGGCTGGCTGTCGAACAGTGCGTTGAGATCCTTTCGACGTTAAAGCCGGGTTTTATCCACCACCCCCGAACGAAAGAGCTCATACAACGCGTCTTGAATGCCTTTGGCTGCTCTGCCGAAAAGACATACCAGGACGTGCCACGTCTGCGTTGTGCCTTCCCCAAAGATTATCTTACGACCGGTATCGCCTACGCCCACCATCCTCATCGCGACACTTGGTATTCGGCGCCGATGTCTCAATTCAATTGGTGGGCGCCCATGTACGAATTCGTCTCGGAGAACGGAATGGCCTTCCATCCGCGTTACTGGGACCGGGGTGTCAAGAATGGGTCACGCGATTTCAATTACTACCGATGGAATGCCGAGAGCCGTAAGAATGCCTCGCAGCACATAGGCCGCGATACCCGAGTCCAACCGCACGCCGAGGAGCCGCTGGAGCTCGAGCCGGAAGTGCGCTTTGTCGTCCCGCCGGGCGGTGTCATCGTCTTCTCTGGAGCCCAGCTTCATTCGACGGTGCCGAATACCACAAATACGGTGCGCTGGAGCATCGACTTTCGGACCATCAACATTGACGACGTTGTCAGCAAACGCGGGGCGCCCAACATAGACAGCGCTTCGACGGGTACATCGCTGCGCGACTTTCTGCGGGTTTCTGACCTTGCCTCTATCCCGGAGGACATCGTTGCGACATATCATGACGGCGTACCTGTGGGTGGAGTGACCGTCTTCAAGCCGGAGATGACGGGCGCATCAGCCTGACAGCGAGGGGCGACCAGGCGCGAGGAGTGTGACACAAGCAGCTGATTTGCTTGTTCGAAGAATGGTCCCCTTTATTTACATTTGGGGATCACAAAACCTGCGGGGAACTTCGGCAAGCGAGCCCGCAATATCATGGAGGCAGAATAATCGGTGCGCAGCGACTAATGCATACCACTACTACCGCTGCTAGATCATCTCTGGAAAATGTACAACGCCAGGTACTCCGCCAAGGCGTTGATTGGTGGCATATCATTGCGATCGGCGGTATATGTGTTACAGGATTCGTGGTCCGTGTTCTATTTCTGACGCACGAATCATTGGATGGCGACGAATTTGCCTCGCTTTATTTTGCTCATTTCCCATTGTCGCGGCTGTGGACCGAGGCGTTGGATACCCATCCGCCGCTTTACTACTCGATTCAAAGAACTATGCTGGCTCTCGGTGGCTCCGAGGTTCTCCTACGGGCGCCGTCGGCCATCCTGGGCACACTCGCTGTGCTCGCCACGTATCTTCTCGCCCGGCGGATTGTTACCGGAAACGCTGCTTTGCTAGCGGCGGCGCTGATGGCGAGCTCTGCCGGGCAGATCGCCGACAGTCAGTGGGCTAGGCCTTACGCATTTCTCACTGCGGCCGCTCTTGGTACTGCCTTAGCCGTGGTCGGGATCTTAAGTAACTACTCGAGAGCCGCATTGTCCACGTCGGGTGAACGCGTACTCTATGTACTTTCCATGACTATCGCTCTGTATTCCCACAACATTGCTTGCTTGCTCTTTGGGTTCACGGCCATTTTTGGGTTGGCGTCAATCGTCGCAGGCCGATCACTGAAATGTTTCCTTGAGTGGATTGCGCTTAATAGTGCCGTACTCCTGTTGTGGTGGTGGTGGCTGATCGTCGTGGTACAACAGGCCGTGGCGGGGTTGACCAACCTCTCGTGGGCCTCTCCGCTGACGCTGAGCTTTCTCCAGGATAACTTGGCTCCCGCATATGGACCACAGTTCATTTGGCATTTCCGATCGATAATCCAAATTTCGACACTCGTTGTTGTCGGGATTGTGATAGTTTCTGCCGGGATCATCATTAGCCACCGGAAGTCGGGCCGCATCCCGCTAGTGTACCTGCTTACTTTGGTAGTTTGCATTCCAGCGGCGGAAATTGCGATTAGTTTGGTGTGGCGGCCTGTCTTTATGCAACGGACCATCGTCTGGATCATTCCGTTTTACTATATATTGGCGGCGCTCGTGATAACGTCTTTCCTTTCGAGATGGGTGATCGGCGTCGTCTTATCCGGTATCGTCGCCATTTTTATCTCAGATCTGTACGCCCATTATAGAAAGCCGTACAATACCGACTATCGCGCGTTAATAGATGATATCTATACTGCGTCACAGGATGGTGATGTCATTGTGACGGTCCATCCTTTTGAGTATACGGGGGTCAACTACTACCTCTCTAAACACTCAGCACGCGCTCTCACGGTGATTGACCGTCCGACAGAGGTCGACCGCTTGGTAGCACACCTTCCAGCGGCTCCGGTGGCACACCTTCCTGTTACTGATCGCGTCTGGCTTATTTTCGGCACAGGGGAGGAACTCAAGGCGGAATCCGTAATCAATTCGGAACTTGCTTCCTATCGGCGGGTTCTACGGTATGATGAAAAGATGGTGGCTGCAGAACTTTATCAGACGACGCGCGGGAGACGGTGACTGTCGATTGTGGGCGCAGAAGATACACGAGGAGCTTTTATATTACTAAGAGAATTCTCTCTCTCGCTTCACTGGTCATCCTGATGCTTTGCGTGACGCAACACTTCGCGATAGCGCAGCAGCAGAGCCTGCGAGGGCATGTCATTAATGGCCAGTGTGGTGCGGCGAATGGCGTGGCGGTCAGCGCGGCTCCGACCCCCAATTTATGTAAGTCTGGAACCGCCTCTGCCGTCGGGGGATCGGGACCGTGGACATGGAGATGTAACGGTTCCGGAGGGGGTTCTTCGGCATCATGCTCGGCTCCCGTCGAATCGGCGGGGGGCGCGACCACAACCGCTGGGGTGCCGCTGCCCACAGGATGGACCCTGCGGCAGTCTGATAGGTTCGGCACGGATGGCAACGTGACGAATTATACCCAGCTCCATGCCGAATACTGCGAGGGGCAATTCTACAATGTAGACAGCAGCAGGTGCTTGGTGCGGCTACCGAACGTCGTCATCAACAATGAGCAAGAAACCTACGAACATTTCGAGACATCGATCGTATTCTTCACCGATCACTTGGAGATCCAAGGTAGTGGCCAGCCAAACGGCGTCATTCAGTCGGCCGAAATGGTCGCCAAATACACGTCGCTGAACTTCTGTGTCGAGGCTCGTTACCAGATCCCCGCCACGCCAGGGTCATGGCCGGCTTTCTGGTTCTATGGTTCGACCAATCAGAATACCGACTCCGAGATCGACGTGGAACAGCCAGTGACGCTGAATGGCAGTCAGGGCGTTTACGATGTGAGCCTTTACAATCATCCTTCTCAAGGCACAATTACCGTAACGAACTCGGGCCTCGACACGCAATCGATGACATATTACTCGTCACTCGATTTCTCTGCGGTGCCACACTACTACACTGTGTGCTATAACGACGATACGAGTACAATCACGAAGTGGATCGACAGCGGCCTAATGTACACTGCTACTAATTGGAAGTGGTCCGGGCCGAATCCGAATACCATCATTAATTTAGCTGTCGGTGGGGTTTGGCTGGGCAATCTCTCTAACCCGAGTGCATACGTCGGTAATCTCGATGTCTATTCGATCGAGTATTATGGGCCATGACGCGAACGGTCGCTCGTCGCCGGTAAGGTCAGCCCAACCGATCCCGGCTTAGCCTGCCGCAAATCCAATGTTCACTTTCGCCACAGGTATCTGACCTGCTGATGCGGCCCCGCGTCGCGCGCATGGTGGAAATGTCTTAATTGAACTACATCGCCCATTGAGGAGTTGCGTATGGCTGTTCATCCAAAGCTTGCCGGTCGGACTTGCTATCACAGATACGAGGTCGAACCTGGACTTATCACGCTAGGCAATTCTTAGAATTGAATCCCAAACTTTATCTAGACGAACTGGGCATCTCGCAGGATCTGTCAGGCCTACGCACATTGGACATTGGCGCTTTTGATGGACCCTTCACCTTTGAGCTAGAGCGACGTGGAGCGCACGTCACCGCGCTAGACATTCAGGACCCGGATATTACAGTGTTCAACGCAGTAAAGGCGATCAAGCACTCCTCTGCCAACTACGTTCGCGGCAGCATATACGATGCTCAACCCACAACCTTGGAGTCTATGACATCGTGCTCGGTCAAGTCCGGTTGTTGCTGGATAAATAGGTTGGGGCAGCCGTCACGGTTGTGCCCGCTGCTGGGGCATTGCGAACAGTAAAATCCTTGTCGATCTCGTCGCGGATGCCTTCAATTGACGCTGCTCGAACTCGCTGACCTTGATCCCGCGCCAGCACTCGGCGGCACGGATGAGTGCGGCATACATCAGCTTCAAAACGGCGCGCTCGCCAAAGGCATGCGGGATGACCTTGGTGCGTCGCCGCTCCTCGCCGAACAGCCGCTCGAGCAGATTGGTGGCGCGGATCGCCCGGCGGTGGCGGAGCGGAAACTTCAGATGCGCGAGGCACGCCGCGAAGTCGGCATCGAGGCAGGCTGCCGCCGAGGGCTCGAAGCCGCGGCGTAAAGTGCCCCTTTTTGGTTAAGAAGCGGTTTTTTTTGTAATAAATTTGCCCTAAGCTTTGTACTTGTGCCTACTCCATGGATGTATTACGGTTCGAGAAAGTTAATCATACCGGCGGCGTCTTCAAGATGGGAAACCACGCAGAAGCCTCGCGTGACGATGTTAATTCTGGATCTAGCGAACCAAACCATTCGAGGCGTAAGGGTTCATCCGCTGTCAGCAGCGTGGCACAACCCCGCTCGGCCCGATGACATGGTCGGAGCTGTCGATCATTTCCCAGTTGACCGGGAACAAAATTCCTGCTCTGGCGTTGGAGGCGTGCGGCATCCGGCCTTACGTTACCAGGTGAACCAGATCGGCTCAAGGAAGTTCCAGCCCGCGGAGCGGTGCCCGGCATTGTGCCGGGATGCAGCGATTTCCAGGCTCTTGTACAGTTGGCCTGCTTTTTGCTGCGTAACGCTCGTCGGAGTACGTTTCTTTCCGCCGACCTCCATGCGGTGGAAGTAAGCTGCTGGGGGCAATATGACTGTTGGGCTTCTTCCGAGTGCAGGAAACCATCGCAAGACTTACAGAATCTGCAATTTCCACGAATTTAACCGAACCTTGATCGCTGCCGCACAGATGGTCGGCGACGGCCTCATCTTAACCGCGTTATCCTATGTATCATTTAGGGTTGTGATATATTCATATCATGGAACTGAACACATTCAATATTTCCCATACTTTGCGTCGACTATCGGTACCACCATGATCATGATTCTCGGTTTTGCACGCTGTGGAGTATATGATGTATTTGACGAGTTTGAACATATCGGGATATTGAGAACGGTCAAATGCATTGCAGTCGCGATCCTCCTGCTCACCGCCTGTTTGTTCATTTTTAAAATCTCGGACAATGTCTCACGTCTTTGGTTGGGGATGTGGAGCATTACAAGTGCAATCGGGCTATGTGGGTTGCGCCTGCTTACAGCGTCCGCCACGCGAAGGCTCAGACAAGACGGCCGATTGATGAAAAAGGTCGCTGTTGTAGGAGCGAGCGAAGTTGGCCAGCAGCTCGCCGAAAAATTCATCCAGGAGCGCTTAGGTACTCATCTGGTCGGTATATTCGATGAGCGTCAATCGCGCTATGTTAAAAGCGGTAAACCTGGCACAACAGTACACACACTCTCAATGCTCTATGAACTGTTATGCAGAGGATGTGTCGACGAAGTCGTAATCGCAATTCCGTCACATGCGTCTGGTCGAATTTTGGAATTAGTGCGGCGCTTCCATCCGTTCGCCGTCTCGCTCCGGGTTCTTGCCCCAGACGGGTATGAGAATCTTCAAGTTCTGGACAGTCGCCGATTTGGCGACATTGGTACCTTTCGTGTGATGGGCAAGCCGCTCGACGAGGTGGCCGTTCTCATTAAACGCATCGAGGACATGGTGATTGCCGTCCTTTGTCTGCTCGTCACCCTTCCTCTCATGCTTACGATTGCTTTATTCATTAAATTGGACAGTCGGGGCCCGGTGCTTTTCAGGCAGAAACGGCTTGGTGCCAACAATATACCATTCGATCTGCTGAAATTTCGCTCAATGTACGAGGAACAAGCGGATCCCCTTGGCCGCGAGCTCACTCGAGCCGGTGATCCTCGTATCACTCGGGTTGGCAGGTTTCTTCGCATGACAAGCTTGGACGAGCTGCCGCAGCTGATCAACGTGCTGAGGGGGGAAATGTCGCTGGTGGGTCCGCGACCTCACGCGTTGGCGGCAAGTGCCGCCGGTATTTCATATGCCATTGCGATCAGCGAATACCCGATCCGCCACCGGGTAAAACCTGGCATGACCGGCTGGGCGCAGGTGAATGGATGGCGAGGCGAAACAACGACGATTGAGCAGATCCGCCGACGGGTCGAGCACGACTTGTATTATATCGAAAATTGGTCGCTGACCTTCGATCTTTTGATACTCGGGCGAACGGTTTTCACCGTCCTGTCCCGAGCAAATGCAATCTGACCATGTGTCTTGCCACGCTTATATAACCACTGAGGCGATGATGGGCGATGGGTTGTTTGCCAGTGACCTAAGTCGGCCGTTCGAGGACGGCCTGTCGGCGCGCGCGTTGCTCTCCAGCATCCGGCGACACCCGGCCATTGTCCTCGCCTTTACGTTATCGCTATGCGCCGTGGGTGCCTTGGTCGGCCTAGGGCTGCCCGCATGGTTCCAGGCGGAGGGGGTTATAGTGATCCACGCGCGGCCGCAACGCATGGCGGAGCTTCAAGAACTGCCGGACCCCTCGCCCGATTTGTATGTCATTCAAAGCGAAGCAGATATCCTCCGATCCCGGTCGGTGATCGAGCCGGTCGTGCGCTCGCTCAGGTTGTGGGAGGCGCCTGAATTTCAGAAGACGGATTATCCTAAAGGTTGGAATTGGCAAACTGTCGAGGCGCGCCTCGGTGAGATATGGCGCGATATATGGGGCCCCGCAAATGGCCCGGAAGATAGCTCCCGCGAGCGACCCATTCCGAGTACCCAGCCCAAAGACGCCAATCCGCCAACGCAAGCGCAAATAGACGCGACGGTCGGGGCGTATGCCCGCGATCTGGCGGCCTATAGCGATGGCCGCTCAATGACGATACAGGTCACTTACCGTGCCTTGACGCCCGAGCGTGCCGCTACGATCGTCAACGCCCACATCGATAGCTATCGAAACCTCGAAGTGAAGGCCAAGATGACGGCGGCCGAGCACGCTAACTCCGCACTTACCGCACAGGTGGCCGAGCTCCGACAGCAGCTGCAAGCCGCCGAGATGGCCGTTACCCGTTATCGGGAGGAGCACCATCTGACCGGAGCCGCCAAGGACAGCGCAGGCGTGTCGGCGCAGCTCGCGACGCTAAATGGCCAGTTGATCACCGCCCAAGCTGATCTCGCAGAAAGCGAAGCGCGGGCGGCCCGGATTGTCGCCGGTGCCGGGAGTGATAGCCTACCCGAAGTCGTGGCTTCTGGAACGATCTCCGCATTGCGCGGCCAGGAGGTGCAACTAACGGCGCGCGAGGCCGATCTCAGCAAGTATCACGGCGACGAATATCCGGAGCTCCAACGCGTCCGCGCCTCCTTGCAAAATGTCCGAGGCCAAATCTCGCGCCAGATCGGGCGAGATCGTGCCGCCGCACTTCAAATGGTCGAGAGATCGCGCACGCGGGAGCGGTCCCTCCAGCAAAGCATTACGGAGCTGACAAAGCAGCTCAATTCCGCGGATGCCGGGCTTCAGCAGCTCCAAGGGAAAGCCGACTCGATAAGATCGTTGCTACTCAACTTTGAGAAGCGAATGGGGGAAACGGCGGCAAATCCGGCGTTCATCACACCCAACTCGACCATCGCCTCTCGCGCCAATCCGTCAGCCGCGTCGACTTCGCCGAAAACGATGGCGTTGGCCTTCGCGGGCGGTTTCGTAGGGCTGACCCTCGGCAGCTTGCTTGCGCTCCTTACGGAACTTAGGGACAGGGGGTTCCGTACCAGTGCTCAGGTCCAGCAGCATTTTGGCCCGCTGACCGTCAGCGGGATTCCACGAGCCGTCGGTCGCCGGCGGAAATCCCCCGCGGACATAATCCTGAATGACGATAGGTCTGCGTTGGCAGAGGCATTTCGTGTGTGCTGGGGCAACATTCAGCTCGCCGTCGCGGGCACGAAGTCGGCTTCTTCCTTTAGGGAGGGGCGGCTGGGCATCGCCATCGCCATAACATCCGCGTCCGGCGGTGAGGGGAAATCCACCCATGCGCTCGCCCTTGCCCGGACGGCAGCACAGGCGGGTGAAAACGTTGTCCTCGTCGATGCGGATCTGCGTCGCTCCGGCGTCTCGCGGCTCCTCGATCAAAATTCCTGCTTCACGCTGAGAGATTTTATTGAAAACCGGTGCACCGCCAACGACGTTATCGCGATCGAACAGCGCTCTGGTGTTCACTTTGTACCGAGCGCGCCCACCAATTTCTCTTGGACCAGCCAGGACCTCCAGCGATTTTTCCACTTCGTCGATTACTTGAAGGATCAATTTGCTATAGTGATCATCGACTTGCCGCCGATCCTCGGTCTTGCCGAGACAATCCGTCTAGCGATGGCGGCGGACAGCGTAGCGATGGTCATTCGCTGGGGCCGCACTGAGCGTCAGTTCGTCCAATTCGCGCTGGATGCTCTCCGCGGTGCCAGCGTCTCGACGATTGCGGTGATCTTAAACGACATCGACCTGAAAGCCCAGCAACGGCGCGGCTATCGCGACCACACCGTCGTCTATACGGACAAGGGGCTCTATCGCGCGGCGCCCGGGTATCGAGAGCCGGCTGCGCGAACGTCACTGCCCATGGCAGCTGCCGAACCGGATGCGTATCCCGAGAGCAGAGGGCCGGAACAGCAACCTCGTGACCCGCCGCGCGTTCGACCGCGTCATGCCCGATCGGACATCGAAGAATTGTACAATAGATACCGTGACTAGTGCATAGACGCTAACGAATGATTCCCACAGGCTTGCAGATGTGCGAGTTTGTGCGGATGAGAAAAGGCATTGAAGTCCGGCTTGGTCCGGGCGACCGCGAACGGCTGGAAGCGGTGATCGGATCGAGGAA
>Ga0306920_100014170_pt1 | contig 10882 bp, 9 predicted proteins | sample flu12Cox44000170_FD_204666 | JGI IMG/M metagenome (GOLD analysis project Ga0306920, IMG submission 204666) | Lab enrichment of tropical soil microbial communities from Luquillo Experimental Forest, Puerto Rico - flux4day.12C.oxic.44.000.170 (v2)... | ecosystem: Environmental > Terrestrial >...
GAATCGAAGTGCTGGTTCCCCATTCTGCTTTCACCGTCGCTGAACACTGCACGCCTTTCTTGGCCAGTTCCTTCATCATCGCTTTCAGGTCGTCGCACATTAAGTAAAGAACCGCGCCCAGCATCGAGCGATCCGCGTGCTTTTGCACGAAGTTCTCCGCCGCCGGATGCACCGCAAGTTCGGCGGGAGGCAGCGCAAAGATGAGCCAGTTACGGCCGAGATTGACGGATCGGAATTCCAGCACGTCACTGAGAAAAGCGCGGTCGGCGTCTGGGTCTTTGCTGTAGAGAAGAAAGTGTGCGCCGGTGATCATCCGCGCAGTTTACCACCGAAAATTTAGGCAAAGCGCGCGCGATGTTCGAGCAGAATGCAGCGATCCATCACCACGAAAAGCCCAGCGTCGCGTGCCTTGCGCGCAGCTGCCTCGTGGATCACTTCTTCCTGCATCCACACCGCCGGGATTTTGAGTTGGATGGCCTGATCGACAATCTCCTCGACAAACTCAGGGCGGCGAAAGATATCGACGATGTCGATCTTTTCGGGGATCTCGAGCAGCGATCCGTAGGCTTTCTCGCCCAGCGATTCCGGGATTCGCGGATTCACCGGAATGATGCGATAGCCCTGCGCCTGCATGTACGCGGCGACTCCGTGGCTCGGCCGAAGAGGGTTGGCGGAGAGACCTACAACCGCGATGGTTTTCGCGTTGCGCAGCAGGTCGGCGATGGGATCGGAGGAACCAGGGTTCATAGTTGCTCACGAACGACGAATCTATGGTCTCAATTTCTCGAGGTGGCGAAAGCCGTCGGTCCCGGCGAACATCGCCACCATCAGCGTGAAGTTGTAGCCCACGTGCATTAGGAATGTAGACGCAACCGACTTGCCCGCAGCGCGGACGGTCGTCAGCACAAGGCCCACCAGCACGATCACCAGCACCGGGCCCCACGAGTATTTCAACTGCGCACCATGGATCGCTCCGAAGGCCAGCCCGGTAACCAGAATGCCAGTCGCCATGCTGAAACGCCGCGCCAGTACCGGGTAGAGGAAGCCGCGAAAGAAAAGCTCCTCGAGCAACGGCGCGAACGTAATGCCAAACAGAGAGAGCAGCCATGCCTCGCGCGGCGTTTGAAAGAATTCGTCGATGGGTAGCGTCTTCGGCATCGGCAGCAGATGCGCGAGCAGTTGCAGCGTGATCGAGAGCACGACTCCGTAACCCAAAAAGGCTGGCCAGCTTTGCGGCCAATTCCATTTCAGGGCCGTTCCAGCGGGTTCTCCGTGAGCCCCGGCGAGCCGCATCATCAATGCCAGCACCACCAGATAACCCACCGCCTGCGAGAGAACCACGATCTCGGGCTTCCGTGCTACATCGACCCAGGTAATGCCACGCACAAAATACAAGTGAGCCACCAGGCTTACGCCCATCATGCTCAGAAAAATCGCAAAGATCGTGACCGCTCCCAGAATGAAAACGTCGAAACCGCTCCAAGGTGGGTTTTCTGCGGGTGGCGATGATGGAGTTGCGGTGGCCAGAGTTAAGAGTTCGATCGGAGCAAGCTCGGCCGGATGAGTTTGTACCGCAGACTCTTGCGGTGGAATGGCCTGAGCAGGTCCCTCCAGCGGATTGTGCGGCGCGGTCAAAGAGTTTTCTTCAGCCAAGGACTGCCTTCAATCTACACAAAACCAACCGCTAAGGGCGTCTTTCGTACTGCAGGACGAACCACGACTTCTACTGATTAGACCCCACCTCGGCCTTGTCAGCTTTTCTTGCCATTCCCATTTCCATTGAAATAATGCGCCAGCGCCTGCCCCGTATAAGACTTCTTCACGCGCGCCACCTGCTCCGGAGGTCCATGCGCCACCATGCGTCCGCCGTCTTCGCCGCCTTCGGGGCCAAGGTCGATAATCCAGTCCGCATTCCGGATCACGTCCATGTTGTGCTCAATGATGATGATCGTGTTCCCCAAATCAGTGAGCCGGTGAAGCACGTCGAGCAGCTTTTTCACGTCGTCAAAATGCAGGCCCGTGGTCGGTTCGTCCAGCAGGTAAAGTGTCTTGCCGGTCTGTCGCTTCGAAAGTTCGCGCGCCAGCTTGATGCGCTGCGCCTCGCCGCCCGACAAAGTGACTGCTGATTGCCCAAGATGCACGTAGCCTAAACCGACGTCGACCAGCGTCTGGAGCTTCTGCCGCACCTGCGGAATGTTCTCGAGAATCGGCAGCGCATCTGCGACGGGAGTTTCGAGCAGATCCGCAATCGAGACACCTTTGTATTTCACGGACAGGGTCTCGTGGTTGTAGCGTCGCCCGCCGCAAACCTCGCACACCACATAAACGTCCGGCAGAAAGTTCATCTCGATGCGCCGCTGGCCTTCACCTTGGCACGCCTCGCAGCGCCCGCCAGCTACATTGAACGAAAATCGACCGGGTTTATACCCACGTTCGCGCGACTCAGGCAGCATCGCATAGAGATCGCGAATCTGTGTGAAGACTCCGGTGTAGGTTGCCGGGTTCGACCGCGGTGTACGCCCAATGGGCGATTGATCGATGCGAATGACTTTGTCGATCGCCTCCGCACCAGAGATCGACTTGTGCTGCCCAGGCTCTTCGCGAGAGCGATAAAGCTGGCGGGCCAGCGCGCGATACAAGATGTCATTGACCAGCGTCGATTTACCCGAACCCGAAACTCCAGTCACAACGGTCATCACACCTAATGGAAACGCGACGTCCAATGATTTCAGATTGTTTTCCCGTGCGCCCAGCACCGTGACTGCATTCCCGTTGGTGTGGCGCCGCTCCGGCCGCATCGCGATCTGTGCTTTGCCAGAGATGTAAGCCCCGGTCAGTGAGTCCGGCGCCTCCATGATCTCCTCAGGCGTGCCCCGCGCAACCAGATTGCCGCCATGACGTCCGGCTCCCGGTCCGAGATCAATCACGTAATCTGCCCGCCGAATCGTTTCTTCGTCGTGTTCGACCACGAGGACGGTATTGCCCAGATCGCGCAGGTTCTCCAATGCTGTCAGCAGCCGGTTGTTGTCGCGATGATGCAAACCAATCGAAGGCTCGTCGAGCACATAAAGCACGCCGCGCAGCTTCGAGCCAATCTGCGTCGCCAGTCGGATGCGCTGCCCTTCGCCACCGGAAAGCGTGGCCGCCGAGCGGGCGAGAGAAATGTAGCCGAGCCCGACTGCATGCAGAAATTCCAACCGCTCCACAATCTCGTGCATGATGCGGCCCGCAATCAACTGTTCACGTCCCGCCAGCTTGATCTGCCGCGCTACTTCGAGCGACCGCGAAACGGGCAAAGCCGTGAAGTCGGCGATCGACATGCAGTTGACTTTTACCGCCAGGCTCTCTGGCCGCAGCCGCTTTCCATGGCACATCGGGCACTCAGTTGCCGACATGAAGTCGAGCAGCCACTCGCGATAATTATCCGAGGCCGACTCCTCGAGATTCTGCTTCAAATATCCAAGAATGCCTTTGAAGCCAGTTTTTCCGCCCTTGCCTGTCTCTCCATAAAGAAGCAGGCTCTGAACCTTGTCCGGAAATTTCTCGAACGGAGTGGCCAGGTCGATCCCATATGCCGCGGCTGTGATCTGCAACATGTTCTGCAAGTTCTGCGAGCCGGCGCCCGGCCCAAGCCCGCCGTCCAGCAACGGCTTTGACCAATCCGCAATCACCTTCGCTGGATCGAAATCATACTTGCTGCCCAAACCATGACACTCTGGGCACGCTCCGTAAGCGCTGTTGAACGAGAACGACCGCGGCTCGAGCAGCGGCACGTCGATCCCGCAATCCGGGCACGCGAGTCGCGACGAGTACAGCGTCTCCTCGCCGCCCACCACGGCCACCTGCACCAGTCCGCCGGCCAGCTTCATCGCGAGCCCAACGGACATCTCCAGCCGGTGCTCAATTCCCGGCTTGACCAGCAAGCGGTCGACCACGACTTCAATCGTGTGATTCTTGCGCTTATCAAGGACGATCTCGTCTTCCAGATTCAGCAATTCGCCATCCACGCGCGCCCGGGTGAAGCCGTGCTCGGCCAGCTTCTCCATCTCTTTCTTGAATTCGCCCTTGCGTCCGCGCACGATCGGCGCCATCACCATCACACGATCTTCGGGAGTCAGCGAGAGCACGCGCTGCACGATCTGCTCGGCCGACTGTCGCGTAATTGGGTGCCCGCACTTGGGACAATGCGGTACGCCGATCGAGGCATAGAGCAAGCGAAGGTAATCGTAGATTTCGGTGATCGTTCCAACCGTTGAACGTGGGCTGCGGCTGGTGGTCTTCTGTTCGATGGAGATCGATGGGCTCAGGCCATCGATCCCGTCGACATCCGGCCGCTCCATCTGGTCAAGAAACTGCCGCGCGTAGGCGGACAGCGTTTCCACATAGCGCCGCTGCCCCTCGGCATAAATCGTGTCGAAGGCCAGTGACGATTTCCCCGAACCGCTCAGCCCGGTGATCACTGTGAGCGTGTTTCGTGGTATCTCGACGTCGATGTTTTTGAGGTTGTGCTGGCGCGCCCCGCGCACCGAAATCTTAGTAATCGCCATGGACTAATCGGCCGTAATGGCCTTCCGTAATGTGGACGGGTCCCCTGATTTGAGGGAAAGTGAGAGTGCGTAGTTCTACACAGGTATCTTATCGGTTAACAGCGGCCAGCGTCAACGCGGGTACAGTGTGGTGAGCCGAGGGGCCTGGAAACAGGGCGCAGCGCCCGGTTTCAGTAGACGGCAATTTGAACATGGGTGGGCCGAACTTGGACGCGTTGGTAGCAATTCTTGTTCTTTCCTTAACGGTGTTTGCGGCAGTTGGAATCGGAGTGATGGTCGCCAGTTGGGCCGTGCAGGGCATCTTGTTTACCTTCGGCCACCGGCAAGAACGCGAGTCGGCCCCGGTTCTGGTTCCTAGCGAAACGCACGGCGACTGAGTTTTAACTGTTGTAGCTGGCCCCCTAAAATCAAGCAGATTTTGAGCCTGTCCATGCGACCGGCTTTTTTTTCAGCGGCTGCTCAGTTCTGCTCAGGCTGAGGCTGCCCATTAGGCGCATTCGGGTAGACCATCTGAGGCTGGCCGGGCTGACCCTGTTGCTGCTGTTGTTGCAATTGCTGCTGCTGGCGCTGCAGTTCCTGCAGAAGCTGTTCAGGCGTCTTCGGCGTCTGTCCCGGAGCCACTGGCTGCTCGGCCTGCTGCTCTTCCGGAGGAGTCTCGGTGCTGTCGTCCGTGGCATCGGCGGAATTGTCGTCCGTGGTGGCGTCCTGCTCCCCGTTTTGCGCTTGCGGGACGTTCATGGGCTGTTGAAACCGGTTCGGCGGCATGCCTTGCGGCGGAACGGGCTGCTGCTGGGCAGAGGCTGTGGTTGCGGTCTCCGGACCCGTCTTGGCGGTTAGTACCACCCGCTGAACCGTGGTCGGATCGGAGGGGGAGCCGAGCATCACGTAGTTGAAATGTGTGCCATTGAGCAGCGTAGCCAGAACGTCGCGCGCGGGCCCCGGGCCCAGCGTAGCGACCACACGTTCGGTGGCATTCGACGGAATCTCCAGCTCAGCGCCTGTCTGCGCGTGCACGGCGCGCAGAATGTCGCCCAAGGTGGAATTGTGCGCCACAATCGTGAGCTGCCCGCCCGAGTATGCCACCTGCGGTGGTACAGCAGGTACTTGCTCAAGCGGCATTGGGGAGAGCGTCTTGGGTGTGTAGGGGGGGAGAGGCGGTTCTGCGGCTTTCTTGGCGTGAGCTTTGCGCGCGGGCGGCTTTTGCACTGCGTCTGCCCACGCGGCCATGCCGAGGCACAGCTGCATAGCCAGAAGTGCGGGCACGATTTTTCGCAAGGCTGGCACGTTTACTTTGCACCCACTGCATCCCAGGGACATCCCCTGAAGAGACCCAATTCGCTCATTTTACACCCACGCCGGTCTGCTGGCCTGCCCGGTAAAGACCCAAAGTTCCGGAACACGTTTCCAGACTGCCCTCGGGTTGGTTTGCGGAGTACAATCCGATGTTTCACTTAGGACGCTGCGATCCTGCTCGGGTTGACGTCCAAAGCTCATGCTTCTTTCAAGGAACGTCCGCGCGTCCGGCTCTTGCGTGGCAAGCTCAGGCCTCCTGTGGATTCTCTCGGTGGCTGCACTTCTATCGGGCACGCTGCGGGCGCAAACCTGCCTGACCGCCGAGGATATCGAGCCGAAGACCCGGGCCACCCTGGAGGCCGCGAGCGTCCGCTTCTTCAACATGGCTGCCACGGGCGACACCGCTGGCCTGCGCCAGAACTCCATTCCGAGCGTGGCCGCGGACTTTGGCAGCATCGAGACCGCGATCAAAGACAACCAGTTGAATCTGGCTGGTGCAAAAGGGACGATCCGGGCCCTTTTCGAACTGCAAGCCACCGGCAAAGATCCGCTTCCCCGCGCTGAATTCTTGTGTGGCGTATTCGGGAAATCTGGCCAGACCGCGAATAGTGCCGTGATCGTGCTTCCGAATCTGCCGCCGGGCGATTACGCGCTAGCGATTCTTGACGCCGATGGCAAAACCCCGTATTCCGTTTCGTTCGTTCTGCAGACAGTAGGCGCGGACTGGAAGGTAGGTGGCTTCTACGCCAAGGCTTCGCAAGTCGGCGGACACGACGGCCAGTGGTTCCTGACGCGCGCACGCGATCTCAAAGCCAAGGGCAAGACGCGCAGCGCCTGGCTCTACTACATGGAGGCTCGCGACCTGTCATCGCCGGTGCCTTTCATGAGCACGCAAGCGACCGACAAGATCTACGACGAATCGCAGCCTCTGCAGCCCGCCGACCTCTCTGCTCCGGGCGGGCCTCCGGTGGATATGGCCGCGGGCGGCAAGACGTATCGTCTTACGAGCTTATTTCTTGTGGGGATTGGGACCGACATCGATCTAGTCGTGAAGTACCAGAGCCCAGATGTCTCGAATGCCACCCAGACCTACCAGCAGAATGTCACTGTGATCAAAGCCCTCATGGCTAAGTACCCCGAGTTCCGCGATGCTTTTGCCGCAATCATCGCACGCGCCACCGAGCCCTCGGGCAAGGACTATGGCACGCTGTTAGCAGTGAAGGATATCCCCTGATTCAACCCCAATTCCGCGACATCACCAGAGTTTCTGCACCGAAGAACACCAAGCTCCCGGCATCAGCATTCCCTGCCCGCGGCGTGCGCGTAGGACGCGCCAGTGTGGTCGCGAATCTTGGCGGCTAAGTCATTGGCGGCCAGAGGCCTGCTGAAATAGTAGCCTTGGATTTCATCGCAGCCCCGGGCCTGCAGGAAAGACAATTGGGCCTCATCTGCAACGCCCTCGGCGATAACTTTAAGGTTGAGGCTCTTCGCCATGCTGATGATCGCGGAGGTGATGGCAGCAAGGACGTAGCCAGTATTCCCCTGGAAATGAGCTTCGGTGCTTGCGATAAAAGAGTTCGTTGCTGGCATGAACCTGGTCGGGCGATTTGAGAAACTTGCTAAGCAAGAAACCGGGGCAGACTCGCCAGCGCCCGCGGGCGCGCAACATCTCAGCAATTGGTGCAGGTCTTTTTCGGCAACTTCTTCGGATTGATAGCCCGTCATCTGAAGAAAGACATCATTGCAGAAGGTGATGTGGCCGGCGGCATCGAGCCCGCAAAGCCCTTGCCCAACCGCATTGAGAATGGACCCAGTCCATCACTTGAAGCAGGCTGCGAGCATTTCGGCGGGGCTTTGGACATGGAGAGGTCCGCCCCTTATAGATCGACTTGCGCGAGCGGAAAATCGATAAAATGGAAGAAGAGCGTGATTACGAAAGTTCTTAGCAGGAGGGCAGGACCGTACTACTTCTCTGCAGCCGCTGTCTCCTGATCCATCCGGCACTCGTGGGGATCCTTATCGCCCCGCAACCCCAGAAACACTGGAGCGCGCAGCTTGGGACCGCCTTCGTCTGTAGAATGCGTCCACTCGCCGAATTCGATCTGCGCGACCAACTCGGGCTTCACCCAATGCGCGCGGCGCAGCGCTTCGACTTTGCCGAAGAACGGCGACTTCGCCGATTCGATCTTCTGCAGCCGCCTCCAGACCGATTCGAGAGTCTTGTGATCGAATCCGCTGCCTGCCTGCCCAACGTGGATCAAGCGGTCCTCCTCGTCGTACAGACCCAGCACAATGGAACCGAAATGCGCTCGGCTGCCTTCGGGGTCGGTGTACCCGCCCACCACGCATTCAATCTGGCGCTTCAGTTTGATCTTGAGCCATTCGTGGCTGCGGCGCTCTTCATAGAGACTGCTGCGCCGTTTCGCCACGATGCCTTCGAGCCCAGCCTTGGTCGCCGCTTCGAACAAATCGAGCCCCTGTCCTACAAAATGGTCCGAGATTCGCACCATCCCGTCTTTCTTGCGCAGCAACTTTGGCAGCCGTGCTTTGCGCTCATCGAGTGGTAAGCGCCGCAAATCCTCGCCGTCCAGATAGAGAACATCGAACACGTAATATAGAATCGAAATGCCCGCCTTCGGCGCCACCCGACGCCCGTAGCTGCGCAGGCCGGTGCGCTGCTGCATCAGGCTGAATGACGGCCGCCCCTGCTCATCGAGTGCCACGACTTCGCCATCCAGAACCGCCGTCTTCGCGTTAATCTCTTCGGCCAGGTGGGCCAGTTCCGGATACTGCCCCGTGAGATCGTTCTGGTTCCGCGAAACTAGCCACGCGCGGCCGTTCTCGATGAATGCAACGGCCCTATAGCCATCCAGTTTGATTTCGAAGAGCCACTCTGGATCGTCGAAGGCCTTCTCGACGGGAGTCGCAAGCATAGGATTGATCAGAGTCGGCATCGGCGCACGAACCACGCCAGCGTTTGCTTTCGCCTTAGGGAGGGAGGGTGGCGCAGGCGAGGAGTGAGCCCCTGCGCTTCGGGTCGAGCGCGCAGATCTTATGCCGACTTCTCTTTCTTCAACCTTCGCGGAATGCTTACTTTTTCCGTTTTTTTTTCAGCAGTATTGCTCTTTGCGGCTTTGCTCTTACCGTCGACGTTTTCGCCAGCTTTGGCTGCCGCACTCTGCGTTGTCCCAACTTTCTTCTCAGCGAGCTTTCTTTGATCGAACTTGGCGACCGCATCCGCGAGCCACGCTGCTTTTGGCTTGCCTCGGCCTGCCGGGCGGCTGCTCGTCCACTGGGCCGACCCCGCGTCGTCCGCAATCTCGTCCATGCTCCGCTTGCTCAGGACCGACGAATCGTAGTGATCGATGTCGTATCCCTCAACTACATCCGCATCGTGCTTCTTGATCAGCAGCCACTCGTTGCCCTTGCTTCCAGGCCGCCGTGCCTTGATGTGCACCAGCGCGAAGTCGCCCTTCAGCCGCTTCCCTTTGAGCCGAAATTTCAGATCGCCCTTCGCCAACATCGCATCCGCGTCGGCGTCGCTAGCCGGCACATATTTTCCGTCCACCATCACCGGCGACAGCGGCTGCCACGTCCCTACATCCCACACCATCACCGATCCTGCGCCATAGTTGTCGGCGGGGATCGTTCCCTCAAAATCGAAATAAGAAACCGGATGATCCTCGACCTGCATGGCCAGGCGCTTGTCATCCGGATCGAGCGACGGCCCCTTGGGCACCGCCCACGACTTCAACACGCCGTCCATCTCCAGTCGGAAGTCATAGTGCAGACGCGTTGCGCGATGCTTCTGCACGACGAAGCGGTGTCCGGCTTTCTTCTCGACTTTGGCCGGAGGCTCAGGGGTCTGATCAAAACGCCGTTTTCGTTGATACTCCTCGAGCGCCATGCCGCCTATTCTAGCCATCCGGCCCACAAGCGCAAATGCACCAGGCCAATCCCGGCGTTCTTCGGCCTCCATAAGCGCCATTGGCCCGCTGCGAAGCGCGTACAATCGGCGTACCGGAGGGTGTGATGGGTAGAGTGGAGATGCCAATCGTCCGATCTCTACGCGCCTGGATGATTGCCGCCTTTGCATTGCTCTGTCTCGCTCCTTACCAGGCTTTCACACAGACTTCACCCGCCGCCTCGCCCGTGCCGCGCAGCTTTCGAGAGCAAGATGCGGTCACGGTCATGGATCGTTTCCGCCAGGCGCTCGAATCGGAAAGCCGTTCGCGCACGCTCAAATTGTTTGACGGCTCACGAATGCCCGGCTTTGCCGTCTTTCGTGACGAGGTTACGCAGTTTTTCGGCCAGTACCGGGCGCCGCGCGTCGAGTACCAAATTACCCAGGTCTCGCAAGATGGAGCGCTCGGCGCCATCGTCGCTGAATACGCGATCGAAGCGCCGCCCATCACCGACGGCCTGCCCGCACTCCATCGCCGAGCTCAGCTACGACTGGTCACCAGCTGGGACGGCAAGGAGTGGAGGATCACGGACCTGTCTCCGCGGGCTTTGTTTCGGTAGCTCTTGCGCCCGATCGCAAAGCCTGGTTTTTACTGAACTCTGTTGCGCTGAATGTTGATGGAGTAGAGAGGAAGTCCGGCCATGTCAAAGGCCAGCCGAGTCATCGCGCCCATGAAAAGGGAATACCCCGAGACGCCGCTGGTGGGCGTCGGCGCCATCATCATCGAAGGCGATCGCGTGGCCCTCGTCAAGCGCAGCCGCCCCCCGTTGGCCGGCCAGTGGTCGATCCCTGGAGGCCTGCTCGAAGTCGGCGAAACGCTGCGCGCCTGCGCCGAACGAGAGGTACGCGAGGAGACTGGCCTCACGGTGGTGATCGGAGAGCTGCTGGGCGTATTCGATCGCGTCGTGCCTGACGAGGACGGCCACATTCACTATCACTACGTGCTCATCGATTTTCTCTGCCGCCGCACCTCGGGCGAACTCAGCCCCGCAGACGACGCCGAAGACGCCCACTGGTTCACGCGCGAGGAGTTGCCAGCTCTCCATCTCAACCCTGAGACGCTGAAGGTGATTCGGAC
>Ga0306920_100014174_pt1 | contig 10881 bp, 13 predicted proteins | sample flu12Cox44000170_FD_204666 | JGI IMG/M metagenome (GOLD analysis project Ga0306920, IMG submission 204666) | Lab enrichment of tropical soil microbial communities from Luquillo Experimental Forest, Puerto Rico - flux4day.12C.oxic.44.000.170 (v2)... | ecosystem: Environmental > Terrestrial >...
CTGAGCAGTTCTACCTGGCAGCCACAGCGCAAAATCTGAAGAGGCTGACGCGGCATCTTGCTCAAAAACAATCACCAGAGCTTTGCATGCTGTGAGAGCTTCGGTACGGAATGGTTTTGCGGCAGTTTAAGACTCGCGGAAGGATTAAGAAGCGCTGAAGCCATACCTGCCTCCAGACTAACTTTTGACGTTGGTCTGATTTTTCAACAGACTCATCAAGGTTATGGGCGCCCCTCGGGTCACTTCGGCGACTTCTTTTCCCAGATTGTTGTTTCGACGTACGGTTCACCCTGCATCGGCGTGACGTGGTGCGTCGTTCGTGTCGTTCCGTCTTCAAGCAGTTCAATGTCACCAATACGCTGAACCGCCGCACCTCGCTTCATCGTGAGACGCACGTGCTTTGGTGCGATTATCTCGACTTGGCAAGAAAGGTCGGCCGGAGCCAGCCCTATGAACACGCACCCGTTGTCGGTTTGAACCGCATCGGCAGAGCCTACCGTCGGCACTAACCAGGGCAAAGGTCCAGCCATGCTCTCCCCAGTTTACGAATCCTGCTCTTGCTTTGGGTCGATTTCCAAAGTCGCTCTTTTCGACATTAACGATCAATCTGCTGACTGTGGCCTGCTTTGGCTGAAATAAGCATGGCGATCCCGAAGCCGATTAATCGCAGGTATCTCATCTCTCTTCCAAGAACAAAGTTCGTTCTAGCGCGACTTCAACGAAGGAAAATTTGTCGACAGTGAGCGTATCACGCGACGGGCAGGCACTGATACAGCGCTCGGACTTGTCCTGTAATTCCCTTACAAGACTTAGGGCCTTGCTTCCGAGTGGCCGACAATCCAGGATTTGAACAACGACTCTGCCTCTCGGCAAGCCCAGGACGCGCAGCCGGGCGAGCCGCCGCATGGGCGACAGAAACCCTCATTCATACCGCAAGCATTCTATGGGATCGAGGTTCGCGGCCAGATTGGCAGGATAGTATCCGAAGAACAGCCCAACGCCCACGGAGATCGCAAATCCAATCGAGACCCAGAGGTACGAGAGCGTTGCTGGAATCGATGGTACCAGGGTCCTCACCATTGTGGAGACTCCCGCTCCGATAAGAATCCCAATCGTGCCTCCAACCAGCGTCAGCACCACGGCTTCGAACAAGAATTGCAGCCGCACGTCCGCTTTGCGAGCGCCGATGGCTTTGCGCACACCGATTTCCTGGGTGCGCTCGGTCACGGAAATGAGCATGATATTCATCACTCCGATGCCGCCCACGAGCAGCCCGATGGAGCTAATCACCGTGGTGAGTATCACCAGCGCACCAGTTAGTTGATTCCAAAGGTTGCTGAGAAAGTCCGGCGAGCTCAGCTCAAAATCGTTTTCCCTGTCCGCCGGAATGCGCCGCAGGCGGCGCATCGCCTGGATGACTTCCGCTTGCGCCGTTTCGACGTTCACATTTTTCGGCACAGTGAAAATCATGATCAATTCTTTGACCTCAGGATACTGTTTCCTGAAATTGCTCATCGGGATGATGGCGAAAATATCCACGCCGGGACCGAGGAACAGTCCCTGGTCATGACTAAACACGCCGATGACTTCATACGCCGCGCCGTTGATCCGTACGGTCTTGCCGAGCGCATCGGTATTCGGGAAAAGTGATTCGCTGATCGCAGCGCCCAGCACTACAACGGGCCGCGCGTGCTCCTCATCGAACGCGCTGATGAAGCGCCCCCGTTCGATGTTGAACAGCGGAAGCGCGACTATGTAATCCGGTTCGGCTCCGCGAATGATGACCTTCTCGACGCTGCGGTCACCACTAGTAATCAGATTCGAGTCTCCGAAGAAAAACCCGCGCGTGCCGACCGTGTTCACATTCTCGACGTCCGGAGCCGCGGCGCGAACAAACTCGGCATAGTTGTACTCGAGATACCGACGTGTGCGAATCCGTTCCGGCATATGCGAAGGGTCCGTTCCCGGCGGAAAACGGGTCAAGAAGTAGGTGCGCGAGCCAAGCGATTCCACGCGGTCCTGCACGAACTTGTCCAGCCCTTGAATGATCGCCGCCATGGAAATCACAGAAGAAACTCCGATGACAATGCCGAGCACCGTCAGTGCGGAACGTAGGTTGGAGGAGCGCAGCGTCTGCATGGCCGCCAAGAAATTCTCGCGTGCTTGCGAAAGTGTCATGAACCTCATCAGTCAGACCTCAATGCAATGACCGGATCCAGCCGCGAGGCGCGCAGCGCCGGATAGATTCCGAAAAATAGGCCCACCGCGGAACTCATCGATACGCCCAGCAGGGCAACCCAGGTTTGCACCGACGCTGGGAAAGGAGAGTAGGTGCGCAGGAGCAGCGCAACGAGGAATCCCAGCCCGATGCCGGTGATTCCCCCCGCCAGACACTGTGCAACGCTCTCGGCGATGAATTGGCTGAGGATGTCGCGCCGCGTCGCGCCTACGGCTCGTCGCACGCCGATCTCATGCCGTCGCAAGGTCACGCTCACCAGCATCACATTCATGATTACGATCCCGCCGATGAGCACCGAAATTGCGCTCACCAGGATGAAGACACCGAAAAACGCCGAACTGATGCTGCGCCACAGCGCCATGTAGCTCTCTTTCGTGCCAATGAAAAAGTCGTTTTCCATGGTGCCGCTCAGATGCCTGCGCGCCCGCAGAATGAGCTGTGCCTGATCCTGCGCGGTCTCGAAATTCCCGGATGCGGCCTTCACGTTGATCGTAAGGCTCGAGTGTAACCCTTGGATTTGCAGAAACACTGGGAGTGGTACGCTAACGAAGTTGTCCTGGTCCTGGCCGAGAACACTGCCGACCTTCTCCATGATGCCAATGACCATGAACTCATCGTTTCCGATGCGAATGTTTCTGCCTATGGGGTCTACACTGGGAAACAGTCTTCGCACCAGCGTGTCGCCGATCAGGCAGACGTTCGTATAGTGTTCCGCCTCGGACGGAGTGAAGTAACGCCCGAAATCCACCGCACGCGTGTCAATGTCCGCCATGCTTGGCGTTTGGCCATAGAAGTTCACGTCTTGCACTTCTTTGTCACCGTATCTCGCCTTCACGGACGCGCTGGCGGTGGCGCCAACCTTTTGGCAAGCGGGGCAACCCTCGGCGACTGCTCGCACATCATCTAACTCAATCTTTTTGTATTTGAGCGCCTTGATGATGACGCTGAAGTCGGTCACAGCAAAGGGCGTGCGCGCGATCTGAAAGACGTCGGTGCCGAGGTTCGCGATTTTGGTCTCCACATAGAGATTCGCGCCCTGCACGATGGTCATCACCGTGATGAGCGTGGCCACCCCCATCGTCAGCCCGAGCATGGTCAGCGACATGCGCAGCTTATGAGCGCGCAGCGCGCTGAAGCATTGGCCAAGATTGTCACGAAGCGCTAGCATGAGCTGGATGGACCTTCTTCTACTTACTCTATCGGATTAAGGATCACGATTGAGGATCCAGATTGGATCTCTAACCTAGTACGAACGAAGAAACGCGTGAGTTACGTCTTCCGATATAAATTTCCGGCAGTCGACCGCGAGTCGCTTGTTCGGTTATCGACGCCCACATTCCTGGAGGATGACGGGCCAACCGGAAGTTATTCCCAGTCAAAAGCCTCGTTGGGACATTCCGACTGCATAACTCAGCTGGGAACATGAACGAAGAACTCCTAGCAATGGCAGAAACGTGGCGTAAGACCGCATTGGAAATGCTGCAAAAGTGTGAACCCGCAAGCCGCTCAGCAATGGCAAACGCGATGTTGCTCGCTTGCGCCGAAATGTTGGAGTGGAAGATTAAGACGAGCCACGATAATATCCGCGCATGATAGGCGCCCATAAGGTCGGTGATCGCCTGAGAGTTTCACTATCAGGCGGCAGAATCGTCGAGGCAACGGTTAAAGCCATCCATGAGACGACGGAAGGCTTGCGGTTGGTGATGAGACGGCGCTGATTTATCTGTGGCAGGCCGTCGAGAAGATTCGATAGGGGCTTGCAACCTAGTGTACCCCCACTATTTTCACACGGTCGGTTTGGACGTGTGTCGTAGCGTTTCATGACCGCCCACGGTGATCGCCTTTGCCAGTTTCAACTGTGGAACTCTCGCCGCGGGAGAAACGGTCAGCGCGGATGTGAACTTCATGTCCGCCGATTCTCCTGGTTTTTCTGACGCCACCGACGTGTTGCTGATGTCTAACAACTCTCTCGTCGCGACTCTGTTTTCAGCTCAGGCTGGCATTCTCCTCTCCGTACTGTTCGTTCTGTTTGGTCGTTCTCGATCACTGCAAAACAGGGCAGGGAGGGGGCAGTTTTCGATTTGCCCTTATTGATCCTTCTTCAACTCGACGGCAATCTTTAGTTCATTATCGGAAAGCGCAGCGACTTTCCGGTCCACGGTTGGAATCCTTCCTTTTTCACAAGGACAACGTACTCGCCAGGCTTCAACCGTAAAGTGGTCGGAGTATTTCCAACAAACTTTCCATCGAGTTCTACATCTGCTCTTGACGGATCGCTTTCAATTCTAAGGATAGCTTCGTTCTTTGCGGCCTCGGTGGAGGATGCGGGGATTTGTGGGTTTGCTCTTGATTCGGCCAGTTCCGCATCGATTCCCGCAAGTATTTTCCTAACTTCCTTCTGTCCCGAACCCCAAGAAAACACTTTGCCACCCGACCGCAACACGCCAACTGTCACCTGCGAGCGGTCCGCTGCCACGGGGGTAACGACTAGCCTCATGTTGTACCCCCACGACCACGATGTAATACCCACGTGAAAATCAACGGTGTAACTCTTATCGTTCTTTGACTGTACTTCATGTTTCTGTACCTGAATTGACTTAAGAGCAGCGGGATAGACCAGACTCGCAGGATAATCGTATTTCCGCGAGGCCCAAGAAGGAGCATTTTCCTCGCCAGATTGCGTCCTGTCTTCTTGTTGAGCCGCAATGTCCAAGGTAGGCTTTAGGAGCGAACGCTGTTTTTCATAGTCGGGATGATCTTGAGCGCAAACGCACGCTGCCACGAAGAAAATAAGTTGACTTGTAAGGAGGAGATGACGGGGCACAGACATCCCTTGTTTCATCCAGCAGCAGAAGAATGAGCGGTGAGTCTCACTGTGGATTATATCCGACCCTGGGCCGTCGCTCGATAAAATGGGACGATTCGTGAGCAAAGCGAGCAAAACAAGGTTGGGTCTCCTGTTTCCTCCCTTATCGCCGGTTGAGGCGGGAACGATTTACAGAGACGCTCGACAAGATCGCAAAGCGGTTGAGGATGTCGGTTTCCGACCTCTTTGCCTTCGACCGTAAGTGAGGCGTGGAACCTACAGCATCGCAAGGGCAACTGTACCTAAACTGTACCCGATTCTGGCGGTTCGAGCGGCAAGGGCGTCAGGGGCATCACCAAAAATCAATAAGTTGTGTGCTGTCAGTAAGGCATTGTACCGGCTACATAGGTAACACTTTTGGGCCGAAGGGAACCCAATAAGAAACGTAGGGTCCTAAAGTACCCTTGGCCCTGCCATCTGAATGGTAAGTGCGGTGGTCTCAATGGGTCGACGCAACACTCAGCTCGAACCCACCTTGCATTGAAAACAAAAGCTAGAATCGTTCGCTAGGTTAAATCAGCCGGAACGCCACCCTGGCTAGGTTTTGACCGCGTACAGCCAAACAGATGGTTCTCCAGGGGAAGTATGGTCGGATCAACTGATTAGATGGTGTTGCATCGACCGGTTGAGCTGGCAGCGTTAATCAGGCATGTGAGCGGGGTCAGTCGTATGAGGAAACCAATAACCTCAATACGTCGACTGTGATACAAAGCCGCGTGACCCTATCCGCCCAAGTGAAAATATTGGAATCCATTTCCTCAGCCAGGAGGGGACAATGCGCCCGAAAACCGATGGCATTCTTGAGTCTTCTTTGTACGTTAGCGATGTGCCTCGCGCCGTTCGGTTCTATCAAGAAACATTTGGATTTTCAATTATCAGCGAGTTTGGGGAGCGCGGTTGCGCGATGCACGCGGGAACGCGGCAGGTACTGCTGTTGTTCAAGAAGGGGGCTTCGCGTTCGATCCAATCGCCGCACGATGGGGACGGCGAATTACACGTCGCGTTCGCAATCCCATCTATCGAGTTGGCAAACTGGGAGTTGTGGCTCCAAGAGAGAGGAATCGCCTTGGAAGAGAAGCGAACATGGGAATCGGGTGGGCAAAGCCTCTACTTTCGAGACCCGGATCGTCATTTGATCGAACTCGCCACGCCCGGCACGTGGTCAGTGTACTGAAAAAAGAGCGTGAAGGGGCTTCTGCTGCGCTCTAAGCGACGCCGGTCCTTCAAACCAAGACACCGCAATGGGGGTGTCCGGGTGTTCACTCCGGGCGCGCACTTCTTCTCCGCTTTCCCTAAGCTCAGTATGGCCTCTGGACTCCAGATAATTTGCGAGCCACTCCACGAAGACAAGTGGGACGAGGCACTCGCAAGTAATCCTTCACGGCAGTCACTGCTCGCAGAAATGCTTTTGCAAACCTCTGCCGTTTCGAGATCGTAGCATGTCTGCTGCTTCATCCAGAGAGTAGGACTGTTCTTGAAATAACCCGCGAATCGTAATGCGGTCTCAGCAGTGATGCCACGGCGGTCGCTAAGCTTATTTCGTCCAGGTCAGTTCGCTTCTCTCGAAGTCAAAGGTGACTTCCTTGGCCTGGAGTGCGGCGATTCCAAGGTATCCGGCGATTCCGAGCAAGGATTCCGACTGCGATTGGTGAACCAGGTACACTTCCCGGTCAAGATCCTGGCTGCCCAACTGGAGCCGAGGAACCAACGCAACCCTAAACTCTACGGCACCAGCTACGCTTCTTCCCATGGTTCGCGATTTCACGCTGTAACCCTGGCGCATTTGTTCTAGCCAGCCCTCGTAAAACGTCGTTCCGCGCATCCCCGTGTCTGCAATCATCCAAAGGGGCCGCCCATCGAGATCTACTTGCACGGTCAGACAGAGGGCACCCATGCGCAACGGCACGGCTTTGCTTTCATGCGACTCCGTGACCCCGAACACGATCCGTTTTCTCGCGAAATCCAAGCGGAAACTCTGCCTTCGTAGGAGGTCCCATCCAATGACGGCGTCCACGCGGATGCCGCTGGCGCGGAAGTATCGCAGGTCCTCGACCACGACCTTTACATTCGAGGGGTGTTCCGGCCCATAAGACAGTTGTGGAACTTCGCACCATTCGAGGCGCAGCGTTTTATCGAAGTTGGTCAGCTTTGTGGGCCGCCCCGACAATTCCAGCTTGTCGGCCAGCCTGCGGTCGATCGCGCTGGTTGTCGCGCCCGTATCCAACAGGAACTTCAGGCCGTACAAGTTGCCGATGCTGCCGTCCACAACGATGAGGTACCCGTCATAGACTTCCATGGGCATCTCGTTGGTTCCCAGTTGGCCTTTCGTCTTCTCCGAAGCCTCCATGACCGCTGATAACAAAAGTATTAAAGCGATAAGTACTGGAGATCTGCGTGCGCTCATGACGCCACCTCAACCGCGGTTGCGGTAGCGCCGAAGCTGGCTCAGCTAGGACAGCAGCACCATGGTGTGCCTCTGACCCTCGTCTGGAACTTCTCTGACATCCCAAGTTCCTGATATACTTACGCTTGCAGCCAGCTCTGACACGCCCTTACGGAACATTTCGGGCCCTTCTCTGCGTCTATATAGGCATCAGAGTCTCTATGTCAGGAACATCGCAAGTCGTTCAGACGCCGCCGGCTCCGGTGCGCTATCGTTTTGGCACCTTTGAACTGGACGCCCGGTCTGCTGAGCTCCGCCGCAATGGAGTCAAGCTGCGCCTCCAGGAGCAGCCGTTTCTGGTGCTGCGCAAGCTTCTTGAAAGCGCAGGGACGCTCGTGACGCGGGAGGATTTGCACGCGGCTCTCTGGCCCGCGGACACTTTTGTGGATTTCGATACCAGCCTGAACACCGCTATCAAGCGGCTGCGGGAAGTCCTGGGAGATTCGGCAGATGTCCCAGTCTTCATAGAAACGATTCCGCGAAGGGGTTATCGTTTCCTTGCTCCGGTGCAGACCCTGCAAAACGGCGCGCTCGTTCCCTTTCCCGCCCCAGCAGAAATCACTGAAGCACCCGCTCGGCGCATTCGCCTGGGGCTGCTCCTTGCCGGTGGCGCACTTCTCGCCGCAGTCGTGGGCGGGACTACCGTGGCCCTACGTGCTCCTCGCGCTGTCCCGCGCGTTGCAGACTCGACCCAGATTACGTTTGACGGGCTCCCTAAAGGCAATCTTCACGCGCGCGGGGCGTATGTGTACTTCAACGAGCGGCTCAAGGATCGGATTGCGCTCGTCAAAGTTCCGTTGGCTGGCGGATCGCCCCTGTTACTCGATTCCTCCGTCTCCGGGCTGCATCTTGGCGATGTCTCTCCGGACGGCAGCAAACTTCTAGTGGGGACTCCGGTGGATCCAATCAAGGGCCTTGTCCGCCTCAGACTGATGGACATGGCTTCCGGCTCCGTGCAGGACGTCGTCGGGATCGACGGCAACGACGTTTCCTGGACACCCGAGGGGAGGATCATTTTCGCTAAGGGGCCGGATGTCTTCCTGGCCGAGGTCGACGGCTCTCGTCAACACAAGCTTCTCTCCGTTTCCGGCTATGTCTTCTTCATACGCTACTCGCCGGACGGCACCCGTTTGCGATTTAGCGTCGCGGGCAAACTCGCTTCCGAATCCACGATTTGGGAAGCACGCGCCGACGGCAGCGATCTTCACGAAATCCTGACCGATCTGACGGACTTTCCAGTCAAGTGTTGCGGCGATTGGACGCCTGACGGGAGGTATTTTCTTTTTCAGACCAATCTCAATGACGCAAGTAAAATCTGGGCCCAGCCAGAACACCGCTCGTTGTGGAGCAAGACTCCGGCCAAACCGATACCGCTTACGACCGTGCCGCCTAATTTCTATATGGGCGTCCCGACTCTCGACGGCAAACAACTGATCGTAACCGCGGCACAACCCCGGGCGGAGCTGGTGCGTTACGATTCCCTTTCCCAGCAATTTGTTCCCTTTCTATCGGGCATTTCCGCGGGAGATGTAGAGGGTTCGCGGGATGCTGGTCTGCTGGTCTACGTACGATATCCCGAAGAAACTCTCTGGCGCTCCAAAGCCGACGGCACGGAAGCCGCGCAACTTACGGGCCCGTCGCTGCGGGCGTCCTTGCCTCACTGGTCGCCCGACGGAAAGCGCATCGTCTTTTCCGGTTCGCGCCCGGGCCATCCCTGGAATATTTTTCTGATTCCATCCGCCGGTGGTCCAGCAGAACAACTTACCAACGGGGCGCTTGCTGATCTCGACCCTTCCTGGTCGCCCGATGGCGCAAAGCTGGCCTTCGCGCAGATCCGCATGGAGGGAGACAAGCAGGTTTTTTCCATCCAAATGCTCGATCTGGCCTCTCGCCACGCGACTACCCTTCCCGGCACGGACGGCATTTGCTGCACTCGCTGGTCTCCCGATGGACGCTTCCTGATTGCTTCCCACGCCAGCTTCAACGATCTCCTGCTCTACGAGTTCTCGACAGAAAAGTGGACCGTCCTCGCGAAAGACCTCGGCCTTATGGGCTACATGGAATGGACCAACGACAGCAAGAGCGTGCTTTTTGATACCACCGAAGCCGCGGAGCCTGCCTTGTATCGCGTTCGGATCTCCGACTCACACTTGGAAACAATTGTGAACTTGAAGGAAGTTCGCCGTTACTTCGGCGAGTTTGGTCCCTGGAGCGGCATGGCGCCCGACGGCTCTCCGCTGCTCGTGCGCGACATCAGCAATGAGGAGGTTTATTCGCTCGACCTGCAACTCCCCTAGTCCGCCATTTAATGGCGACCCTTCAGTCGTCGCTGGGCTGCCCCTGGAATTCACGTGGACAGATTCGTGCATGTCGACGTGGCCTATGGTTCTTCGCTCCTTGGCTTTGCTTGCCATCCTAAGCGTTCCGTTCAACTTGGCTCAATCCAACCCGACTCCGTCCAGTCCCAAAACAGAGGAAGCACCTAAATTTCTCCTTCAGACACGTTACGTCTACGTGGAGGCGATGGATGGAGACGATTTGATTGGCGCTGCTCTCGGAGGACCGCAAAGCCATCCTTGACGTTCAGAACGCACTTCGCTCATGGAATCGCTACATGATCACAGTGAAACGCGAGGCCGACCTCGTTTTTGTCGTTTGCAAAGGGCATATCGCCAGTGCGCAGGGTAGCGTTGGCGGAGGGGTCAGCAACGGCCCTGGCATCCGCAAACCCACCCGAACGCCACGGCGGGCCTAGGCGCAGAAGTTGGTCCGCCCGACGACCTCCTGTATGTTTACGCGCCAAACTCCGAAGGCCGACTCCTACGCCCAATCTGGAAGCAGTATATGAAAAACGGCCTCAACACTCCCGACATCTCGCTCTTCAAGCAACTCAAAGACACTGTGGAATCAGCGACCGTTAAAGAACTGCCCGCCAAAACATCCGCTCCTTAGGTTCGCGTCCAGCTTGCATAACTTCGACAAAGAAGATAAAGAAAAGGCGATGAACGGAATCTCCACGTTTGGACGTGTACTCTTCGGCGGCTCGCTGTTCGTGTTCGGGGCTCAACACTTTATCTATGCCGCTTTTGTGGCGACGCTTGTGCCGGCGTGGATTCCGGCACGGCTTTTCTGGGCCTACTTTGTCGGTGCAGCTTTTGTAGCGGCGGGACTGGCGATTGTTTTCAGGGTTCGGGCCCGGCTGGGGGCGACGTTTCTGGGAGTGATGTTTCTTGTTTTTGTTTTGATCGTGCATGCGCCGAGAATTTTGCAGCGCTCGCGAAACAGCAACGAGTGGACGAGCGGATTTGTGGCGTTGGCGATGTGCGGGGGCGC
>Ga0306920_100014175_pt1 | contig 10881 bp, 13 predicted proteins | sample flu12Cox44000170_FD_204666 | JGI IMG/M metagenome (GOLD analysis project Ga0306920, IMG submission 204666) | Lab enrichment of tropical soil microbial communities from Luquillo Experimental Forest, Puerto Rico - flux4day.12C.oxic.44.000.170 (v2)... | ecosystem: Environmental > Terrestrial >...
TGGCGACTGGCACGGGCGGGTCGAGCTTGCCGGCTCTGCCCGGACCGCGGATCGGCAGCCGTACGAGGCTGGAGGGTGTGAAGGAGTCGTCACAGTCGATTGTTAAGGGGCCTGGCCCCCACTTTCGCGGCGGCGCAGGACGCGAGGGCGTCCCGCGGTGCAGAGCGGACAAGCAACGGCCGGTTCCCCCGTGCTACGCGAAGTGGATGGCGAGCCAGATGACCGTCGCGCCCAGGATGTTCATCAGGCCGGTGAGGATCTTCGGGTGGCGGTGGTGGCTCTCGGGGAGGAGGTCGCTTGCTCCGATGTAGAGGAAGAACCCGCAGAAGAGCGACAGCAGGATTCCGAGCTGCGCGTCCGACAGGGTGAAGAAGTAGGTCGAGGCGACGCCGAGGGCGGGGGCGGCGGCGTCCAGCAGCAGCCACTTCAGGGCTCGAACGCCCTGGCCGCGGTTCCTCAGGATCACGCTCACGGTGTTGATCCCGTCCGAGAAGTCGTGGGCGAGCACGGCCACGGCGACGATCGCGCCGACGGTCGTCGAGACCTTGAAGGCGAGCCCGATCCCCACTCCGTCGAGAAAGCTGTGCAACGAGAGGCTCGCCGCCCCGAACGTCCCTCGACGGCGGTGCCCGTACTCGGCGTGCTCGGCGTCCTCCGGGTGGAGGAGCAGCACCCGGTTGAGGAACATGAACGTGAAGAAGCCGATCGCGACGAACAGCGTCACGGTCGGGACGGCGTACTCCTTTCTCGTGAGGTCGAAGGACTCCGGCAGCAGGTCGAAGAGCGCGACGCCGAGCACGGCGCCGGCGCTGAAGCCGAGGATCAGATGGAGCTTGTCCTGGTACCTGAGCGCGAACAGGCCGCCGAGGAGCGTTGCCCCGAGGGCGGCGAATCCGAGGATGAGAGCCACGTTCGTCCCTGGTCGACCGGAACAGCATGCGGCGGAGCCCAGCTTGTTGCAAGTAACTTGCACCAAATGCGGAAAACGCGCGCTAGCCGGCTCGTCGTCGACCTTCTCCAGACCTACGCGAAGCCCTTCTCGCTCCAGGAGCTCCACGACCGGGTCCGGGAGCAGCTGCCGCGGACGGCGTTCTCGACGATCTACCGCGTCGTCGCGCGCCTCGAGGCCGAGGGGAAGGTCAGCCGCGTCGACTGGCGCGAGCGCGGCGGCCGCTACGAGTGGGCGGCGCTGCCGCACCACCACCACATCGTCTGCGGGATCTGCGGCCGTAGCGTCGACATCGAGGACGCCGACCTCGGGTTCAGCGAGCAGCGGATTCGCGCGGCGACCGGCTTCCTCGTCAACTACCACTCGATCGAGCTCGAGGGGATCTGCCCGAGCTGCCAGCGCTCAGGCTCAGGCGAGTAACCCGCCGTCGATCGCCGCCACGAGGCCGGCGACGACCCCGCAGCGGGTCGCAAAGGTCGCCGTCTCGACGTACTCGTCAGGCGAGTGGTCGTCGCCGCCGACCGGGCCGAGGCCGTCCAGCGTCGGGATCCCCAGGCTCGCCGTCCACGAGCCGTCCGAGACCCCGCCGGCAACCGCCTCGCCGAACTCGTGCCCGAGCGAGGTCCCGAGCGCGACCGCCGCCTCGGCCAGCCTCGCGACGGCCGCCGTGCGCTCGAGCGGCGGCGGGCCGCCGAGGTCCTCGTAGCGGAGCACGATGCCTTCGTGCCCCGGCAGGTCGCGGATCCGCGCCGTCACCGCGTCGAGATCCTCCTGCGTGGCCGCGCGCACGTCGGCGGAGAGGAAGCCCCGGCTCGGGACCGTGTTCAGCCCCTCCCCGGCCTTGAGCTCCGTGATCTGAACGGTCAGGCCGTCGCGGCACGCGTCCAGACCCGCCACGCGGAGGGCCTCCCGGGCGAGCGCGACCGCGACGTTGCGGCCCGCGCGGGGCGCCTCGCCCGCGTGCGCCGCGCGGCCCTCGGCGTGCAGCCGCAGCCACGCCGCGCCCTTGCGCGCCGACACGACCTCGCCGCCGGGTCGCCCGCACTCGAGGCAGAGCACGGCGTCGAACGAGGCGAGCCGGTCGAGGGTGGCCGGCGGCCCGGGTCGCGACTCCTCGTCCGGGCAGGACACGACCTCGACCCGCGCGAAGGGACGGGGCCCCGCCGCGAGCGCGCGGGCCGCGTGCACCGCGACCGCGATCCCGCCCTTCATGTCGGCGACGCCCGGCCCGTAGCAGTGGTCTCCCTCACGGCGAAACGGCCTCGCGGCGGCCGTGCCGAGCGGGAACACCGTGTCGTGGTGGCAGAGGAGCGCGACCCTTCCGCGTCCCCGGCCGCGCAGGCCGGCATGGACGTAGAGACCCGACGGCGAGCCCACGAGCTCCGGCTCGAGCCCGTACCGATCGCACACGTGCGCGAGCAGCCGCGCCATCCCGTCGAGCGCCTCCACGTCCCCGCCGGGGGTGTCGACGTCGACCCAGGACGCCAGGTCGGCGAGGAGCAGGTCGAGCCCGGCGTTGGCGTCGGCCCGCACCCGCGCGGCCTCGCCGAGCGCAATCGGCGTCAGCTCGGCAGCCATCCTGGGCGACAGTCTGTTGCAAGGGCGGGTCGACCGGAGCGGTGCCGAGTCGGTCGAGTCGGCCGGCTGCCTTGCGCGACGCTCTTCGGCCGTGCCGGCTGTGGCCAACACCGCTTAGCCAACACCGCTTAACAGACGGAAAATGACGCTTAAGCGGCCCGCAACTGCCCCTGAACGAGCCAGAGCTATAACGAGGCACGTGGATCGACGGGCCCGCCTTTCACACGGCGCCTCGCTCGTCGTTGCGGGGACGGCCGGCGCCGGTGTCGCGCTCGCGGTGGCCTTCGCAGTCGGCGGGTTCGGCTCGACGAAGACGACCGAGGTCGTCCGCGAGATCACGGTTCCGGAGTCGAGCGTCAGGAACACCGCCGCCACCACCACGCCGGCCCGCTACGGGGAGGTGACGATCGGCCAGATCTACCGCGCGGTCGCGCCCGGCGTCGTGCAGATCACCGCGACGGGTGAGGTCGTGACGCCCGCCGATCCGTTCTTCAACCCGTTCGGGCCGACCGTCCAGACGGAGAAGGCGCTCGGCTCGGGCTTCGTCATCGACAAGGCCGGCCACATCGTCACGAACTACCACGTCATCGCCGGCGCCAAGTCGGTGCAGGTCAGCTTCTCGAACAACGCGAGCTTCAAGGCCACCTTCGTCGGCTCCGATCCCACGACAGACCTCGCAGTGCTCCGCGTCGACGCCGGCTCCCGCGCGCTGATACCGCTGATCCTCGGCGACTCCGATCGCGTGCAGGTCGGCGACGAGGTAGTCGCGATCGGCAATCCATTCGGCCTCTCGCGGACGGTCACCGCAGGCATCGTCAGCGCCCTCCAGCGGCAGATCGTCTCGCCGAACCAGTACACGATCGACCACGTGATCCAGACCGACGCCGCGATCAACCACGGCAACTCGGGCGGGCCGCTGATCGACATGGAGGGGAGCGTGATCGGCGTCAACGCCCAGATCGACACCGGGAACACGGGCGAGCAGGGCAACGTCGGCATCGGGTTCGCGATCCCGTCCAACACGGTCAAGACCGTCGTCGGACAGATCCTCGAGTACGGCTTCGCCCAGCACCCGTTCCTCGGGATCTCGCCTGAAGCCGTGACCCCCGTCCTCGCGCGGCTCCTCCACCTCCCGGTCGTGAACGGGATGCTCGTCGCCAAGGTCGATCCGGGCAGCGGCGCGGCCAAGGCCGGGCTCAGGGGCGGCACGACGCAGGTGACCGTGTCCGGCGAGTCCTACGTCGTCGGCGGCGACGTGATCATGCGGATCAACGGGCAGAAAGTCGGATCGCTCGCCGCCCTGCGTGACGTGATCGCCGCCGAGAAGCCGGGCACCTCGGTGACGCTCACCGTGTACCGCAGCGCGCAGAGCCAGAGTGGCTGGAAGCTGCTGACCATGCACGTCAAGCTCGGGCGGCTGCCCTTCTCGCCCTCCGGCTAGCCGTCGAGTTCGGCCCCGAGCATAGGGGCCGTGCCGCCGCCCGCTGAGTCGCCAGCCCCGCTGAGTCGCCAGCCCCGCTGAGTCGCCAGCTCGGTGAGTCGCCAGCTCGGTGCGGCGGCTCCACCGGGGGCCCCGCCCGCCTGCCCGGGGCCCCCGACTCTCGCGTGGGGGACCCATGTTTCCCACACGAGCCCCCTTCTTGTGCGTAGCGCGTTTTGAGCCGCCCGAGCTTCCCCGTGCGCCCCCTTCCTCACTGTGCGTGTCGAGCCGCGTGAGGCGCCCGGACCGAGCCCGGGCGTCCGGCGAACGGAAGAGTGGCGGCGGATCGCTAGCCTGGGGACGTGGCTTCGGAGCCCGAGACCGGCAGGGTGACGTTCGAGACCGCCGAGCTCCTCGCCGAGGAGGAGCTCTGGAGGGAAGACGGGGGAGAGGATCACACCGGCTGGCACTGCGTCTCCACCAATCCGTTCCCCTGCCCGGCTGCGGGGTGCGGCTTCGTCGCCGAGTTCATGACCGCGGCGCACCTGATCCTCGTCTGGGAGGAGCGGGACGACCCGAATCTCCTCCGCCATGCCGAGCGGGCCAAGCGTGTCGGCCGGAACCCCCGCGTGGTCGAGTACGAGCCCGGCTACGGCCCGAGCGCCTCGTACTACGCCTGGGAGGCGTCGGGCCGGCCCGTGCACGGCATCCGCGGCAAGTAGCTCGGCCGCCGGCGGCGAGCAGACGTCGCCCGGAGTCAGCCGGAGGACGTCGCCGGGAGCGGAGGGCCGGGAAGCCCGATGCGCCGGCGCCGGGCCTGCCGCTGGCGCCGCCGATCCACGCGCGCCGGCCCGGATCGAGAGAGCCGTCTGCACGCACGTGAGCGAGCCCGACGCGCCACGTCCCGGCCACGCGCGTGAACGAGCCGCCCACGAACCAGCGGCCGTCCCGTCCGCGACGACGGCATCGACGATCCCGTTCGTCGCGACGCTGGCAAGCTGCCTCCCACTGTTCGCGTCGACCACGACCAGGAAACCCGACCCGGCCCCAGGTGAGGCCGGCGCTGCGCTGCAAGCGAGCAGGCAGCCGGCCACCAGCGCGGCGACGAGGAACGTCTTCCGCACGCCTGGGTCTACGCGGCGCAAGCGAGGTCAGGTCCCCTGACCGGCTTCGGCAGCTCGGCGCCGGGGTCGATCGGCGTGGAGGAGGAGCTCTTCCTCGTCGACGCGCAAACGCTCGACACCGTGCCGCTCTTCTCGGCCGTCGTGCCCGAGCCCGGCCCGAGGCTCAAACCGGAGCTCTTCGCCTGCATCGTCGAGACGACGACGCCGATCTGCGCCGACGCGCAGGAGGTGCTCGCCGAACTCGTGCGGCTCCGGCGCGAGGTCGCGTCCCGGGCGGCCGGGCACGGCGCGACCATTCTCGCCGCCGGCGCGCATCCGACCGCCGTCGGCGCCGGGCAGCCGGTCGTTCCCGAGCAGCGCTATCTCGATCTCGTGGCCAAGACCGGCGACCGCATCTTCAGGCAGCTCGTCTGCGGCCTCCACGTGCACGTCGGCATTCGCGACCGCCGCACCTGCCTCCGCGCGCTGGAGGGCGTCATGCCCTGGCTGCCGACGCTGCTCGCGCTGGCCGCGAACTCGCCGTTCGCGGAGGGCCGCGCCTGCGGGATGCGCTCGGCGCGCGCCGGACGGCTGCTGGAGCTGACGAGCGGCGGCCCGCCGCCGGTTCTACGGACGTGGCACGAGTGGGAGACGAGGACCGGACGGGACTACACCCGCCTGCACTGGGACGTCCGCCCGCATCCGCGTTTCGGCACGCTCGAGATCCGCATCCCCGACCAGCAGACAGACGTGCAGCGGTCGGCCGCGCTCGCGGCGCTCGCCCAGGCCCTCGTCGTCTCGGTCGCAGATACCGCGGAGCCGTACGATCGAGCCCTCTACGCGGAGCGGCGCGCCGCTGCCGCCGCAGGGCCGCCCGACGAGGCGGAGGTCGCGGCGCTCGCAGCGCTCGTCGCGCCGGCGGCGCGGGAGCGCGGCACCTGGGCGGTCGTCGAGAGCCTGCTTCGGAGCCGCCCCGAGGCCGAGCGGCAGCTCGAGGTCGGCCTCCCCGAGGCCGTCGGGGACCTCGCCGAGCGGACGCTGGCGTGGCCGCCGTGTCCGCAGTAGCCTCGGAGGGCACGGCCGGGTCCGCGCGACCTCGCCCGGAGAAGACGAGTGTGCAGAGTGCGGAAGACAGACTTCCGGCGCTCTACGACCTGCGAGCGGGCGAGGAACCGCAGCGAGATCCTGAGGCGCTTCTGCGCTTTCGCAAGGCCCTGCGAGCGGCAGAGCTCCACGCCGGTGCGCGGGTGCTCGACCTCGGCACCAAGCGCGGCGCGCTCGCACAGGTGGCGAGCGAGCTGGGCATGGAGATCGTCTACGCCGGAACCGAGCTCAGTCCCGAGAAACGTCGGCGCAGCGCAGGCCGCCGGCCTCGATGTCCGCGAGGCTGACGTGGCCGGGCCTTGGCTGCCGGACGCGCTCCGAGACGTCGCGGACCGGTCGCTAGCATGGCCGCGGTGAGCGCCGCGGCCGATATCGACCGAGAGGGCGAGAAGCTTGCCGGTGCCGGCGCTGTGCCCGAGCTGCGAGGCGATCGCGTGCTCCTGCGAGGCTGGCGGGAGGACGATCTCGAGCCGTTCGCTGCGCTGAACGCCGACCCGCGCGTGATGGAGCACTTCCCGCGCCTGATGACGCGGGAGCAGTCGGACAGCTTCGTGGTCGATCGGATCGTCCCGCAGTTCTCGGCGCGCGGCTTCGGCCTCTGGGCTGTCGAGGTGCCGCAGGTCGCAGCGTTCATAGGATTCGTCGGCCTCCAGGAGCCCGCCTTCGAGGCATGGTTCACCACGTGCGTCGAGGTCGGCTGGCGACTCGCGTTCCCGTTCTGGGGCTTCGGCTACGCGACCGAGGCCGCGCGCGTCTCGCTCGCCTTCGGGTTCGACCGGGTCGGACTCGACGAGATCGTCGCTTTCACGGTCCCGGCGAACCGCCGCTCGATCTCGGTGATGGAGCGGCTCGGTATGAGCCAGGACGGCGAGTTCGATCACCCCCGCCTCCCGGCCGGCGACCCCCTCCGCAGACACGTTCTCTATCGCCTCTCGTCCCGGCGGTGGCGGTCCGGACCGGCTTCGTGACGACGGAGACGATCCGGGTCAGCGGCATCCGCTGCGAGCGCTGCGTCGGCCGGCTCGCGTCCGTGCTGACCGGTCACGACGGTCTCGAGTCGGCGAGCGCGACCCTGATGGGAGAGGTCACGCTCTCGTGGGACGAGGCGCGGACGACCCGTGAGCAGCTGCTCGAGGCAATGGCCCGCGGTGGCTTCCACGAGCTTCCGGCCGCGTCCCCGGCGGAATAGCCGGCCGCGCCGGGCCGTTTCAGCCTCCGTGACGGGCACGCTGCTAGGGTGGCGCCGCCATGAGCGGTACCGAAGAAGAAGCGGCAGCCCGGCGGGCGGCAGCGGAGGCGCGGAGCCGCGTTCGCTTCGAGGAGGAGGCGCTCGAGCTCTCGGACCAGGTCTACCGCGTCGCCCGGCGGCTCGTGTCGTCGCGCGAGGAGGCCGAGGACCTCGTCCAGGAGACCTACGCGCGGGCCTTTCGCAGCTGGCGCTCGTTCACTCCGGGCACGAACCTGCGTGCCTGGCTGCTGCGGATCCTCACCAACCTGAACATCGACCGCGGCCGGCGCAAGCAGCGCACGCCTGACGAGCAGCCGCTTGAGGAAAGTGACTACTTCCTGTACAACCGGCTCGAGCAGGCCTCGCGCGACGGCAACGCTCACGAGGAGCACGTCGTCGAGCGGCTCTCGCAGGACGACATCGTCGGGGCGCTGTCGATCGTCCCGCACGACTTCCGCGACGTCGTCGTGCTCGTCGACATCGGCGACTTCACCTACCAGGACGCGGCCCAGATCCTCGACATCCCGATCGGTACCGTCATGTCGCGTCTGCATCGTGGGAGGCGTATCCTGAAACGGGAGCTCGCAGATCGCACGACTGGAGGCACGTGATGGCCGGCTACGAGATCGATCCGTGCGAGAAGTGTGAGGAGGTCATGCAGCCCTTCCTCGACCGCGTGCTCAGCGACGCCGAGCTTCGCGAGGCCGAGGAGCATCTCGCCGGGTGCGCCTACTGCGCGAAGCGCTACCGCTTCGAGCAGAGCCTGCGCCAGTTCGTCCGCAAGTGCTGCGAGGAAGAGATGCCGCCCGAGCTGAAGGAGAAGCTGGCGGCGCTCAGAACGCCTCTCTGAACCGCTCCGGAAGGTCGGCGGGGTAGTCGACGTCGCCGGGTGGGCCGAGGTCGTCGCACGGCACGAGCTGCGGCGCGAGCGCGCGTGCACCTTCGTCCGGCACGGTGCCCCAGGCGGCGCGGGCGAGCAGGACGGGATGGCCCCGCACGCCGCCGTAGCTGGCGGCCAGCACGTCGTCTCCGTGCGCGCGCCAGGCCTCCACGATGCGCTCGATCGCCGCCGGCGCGAGGTCGGGCCCGTCCGCGAGCACCACGATCGCCGCCTCGGCGTCCGCGGAGAGAACGGCCAGGCCGCAGCGCAGCGACGCGCCCGGCCCGCGCTCCCAGTCGGGGCAGCCCACGACCGGCGCGCTCGCGTCGAGCTCGTACGCCCCCGAGACGACGACGACCTCCTCGATGCCGGCCTCGCGGACGCGTTCGATCACCTCCTCGACCAGTACCTGCTGCTTGGCGGAGCCGAAGCGTGTCGCGGCGCCGGCCGCGAGCACGACAGCGGCGATCACGAGCTCGTGATCGTGATCTTGCGGACGACGACCACCTGCGTCGGCGTTCCGGCAGGGTCGGACGCGTTCCCCAGCCGGCCGATCCTGAGCGCGACCGGCAGCCCCTTCACGACCCGGCCGAGGACGGCGTAATCGGGCATGAGGAACGAGGCGTTCCCCGTGACGACGAAGAACTGGCTCCCCGACGTCCCGCGCGGATCCGTCTGCGTCTTCGCCATCGCCACGGCGCCCAGCCTGTACTTCGTCGTCCGTGGGGGCCTGTCCACGACCGAGTAGCCGGGCCCGCCGGAGCCGGTCGCCGTCGGGTCGCCGCCCTGGATCACGAAGCCGGGGACGATGCGGTGGAAGGTCGTGTCGTCGTAGAAGTGCGAGCGCGCGAGCGAGACGAAGGACGCCGTCGTGTGCGGCGACGTCTTCACGGCCAGCAGGATCGTGAACGATCCGCAGCTCGTCGTCACCGTCGCCGTCCACGTCTTCCGCGGGTCGAGGCGCCCCCTCGGAGGCTTGCGGCTCTCGCTGCGCGGCTTGGGTGCGGCGACCTTCGGACACGAGACCGGGCGGGCGACCGCCGTCGACGAGGTGACGCCGAGGGTGACCGAAACGGCGGCGAGCGCGACCAGGAGGAGCGCGCGGCGGATCACGTCGATCGGACGCCGCCGAGTGCGCTCGGCCCTCTGCCGTTCTCGCCCAGCGCGAGGCCGACGCCGCCGGTGACCGCGACGATGTCGGCGATGTGGAGCAGCTTGAACGTGAGCCTGACGGCGTTCACGCGGTCGGTCTCGTCCTCGATGTCGCCCAGGCGCTGCCACAGGTCGCGTGCCGTCAGAAGCACCTCACGCAGCCGCTCGAGCTCCTCGGCCTGGCCGCCGCGCTCGTCGCACGCGTTGAGCGCGAGCCCGATCACCCCGAAGGTGTCCGGCTGACGCAGCCACAGGAGCGACGTCGCCATCGACAGGTAGCCGTGGATGCGGGCGAAGACCATCGGTTGGGTGAGCAAGTCGCTCCCGCGCGGAGCCGTCGGCTCGAGCGGCGGCCTGCCGTCGGCGATCCGGTCGGCCGTACCCGACAGCATCGCCCGCAGCTGGTCGTCGTCGAACCCCGCGGCGCGTGCGGTGCGAACGGCGATCAGCAGCGAGCTCGGCTGCTGCCCGTAGGGATAGTCGGAGGCGTACACGACCTGCTCCGGGGAGACCTGCCGGTAGAAGTCGAGCAAGTCGACCGGGCTCCAGACGGAGGTGTCGAAGAACACGCCGGCCCTGCCGCCGAACGCGTCGGCCAGACCGGCCAGGTCGGCGATCCCCGCGTGGGCGATGATCAGCCGGGCCTCGGGAAACGCCTCGTGGAGCCGGCGCAGGCCGGCCGCGATCGGCGGCAGCCCGCGTCCGCCGTGGATCAGGATCGGCACACGCCACTCGGAGGCGAGCGCGAACACCGGCGAGAGGCGCTCGTCGTCCATGAGGAAGCCCTGCGCCCGCGGATGGAGCTTGATCCCGCGCGCGCCGAGCTCGAGGCAGCGCCGTGCCTCGTCGATCGGGCTCTCGGACAGGTCGAGCCGTACGAAGGGGATCAGGCGTCCTTCGGACCGCGCGGCGGCGGCGAGCGTGCGGTCGTTCGGAGCCCGGAACCCCGGATGGCGGTCCGGCTCGTCCATGCAGAACATGTTCGCCCGCGCGATGCCGTAGGCGTCCATGATCCCGACCAGCTCGTCGAGCCGGCCGCGCATCCCGTCGATGTCGTCGCCGAGATGGGTGTGGGCGTCGAAGATCGCGGCGCCGGGCGGAAGCTCCGAGCGGAGCTCGGAGTCCCAGAACGAGCTGACCTCGACCGCGCGTTCGACCGCCGGGTTCATGGATTCCACTCTAGCCGCGTCGTCTCTCGGCGCACCGAGCCAGCGGAGCGCTCAGGGCGCACGCGGTCACACATCCGGCACGGCTGGGACGATTCGGCGGCGCGCGGACGGGGGTTCGAGTGACGGGGTCGATGATCGAGGTGGAGGGCGTGGCGAAGCGATTCGGGTCGACCGAGGCGCTCGCGGGCGTGAGCCTCTCCGTCGAGCGGGGATCCGTGCTCGCGCTCCTCGGCCCGAACGGCGCCGGGAAGACGACGCTCGTGCGCGTGCTGACGACGCTGCTTCGCCCGGACGCCGG
>Ga0306920_100014176_pt1 | contig 10880 bp, 9 predicted proteins | sample flu12Cox44000170_FD_204666 | JGI IMG/M metagenome (GOLD analysis project Ga0306920, IMG submission 204666) | Lab enrichment of tropical soil microbial communities from Luquillo Experimental Forest, Puerto Rico - flux4day.12C.oxic.44.000.170 (v2)... | ecosystem: Environmental > Terrestrial >...
CGTTCCGGATTTCCTACGCCACCAAAACGTCCGATCTCGAGGATGCCTGCAAGCGCATCCAGCGTTTTTGCGGCAATTTGCGCTAGAGCGTTTTCAAGCGAAGTGGACACCGGTTCGCGTGAAGAACGCGTCAAAACAAAAAATAGAGCTTCGGTTGTGATCCAATCAGAACCGATTGGGCTCTAGTCGGACCTGCGCCGACGGCGAACAGAAAAACGGAAAGCAACTGCCCGTCCCGGACGCGGCGCATCGCTCTTTGCGGTGCACCGCAGATCCGGGACCAACGCGTGCGTTGATGGCCCCCGCGTCAGCCGCGCAGCATTTCATGCCGCGCCGCGCCCTGGGGAACGCATCTGGAACCTCTGCGGAAGGTGTGCCATAGAAGGCCCCGCGCCCCGCTCGGGGCGCGCAGTCCTTCTCTGCTCGCATCATCTTTCCAGCCGGAGATGCTTTTTCATGCGTCGTTTCGTCCTGCTCGCCGCTATCGCCGTCACCATGCTGGGTGCGCCGTCTGCCGGCGTTCATGCGCAGCAACCGGCGCTCCTGCAGGTTGGCATTCTCGAATGCCGCGGCGGGGCGAGCATCGGCTTCATCGTCGGCTCGGTGACCAATCTCGGTTGCGTTTTTCGGATCGATGGCCGGCTGGAGGACCGCTATATCGCGACCATTCGCAAGGTCGGGGTCGATCTCGGCATCACCCAGGAATCGGCGCTCGCCTGGGGCGTGTTCGCGCCGGTCAAAGTGCTCGGGCCCGGCGATCTCACCGGCGACTACGCCGGTGCGCAGGGAAGTGCGACGCTGGGCGTCGGTGCCGGCGGCAATGTCCTGGTCGGCGGCTCGAACAATTCGATCGCCCTGCAGCCGCTCAGCCTGCAGGGACAGGTCGGGGTGAGCGTAGCGGCCGGGCTGGAAAGCCTCGAACTGCGGCCGGGCCGGTAGGGAAATCCTTCGCCACCGTCCTTGCGAGCCGACGGTCGCCCCGCCACGCCCGATGAGTGGCCGTGCGACGTGATCCGGAGGCCGAACTGCAACCGGATTGCTTCGTCATTCGTATGCCCCGCCTTGGTGATGCGGTAGAGCTCAGTACCTCGTTCTCGTTAAGGATGCACTGCAGCGAGGTTACATGTAATGAGTCATGACGTTTTTCTTGCTTGCCAAAACCTCGATACGGGAAGAGCATCTATTTTGCCGACCCAATCAAGGGCCGAGCTCCACACGAGGAGGCGGCGATGGGACAAGACGTCAGAAGTCCCCGCGGTCCACGGTGCATCGCGCTGGTGGGCCCTTTCCAAAGCGGTAAAACCACACTTCTAGAAGCAATATTGGCGCGGACGGGCGCAGTCCCGCGCGCCGGTACGGTTGAGGCGGGAACTTCCGTCGGCGACTCCACTGCCGAGGCGCGTCACCACAAGATGGGCGTCGGACTCACCGCCGTCACCACCAACTTCATGGGTGAGAGTTACACATTCATCGATTGTCCCGGTTCGGTCGAGTTCTCGCATGACATGCGCGCAGCGCTCCCGGCCGTCGACGCCGCGGTCGTGGTCTGCGAGGCCGACGAACGCAAGCTGCCGCAGCTTCAGATCATCCTGCGCGAGCTCGAAGATCTCGGCATTCCGCGCTTTCTGTTTCTCAACAAGATCGATCGCGCCAACAAGCGCATCCGCGAGACGCTCGCGACGTTGCAGCCGGCGTCGCGGATTCCGCTGGTGCTGCGACAGATTCCCATCTGGAACGGCGAATTGATCGCGGGCTTCGTCGATCTGGCGCTTGAACGCGCTTTTGTCTATCGCGAGCACAAGGCATCCGAGGTGATCGCGCTGGAAGGCAACGATCTCGACCGCGAGAAGGAAGCCCGGTTCTCGATGCTGGAGAAGCTCGCCGATCACGACGACGCGCTGATGGAGCAATTGCTGGAAGACATCCAGCCGCCGCGCGACGCGGTATTCGATGATCTTGCGCGTGAATTGCGTGAAGGCTTGATCTGTCCGGTGCTGCTCGGCTCCGCCATACGCGGGAACGGCGTGCTGCGCCTGATGAAGGCGCTTCGGCATGAATCGCCCGGCGTGGCCGAAACCGCCAAACGTCTCGGCGCGCCGTCATCCAAGGATGCGCTGGCCTACGTGTTCAAGTCTGTGCATTTGCAGCATGGCGGCAAGCTGTCGCTAACCCGCGTCCTTAGCGGACGGCTCGAAGACGGTGCGACGCTGCATTCCTCATCGGGCGAAGCGGGTCGTGTGTCCGGAGTTTCGGCGCTCGGCTGCGGCAATGACAACAAGCGCCCCCATGCCGAGGCCGGCGACACTGTGGCGCTCGGCAAGCTCGACACCTTCAAGACCGGCGACACGCTGTCGAGCGGCAAGACCGCGCCGAAGGCGCTCGTGAGCGTCGAACCGTTGCCGCCGGTGCTGGCGATGGCGGTTGCGGCCGCCGACCGCAAGGATGACGTCAAGCTCGGGCAAGCCCTGCTGCGGCTCAACGAAGAAGACCCGTCGCTGACCATGGTGCAGAACCCGCGCACCCACGACACCGTGCTGTGGGGGCAGGGCGAGATGCATCTGCGCGTCGCGCTGGAACGTCTGCGCGAGCGCTTCGGCGTCAACGTGAAGTCCCATCCTCCCGCGATCGGCTATCAGGAGACTATCCGCAAATCGATCACCCAGCGCGGCCGGCACAAGAAGCAGTCCGGAGGCCACGGCCAGTTCGGCGACGTGGTGCTGGACATCAAACCGCTGCCGCGCGGCGGTGGCTTCGAATTCCACGAAAAGGTGGTCGGCGGCGCCGTTCCGCGCAACTACATCCCGGCGGTCGAAGAGGGCGTCGTCGACGGATTGACGCGCGGGCCGCTCGGCTTCCCGGTGATCGACGTCACGGTGACGCTGATCGACGGCTCCTATCACAGCGTGGATTCCTCGGATCTCGCCTTCCGCACCGCTGCGCGGATCGGCGTCAGCGAAGCCTTGCCGCAGTGCCAGCCCGTGCTGCTCGAGCCGATTCACCTGGTGGAGATCGTCTGTCCCAACGATGCGACGGCGAAGATCAACGCCATCCTTTCGGGGCGGCGGGGACAGATTCTTGGCTTCGACACCCGCGAGGGCTGGTCGGGCTGGGATCGCGTGCGCGCGATGATGCCCGAAGCCGAGATTGGCGAGTTGATCGTGGAATTGCGATCGGCGACTGCCGGCGCCGGCAGTTTCACGCGGCAGTTCGACCGGATGGCAGAGGTGACCGGCCGCGCCGCCGACCAGATCATTGCCGCTCATCGGGTCGCGGCCTAGCTCGCCTCTCAAACGTCGCATCAAGTTCCACCCGCCGTCCTGTGCCTTGCAGGACGGCGGATGCTTTTGGCTGGGCATTCTGGGTTGCAGATTGATGTTTTTTACATCATTTTCTTTATTAGAAACATCATTTATCATACGCCGAGTATGGATCGATCGCATGATCACGTCTTTCCAGATGAAGGCGGCGCGGGCACTTCTGGGAATTGACCAGAAGACCCTTGCGGAAATGGCCGGGCTGTCACTGCCGACCATCCAGCGCATGGAAGGCAGCGTCGGTACAGTGCGCGGCGTGGTCGAATCCTTGACCAAGGTGGTCGACGCACTGAGCCGGGCCGGCGTCGAATTGATCGGCGAGCATGCGCGCAGCGACGATGGCGGGCGTGGTGTGCGGTTGAAGCAGCCGGGAAAGTGGTCACCAGCCCCGCATCGCAACTGAACAAGTAAACCCGTGAGGTGATCTTGCGGGTGCAACGGAGAGCAGCCGCGGCATGAGCATCGCGAGAAAGCGGGCAGGTCAAGCCCATCAGCCGACCTTCGCCGAACTATATGCGCCCAAGCTCGTCACGGTTCTGCGCGAGGGCTACAGCCTTGCGGATTTTCGCGCCGATGCGCTCTCCGGCCTGACGGTAGCGATCGTGGCACTTCCGCTGTCGATGGCGATTGCGATCGCATCCGGTGTGACGCCCGATCGCGGTCTGTATACCGCCGTCGTCGGCGGCTTCATCGTTTCGCTGCTCGGGGGCAGCCGGTTTCAGATCGGGGGGCCCGCCGGCGCTTTCATCGTGCTCGTGGCGTTGACCGCCGAACGCCACGGCGTAGACGGCGTGATTCTCGCAACGGCCATGGCCGGGGTGTTTCTGGTCGCCGCCGGTTTTCTGCGGCTTGGCACCTACATCAAATTCATTCCCTATCCGGTCACGGTAGGGTTTACCTCCGGCATCGCCGTCATCATCTTCGCAAGCCAGCTCAAGGATCTCCTCGGCATCACGCTTTCCGGAAAGGAGCCGGGCGAATTCATCCCGAAACTGCAGGCGCTGGCGGGCGGCCTGCACACGGCCAGCAGTCCGGCGATGGCGATTGCCGCGACCAGCATCGTCATTATCGTCGTGTTGCGCAGGCTGCGGCCACACTGGCCGGGCATTCTGATCGCGGTCGCTGTCGCGGCCTTCGCGAGCTGGATGTTGTCGCTTCCCGTGGAAACCATCGGCACACGCTTTGGCGGCATTCCCCGGCAATTGCCCTTGCCGGCATGGCCCTCATTGTCTGTTGCGAAGGCGCAGGCGGTTCTGCCGGATGCGATCGCATTCGCACTGCTCGGCGCAATCGAATCATTATTGTCGGCGGTCGTGGCCGACGGCATGACCGGACGAAGGCATCGGTCGAATTGCGAATTGGTCGCGCAAGGCTTTGCCAATATCGGCTCGGCGCTGTTCGGCGGCATCTGCGTCACCGGCACCATCGCGCGAACCGCGACCAACGTCCGTGCCGGTGCGCGCGGTCCGGTCTCCGGCATGCTGCATTCGCTGTTCCTGTTGCTGTTCATGCTGGTCGCAGCCCCGCTCGCAAGCTTCATTCCGCTTGCCGCGCTCGCGGCTGTGCTGGTGGTCGTCGCCTGGAACATGGCGGACAGGCGCGAATTCGCGCTTCTGATCCGCTCCTCGCGCGGCGATGCCGTGGTGCTGCTCGCAACCTTTCTGCTGACGATCTTTCGCGATCTCACCGAGGGCATCCTGGTCGGCTTTGCGCTTGGCGCGGTGCTGTTCATCAACCGCATGGCGCAAATGACAGGAGTAGAAGAGGACGTGCTGGTGCAAGCCGACCGCGCCGATTTCGGCGACGGCGTCCGCGCGCCCTACGATCCCCGGCTTGCCGCCGACCCGGATATCCTGGTGTATCGCATCACTGGAGCCTTCTTCTTCGGCGCGGCTTCTTCGGTGGGAACAGTACTCGACAGCATCGCCGACACGCGCAAGGCCTTCGTAGTCGATTTTGCGGCGGTACCGTTTCTGGATTCCACCGCGGCCAATGCGATGGGCCGGGTTGCGAACAAGGCCGCTCGCCAGGGCATCCGGCTCTACATCACCGGCGCATCGCCCCCGGTTCGCCGTGCGTTGCTTACCCACGGCGTTATCCGCCCGCGCGCCATCTACCGAGAAACCATCGCGCGAGCGATCGCCGACATCAAGGGGGAACGAGACCCGAGGCCGACCGCACCGGATGCTCTCGCGACCACCTGAACTTCCCCGGGGGTCTCGGCATTGACAGGGAAGGCGGCTTGCCCGATTTGAACAAGGACGGCGTCTGACCAGTTGTGGCGCCGCAACAGGGATTGGCGATGGCGGCCTCAACAAGACCCCGCGCGGCATGTCTGATTGGTTGGCCGGCAGCGCATTCGCGCTCGCCGCTGATCCATCATCATTGGCTGCGAACGCTGGGCATAGAAGGCGGCTACAACATCGAAGCGGTGCCGCCGGAAGGCTTTGCCGAATTCGTGCTGCGCCTGTCAGCGCACGGCTTCATCGGTGCCAACGTCACCATCCCGCACAAGGAACGCGCGCTGGCGTTGACAGTGCCGGACGAGCGGGCGCGCGCGGTCGGAGCCGCCAATACATTGTGGTACGAGGGCAGGGAATTGCGCTCGACCAATACCGATATCGAGGGCTTCATCAACAATCTCGACGCAACGGCGAAAGGTTGGGACGCAATCGACGACGCACTGGTGCTGGGCGCCGGCGGTGCCTCGCGCGCGGTGGTGTTCGGATTGGTCGAGCGCGGCATCAAGCGCGTACATGTCGCGAACCGGACCCTGGGGCGGGCGCGGGCACTTGCCGATCAATTCGGCGACAGCGTACATGCCGTTACGTGGGATAAAATCGGTGAGGTGCTGCTGCAGGTCGGGTTGCTCGTCAACACCACTTCGCTCGGCATGCACGGACAGGACCCACTCGAACTCGAGATCGACACGCTTCCGGCGCAGTCGATCGTCGCCGACCTCGTTTATGTGCCGCTGGAAACGCCACTGCTGGCGTCAGCACGCGGGCGCGGCCTGAAGACCGTCGACGGGCTCGGCATGCTGCTGCATCAGGCCGTGCGCGGATTCGAATTGTGGTTCGGCCGTCGCCCCGAGGTTACCTCCGAGCTTCGCGCGCTCGTCGAGGCCGATCTCAGGCACGGATGATCGAGAAGGGGCTTCGGCTCCGCAGGCGGGTCAAGCCGGCCACGACCATTTCCCCTGTTTGATCGCGCGCTTGTGAGCGGGATTGTCATGGAAGCTTTTGCGCCCATGGTTAAGCTATCGCGCAGGGGAGACCAATACATGCCAATTCAACGTTCCACCTTCGCACGTCCGTTCATCGCCATCGCGATGGTCGTTGCATCATCCCTGCTCGCGCTTGCCCAGCAGCCGCCGACGCCGACGCGGGTGCGCGGCACGATCGAGAAGGTCGAGGGCGATGTGCTGTCGGTCAAATCGCGCAGCGGCGAAGACGTCAAATTGCACATGACCGGCGATATGCGGGTAGTGGGAATCATCAAGATCTCGCTCGCCGACATCAAGCTCGGCTCTTTCATCGGCACCACCACCGTTCCCGGACCGGACGGTCGCCAGAATGCGGTCGAGGTTCACGTTTTTCCCGAAGACATGCGCGGCACCGGTGAAGGCTCGCGGCCTTACGATCTGCGTCCGAACTCGACCATGACCAATGCCACGGTGGCGGAGACGGTCGCCGGCAATGACGGTCAGAATCTTCTGATCAAGTACAAGGACGGCGAAAAGAAAGTCATCGTTGGTCCCGAGACTCCAGTCGTGACTTATGTTGGCGCCGACCGAAGCGAGTTGAAGCCGGGCGCCAGGATCATCGCCTTCGTCAAGCAGCTGCCGGACGGTTCGTTCGAAACCAACCGCATCAGCGTCGGCCGCGACGGGCTGACGCCGCCGATGTGATTGCCGGAATAACCCCGACTTCGTGGGGTACTATTTTCGTTGCTCAATCAAAACCTTTGAGGGAATGACCATGCCAAAAATCTCCTCGTGGATGATGCGCGCGCTTCTCGCCTCGTTCGCAATGATGTCCGTGCTTGGCTCGGCCGCCTGGGCCCAGCAGCCGCCGACGGTCCGCATCCGCGGCACCATCGAACAGATCGACGGTCCCATGCTGATGATCAAGACGCGCGAGGGCACCGACGTCAAGGTGAAGATGACGGATGACATGTCGGTCATCGGCATCGCCAAGACCTCGTTGTCGGAGATCAAGACGGGGAGCTACATCGGGGTGTCGGCGATGCCGCAACCCGACGGCAGCCAGAAGGCGCTCGCCGTGCACATCTTCCCGGAAGCGATGCGCGGCGCTGCCGAAGGCTTCAGGCCGTGGGATCTGCGCCCGAACTCCACGATGACCAACGCTACAGTCGCCGAGACCGTTGCCGGCGTGGATGGCCAGGTCATTCAGGTCAAGTACAAGGACGGTGAAAAGAAGGTCGTGGTTCCGCCGGATGCGGCGATCGTCGCCTTCCTCTCCGGCGACAAGTCGGAGGTGAAGCCCGGCGCCAAAATCATCATCTTCGGCGCGATAAAAAAGGATGACGGATCGCTGGAGACCAACCGTATCGGTGTTGGCCGCGACGGCATCGCGCCGCCGATGTGATTGCAGTTTCGTCATTGCGAGCGCAGCGAAGCAATCCGTTTTTCACGCGCATCGATCTGGATTGCTTCGCCGCTTGCGCTTCTCGCAATGACGACAACCATAGTCATCGCTAAATCGCGAGCACGTGATCGTCGATCTCGGCGATGGTGTTGACCCCGCACAGGCCCATGGTGGTCGAGAGTTCGTTGGCGATGATGTCGATCGCCTTGCTGACGCCGGGGCCGCCGAACGCGCCGAGGCCGTGAACATAGGCGCGCCCGATCATGCAGGATTTGGCGCCGAGCGCGAGCGCGCGCATCACATCCTGACCGGAGCGGATGCCGCCGTCGAACATGATTTCCATCTTGTCGCCGATCGCATCGACGATTTCGGGCAAGGCCTCGATCGTGGAAGGCGCGCCATCGAGCTGGCGGCCGCCATGGTTGGAGACCACCAGCGCCTGCGCGCCGGTCTTTACCGCCTCGTGGGCGTCCTCGACGTCGAGAATGCCTTTGAGCACCAGCTTGCCGGGCCAGATGCTGCGGATCCAGTCGACATCCTTCCAGTTCAGCGTGGTGTCGAACTGGGTGGCGATCCAGGCGCCGAGCGAAGTGATGTCGTCGGTGCCCCTGAGGTGACCGACGAGATTGCCGAAGGTGCGGCGCTTGCCGCGCAACACGCCGGCCACCCAGGCCGGTTTGGTGGCGAAATCGAACAGCTTCGACAGCGACCATTCCGGCGGCACCGTCATGCCGTTCTTGATGTCGGCATGGCGCTGGCCGATCACCTGCAGGTCGACGGTCAGCACCAGCGCGCTGCATTTGGCCGCAATCGCGCGTTCGATCAGCGCCTTGATGAAACCGCGGTCCTTCATGACATAGAGCTGGAACCAGAACGGCTTGCCGACATTGGCGGCGACGTCCTCGATCGAGCAGATCGACATGGTGCTCAACGTGTAGGGAATGCCGGCGGCTTGCGCAGCGCGGCAGGCATGGATTTCGCCGTCGCCATATTGCATGCCGGTGAGACCGACCGGTGCCAGGATCAGGGGGAGCGAGGCAGGCTCGCCGAGAATGGTTGTCGAAAGATTGCGCTTGGACACATCGACCAGGATACGCTGGCGAAACTTGATCTTCGCAAGGTCGTCACGGTTGGCGCGCAGCGTTTCCTCGGCATAGGAGCCGCGGTCCGCATAGTCGAAAAATGCCCTCGGCACTTTTTGCATGTGGCGCTGGCGCAGATCCTCGATACAGGTGATGTGTTTCATGGACGTTCCCGGCCCTTCCTGGGTTGGCAGGTTTGCTGGCTGATCCGCCGTGGCGGTTCAGAAGCCGAATCGTTGCTGCGGCGTATCGTGCGGACTTCTGAACCAAAGCCACCTGGCAACTATATAATTCCGGTGGAGTTCAGGGTCCGACATTCGCCTTGCGCGTTCGTGGCTGATCCACTCCACTAGCATGCCTGCGCCTCTCGCAAAATCGCGTCACGAGTAGCAAAGGAGCTCCGCATGAACCGATCGCGCGCCAAGTCTGCTGATACCAACTCTGCCGACATCAAGGATGCGGAAAAGCGCCTGCTCGACCAGGCCCTGGAGGAGGGGCTGGAGGAGACTTTTCCCGCCTCGGACCCGGTCAATGTCACCCAGCCGCCGCCTTCCAAGGAGGATCACCACGTCAAGCGCAAGGATTAACGGGCAGCGAAATCGGCGGCGGGAACCTGATATTCCTTTTTTGATCAATGGCTTGAACGAGGAGCGTAGCCCGGTGATCCGAAATGATTAATCATATTTTTTGAAGTCATTTTGGTGCCAAGGCATTATAACCGCGTCAACGTTAGGATGGTCTGGCGTTCGGGGCGTTTCGCCAGGCGAGACCTGCGGAGTGGATTTGACACTCGCTGCTGCCCCGATCGCGAGTTCGAAAGGCGAATGTCAAATCCGGAACTCCACGGGAGGACTGTGTTTGCCGGTGGTCTCTTCGATTCCAACATTCGCAAGGCTGCGTGCCGTGATGGGATGCGAAGGTTGCGGTCGGACTGGCGGTGAGCCGAATTCGAAGTAGGACGATGCTGGGGGATATATGAGCCGCAAATATTTCGGTACGGACGGGATTCGGGGCCTCGCCAACGGTCTGATCACGCCGGAGCTTGCGCTCAAGGTGGGTCAGGCGGCCGGATTGGTGTTTCAGCGCGGCGACCATCGCCACCGTGTCGTCATCGGCAAGGATACGCGCCTTTCCGGCTACATGATCGAATACGCGATGGTGGCCGGCTTTACCTCGGTCGGCATGGATGTGCTGCTGCTCGGCCCGATGCCGACGCCGGCGGTAGCGATGCTGACCAAATCGATGCGCGCCGATCTCGGGGTGATGATTTCCGCCTCTCACAATCTGTTCGAAGACAACGGCATCAAGCTGTTTGGCCCCGAGGGCTTCAAGCTCTCCGACGATGTCGAGCGGCAAATCGAGTTGTTGATGGGCGAGTCCCTCGATCGACGCCTGGCGCAGAGCGCAAGTCTCGGGCGCGCGCGCCGCATCGACGGCGTCCACGACCGTTATATCGAGTTCGCCAAGCGGACGCTGCCGCGCTCACTCAGCCTCGAGGGCCTGCGTGTGGTGGTCGATTGCGCCAATGGTGCCGCCTACAAGGTCGTACCGGAAGCGCTGTGGGAGTTGGGCGCCGACGTCATCTCAATCGGCGTCGATCCCGATGGCTTCAACATCAACAAGGAGTGCGGTTCGACCTCGCCCGAGGCCTTGAGCCGCAAGGTACGCGAGATGCGCGCCGACATCGGCATCGCGCTCGACGGCGACGCCGACCGGGTTATCCTCGCCGACGAGCGCGGGCATCTGATTGATGGCGACCAGTTGCTCGCAGTGATCGCGCAGAGCTGGAAGGAAGATGGCCGGCTTGCCAAGCCCGGCATCGTCGCCACGGTGATGTCGAATCTCGGTCTGGAGCGTTTCCTCGAGCGTCAGGG
>Ga0306920_100014177_pt1 | contig 10880 bp, 9 predicted proteins | sample flu12Cox44000170_FD_204666 | JGI IMG/M metagenome (GOLD analysis project Ga0306920, IMG submission 204666) | Lab enrichment of tropical soil microbial communities from Luquillo Experimental Forest, Puerto Rico - flux4day.12C.oxic.44.000.170 (v2)... | ecosystem: Environmental > Terrestrial >...
CGTCCAACTACAACGCGCGACGTCGCCCCGCTGAAGTTTTGGTCCAAGGCCAGCGCGTGAGGATCATCCGCCGCCGCGAAACCACAGAAGACCTTCTTCGTGGCGACGTCCTTGCCTAGTTTCGGCTTACCGGCACTCAAAAGGTTGGTTCCCGCAGTTGGAGAGAGGAATTGCCATCCCAACCGGCCTTGCGACAAACATTTTTCAATACCGGGGCTTCCATCTCACTACGCCTCGCCCCACTTCAACTTATTCCGCAAAATCTCGTAATAGGACTTCCGATGCGGCTGGATCAGCTTCAGCCGTTCCTTCGCCTGCACGATCGACACGCGATCTTCCGACTCCATCAACACGCCCTTCTGTCCGTCCAGCGTCAGATACACGGACTCCGCCGTCCCGCGCAGCTTCATCTCCACGTGGCAAGAGTCGCCCACCACCAGCGGCCGGTCGCTTAGCGTATGCGGACAAATCGGCGTCAAAATAATGGATGCAACTTCGGGGTGCACGATCGGCCCGCCCGCTGAAAGCGAATACGCTGTCGATCCCGTCGGCGTCGCAACAATTAATCCATCGGCTCGATAGCGGCACACGAAATCCTCATCAATCGATAATTCAATTTCGATCATGCGGGCCAGCGCGCCTTTGGTGATCACCGCTTCGTTCAATACCGACTGCGATTCGACGACCTCGCTCTCTCTCAGCAACGACGCCGTCAGCATCACCCGCTCGCTGGCCGCCAGACGCCCGGCAATGGTCTCTCCGAGCGCCGGATAAAGTTCTCCCAAGGTAAAACTTGTCAAAAATCCCAGGCTCCCCAGGTTGATCGGCAAAATAGGAATTCCGCGGGGCGCGGCTTCTCGCGCGGCCGCCAGCAAGGTACCGTCGCCGCCAAGCACCAGCAGCAGGTCGCACTCGTCGGCTAATGTGTCGCGGGCCTTCCCGCTGGCTTCGTCGCGCAGCGAGACCGCGGTCTCCGTGTCGTACATCGCGCGGATGCCGCGCTTTGACAGCCAATCGAGCAGCGGGCGCACGATTTCGCTGATGTCGGCGCGCCGCGGACGGGAGAAAATTCCAATGGTACCAAACGAAACCGATGGCATGGTTGCAGCGATTCTACCTTAGCCCGCATTTCTCACAAACATGGCAGCAAGCCTTCCTTGTTGGGGGCTCGCCCCGCCCCACCTCTTTGCCAGTTAAATCTTGCGGGCGTGGAGAAAAAACTCTTGATTGCCTTCGGCGCCAGGCAGTTGGCTCGGCTTGACTCCGACTGCCGCCAAGTCCAGCTCGGTTAGCGCGCTTCGCACCGATTCAATCGCGCGTTGATGCAGTTCGCTCTCGCGTACAATTCCTCCCGGTCCAACATCCTGGCGATGCAGTTCAAACTGCGGCTTCACCAGTATCAGGAAATCCGCGCCAGGAGCGGCCAGCGGCGCCACGGCAGGGAGGATCTTGGTCACCGAAATAAACGAAACATCCGCCGCCACCAGGTTTACCATTTCTGGCAAATCTCCAGACTGCATTTCTCGCGCGTTTTTTTTGATCGCCATCACTCGCGAATCCTGCCGTAGTTTCCAGTCTAGTTGATCCACATTGACGTCCACCGCGTACAGCCGCGCCGCGCCATGCTGCAACAAACAATCCGTAAAACCGCCATTCGATGAACCGAGATCTAGGCAAATCCGGCCGCTGGCATCCACTCGAAAATCCCGCAGCGCGCCTTCCAGTTTGAATCCGCCCCGGCTCACGTACTTTTGCATTCGGCTGTAGATTTCGACGGCCGCGTCACGCGCTACCGCCTGACCGGATTTGGCCGCGATGGCCCCATTAACCACCACTTCGCCCGCAAGAATCATCGCCTGCGCTTTCTCTCTCGACGGCGCGAGCCCGCGCTCAAAAATCAGCACATCCAGCCGCGTGCGGTTTTTCGCAGTAGTCATGGGGAGAAAAAAGGCCGCCGGGATCAGGCGCGGCGGTGCACCAGGAATTCCGCGATCTCGCGCAGCCGCGCTGCGCGTTCGCCGTAAAGCGTCAGGTCGGCGATGGCCTTCGCCGAAAGCTCGTTGGCAATTTCCTGCGACCGCGCCAGTCCAAACACCGCCGGATAGGTCGCCTTCTGCTGCGCGATATCCTTGCCCGCCGTCTTTCCCAGCGCCGCGGAAGACTCTTCCACATCCAGTATGTCGTCCTTCACCTGGAAGGCCCATCCAATCGTTTCGCCAAAGTGCCGCAACCGCGCCACATCTTCGTCCGCGGCCCCGGCGCAGATGGCGCCCACCGTAATCGATGCGCGAATCAGCGCCGCGGTCTTCGACCGGTGTATATATTCCAGCGTTTCCGGCCCCACGTCCTTGCCTTCCGCCTGGAGGTCGGCGACCTGCCCGCCCACCATGCCGTTCCGCGTTCCCGCCGAACGCGCGATCTCCGTCAGCATCGCCACACGCAACGCCACATTCACTGGGGCCGCTCCGATCGTTTCAAACGCTAGCGTCAGCAGTGCGTCGCCGGCCAAAATCGCAATCGCCTCTCCGAATTTCTTGTGGCATGTGGGCTTGCCGCGCCGCAAATCGTCGTTGTCCAGCGCCGGTAAATCATCATGAATCAACGAATAGGTGTGAATGAATTCGATCGCACACGCCGGATGCAGCGCCGTTGTAACTTCTTGCGCAAAGATGCGCGCCGCCTCCAGGCACAAGATCGGCCGGATTCGCTTCCCACCGGCGAACACGCTGTAGCGCATCGCTTCATGAATCAGCGGCGGCGGCGTGTCCGCTGCCGGTAGCAGCCGCTGCAGCTCGGCGTCCACCCGTTGCAAGTCCTCTTCAAAAAACGAGGGGAAATTCATCGCGGAATACGTTTCCCGCTTTGCCCGGCCAGCACAAGAAATAGCAAAACAATCAAGCTTAGCCCTCACCTTCGGGCTCGAACGGCTGCGCCACCAGTTTTCCGTCCGCCTTCTTCAACAATATCTCTACCTTGCCTTCCGCCTCTTCCAATTGTTTCTGGCATTCGCGCGACAACTCCACTCCCTCCTCAAACAGCTTCATGGCTTCATCCAGTGAAAGCTGCGGGCTCTCCAGCTTGCTCACCACCTCTTCCAGTCGCGCCAGCGAACGTTCGAAGTCCGGCTTCTTTTGCGGTTCAGGTTTTTTCGGTGCAGGTATATTCACGCGGCCTTTTTCATGCGGCGCTTCTCGCGCGTCACAACCTTGTTTCTCCGACCCATCACCCTACTTCTGTTGCCCGGTGCAAGTCTCGATTCTAAGGCACACGCGAGTACCGGACAATTCCTTTGTGGCGTACGCCGGAGCTCCACTCACGGTTTCAGCGTCAGCATATGCTTCCTCACTGCAGCCTCCGCCCCGTCGCTAAACGGTGCCACCACAGGCTTTCCGTCGTACCAAGACTGAAATTGATCCGCGTAGTGGCTGCTCCCCAACTGCCCGCTCTCCCCGCTCGGTATCACCATCAGCGAATGGTCCCAATCCCCCACACTCGCCACCATGCGCATCGCCGGCCCGTGATGCCGCGAGGCCGCCCGCGGGCTGAAACTCGTTCCACCCTGCGGTTTGCCGGTAATGCTGAATAGCGTTTTCAGCCAGCCTTGTCGCCCGATCGGATGCAGCATGTCCAAGGAATCGAATCGTTTCCAAGTCCAATCCTCGAGCTGCGCGCTGCCCGTGTCATGCTCTAGTTTCTTCACCGCTTCGTCCGCCGCCGCCGCCAGAAGTTCATCATAATTCTTGTACGCCGCCGGCAGCCAACTTGCCGGCCGCTCGGTCAACACCCGCTGCAGAAAGGCGGTGCTCCGCCATTGATACAATCCCGTTTCATCGCCGAGCACCGGCTGCAAGAGCAGTTTCAGCGCCGCCCGCCTTGTTCCTTCCAAAAATGGCACTACGGTCGAGTCGGCGTCTGCGATTCCATTCCAGTCTTTCGCCAGCGCGATCAGCTTTTGTGTCCGCCCATCCTTCGGCGCCGCCACCTTAGCCGCCGGAGCCAGCTGCTCTGCCAAAAACACGTCTGGATAACTGTAGGTATCGGTTTGCACTTTCAGCATGTCTGCTGGCCGCAAATCGTGTTTGTCCAGCAACAGATCCCAGATCCTCGCGGTTCGATACGGTTCTTCCCAATTGTCGGTCAGGTAGGGAATATAGTCCGGCCCCACCACCCGCGCGTTTGCCGTCACAATCAGGCCTTCTTCCGGATTCAACGCTTGCGGCAACTCTTCAAACGGAATGTAGCCCTTCCATTCGTACAGATCCGTGTCCCCGGGAACTGGAACTTCTCCGTGCCCCTTTTTTCTTATCGGCACTCGCGCTGCCATCACGTACCCAATATTCCCGTTTACGTCCGCGTACACCGTGTTTTGCGCCGGTCCCCAAACACTTTTCATAAGTTCGCGGAACTCTTTCCAGTTCTCGGCTTTTCCCAGAAGCGAATAAGTGTTCGCCAGCCCGCCCGGCTCCGTCGCCGTCCAGCGCAACGCATACCCCGTGTTGCCGGACTGCCTCACCACCGAACCGTGCCGCGTGACCACAACCTTGAAATGTTGGTCCGCGCCGCCTTTCACGCGAATCACTTCATCCATCGTCTGCGCTTTCAGCCATTTTCCGTTCACTTTGTATTCGTCGGGCTGCGCAGGATTAAACGTCTCTATATAGAGGTCCTGCACGCTTGCGCCATTGTTTGTGAATCCCCAGGCGATGCGGTCGTTGTGGCCAATCACCACCAGTGGCGCGCCTGGCAGCGTAAATCCTTTTACGTTCCAGCCAGGGCACGTCAAGTGCACCTGATACCAGATCGACGGAACGGCCAGCTCCAGGTGCGTGTCGTTTGCCAGCAATGGCTTGCCTGTCGCCGTGTGGTCCCCGCTCACCACCCAGTTGTTGCTGCCCAACGCGTGGCGAATGTCCTGCCGCGTCTCTCCCACCCACGGCACTATTTCAGCGGCCAAAGCCGACGTCAGATCTGGAAAGTTCGCCGGGCTTCCCGATGTTAGGACAGGTGGCGCATCCGCGGGGTCTAAGGGTGCGGTTTTTTCCGTCCCGTGGGGGAGGTTTGCCGGCGTCCTGACGCCTGCTTTCAGCACCGAATCCTGGGTCATATCGTCATCATCATCTTCGTCGTCGGGATCTTTCCCGCTGCGTTGCGATCCATCATTTGGCCGGTCCGGATCTCCCACCACGTAGTGATCGAGCGCCGCATCCTGCGAATAGAGTTCCTTGGCCCGCATCCCTCCGACGCGGGCAGTCACCTGCGCGCGGTCCAATTGGTCTTCCCACTGATTGGTCAAAGTCTGGTACATGTACCCGGCAATCACCAGCGAATCCGCCGGCTGCCACGGCTGCGGGTGGTATTTCAAAAGCGTGAATTCCACCGGCAATTTATTCAGGTGCTGCTCGATGAATTTGTTCACTCCGCGAGCGTATGCATCGATCGCCGTGCGCAACTCCGGGTCGAGCAGCGTCACATCGCGCTCCGCCGCCGGGCCCAATCGCAGCAACCGGAATTGCTTGTCCACAGAGATGGTTGCCGGCCCAAGAATTTCAGAAAGCTGGCCTCGCGCCAAGCGCCGCAGCAAATCCATTTGGAACAGGCGGTCCTGCGCCATGACGTAGCCTTGTGCCTCGCACAGATCCGCCAGGGAGCCCGCGCGCACGTGCGGAATACCCCAAATATCGCGCTCCACCGTAACCTGGCGCTGCAAACCCGGCAGGCTGGCCGTTCCATCCACTTGCGGCAAGGGCCGAATCAGCAGCCACCAGGCAGCGCCGCCAACTAAGGCCAGCAGCGCTGTAAGTATCCATCCAACAACCCGCAACAGAAGTCGCAACGTTTCCTCTTACTAGGAGATAACTCTAAGTTTAGTGGACGCACTTCAGCCATGCAACGCGGAACCTCCTTGCGTTCTGTGCTGCCGGTGGTTCTTCTGCTGATACAATGCAGCACAGGAGCAACCCCGCGGCATGTTTGTTGTTCGCCTGATCGGCGTGCTGTTTCTTGTGGCGTTGAACGGATTTTTCGCCGCGGCCGAATTCTCGCTGGTGGCCGTGCGCATCTCCCGCGTCCGGCAGCTGGTAGCCAAAGGAAATGTCCGTGCAAAAATCGTCCAGCAGCTGGTGGGCGATCTTCATCGAGTCGTTTCCGGAGTTCAGCTGGGCATCACCTTGACCAGCCTGGCCATCGGCGCGCTCGGTGAATCTACTCTTGCCAACTTTTTTCGATCTTTGTGGCCTGGAGTTCGAGGAACTCGCGCCGCAATTCTCGCCCACGCTGTCGCTCTGGCCTCCGCATTTGTTCTCTTGACGGCTTTACACGTGGTCATCGGGGAATTGGTTCCGAAGACGGTCAGTCTCGCGCGCGCCGAGCGCGTGGCGCTGCTTATCGCCCGTCCGTTTCGCTGGTTTCTGAACACTTTTCGCTGGGCCATCGACCTGCTGGATGGCGCTTCCACCCGGATCATCACCGCCATGGGCGTTGCTTCGCAGCAGAGCCACGGTGTCGCTCACTCCACCGAGGAATTGCAGGTTCAAATTCAGCAGGCGCGCGAACGCGGCCTGCTGGCCGAGAGCGAGGAGCGCGTTATTCTGAGCGCCATCGAACTCGGCCAGGTGCAGGTGCGCGAAATCATGGTTCCTCGCCCCGACATGCACATTCTTCGCGTGGAAGCCTCATTAGACGAAGTTCTTCGCATCTTCGCTACCACCCAGCGTTCGCGCATCCCGGTCTATCGGGAAACCGCGGACCATATTCTCGGCTTCGTACACATCAAGGACATGCTCTGGGTTTTGCAGGATCGCGAACGGCGCGCAGAAGAAGGTCTGCCGCAACCGCCATTCGACTTGCGCCGTATCTTGCGCGAAATATTGATCGTGCCGGAAACCAAGCCGGCCAGCGAGTTGCTCGACGAGTTGCGCACTCGCCACACCGGACTGGCTGTGGTAGTGGACGAATTCGGCAGCCTCCTGGGTCTGGTCACGCTCGAAGACATCCTCGAACAAGTGCTTGGCGAAATTCACGACGAGTTCGACGTAGTCGAAAAACCGCTTACCTTGTCCGATGGTGCGGTGATTTTTGATGCCGCACTGAACGTGCGCGATCTCGAAGCGCAATACGGGATCAGCATTCCGGAAGATCCCGCCTATGCCACGGTTGGCGGCTTCGTGCTGGATCAACTTGGTTTTATACCCAAGGGCGGCGAAAGTTTCCTGCACCACAATCTGCGTTTCACCATCGCCGAAATGGATGGCAAGCGCGTAGCCCGTGTGAAAATGGAACGCGTCACGTCGCCCGCTGCCAGAAAGAATAACGACTCCGCAACTTCTCCAGGAAAATCGGCGAAGTCCACCGTTTCCCGGTCATAATTTCCTTGGCCATGCTCAGCCACCTTCTCAAGCGGCTTCTGCTCACCCTACCTGCGCTGTGGCTGGTGCTCACGCTGGTCTTTCTGATGATTCACATCGTGCCCGGCGATCCGGTCGAGCAAATGCTCGGTGAAGGCGCGGCGCCCGGCGCTGCAGCCCAGTTGCGCCACTCCCTGAATCTTGATCGACCGCTCGGTGTTCAGTACGGCCACTACGTCGCCGGTTTGTTTCGCGGCGACCTCGGGCAATCTTTCAAGTTTCAAGCTCCGGTGCGGGAAATTATTTTTGAGCGCTATCCCGCGACTTTGCAGTTGGCGTTTCTGGCGTTGCTGGTCTGCGCGGCAATTGCCATTCCCGCAGGTGTTTTGGCGGCCCACCGTAGGGGGCAAACTCCCGACCGCTTGGTTGGGGTCTTTACGCTTTTCGGCCTGGCCGTTCCGAATTTCGCGCTCGGTCCGCTTTTCATTCTTCTGTTTTCCATCGAAATCGGTTGGTTGCCGGTATCCGGAAGAAACGGAATCGCCAGTTACATCCTGCCGGCGGCCACGCTCGGCGCTGCTCTGGCTGCCATTCTCACTCGCATGGTTCGCGGCGCCATGCTGGAAGAACTTTCCGCCGACTACATCCGCACCGCGCGCGCCAAAGGCCTCCGCACCTCTGCCGTTCTCTTCAAACACGGATTGCGCAATGCATTGATTCCCATCATCACCATTCTCGGCTTGCAGTTCGGAACACTCCTTGCCGGAACCATCGTTACCGAAACTATTTTCTCCTGGCCCGGAATCGGCCGCCTCACGGTGCAGGCAATTTCTGCGCGCGACTACCCGCTGCTGCAAGGATGCATCCTGGTTATTTCTGTTTCCTACGTTTTGGTGAATTTGCTCACTGACGCGATCTATTCTATTGTCGACCCCAGGGTGCGCATGTCATGAGCTCAAACAATATCCAAGCCTTTCTCCGCCAGAGCGTACTCGCTCGGATGGGGTTTTCGGCGGCGGCTTTCCTTTTTCTGGTGGCGCTGCTCGCGCCGTACGTCGCTCCAGCCAATCCTTTCGCGCAGAATCTGCCCGGACGGCTCGAACCCCCATCCTTCGCCCACTGGATGGGCACTGACGAACTGGGCCGTGACATGCTTTCCCGGGTCATCTACGGCGCACGCATTTCGCTCACCGTTTCGGTGTGCGTGGTTTTCGGGTGCGGCCTTATCGGCCTGGCGATCGGCACACTCGCCGGTTACTTCGGCGGATGGTGTGATCGCATCGCGAATCTTCTGCTCATCAATTCTTTCTTGTCGTTTCCAGGAATTCTTTTGGCCATTGCGTTCGCTGCGTTTTTCGGCCCCGGCATCGGAAAAGTAATTCTGGCGCTGATCATCACCGGCTGGGCCGGTTACGCGCGGCTGGCGCGCGCCCAAGTGCTCAAAGTCAAGGAACTGGAATTTGCATTGGCAGCGCGATCGCTGGGCGCTTCGCACGCCAGAATTATTGTGAAGCATTTGCTTCCGAATATTCTGCGGCCCGTTTTGATTCAGGCCACCATCGGCATGGCGGGAGCGATTCTTGCAGAATCTACACTGAGTTTTCTTGGTCTGGGTGTGCTGGCGCCCATCCCAAGCTGGGGCTCTATGTTGAACGATGCGCGGGGGCATCTTTTCGACGCGCCGCACATGGTGGTCTTTCCGGCGCTTGCGGTTGCCACCGCGGTCCTGGCGTTCAATTTACTGGGAGATGCCTGGCATGACTGGCTGGATCCGCGCACCCGTTCGCAGATGGCGGCCCTCGAATTCTCGAAATAGTTCAAGCCAAACCCAGACTTAACAGCTATGCAGCGGTGAGAATGACTTGCGCACCGCGTCCGATGGCCAAACTCCTTGCCGCGTTTCCGCGATTCATTGCAATCTCCACAAATCCGTTGGAGCCGACGTAGGCGAAGGCTTCGCCGGAAGCGCCCTGGGCAAACGTGTCCACTAGTTTGTTCACCACATGAGTGCCGACAGTCAGCTGCACCGTGCCCGATTGCAGCGCCGCTGCAGGCAAATCTTCCGGCCGAAAGTTGGTGATGATATTTCCGAAGCTGTCCACGCGCAGCACGACACCTTTTAGCCCGCCCTCGCCAGGTTTAGGTTTGGGCATGGCAAATTTCTTGTAGTCGGTAATTTCTTCCCCCATGGCCGAGGCTTGCGCGCCTTTGGCCAGCCATGCGGCGATCGGCGCAAAGACGTCCCGCCCATGAAACGTTTTGCTGACCGGCTGCAAATAATAATGTTCAACGTTGGCGTGACGCACCAAAACAGATTCTTCCCGTTCGTACACCAGCGAGAGTACACCGTTATCCGGCGCGACAAAATATTGCGTTTCGCCACTCACGAGCAACGGCCGACGATCCGTCCCCACGCCCGGATCCACCACCACCACGTGAATCGTGCGGGCAGGGAAGTACGAGTACGATGAACCGATGGTCAGGGCGCCATCGAGCAGATCGTACGGCGTGACATCGTGCGAGATATCCACGATCGTCACTTCCGGATTGATTTTTAGAATTACGCCCTTCAGAGTGCCGACCAAATGGTCTTTGGTCCCGTAATCGGTCGTGAGTGTGATGATTGGCCGCGCCACCAAGGAGTCCCGCTTTCTAAAGGAAAATAATCGCTCTGCTACTCGCGCCGCCCCCGGGCGCGCTCCTAACGACGCTAACCAACCAGGTGGCGCTCGTCAATCGAGCAACGTCTCGGCCGCTGCGTAAAGCCAACGCCGAACAGCAACAGGATAAGGGAAAAGACATGTCCCTTTTTCGCCGGTCTCCGGATAGGGCCAAAGGACCAAGCATGTAAGGAACGCGCTCGTCCCGCAAACCCTCGTTTTTTGGACAAGAGATAGCAAGCAAAGGAGTTGCGGCAGAATCTGCCTAAGAAGAGGGGCCGCGAGATCATCCCTGAAAGGTCAAATTTGAAAAGCGCGGCCATTTACTGCACGCAGGCGACCGGTCAGCGGTGGATGGTGAGGCTGATCGTGGTCTGACGGGTTAACGTGCCGGACTTGCCGGTGATGGTGATGGTGAAGGTTCCGGTGGTGGCGCGTTTGCCCGCACTCAGGGTCAAAGTGCTGGCCGAGGCTGCAGGGTTGGGGGTGAAGGATGCCGTCGCGCCGCTGTGCAAGCCGGAGGCAGAGAGGGTCACGCTGCCATTAAAACCGTTCGAAGGTGTAATGGTCACAGTGGTGGCAGCTTGCGCTCCGCGGGCCATGCTCAAACTGGTGGGCGATGCGGAGAGAGAAAAAGTTGGCGCGGCGGTGACGGTAAGAGAAATGGTGGTGGAAGCGGTCAAGCCGGATGAGGCGCCGGTAACGGTTACGGTGACCGTTCCAGTGGTGGCCGTGCCGCTGGCGGTGAGAGTCAGAGTGCTTGTGCTGCTCGTGCTTGCGGGATTGAAGGACGCGGTGACGCCGTTGGGCAGTCCAGAAGCCGACAAACTGACCGCACCGCTAAAACCGTTGAGCGGATTGACGGTGATGTTGCTGG
>Ga0306920_100014179_pt1 | contig 10879 bp, 11 predicted proteins | sample flu12Cox44000170_FD_204666 | JGI IMG/M metagenome (GOLD analysis project Ga0306920, IMG submission 204666) | Lab enrichment of tropical soil microbial communities from Luquillo Experimental Forest, Puerto Rico - flux4day.12C.oxic.44.000.170 (v2)... | ecosystem: Environmental > Terrestrial >...
TGGACTCGCTGCTCGGCACCTACCGGTGGCTGGACCTGACTCCGCTGGGCCGGCAGCGGCACGTGACCGAGTTCCCCTACCACGACGCCTACGACCAGCAGCCGTGATGATCACGGCGCTGGCGGCCCGGTGGGTGCTCACCGCGGTCTTCGCCGCCGCAGGTCTCACGGCCACGCTGCCGTGGCGCGCCCCGGCGGAGTCGGCGCAGCCCGCAGAACGGATCTCGGCTGTCTTTTGCGGCGCGATGTGCGCGGCTCTGATCGCGATGATCTGGCGGTCAGAGCCCGCCGCCGCCACATGGCCGCAGGCGGCCTTGTTCGGGTGCGCCGCGCTCTGGTTCGGGCTGAGCAGCCTCGCCGGCTCCGGCCGGGGCTGGCGGCCCAGCCTGCCTGCCCTATCCCACACGCTGATGGCGGGCGGCATGATCTGGATGCTCACGACGAAGCCCGCCGCTACGGGCAGGCAGCCGGCCGGGGCAGCCCGCGGCGCGATGGCGTCCATGTCCCAGGCCGCCACGCCCGCCCCGGTGCTCGCGGTCAGCATCCTGTTCGCGGTGTCCTGCGCGGCCGCATCCATGCCGTGGCTTGCGCGGGCCATCGGCCCCGGGCGCCGGGTGACAGACCCGGTCTCGGCCAGCCAGGCCGTCATGAGCGCCGGCATGGCAGCGATGCTGTTCGCGACACTGTGAAAGGGAATACCGGGTCACGAAGCGCAACCAGGTCAGGAAGTCGAAGGGCTCTCCGAGGTCACGCCCGTGGTGCAGCCGCCGGGCGACCGCCGGGAGGTATTCAAGCCCGGTGGCGATGTGATGTGAGCTTTCCTCGAAGATCCGCCGACGTTCGTCTTGCGCCAGATCCCACCACGCCTCTCTCCACCGGCCTGCGCTGCCGCCTGCAAACGCGACGTTCAGCGGTGGCATCGGACAACCGTACTGCCATCGCCGCAGGCAGTCATCCGTGGCGGCGATTGCGGGGCCACCGGAGCGCGTGATCCGATGGCCCCTGTGACAAAGGTCACGACGACGCGAAGGCGACGATCGGGCAGTTGACGATGGTGCCGCTGGCGGCGAACGTGGTGCCCTGCGCGGTCCCGTTGAACCCGACGACGGTCCCCTGGTCGGCGAGGTTCTGGATGGTGCCGAAGTCCGTTTGCAGCGTGCGCTGGCCGAGGGGCACCTGCCACTGGGTCAGGTGCGCGTCCCAGATCGGGCTGTAGCGGCCCTGGGTGGGATTCCAGCGCAGCACGTTCAGCGGGGCGAGACCGTCGAGGATGGTGGAGTTCAAGCCCTGCCGGTTCGGGTTGGCGGCGCCGGTTTGGCCGTTGGTGAAGCCGGCCAGGGAGGCCCGCGATGACGCGGTGCTGTCGTCGTTGAGGGTCGGCAGGTTGTTCAGCGCCGGGGCGTAGGTGACATGCTCGATCGCCGCCGCGGTCGGATCGGAGGAGTCGAACGAGGCGTAGCGGAGCGCCTTGCCGCCCTGGAAGCCGTCGGTCTCTTTGTAGGTCACCGTCATGTTCGCAAAGTCGATGCTGGTGACCTTGCCGGCCTGGCCGGTGTTGTTGGCCACTTGCGGGGCATTCTCCACGACGCCGCTAGGCAGCTGGATCAGCGGGCTGTAGCCGGGGTCGCCCACCGCGGGCGGGCTGGCGGTGGCGGGCGGGAAGCCGGCCGGGCCGGGGGTCAGCGTGAAGGCCGGCGTCGGGCTGAAGTTGGCGGTCGCGGGGAACACGATCGTCCCGTCAGCGTTGACGCTGACCTTCTCCACGCCCGCGGTGCTGGCGGCGTTGGCCAGCTTTTGCGAGGTGTTGACTCCCAGCGACTGGGAGACCGAGCCATCCGAGGTGTCCGTGACGACGTAGTACACCGGCTGACCGTGGCTGATTCCCTTGTGCAGCGGGAAGGTGACGGTGCCGTCCGGGTGCTCGACCGCGCTGGTGATGAACAGGCGGCCCGGGCACGCGCCGCAGCTGCCGCCGCCGGCCGTGGATGCGCTGGCCGAGATGGCCACAGCGCCGGCCGGGATGGCGATAGCGATAAGCGCTGTGAGGCCGAGCGTAATCTTGACGAACGTGCGCTTGAGAAACCTGGCGATCTTCATGGGCTGTCCTTTCCTGCGGCGGGGCCGCCAGCCTGGCCGGCGGCCAACGGCTGCCCCGCTGTTTTGCTCACCCCTGTTGGCGTCCGAAGCGGCCCGGATCTTAGGCCCCCCGGCGTCAACCACACGCACAAGGCGTGCAGCCCGAACCAAGGCGTTGCGGAATACGCATGAGGGTCATCCGCGGCGGACGCCAAAGATCTGGTCCGCAGCCGACAGCGCGGGCGGCAGATACCACCGCCGCGCGAAGCTAGGAAGGACCCGGCGCGCCGATCAGGATCCGCAGGACGGTAGCACGAGTGAAAAGGTGACTTTAGCCCGCGGTGATCGGGCCGGAATGACCGCTGCAGGCGAAGCAGGCAGGGAGCACGCGTACCGGTCAGTGCGCCGGGCCGCGCACCGCGGCCAGCAGCCCCTCAAAGTCCTCACCGCACGGGCCGCACGCACGCAGGTGCGCCGCCACACCCGGGTAGCGCTCCCCCACCGGGGCGCCGGCCGCGGCCAACTCGGCGTAGATGTGCAGCACCTCCATCGCCTGGCCGCAGCCCACATCCCGCGGATCGGTCCGCAGGAAGCCGTCAAGCTCTGACCAGCCGTTCATGATCTTCTCGAGATCTCGTCGCCGATATACCCGTTAGCAGCAAGAGCGGCCCGCAGCTTACGCCGGGCGTCGAACAACGTTTGGTAGATCGCGTTGCGGCTGGAGCCCAACTCAATGACCAGCGTATCCAGCGGAACGTTGTTGAGCACGATCGCGACGAAGACCCTGCGCTGCCGCGCGGTGAGCTCCTGGTCCACGGCCCGGCGCAGCGCGCCGAGCAGGTCCCGCCACTCGGCTTCCTGGGCGGGGTCAAAGCCGAACCGGTCGGGCAGCCGTTCCCAGCTCTCGGCATCAAGCCGGACGCCGGGGTGGCGCCAAAAGTGCCGCCCGATCTTGGCCGACACCTCGAACATGACGAACTTATACGCCCAGGTGGTGAACCGGCTCTCACCTCGGAACTGCCCGAGCTTGCTGGTAATCGCGACCAGCGCGTCAGCCGCGGCCTGATAGGCCAGGTCATCGAGCTCGGGGCCGGTGAGCTGCAGCCGCGGGCCACGCCGGGCGACCTCGCCCCGCGCGATCCGCACCAGCAGCCCATGCAGCCGCGCCAGCGCTTCCTCCCGCCGTGGCCCGGCGCCCGCGAGCGCCCGCGGCCACTCCGCTGACTCAGCGTCAAGCCCTGCGGGGGTGGTGATGTGTCTGGTCACGGCCGGGCTCCTTCCGGGCCGGCCGCGCCTCCATGGCTACCAGCGGCTCCGCCGTGCGGCTGGTGCCGGGCGGGTTGCCATCCGGCGGCGTCGGGGATTGCGCCGCATCCGGGATCGGCGGACGTCAACGGCAGGCGGTTCATCGGTCACGGCCGCGGCGGGTGCTCCCGGCCACGGGTGGCGGTCCTGACCACCACGGCCGGCCGGGCTCGCCGGGACCGGCGCGCGCGGCGCCGCCTGTCCTCCTCGGGCGGCAGATCATCGGCGTCGCTCTCGATGAACAGCTTGACAAACATCGGGTGCATGATGTCCCTCCCGGGCCCTCGGCTGCGTCCCCTCGTTCCTGGGCCGCGTTTGCCGGACTGGTCGCTTGTTATCCAGGCCCCCGCAGTTCGCGTGCGGCCTGCATCTGGCTCTTTGTCTCGGCGGGCGATGTCTATCCGCTGACGTTCACGTCGAGGCTGACGACTGGGCAGTTCACGATGAACCCGCTCGAGCCGAACGGCCTGCCGGCCGGGAACCCGGTGGCGTTGCCGTCGGCGACCTGCTGCAAAGCCGCCGGAAAGTCGGTCTGGCGGAGGTTGAGCCCCGCCGTCACAGCCGCGCCTGTCCAGGTCGCCTGGTGGATGTCCCACATCGGGCTGTAGTCGAATTGGCTCTTTTGTTCGGGGATTTCCTGCAGGATGTTCAGCGGCGGAGGCCCGTCGAGGATGGCCGCGTTGAGCCCTTGCCGCTGCGGGTTGGCCCCGCCGGTCTGGCCGTTGGTGAAGGCGATGAGCGATTCGCGCGCGCAGTTCGCCGCCAGGACCGGGGCGTCCGCGCAGCCGGGTGCGGGCGCGGCGTCGAGATTGGGAGCGTAGGTCACGTCCTCGATGGCGGCGGCGGCGGGGTCGGAGGCGTCGAAGGAGGCGTAGTGGACGCTCTCGTTGTCATAGCAGCCGTCCGTCTCGCGGTAGCTCACGGTCTTGTGGTCCGGGGCGATGGCGACGATCTTGTCCGCCTGGCCGGTCGCGTTGGCGATCTGCGGGGCGTCGAGCACGACCGTCTTGTCGCGGAAGACGACCTGGACCAGGGGACTGTAGCCCGGTTCGCCGACGGCTCCGGGCTGTGCCGTGGCGGGGGGAAATCCGGCCGCCGAGGGCGTGAGCACGCGGGCGGGGGAGAAGTCGACCGAGGCGGGGAAGTCGATGCCGTTGCCGCTGCCGACCTGCGAGGCGGAGTTTTGGACGGCACCGGTTCCCGTCGCCTGGGCGAGCTTGGGCGTGTAGTTGACGCCCAGAGCCCGTGCCACGCTCAGGTTCGAGGCATCAGTAATCACGTAGGAGACCTCGCGCCCCTGGCTGGTGCCGTGGTACAGCGGGTAGGTCACGATCGTCGGCCCAGTATTTTCGGTAAAACTGGTCGGGCCCTGGACCGTGTTGGGCAAAAAGAACGAATCAGGCCCGAACACCACGTGGTCCACGCCCACCTGGGCGAAGCAACGGAACGGCAACTGCGGCTGGCTGACTGCCAGCGCGGCCGCTGGCAGCGCCCATAGCACCACCGCCGATCCGAGCACCGCCGTAGAGGCGACCGCGCGGGCGGTGACGCGGCAAGAGGCAGATCTGCCCACACCCTGCCTCACCACCTGCTTCAGGTTCTTCATTCCCCGCTCTCCTTCCATTTGCCGGGCGGCAGGGCGACCGCCGGCCACCCAAGGCTTGCGAAGGGTCTCAGCCTCGACCTGCAGGACACCGAAACCGCAAGCGATCCGGGCCCGCGCTCTTCAGCCAAGGACCGTCCGCATGAGGCTCGTAATCCGTTAGTCCGGCCGGCCGCGCGGACGTTACACCGCGCCGGGCCGTTCGGACCGCTACCAAGCCAATCGGCTGCTGGCCAGAACGGGGACTAACGGCTCCAGGAAGGCCGCTGGCAGCGACGGCCAGCCGCCCGAGTTGGCACACCGCCACTCGTCGCCGTACTCCACGACACGGCGAAGCCCGGCTGCGCCGTGGCTTCCCGCCAGCACCGGCGGATGCGGGGACTGGAAGGGGCCGCATGCGCACGAAGGGCGCGACATCGGCAAAGCGGCCATGGCTCCGCCTCCGGCTGCGTCCACAGTTCCTTTACCGCGAGCACCTTCTCGCCCATGACCTGCCAGCGCAGGGGTTGATGCGTTACGCGGCTGCCCAGCATGCATAAGTATGCACCGTGGCCGCGCCGGAGAACGTGCTCATCTGCCGCCGATCGGGCGAGGTCGTCACCCGCGCGTAAACTATCCGTCGGTGCGGCCACCCGCGGATGTTCCAGATGGAGCACGAGGAGTCCGCCGGGCTGGATCCGTTTACACTGCCAGTGTGGTTGGTCATGAATGATCCGGGGCAGGACCCTGGGGCCTACCGGCACATTCGCTCCGTGCTCGCGCGGCGTATCAGGGGCGGCGAATACCCGGCGGGGGCCAAGCTGCCCACGGAAACAGAATTGGCAGACGAATTCGGCTGCGGGCTCGACGCCGCCGCGAGGGCGCTCCGGTCACTCCAACGCGACGGGCTGGCCAGAAGGCTTCTCAGAAGAGGGTACGTATCGTTCGGACCGGATGCTCATCCAGGCTAGGCACGGTGCGCCATCCCGGCTCCGCCCGGGGGTGGCCTGCTGGCGGGGTGACGCGCTAGCTTAGACGGGCTTGCACGCACACATCCGGTATCGGGTCATCGCGCGTCGCTATGCGGTAGCGCCCGGAGCTGTCCGCCGCAGGGCATCGAAGATCACCAAGCCAGGGCCCGGTGCCGTCACCGGCGGGCGGCAAGCGCAAGTCAGCCGGTTCCGGCATGTATCAGGTACGGCCTCCCGCTCCTCTGTGCAGGTGAATGGTCAGGACCGCTGGGATGAAGCATCCAGCGCAAGGCCGGAGGGACGGGGGAAGCAGTGGCTGCGAATCAGCCTGTGCTCAAGATCACCAGGCCGGGGCGCGACCTGCCACCGGTTCCGCGCGGCCACGCGCGCGAACTGGCCGGTCAGGCAAGCATGAGCGTGAACGCGGGCTCTGCGATGGGATCACTGTCATTCCGTCGCATCGTGGACGTCCCGTTCGAGACGTGCCTGGCCGCACTGGACAGCCGGCTGCGCACGGGGCACGGCGGCGAACTCCAGCTCGGCGGGAGCCAGTTGCCCGGGCCGATGGAGCACGACCGCGATTCGGGAACACGCCGGATCGAGGTCCGCCTAGCTCGGGGACCGCTGCGCCCGCGTGTGCGCATGAGACTGGACATCGACCGCTGGTCCTCATCGTCGACTGCTTTGGAGCTCATCCCCTGCGGGCGCGTCCGGCCTACCGCGGCCTACTTCCGCGCCGGGCATCTCCTGCTTGACTTGCTGATCCGCTCGTTGCCGCAGCACCTGCCTCCAGCCCATGCCCGGGACACCGTAAGCCAGCCACCCGTACCCGCCGGTTCCAGGCATCCTTAATCCCGCGGGAGCCGCGATGGTGGCATATGGCATGTCTCCGACCGGTAGCGCTGATCATGCAGCTCACTCAGGCCGAGATGAGTAAGTTATCCGCGCATATTCATGTACGTTCCAGAATAGTCACTCATACTCTCTCGACCTTTCGCCCAGCTGATTGTCTTGTGCGTCAGCAGCCAGCGTCCTTCAGCAGATGACCGCCGCGCGCCGTCATCGAAGTTCCGCAGGATGAATGAGCCTAGGCCGGTGTCAGCGGTGTGCGGCGGAACGTATGCCGTCGCCGCGTAGTAAGGCAGTGCCGAGTGAGGTATGGCGGCCCGGTCTTGCGGTCGCAGCTCCAGTGAAGGCTTGGCAGGATCCGCGCAGCTATTCTAGACAGGAGTCTTGACTAGAAAGTCGGCACCGCCTACGGTTCTTATAAGCAAGGAGAGCTGACTAGAAGGAGCGCCCCCATGCCCACCCGTTCGGCGCCGCAAACCGCCCCGCCGCCCTCACTGCCGCACTGGGAACAGACGCCGGCGGATGTCCCGGGCGCCATCAGGCAGACCAAGGCGGCACTACGAGCTCGTATCGCCGCGTCGGGCCGCACCGCCGAGGAAGTCTTCGCCGTGGTGCAGGACCGGATCGAGCACGAGGTCGGCGAGATCACCGCCGCGCGAGAGCGCGGTGAGATGATCTGGCCCGTCATCGACTACGCGGATATCCAGGCCGGGACAGTCCCGGCCGGGGCGCAGGACCGGCTGCGCAGGCGCGGCTGCCTGGTCGTGCGCGGGCACTTCGACCGGGAACAGGCCCTGAGCTGGGACCGCGGCATCGTCGACTACACCGAGGGCAACGGGTTCTTCGAGAACTACCGCGGCCCCGGTGATGACTTCTTCGGCAGCGTGGGCTCCAGGCCGGAGATCTACCCCATCTACTGGTCGCCCGCCCAGATGCAGGCCCGGCAGAGTGACCGGATGGCGCGGGTGCAGGCGTTCCTGAACAGCTTCTGGAAGCACGAGTCCGGCGGCGTACGGTGGTTCGACCCCGGCCGGGACTCGCTGTACCCGGACCGCATCCGCCGCCGCCCGCCCGGCGCCGACTCCGCTGGCCTGGGCAGCCACCTCGATCCCGGCACCCTCGACCTGTGGATGACCCAGGCCTACCAGAAGGCCTTCCGCCACCTGTTCGACGGCACCGTCGAGCAGTACGACCCCTGGGACGCGGCCTACCGCACCGCCGGACCTCAGTACCCCGGCACCACGATGTGCTCGGCCTTCCGCACCTTCCAGGGCTGGACCGCGCTGTCCGACATGGCCCGCGATCAGGGCGTCCTGCACACGGTCCCGATCCCCGGCGCCATGGCGTACCTCATGCTGCGCCCGCTGCTCGCCGACGTACCCGACGACGACATGTGCGGCGTCACCGTCAACCAGGTCTTCCCCGCCAGCCGCACCTGGCACTCCCTGCTCCTGCAGGCCCTCACCGGCATCCCCGACGTCCGCGCCGGGGACTCCGTCTGGTGGCACTGCGACATGATCCACAGCGTCGCCCCGGTCAAGAACCAGCAAGGCTGGGGCAACGTCATGTACATCCCGGCAGCTCCCTGGTGCCCCCGCAACGAGCACTACGCCGCCAGCGTCCGGGACGCCTTCCTCACCGGCTCCAGCCCCAGCGACTTCCCCGCAGAACACTATGAACGCGGCTGGGCCAGCCGCTTCCAGCCCCACGAGCTCAACGACACCGGCCGACGCGGGCTCGGCCTCAACTGACGGTTTAGACTCATGCGCCAGATTGCATACTTCGTGGCTGATCGAAGCAGAGTACCCGGCTTGACGACCGAGAAGCGCATCTGAATCACGCCCTAGGAAAATCTGCCGCCCGGCCGCTCGGCAAGACCAAAATGGATACCACGACCGCATGCGTCGGCAAATCCGAACGTCCTCATCTGCCGCGGTCCGGGCGGCCGGCTCATGCGGAACGGTGTTCACGCGCGTAGGCGTCGAGCCGCTTGAGCTCGTCGGTGTAGATGGCACGCAGCACCCTCGGCGCGAATATGCGCTCAAACAGGCCGCCGATCCCGCCGGCACCGTCCCAGGTGCTGGAGATCTGCACGAGCGAGGCCGCGCCATGCGGGGAGACCGTGAAGGTGGTGACCGCGCTGGAGCCGGTGTCGGACTCGGTCAGGACCCGGCCTGGTTCGGGCTCGGCGATCTTCGTCCGGTACTCGCGGGTGCGCCCGCCCGCCGTCAGCTTGAACCGCGTGATCGTACCGGCGCCCACGCCGGTCGGGCCTAGCCGAAGGATTGCATTACGCTGGAGCCCTCGGAGTTCTGCTCACCGGCCGGCTCGTAGGGGGTAGGTCATGCGATGGCTTGGCTGGATGCTCCCGATCGTGGCCGCTGCGGCCCTGTTCATCAGCCCCGCTGCCGCGAGAGCAGCAACAGCGTCCGCGGATTCGGTCAGCGGGCTTGAGTACGCGGCGACATCGGCACAGGGCCGCTTCGTCGGCATCGCGTCGGGCGCTTTGCCCGGCGCCTGGTCGGTAACCGTGGACCACACGCCGCTCGGCACCTCGGCCGCCATCACTGGCGGTGACTTTCACCTCGCCACCCGCCTGGACGGAACGCTCACCGAGGTCACCGGTGACTTCACCGCGGGTACGGTCAGGCAGCTGTCCGGTTTCACCGGGTGCGTCAACCAGCGCTATGCCGTGCACGGCGTTCTGGACGACGTAGGGTCTGGTGCAGCCCGCCGCGGCACCGGCACCCTGGATGCCACGCTGACGCACTACCGCGCGACGATTTTCGGACATTGCCTGACGTACTCCGCGAGCGTCCGCGGATCGCTGTCGCTGACCCCATCCTGACGACCAGCCGATGCTTCGCAGAGTACGAGTCAGGAGTCTGCTACGTGCTCGACGGTGAAGTAGGCGACGACCCGGGTGCCCTCAGTAACGGCGATCACAGAACCCCGTCGGACCAGTTGATCGCCTTGGGCGTCGACGACCAGCCAGCGTCCATCACCTTGTCGGCCAGCGGCCAGAGGTAGAACAGGCTGTGCTGGCGGAGTCACCTGCATAATGGTTCAGGACTAGTCTGCGGGAGGCATAACGTGACAGATCGCCACAGCGGGCAGGAGTTCTCAGTTGTGGTCCACGCGGAATCGGCCATGCCCGGCACTGGTCGGCCCGCGCACGAACCGGGCTGAGGATCGCTGCGATGCGCGCCGAGGACGCGGATCTGCCGCTACTCACCCACGATGACCCCGCCTTTGCAGGCGAGCGGTTCCACGAGGTCCTCGATGACCTCGCCAGCCGCAGCTGGCTGGCCCGCTCTGACCTGGGCTACCTGGTGCTCGGCCGCGAGCCGGGCATGGCGCTGCTCAAGGACCGGCGGCTGTCGTTCCCCGCGGTCGAATTGCTGGAGCTGCAGGGGCTGACCGACGGGATCATCTACGATGGCACGACTAAAGGCCTGATGGCGCAGTCCGGCCAGCCGCATGCCCGCCTGCGCCGATTGGTGAGTGCGGCCTTCACGCCGCGCCAGGTCGAGCGGCTGCGCCCTCGCCTGCGCGCATACTTGGCTGGCCTGTGGCAGGACATCGCCCAGACGGGCAGGTGCGACGTCGTCACGGCCCTGGCCCGGCCCTTGCCCTCGATGGCCATCGCCGAGCTGCTCGGCGTCCCCGGCGATGCCGCGCTACTGGCCCGGTGGTCGGCCAGCCTGCAAGCAGTGTTCGACATGGACATGACGGCCAAGCGCGCTGAGATCGAGGCAGCCAACGAGGACGTTCGAGACTACGTGCTCGACCTTGTGGCCAGGCGGCGGCAGCAGCCAGGCGAGGACCTTGTGTCAGCGCTGGTCCATCACGAGCAAGATGGTGACCGGCTCGGTGATGACGAGATCGTCACCCTGGCGAGCTCGGTGATCGCTGGTGGCACCGATACCACCGAGTCGCAGCTGGCACATGGCCTGCGGCTGTTCGCCAGCCATCCCGACCAGTGGGATCGGCTGGGGGACGACCCGGCTCTTGCGGAGCAGGCCTGCCAGGAAGTGCTGCGTTTCGAGCCGATCGTGCCGTTCACGGCCAGGCTGGTGCGGGAGGAGCTGGAACTC
>Ga0306920_100014180_pt1 | contig 10879 bp, 12 predicted proteins | sample flu12Cox44000170_FD_204666 | JGI IMG/M metagenome (GOLD analysis project Ga0306920, IMG submission 204666) | Lab enrichment of tropical soil microbial communities from Luquillo Experimental Forest, Puerto Rico - flux4day.12C.oxic.44.000.170 (v2)... | ecosystem: Environmental > Terrestrial >...
TTGCGGATGCGCTTGCGGTCTATCTCAAGCCACGCGTGCTGATTATCCTTTTGCTCGGGTTTTCCGGCGGCCTACCCCTGATATTGACGGGGGGGACACTGCAAGCCTGGATGAGCGAAAGCGGTGTCGACATCCGGACCATTGGCCTGTTTGCCGCCGTCGGTTTTCCCTACACGCTGAAATTTCTCTGGGCGCCATTCATCGACGCACTCGACGTACCGGTGCTCACCTCGCTGTTGGGCCGAAGGCGGGGGTGGCTTCTGCTCTCGCAGCTGGTTTTGATGGCGGCCATCGAACTGCTTGCATTCTGCGATCCCGTGCTGTCGCCGTGGATCATCGCGGCCGCGGCGCTCCTCGTTTCAACCGCGTCCGCCACACAGGACATTCTCATTGACGCCTTCCGCGTCGAAAGCCTGCGCGAGGAAGAACAGGCCGCGGGCATGGCCTCCTACGTCGCAGCCTACCGCGTCGGCGCGCTCGTATCCGGTGCGGGCGCACTATTTCTGGTGACCGGCTTTCTCGCGCTCGGATTCTCCAATCGCGCTGCCTGGACCGCATGCTATGTCGCGATGGCGCTGCTTATTCTGGTCGGGGTTGCAGCCACGCTGCTCGGGGTCGAGCCGGAGAAGTCGGCCGTCGCCGCGGCCGAACACGCGTCTCACGCGAACGAGGACCCGCTCAAGCGAACCCTCGATGCGGCGGTCGCGAGCCTCTACGATTTTCTTTCCCGCGACATGGCCCTTGTCATGCTGGCTTTCGTCGTCCTGTTCAAGCTTGCAGACGCGCTCGCGTTCTCGTTGGCGACGCCGTTCATCCTTGATCTCGGATTCTCCCGAACCGAGCTGGCAACAATCATGAAAGGGGTTGGGTTTGCCGCAACATTATTGGGCGGATTTGCGGGTGGCTTCATCGCCCGTGCCTATCCGCTCACGACGAGCCTGTGGATCGGCGCGATCTTGCAGACTGTGACGATTCTTGCATTCTCGTTGCAGGCTGTGATCGGCAAGGATCTGGCCATGCTCACCTTCGCCATCACGGTCGCCAGCTTCACCGGGGCAATCGGAACGGTTGTCTTCGTCGCCTACCAGTCGGCGCTGTGCTCGAACCCGCTCCACACCGCCACGCAGTTCGCGCTGCTCACGGCACTCGATTCGCTCGGACGGACCGTTTTTTCATTGGGCAGCGGATACATGGCTGCCGCGACAGGCTGGGCCTTGTTCTTTGTTATCTGTGCCATGGCCGGGATTCCGAGCTTCTTCCTGCTCGCCTGGCTGCAACGTCGCGGTCACTTTGCAAAGCTGGCGACGTAACGTTCAGTGCCTGTATTCGCATGCAGCAGGACGACAGGCACGCCTCCTCCCCCGCTATCAGCGACCCACAGCCGCACACCGGGGAGGTCGACATATATGCCTAAAACGGGGTCCTTTGGCGGATGGCAGCGGCGAGTGTCCCCTCGTCGAGGTAATCGAGCTCGCCGCCGACCGGCACGCCATGGGCAAGTCGCGTGACCTTGACCTTCGCGCCTTGCAGAAGGTCGGTGATGTAATGCGCCGTGGTCTGTCCGTCGACGGTGGCATTGAGCGCAAGGATGACCTCTCCCACCGCGCGATCCTGCGCGCGAGATACCAGCGCGTCGATTGTGAGATCCTGCGGGCCGACGCCATCGAGGGGAGAAAGCGTTCCACCCAGCACGTGGTAGCGCGCGTTGAGCGCGTGGGAACGCTCGAGCGCCCACAGGTCGGCCACATCCGCCACTACGACAATGATCGCGGGGTCGCGGCGCGGGTCCGTGCATATGGTGCAGGGGTTCTGGGTATCGATATTCCCGCAGTTCCTGCAGATCTGGATTCGCTCGAAGGCCATCTGCATGGCAGCGGCCAGCGGCGCCATGATCTGTTCGCGCTTCTTGATCAGAAACAGCGCGGCTCGGCGCGCCGAGCGCGGTCCTAACCCGGGAAGCCGGGCAAGCAGCTGGATCAGCCGCTCAATTTCCGGGCCAGCGGCGGCGGCCATCGAGCGATCAAAACAATTTCAAGCCGGGCGGCAGCGGCAGCCCTCCGGCAACGCTTTTCATCTTTTCCTGAAGAACCGTTTCCGCTTTGCGCTTCGCATCGGCATAGGCGGCAACGATAAGATCCTCGACGATCTCCTTTTCTTCCGGCTTCATCAGACTGGTGTCGATTTTTACGCCTCTCATTTCGCCTTTCCCGGAAAGCTTCACGCTGACGAGTCCAGCGCCGGCGACGCCCTCGACTTCGATCTGGTCGAGCTCGGCTTGCATTGCTTCCATCTTCGACTTGAGCTCGGTCGCCTGCTTCATCAAGCCGAGAAAATCGGTCATTTCATTTCTCCAGACGAGCGCCGACCAATTTCGGGCTCAAAGATCGTCATGGCCCGCCATCTTTGCCGAACGGGCACCGAATGCGGAACTCTCCTCCTCCGGCTCCGGTTCAATTTCCTCCCCATCGACGGACGCAGGCGATGGCGAAGCCCTCGTTTCGCTGTCCCCGGATCCGGCGGCTTCTGCGTTGCGCACGTCCACGATTTCAGCGCCCGGGAACCGGGCAAGAACGGCCTGCACGAGCGGATCGCTGCGCACCCCGGTTTTAAGCTCGGCCTTGCGCGCATCGTTCTGCGAACGAACTGTTGGCTCGCCATCTTCGGCCGACACCACAACGATCCACGGCCGATTGGTCCATTGCGTGAATTTGCGCGCCAGATCACTGATCAGGGACTTGGCGGCATTCGGCTCAAGCGCAACCTCGAGCCGCCCATCCTCGCATCGCACCAAGCGCACATCGCGTTCAAGTGCAAGCTTGACGCCAAGATCGCGCCTAACGGCTGCAAGCGCGATCAGATCCTCAAACCGCTGGCAGACAATCGGCTCGGGCTTGCGTTCCGCCGCGTAGTCGGGCGTAGGTGCCGCACGCGTTGCCCCGGCAGAACCGATACGTTCCTGCGCAGGTTGCGCTTGACTGGCCGGCGCAGGGAAAGTCCGATCTGTTGCCGCGACGGAGCCGCTCTGTTGCCCTTGCTGCGTGTCCTTACCGTTCAACGATCGGATGACCTCGTCAGGGGTTGGCAGATCGGCGGCATAGGCAATGCGAACCAGGATCATTTCGGCCGCTGCGAGCGGGCGGCCGGCCGCGTTCACTTCGGCAATACCTTTGAGCAGCATCTGCCAAGTGCGAGAAAGCACGCGCATGGACAACCGCTCGGCCAGAATACGCCCGCGGGATCTTTCAGATTCAATGAGGGTGGGATCATCGGCAACCGCCGGAACGATTTTGACGCGGGTCACGAAATGGGTGAACTCGGCAAGATCACTCAGCACTACTGCCGGATCGGCGCCGGTCTCATATTGCGAACGCAGCTCTGCCAGAGCGGCAGCAATGTCGCCGCGCATGATCGATTCGAAAAGGTCGATAATCCGGGCGCGATCGGCAAGTCCCAGCATCTCCCTCACATGCTCGGCCCCAACAGGCCCGGCCGCGTGAGCGATCGCCTGATCGAGAAGCGAAAGCGCGTCACGCACTGAACCTTCGGCCGCGCGTGCGATCAACGCCAGTGCCTGCCGCTCCACTTCGACCTGTTCGCTGAGCGCAATCCGTTCGAGGTGTTTCATCAGCATGCCCGCATCGACCCGGCGCAGGTCGAAACGCTGGCAGCGGGAGAGAATGGTGATGGGAACTTTGCGGATCTCGGTCGTGGCAAAGATGAATTTCGCGTGTGGCGGCGGCTCTTCCAATGTTTTTAGCAGTGCATTAAATGCCTGCGTCGAAAGCATATGCACCTCGTCAAGGACGTAGACCTTGTAACGGGCGCTCACCGGCGCGTAGCGAATGGCGTCATTGATCTGGCGCACGTCCTCGACGCTGTTGTGGGAAGCCGCGTCCATCTCCAGCACATCAATGTGCCGGCTATCCATGATGGCCTGGCAGTGGATACCCAGGGTGGGCATATTCACGGTCGGCTTGGTGATCGAGCCGTCAGGCAGCTCATAGTTGAGCGCGCGCGCAAGAATGCGCGCCGTCGTGGTCTTACCCACCCCGCGCACGCCGGTGAGGATCCATGCCTGCGGGATCCGGTCGGTCTCGAACGCATTCGAAACCGTGCGCACCATCGCTTCCTGGCCGATCAAATCCGCAAATGTGGCGGGACGGTATTTTCGTGCGAGCACACGATAGGGACTAGCGCTCGAAGCATGGCCGCCCAGCTCGGACTGATTGCGATCGTCGCCGGCGCTCATATCACAGTTGCTCAACCGCTTCGAGGCTGGATGTTTGCAGGAGAAGGGGCGGGAGGCTGACGAGCGACCCGAACCGCGCTCGTTAGGGCTGCTTCCTTCCGGACCTGACCCGGTTGGCGAGTGGCTCGTCCACCGCCAACCTCCCACCCCTATATCTGCCCCGCATGCTCGGAAAGCAAGGCGGACGAATCAATCTCGATGCGCGAGCCGCCCATCGATTGCCACACTCACAGATGCATGCCACGCTCGGACTCACGCCGGAGCGCATGCATGTCCCCTCCCCCTCCTTTCGGACCAAAACCGTATCTCGGCTATACCGCGAGCCAGATCGAACGTGCCGCCGAGATCCGTCCCGACGCCGCGGCACTCAAGACTCTGGAACACGATCCCACGGCTCGGGCCTATGTTATCGCGGGCGAGATGGTGGTCCTCAATAGAGGGGACGGTGTTGCGGATCCGCTCTTTGCGTTGGCGGATGGCCGCACCCTCGGGACACCGCGGGAAACAATTTTTATCGGCTTGCAGCAGAAGGCACCCCGCTTTGCGATTGCGCTCGAACCAGCGAGCGCGGAGGCGCTCAAACAACGTGAGCACCTTGTGGTCACTGATCTTCGCTCCATTGCGGTGAATTCTCTTGTGCACAAAGATCATTTGCCGCCGCTCGCCGAGGGCAAAGCGCTTTTGAACTGGCATATGCGTCACCGGTTCTGCCCGAGTTGCGGAGCCGCGACGGAGGTCGTCTCAGCCGGATGGCGGCGCGATTGCCCCTCCTGCAAAACCGAGCATTTCCCGCGTACTGATCCGGTCGTCATCATGCTGCCGGTCGCCGGCTCCTCCTGCGTGCTGGGTCGTTCATATCGCTTTGCGCGCGGCATGTGGTCCTGCCTGGCCGGCTTTATGGAGCCAGGAGAAACGATCGAGGAAGCGGTGCGGCGGGAAACCCGCGAGGAGGCAGGGATCGTGTGCGGACGCGTAAACTATTTCGCCTCGCAGCCCTGGCCCTTTCCTTCGTCATTGATGATCGGCTGCCATGCCGAAGCGCTGACCCGCGAGATCGTCATTGATCGTTCAGAGCTTGACAATGCCCGCTGGTTCGACCGCGAGGAAGTTGCAACGATGCTGTTGCGAAATCATCCCGAAACCTTCACCACGCCGCCTGAAGTGGCAATCGCATACCATATCATCCGAGCGTGGGTGGAGGGCGAGGTTGCCCTGCCGTAAGCGTGTTTTTCCTCAGCAGGACCCGCTTACGCTGTTGGATAGTCTCGGGCGCATGTAGATCTGATCCGAGAGATTGAGCGTGCCGGTGACCACGTAACCGATAACGGGCTTGTAAGTATAGGCCGCCTCGCCCCAGATTAGGGACCTATTGGCAATCTTCAGCGCCGATGGAAGCGTCACAGCCGACCCTACTGCATGCGCGCTTCCGCCGAGCGTGCAACTCCAGCCGATCGTGGCATTGCCGTTGTTGTCGATATTTACCTCAGAAACGGTCACCTTCAGTTGACTAGGGTCAAAAGGCGCAATGACCGCGGCGGATGCATTGAGAATGTTCTGCATGTCCGCGCTAACGAGGCTGGTTGACTGCGAAGCGAGGTCGGCCACAGTGCGCGATGTCAACGTCACCTTGCGATCGACGCCCACCGCTTGCGATATCTCGACCGCACCGAGATAGAGCGTAAGCAGCAGCGGCAGCATCATGGCAAATTCCACCGCCGACATGCCGTCCTGATTGCGACAGAGGCCGGAAACATGATGCGAGAACGTCGGATTGGCAGCCGGCATCACGGGTTACTCAGTTGGAATATGGCTCGTTGCGGAAGGCAGCGGTCGCGGCCAGAAGCCGCTTGCCACCATTGATGTTGGAGAGATTGAAACCCAACAGCGAGACGTAGACCGGATACTGATAGAACAGGCGTACCACGACGATGTCGCCGGGCCCCCCTGGCTGAAAGCTGAAATTGCTCTGGAAGTTGCCCTGGGCATCAATGGGGCTCGGCATGGTGACGCTGGCAAAAGACGAAAACGTTCGTACGTCGACATAGACGCCGTTCTGACAGTCGAACAGGCCGTAGATTTTGTTACAAACCGCATTTTTGAATGCGCTTGCATCGAAGCTCTGGCTTTGCGCCTGACCTGTCAGAATCAGGCGGGAAGAATCGGCAACCGCAGTCTCTAGCGCCTGCCCGGCAAAGAACACGACGGCTGTCTCGATGATTGCGAAAACAAGGGCAAGGAACGGAGCCGCCACCAAGCCGAATTCGACCATGGCGGCACCATCCTGGCGACGAAGAAAACGCTTATCCGGCCAGCCGGCAGGCTGGCTGGACGATGCGCAAGTTTGCTCACAAGTCCCAACATGGCCAGATCACTCACCGTTCCCGGTGCGAAGCTGGAAACAACACTCGATCAATAGCCTAGGAGCCGTTGTCGATTTGTTGCGGTGAATGCCGACAGCGGCGGTAATCAAGATAGGATTTTGCTAACCAGGCCTACTTTGCGGCGGGGGCGGCGCCCTGCGCGTAGCCGTTGCGGCTGCCGGCCTGGGCGATCAGCGCGTCGAAATAGACGTTGCTGTCACCCAGCGTGATTCTGCGTTCGCAAATGGGTGTACAGCTGTAGGTTTCGCGCTCGATACCGCGATAGAGCACCACCAGCTCGCCCCGAGGGCCTTCAACTTCGATCGATTTTTCCAGCAGCACGGCGCCGGAGCGATCGAGCGCCACCAGATTGGTGAGGCCGAAGCCTTTGCCGGTAATCACCAAAGCCCGCCGGGCTGCAGCGATACATCGGCAATCATCGGATTGCCGATGACGATGGTGGCTACCTTGTCGGGGAGACGCAGTAGCTTGGCCTCATCGAGCGCCACCGTCAGATCGGCGGCGGCCACGCAGGTCGAAATGCCGAGCATCAGACAGAACACCAAGCCGAACGCGCGATGAGCACTACCTCTCATACGCCCACACAACCACGCCATCACACTCTCCCGCGCCTTTACGCATCGGCCGGCAACTCGCAATGAGCGGCCGAATGGGCACGTTCTACGGCGTGATTTGAACGGAAAATGGTGAATGAACTGCAAACAGCCGAACCTCGCTCAGTCAGCAGGGGTCGGGTTCAAGACCGGGTGCACTGTCTCAACCGCTTTGTTTCGCTGTGCGCACCCAATCACTGCTTGAACGGATAAAGGAGCTGCGCGCCGAAAGACGGCGGAAAGCTTCGATCGGCGATCCCGTAGGCATCCGGCAACTCGTTTGCCGGCATGTAGAACGTGCCGAAGGCAAGATCGATAAAGGGAAAAGTCGGTGCGAAGTTCTTGTCGCCGCCACGCTCGGCAGCGGTGTGATGCCAGCGGTGGAAGACCGGCCCCGCTATGAGATAGCGAAAGGGACCAAGCGTCCAATTGAGATTGGCATGCACGAAGGCCGAATGTGCGATGGTGAAAGGACCGAGAAATACCAGCACATTGGGTGAAATTCCCGCAAGCAGCAACACCACATCGCTCGCAACACTGCCGAGAAAAATATTGACGGGGTGAAATCGGGCAGCCGAAATCCAGTCAAGCTCCTCGGACGAATGGTGCACGGCATGATATTTCCACAGCGGGGCACGATGGAATGCGCGATGGATCCAATACATCATAAGGTCCGAGCCGACCAGAAAGATTGCTGCCTGCACCCAAAGCGGCAATTGTGCCAACGGGCCATGCCCGTCATCGTAGAACTCGACCAGCCCTTCGGCCGTCGTGATTCCGAAGAGCGCGGCCGCCCCCAATACCAGCAAGCCGATGCGCAGGTAACGCGCAAACAGCGGAATGAGGAACCAGTAGCAGAGATCGGTAGCAAGTTCGCGCTTTCGCCACCATCGCTGGCCAGGATTGCAAGCCCAGAAGAGCGATAACAGGGTGAAGCATGCGCCGAGGGCAATGGTGATCGGGATGATCTTCATCAAAGTGACGCCGATGCTATGCATCACGGCAAAGCCTTCCTCGAACATCGCGCGATGAACCTCCTGCGGAAAACAACAGTCAGGCCGTACAGCTATCTTCGATATCGAGTGCCAGAGTTAAGATGCAATAAACGCGAGTGCTCGAACGCAACAGCTTTCACTCGACAAACACTCTTCAAAGTATCCCTCACCCGGATATCGCAGGCGCCTTCAGCACAAACCCATGTCTTCCCCAAACCCGGATGTTTGTACTTATGGCATTGGCAAACATTTGACGGCAGGTGAATTATTCAAGCAGATGCGCATCGCACTCAGGGGTTTTGTTCAAACAATTTGGGAATATAGCGATCGTCGCAGAGTAAAGCGCCGCGCAATGTATTAGAGAGAACACGCAAAGCTTCATCTTGGAAGCAATGCAGTCTTAACCATCCGCCGGATTCGAAACGCGCGATTAACTACGTTACTTTTTCGAACTACCGTCTGATGTTTCCGCTTCGAAATTAACCTCACCGCAAGGCCGCGGCACTACGGTCGCGCCATGGTTGCGGATCAGCCGGACATAAGGCCCCGCGGCCTCGCTCAGACAGCCACGTGCGGACCTATGGAGCCAAACATGAAGTATCTTGCTAAGTTCGTTAAGGACGAATCCGGCGCGACCGCCATCGAGTATGGCCTCATTGCTGCCGGCATCTCGGTTGCGATCATCGCAGTCGTGCAGGGCCTCGGCTCGAAGTTGAACACGACCTTCACCAGCGTTCAGACTGCGCTTAAATAAGCCTTCGTCTTCGACGCGATGCGGAGGGCTCCGGCTTGACCGGAGCCTTTTCGTTTTGAAAGTCGGCTCGCAGCTCCTGCGTCGGAAACGCTTGCATTATTCGGATAAAGTTGAGAGTTCCCGCCGAGATTGTCTTCACAGCTCTCGCTTAGAACCCAATCAGGTATGAAATAAACGGCCTGGCCGGAGCCGTGGTGCTGTCGGCCTGTGATGCACATCGAAGCATTTGCGCATGACGAGGTACTTGCGCGCTCCGGTGCTCTCGCATGGAGGCGGCGCTTGGGACGCTAACCGAACAGCAAGACCCGCGCATGTAGGATCAGGCTCGCGTTAGTGGTTTCGTTTCTGTCACAAGCATGATTGCCGCCGACCTCGTCAGGTTGACGCTGTTCCCCGCGATGATGGCATTTGCCGCATCGAGCGATCTGTTGACCATGACCATCTCCAACCGGGTCTCGCTCATTCTCGCGGGCGGCTTCTTCGTGCTCGCGCTTGCCGGGGGCATGGCCATGGCGGATATCGGCATGCATCTGGGGGCAGCCTGTGTCGTGCTGGTTGCGGCGTTTGGATTTTTCACGCAAGGCTGGATCGGCGGGGGAGATGCCAAGCTCGCGGCGGCGACCGCGCTATGGCTCGGCTTCGATCATCTGCTTGCGTATCTCGTTTATGCCTCGCTGTTCGGCGGCGCCTTGACGTTGGCGCTGATCCAGTTTCGCATGGCGCCGCTGCCACAGGCGCTCGCCCGACAGGATTGGCTTGAGCGGCTCCACCAAAAGGACGGCGGCGTGCCCTATGGCATCGCGCTCGCCGCGGCCGCGCTTGCGGTGTACCCCGGAACACAGTGGATGGCGGCGATCGGCACGTGACCGCGTGTCATTGCGCAGAGCTCGCGCAGGCCAAATCGAGCGAAGCAACCAATAATTAACGTCATTTGGATACCGCTCGTTAACCATGCCTTGACGTTTAGCTGCTGAAATTCAGCAGTGCGCGACCACGTAACGGTCGGGGCAGATGTGGCAGTTGCGACCGGGTGTCGGGTTGCAGCGTGATCGTAGGAAGTATCAGTATGAAACCCGCGCGTATCATTGTGTTGATTATCGCTGTCGTCGCCGGCGGTATTGCGGCGTTGCTCGCCGGCCGATCCGACCCGCCTCCGCCCCCTGCCCCCGCCCCGGTCGCGCAGCTCGAAACGACCGATATCCTGATTGCGAATTCCGACATCGGTTTGGGGACCGCGATCTCCGAACGAGACCTGCGTTGGCAAACCTGGCCTACGGCTGCCGCCGGACCGAGCTTCATCCGCAAGAGTGAGCGGCCGGACGCCATTCACGATCTCGCCGGCTCGATCGCACGCGTTCCGTTTTCTGCCGGGGAGCCGATACGAGAATCCAAGCTGATTAAGGCAAATGGCTCAGGCTACATGGCGGCCATTCTGCCCGGAGGAATGCGTGCAATCTCCGTCGAGATTTCGCCGGAGACGGGTGCCGGCGGGTTCATCCTGCCCAACGATCATGTCGACGTCATTCTTTCGCGCCGGGACAGGCTGGCGGAGAAGAGCGCGGGCGTGGAGATTCACACCAGCGAGGTCATCTTGGCGAACGTGCGAGTCCTCGCGATCGATCAGACGGTTGAGGAAAAGAACGGCCAACGTGTGGTCGTCGGCAAGACGGCCACGCTCGAGCTCGCACCGCGTCAGGCGGAAACCCTCGCGGTTTCGCGACAATTGGGAACACTCTCTCTTGCGCTGCGCAGCATCGTCGATTCTAGCAAGGACAAGCCCGAGACAACGGATGATGGGGCGCGTCGTGGCAGCGTGAATGTGGTGCGTTTTGGTGTGTCCACGACCAGCACGACAAGATGAAAATGACGTGAGGGGCCGAATATGAGGAATACTTCGCTGATTCGCA
>Ga0306920_100014182_pt1 | contig 10878 bp, 10 predicted proteins | sample flu12Cox44000170_FD_204666 | JGI IMG/M metagenome (GOLD analysis project Ga0306920, IMG submission 204666) | Lab enrichment of tropical soil microbial communities from Luquillo Experimental Forest, Puerto Rico - flux4day.12C.oxic.44.000.170 (v2)... | ecosystem: Environmental > Terrestrial >...
AGATTCGTGGCTGCCGCCGCGTTGCCGGCCGCCCGATAGCACTAGGAACGGAACGCCCGGCGCGATCGCCATTAGGAGGAGACCCGTCGCGATCGAGTCGGACAAACGAAAGCCACGACTGAGCAGTACGGCGACGAGCGGGACGATAATAAAATTAGCAGCTAGTGCGCGAAAGAGAAGTCCGGATTTTGTTATCACGGACAATAGAGCTGCTCGATTGGTCTCCAAACCCGCGCCGAGCATCATCGAAACCAAAAGGACAGCAGCGACGACGCCCTGCAAGCTCACGTGTTGTCTCGTAACCCTACGTCTTGAGATCTCCGAGCCAACGTAACGCGCTCAGGCTCGGCAAAAAGCAGTACTCGCCGCCGCGCGTGACAACAAACCGAGAAATACCCTTGAGCTGCCTTCGAACCGGCCGCCGCGGTATGACAAACGTTTGCGGGCCATCACCGTCGCCGAGAGCGGGGTCTCTCTCGTGGCCGTCGCCGAAGAAGGCGCCATCGTTTATCCACTCGGATTGAACGAACTCGAATTGGCGGCCTAAGTTGGCGCCGACGAAGGTGAATATCGATCCGCGATCGACGCCGTCGTCCTCCACGACGCCTTCGGGGAGCTGCGGACCGTAGCCGCTACCGCGGCGGATCATTCGATGGATTCGCATCACGCCGGAAATACTCGAATCGCGCGGGTTTGCGCGCCGGATATGCGACCCGAGTGGCGTCGCGTAACCAATTGGGTCGTCCTTGAAGAGGAAGGCGTTGTTACGTTTTGGGTCGGCCCCGAGCGCAGGATCGTCGGAGGTTGGGGAGAGTGCAAGAGGGGCACCGCTTCGCCATCGCCCTAGCATCTTCGCCGCGATTAACTCTTCGTCATGATGGTCGGTCGCATTGGCCTTGAGGTACTGCCGAAACGCAGCAACGCGTTGATGTAACTTGCGGAAAGCGATGTAGCTGCCGTTGCGTCCCAAGACTTCCGGTTGCGGTATGATCGGCGTCTCGGTGATTTCGTCGGGACAACCGAGCACGAATTCGCCGGCTTTTAACGGTACCTCGTGGGGATTGGTTCCCGGAATGCCGCTGCCCTCAATCGCGGGATGGCTGATGCCGTCTTTAAAGCCAAACGGCTCCTTCTCGCCGGGAGCAACGTGGCTGTCCTGGCGCCATATTGCTTCGACTCCCGGAAGGTTGTGCAGCGCTTCCTTCGCGCGACCTAGCGCGGATTCAAGATGATCTTGGTCGGTCGAAACCGCGGTAATCACCACGTGGACCTCAGCCGACCCGAGCGGCTTCTCCCAATGCTCGGGGCCGCTCTCACCCACGTCGTGCAAAACCTTCGCACGCGCAGCCATTCCCTGCTGGAACTGCGGAGAGAAGCTCCCGAGGGAAGTCTGCGGAACGCCCAGCGCCCTTAGTCCTTGAAAACTGAGTGCTGCGCTCACCCAAGTATCGCGCGTCGGGCTGGTCGGATTCGCGGCCGATGCAACTGTGGTGCTCAGGCGCCGCATTAGTTCTCGCCCCGCATTGCGATCGTCGATCCGCAAGATGATGTAACTCGCAGTAAACGGTGTCGGACGCGGTCGCAGTACGCCGCTTTGGATGTCGTCCAGTTCGAGAGCGGGCGGTTGGGTCATTTGGTCGCGAGGTTCCTCCAAAAGCGTTCGAGGCTTTCATCGCCGCCGAAGAGCGTCGTAAAGATCGTGGAGTCTGCCAGCAGTATGTCGCCGGCACGATCGCCGGCGGGCGGCATCCAAAGGAACATGTTGAACTCGCGGTTCCCCGTTTCGGTGAAAGGATGCGGTTTCGACATGTCGATCGGTTGACGGGCGAGAACCACAATGGCTTTGGGGTCATCAGAGGTTACTGCGTAGTGCGGCAGGTGCATGTGAAAGACGAAAGTTTTGACGCCTTCAAGCCAGCCACGCGCATCCAAGTCGCCGGCAATGGAGAGCGGTGCTGTGCGCGTTGTGCCGGGGAGCGTCGCGGGTCGAAGGCCCCACCGGTTTTCGACCGGCACTCCTAAGCCTTTCATCAGCGAGCGCGTGTACGTACCGAAACGCTGCTGCCGCGGCACGAGTGGATCGCCGTGATGCAAATACTCCATGTTGCGTTGCTTGAGGTCGGAAGACGCGCCAACGTCATGGTGCGGGCTGAGAATCAGGCACGTTCCTTCGCGCTTGAGAAATTCACGAAGGGCCGCGATCTCCTCAGGCTCAGCCTCCTGCTCCGTAACCATGTGATCGAGGCCGAACACCATCATCGTGTCCGTATCGGCGAGGATGCGTTCGTCGATCGGCAGCTTCTGGCCGGCCTGATCGACCCGTTGATAGACGGCCACCGGCTGATTCGTCACTTCCCCGACGAGCGACTGGAAGTTCACAAGCGAGAGGTGGAAAAGTTCGAGTGTTCCTTCAATTCCTTGCAAGAACAGCTTTTCGGAAAACTGCGGCGTTTCGTAGTTGGGCCAGAGCACTCGGCGCACTTCCGTCATCGTCGAAAAACGGTTGTCTAAGACGGTTACGTCGGCATTGGCCTCCCAAGGGTAGCTCCAAGTCCAGTAGACGCTGAACCGGCGCTTCCCCGGCGCGTATTTCCGCGTAGCGTGCAGCTGGTTATAGGTTCGGCCCGTCGCCGCCTTTGCATTCATCCCTGCCTCCGGTAAACTTAACTCCGAAAATCACTGCATTTGGTCGAGCATCTCTCCGAGGGCCTTCTTTATGCGGAGCGCCTTCTTGATTTCGTCGGCACTGACGTACGGATATTCGCCGTACTCCATAAAACTCGGGCGATGGTGGTCTCGAACGAATTTTATGAAGGCCGGAATGTTCGTCTTCCAATCCTCTGGGAAGCCTTCGAGGTTCTCAAAGGCCGTGTTCAATCCAAGCCTAGTGAACAAAGCTACGGCGTCGTCGGTGTACTTGTCAAAATCGGTGTCAAAGATGCCTTGGTACATAAAGTACGTATCTTTGCCGATATCGAAAAGCACCCACTTCAGAAAGTGCAACTTCAACGGCGCGAGGAGGTTAGGGTCGGTGGGCAGCGTCTTTTCGACCGTGTCCGCATAGGCGCGCATCGCAGCCTCGCGCCCTGGTTTAAGCTTCGCAATGATCGTGAAGCCGTAGTTCGCCGGCGTTTTGGGGTAGACTGGACCGTAGTTTCCTTGCTCGAATTTGAGATATCCCTCTTTGGGAATCGCCATGGCTTTAGGTGTTTCCCAGGGTTCCTGCGTAGCCATCTCGCTATCTCCTTTCTCCTCGGTGAGAGTCCGGGGGGTTCTACGCTTCTAAAGGGCTCACCCTTGAGCGCGGGAATGTACACAGCGATCCTTCCGCTTTACTCTTTGTGTAATAGTAGATGCTGATATCGTGCGCTCTCGGAGTCACTGTCTGGTGCGGCAAGCAACTTGTCTCGCAAGCCTCTCCCGCGGACCAGCCGACTGCTCCGCCGCTGCGGGTGCTGACCGATCCCTGCGGCGGCGCGCAAGAGCTGCTCAAGAAATATCTCTCGGCCTCGCCGTGCGTCTTCGTCAAAGGGCAGGGTAGCCTACAGGCAACCTATGCCGGCACAAACGTTCCCATGGTCTTCACGCACACGTCGAAGGGCCGAACGGTCACCGTTACCGAGTCCAGCCACTCGTTTGGATATCCGGGAGCGCTGCTCAACATCGGCGTTACGCCAAGCTCGCAAGTTACCGTCGTGCTACCCTCGTTCTCGCAAATCAGCAGCTCCCAATCCGGCATCGTCGCCGGGGCGGCAGACATGGAGTTCAGATACAAGCAATTGGTCTATTCGAATCCGAAGCGCGGCATTTTGGGCGGCGTCCTTTTGACCTATCAGGCGCCTACCGGATCGCCGGCGTTGACTGCGCCGGGACCCTCGTACGAGATTAACCCATTGCTCAACATCGCGTTGAACAAAGCGCGATCGATCGGCGAGAACCTTTCGTTCCCGGTGACCAACGAACCGGCGCCTACGAGTCCCAACGGATCGCAGCGCGCATGGGTCTTTGCTCCGCAGGCCGTCACGTTTTGGCGCTCGCCCGGCGGTACGCTGTTGGCCGCCGTGGTTCAGTACGGTTTCTCGACGAACACACTCTACCTAACGCTGAACACGGCCCAACTCCTCGCGCGGAATTTCCAACTGCAGGCGACATACGGCGGCGACAACTCTCCGGTCGACTACGCGAACCCGATCGAGGACATCGGACGGCCGATCGGCACGGCCTATCGCCGATCGTTTACCGTCGGTTTTAGCTATATGATCGGGCGCAGCGAGCTTCCGCCGCGATGACAGCGCCGCTAGAGTTCGACGTCATCGTCATCGGTGCCGGTCCGGCGGGAACCGCTGCCGCGCTTCGCGCCGCCGATCTCGGTGCGAAAACAGCACTCATAACGCGAGGTGCGTTCGGCGGCATGGCCGCCAACGAAGGACCGATTCCCGTCCGCACGTTGGCGCATGCGGCGCGGCTGATACGTGAAGCTCACCAACTTCCGGATTATGGCATCGCGGCGGAGCGGCCGTCACTCGACTACCGACGGCTTCTCGAGCGCGCGCGCGAAGTCGTTGCCGAGGCACGCGGACATTCCACGCTGCTAAAACAAATCACGGATGCGGGCTGCGTCCTGTTCGAGCACTCTGGGAGGGCAAGCTTCGTTGACGCGCATACCATTCGAAGCGAACGCGCGCCTACGCTGGTTGCGCGCCGAATCGTCATCTGTTCGGGAGGCGTCAGCCGATCGCTCAACGTGCCGGGCGCGGAGCTCACGGTGACGCCGGCCGATGCCTTCACTCTGACGGCGTTGCCGAAATCACTGGTCGTGATCGGCGCGGGTGCAACGGGCGTGCAGGTAGCGTCGATCTTCAACGCACTTGGCTCGTCGGTAACGCTCTGTCAGGCCGGTCCACGAATCATTCCAACTGAAGATGTAGACGTTTGCGACGAGGTCGCCAACGCATTTCGCGAAGACGGGATCTCTGTGCTTGAAAATTGCAGAATCGTGGGCTTCGAGGCAATGCCGAGCGGCGTCAGCGTCAAGCTAAGCGAAGGAGATGCTATTGAGGCCGATTTTGCCGTCTGTGCGGTCGGCTGGATGGCCGACACCGGGAGCCTCAACTTAACCGCTGCCGGCGTGCAAACGGATCAACGAGGCTTCATCGAAGTCGACCACTACCTGCGGACCAGCGCGTCGCACATCTATGCTGCGGGCGATGTAATCGGTCACGCGATGCTCGTTCCGCAGGCGGTTCGTGACGGCTTCATCGCCGGAAACAACGCCGCATCGGCGGAGACGTTGCGCGTTCCCGCGGATGTCGAACCCATCGGCAGCTTCACCGACCCTGAATACGCGAGAGTCGGGCTCACTGAGGCGGAAGCGCACGAAACCTACGGCGTGCTCTGCTCTCGGGCTTCATACGCTGAGACGACGCGGCCCATCGTAGATGGTCGTACGCGTGGATTCTGCAAGCTTGTCGTCGACCGCGCGTCCCTCAAACTTCTTGGCTGCCACATCGTCGGCGAACGGGCCGTCGAGGTCGCACAAATGGCGGCTATTGCCATGACGGCCGGCTTGACGATCACGGACTTGGCGCGCATTCCGCTCTCATTTCCAACCTACGGCAACGTCTTCGGCCGGGCTGCTCTGCGCGCCGTCCGCATGCTCGGACATAAAGGCGCCTACGATCCTTAGCGTTCGATAGCTACTGCGCCGGCTGGTTTGGTACGGGATACTCGCGTGCGTACTGGCCGATGCCGTCGGCCATTTCTTGCGCAATTTTTTGACGCCAAGCCGGAGAGGTGAGCAGCGCGTAGTCGCTCGGGTTCGAGAGAAACGCCGTTTCTATCAAAACCGCCGGCATACGCGTGTGCAGCGTCACATAGAGGTGGCTCTTGACGATGCCGTCGTCATTAGTACCGTCGGCCGCCATGTGCGTCTCAACGACGCGGGCTAACGCGAAATCCTCCGGCTTGGAGATATAGAAGGTCGTTCCGTTCGGGCCCGAATTGATGTACGCGTTAACATGAATGCTGACGAAAAGCCGCGCGCCCGCCTTGTTCGCGACGTCGACGCGGGCTTGGAGCTCTTGGCGCGCAGTGTCGTCGGGGGCGTAAACATCGACGTCCGTCTCACGCGTCAGTTTCACTTCCCAACCGCGCGCTACCAGAATCTCGCGAAGCCGCTTGGCCACGTCGAGCGTGAGAGTGGCCTCGTCTGCCCCGCCATGCATCGTACCACGATCGCTGCCGCCGTGTCCCGGATCGAGCACGATCAAACGAGGATTCGTCGGCACGTAGTTGCTGCGCGGTCCGAATTTCCACGTTGTATCTTCGGAGCTTTGCGTACCCATCGCCGACTGGTCGATCGGCGCAGGTGTGACGAGCGCGGTGCTCTGCTGACTCGCGGAAACGACGCTGCCGAGGCTACCGCTCCCCGAACGCGGCGCATCGGCGACGTCTTGCGTGCCGACCACGACGCTCAGGCCCGTCGTCGCCGGCGCGAGTGCGATCGGCTTTGGTCCAACAAGCGTCAGCGCGACTCGAACCGTATTGGGGTCGGCTTGCTTCACGCGCAGCGAAACGAGCGGTGCCGGCTGGTTCTGCTCGACCGGCGGCCCTTGCAGCTGCGCACCCTTGATGTCCACCCAGAAACGGTTGTCGGGATCGCGCAGACGATGCCATTCGTACGTCGCGTTGCCCGTGACCGCGACTACGACTGAAACCCCTTCCGGCCCCGGCTGAACGCTGACGCCGGTAACGAGCGTTGGCCCGGATGATGCTTGCGCCTGCGGCGCGGGTTCGGGCGTCGGCGCCGCTGCGGTCGTCGCCGCCGGCGCGACAGCAGGCGCTGCCGGTACTGGGGCATCGAACGTTAAAGCGACGTCGCGCTCTTCTTGCCGGGGCGCTTCGGCGACCGCACCGGCGGCCAACTCGACCGTCACCAGAGTGATCGGATCGCGCACTGTTCCGCCGACCGAAACTTGTACAGCACGCACGCCGCCGGCATTTATTTGCCGCGTTCCGGTTAGCGACGTGCCGACACCATCGAACGCGTAGGTTATCGCAACGTTGCTCTCACGCACGATCCGTGGATGAAGCGTTGTACCGCCCCGTGCTAGCAGAATCGTGCGGTTCCCGTCTTGACGCGTGTCGAGCCCGGCAAGCTGTGGCTGCAGCACCAAAACGCTTCCGTCGCGGCGCAGCGCGAGGCCGAGCGCGCTCAGCACCTCATCGAAAGGAAGATAGGCTTCCGTACCGCGTTCGTAGGGCGCAAAACTCGCTTGAAGCGAAATCGGCCCGACGTCGTAACGACGATCCCCTAACGCGAAGCTCACGACCACTGGGGCTGCCGTCGTTATGAGGACGTAACGCTCGCCCGGCTTCCACGTGAGAACGGCGCCGCTGTCGTGAAGCAGCGCTTGAAATCCGGGGTCCTCGACTCCGATTGCATTTGCTCCTGCGAACGAAGTTACGTGGGTAAAGTGCAGCGTTTGCTGCTGATAGATCGCGATCAGCGAGCTGTCGGCTAACACCGGCGCTGCGAATGCAGCGAAAGCTAGCGACAGCGCCGCTGCCGCGAGCGGGTTACCAGTCCGAACGGTGAAGCGGTTCATCGAGTTCCAGATGTCCCCCCGGGAGAGTCTCAAGCCGAGCGCCGCCGACGGTAACCTGCACTGCGTTGATTCCCGGAACACCCGTAAGCGTGTAGACGAGCCCCTTGAACTCGCCGTTCTCTCCAAACGTTCCGCCGGCCTGACGTTCCACTTCCTTTGAAAGGTCGACCGTGGCCGTCGATCCTTCAACGCTCACGCTTTCGACTCGCGTCCCGGGTGGAAAGCGAATTGCGCGAACGTCGTTCGGCGGGCCCGCGACGGCTTGAACCGCCGCGTAGAGCGCCATGTTATGCAAATGCTCGGCGGCGCTCTCGCCTGCCTGTCGCGGACGCATCGAAACGCTGACGTCGCCGAGCGTCTTTCCGTCTTCTTTTGTAAAGTAGATCGCAATCGCTTCGCCGGTGCGCGCCGGCCGATGTGAGAGAGCGTACCACGTGCCTGCGGCGACGATTGCCAAAAGCACGACGAGGACGGGCAGGCGCGGCGATCTCACATCTGCTTTAGTGATTCGCGAAGGTTCGCCGAAATACCCTCGTCGAAGCCGCCGCGGATGAGCGCCGCAATACGATGAAGTGGCTAAAGCAAGCCATTCGGAACGAGCAGCGCGCCATGGAACGCGCGCGCCGGCGCTTCATCCGCAAGCCGACTGAGAAGCGCCTGCACGAAGTACGCACAACGGGACGACGGTTTCGGTCGCTGTTGGAGGACGTCGCCGATCTCAATCCCGTCCCCCGGCTTCTACGCCGCGTTAAACGTGCCGCGGACGCAACCGATGCCGCACGCGATGCGGCGATTATCCTCCAGTTGCTGGAAAGCAGCGCTGACCCAGCCGAAGCCGAGATCGCGCGCCCGCTGCTCGACGAGTTGCGCGCGCGCGAAAAGCTCGCGCTGCGGTCTGCACGAAAACGGTTGCGCTTCACGCGGTTCCTTCAGTAATGGCAGTATGAAGCCCGAACGCGTCGATCTTCACGATGCGCACGAGGTTCGCGCGTTGATCGATCGCGTCGTGCAGACGCGCTGGCGCGAAGTGCGCCGGTTATCCGGCGGACTGGACGTACGCGACAATCGCGGACTGCATGACTTTCGCATTGCTTGCAAGCGGCTTCGTTATGCGTTGGAACGCTTCGAAGTGATGGACGCTTCCTTTCGCGCGCCGGCCGAGCGGCTCGCGCAAATGCAAGACGCGCTCGGAGAGGCGCACGATCGCGACGTGCTGCTCGCAATTCTTCCCCCGACGATGGCGTTGACTCAGCGCCGGCTGCAGCGAGAGCGCGAAGAGTGCGTCGATCGTGCTACAGCGTTATGGGCGGAGCTGCGCGATCTGATGAGCCTTTAACCATGCACCTTCGCCGCGCGATGGGCTTGTTCGACGTGGCGCTCTTTTTTGTCGTCGCAGGCTCGAACCTGCAGTGGGTTGCAACGGCGGCCGCGGCCGGAGCGAGTTCGATATCGGTCTGGCTGATCGGTTGTTTAGCGATGTTCCTCCCGCTTTCGATAGCGGTCGTTTTTCTCTCTTCGCATTATCCGGAAGAAGGCGGGATGTATGTTTGGAGTAAGCGCGCCTTCGGGCCATTCGCCGGATTCGTCACCGGCTGGACGTATTGGTCGAGCAATCTTCCCTATTTTCCGGCGTTGCTCTATTTTGCGGCGGGCAACGCGCTCTTTATCGCAGGTTCAAAAGGCTCCGCGTTCTCCGCGTCGCCCGCCTACTTCATCGCCGTCTCGCTAGGCGGACTGACGGTTGCAACGATCGTGAACGTCTATGGTCTGGAGATCGGCAAATGGCTCACCAACGCGGGCGCGGTTGCGCGCTGGAGCGCAACGCTTTTGTTGATTGGGCTGGGTGCGTTGACGTGGTGGAAGTTTGGTACGGCCACGCCGATCACCGCCGCCTCCATGCACCCCGGATTACAGATGAAGGATCTCATCTTTTGGTCGGTGATCGCATTTGCGTGGACCGGCCCCGAGTCGCTTTCATTCATGTCGGGAGAGGTCCGAAACCCGCGCCGAGCGATTCCGTTCGGATTGGCGCTCGCCGCGCCGGCAATCGCCATCATCTACATCGCCGGCACGGTCAGCGTTCTCGCGGCAATGCTTCCGCACAACGTAAATGCTTCAGCCGGAGTGATGCAGGCTATCGCGCAAGTCGCTTCGCGTTTCGGTTGGAGCATACTCACGCCGATCGCGGCATTGCTCGTGGCGCTAAGCTGTCTCGGCAGCACCGGCGCCTGGCTGGGGGCCGTGGCGCGGATCCCATTTGTCGCAGGTATCGATAACTATCTTCCGCCGGCATTTGGCCGAATGCATCCGCGCTGGGGATCGCCTGTCGTCGCGCTAATCACACAGGCTGCAATCGCGGCGGTTTTCATCTTCCTCGGCCAAGGCGGCACGAGCGTCAAGGGCGCCTACAGCGTCTTGGTCAGCTCTACGGTCATTATCACGTTGGTGCCCTTTATCTTCGTATTTGGCGCGGCGATGAAGCTGCACGCGCGACCCGCAACTTCGCAGATGGTTCGAATCCCAGGCGGCAAGTGGACCGTCATGGTAGCGGCCATCGTTGGGTTAGCTACGACTCTCTCGGGGATCGTTTTTGCCGGCTTTCCGGCTGAAGACGATCCGAACAAAGTGCTCGCCGTCGTCAAAGTTATCGGACTGACGGCGATGGTGCTCCTCTCAGGAGTTGCGATCTATCTTCTCGGCCGCCGGCGGGCTCTTGCGCTACAGCGGTGACCTACCCTTACACGTTCCCGCACACTTACTCATACAGTGCGAACTGCATGATTACTGCGGTTTTTGAAGATGGTATGATTCATGCTCCCGGGCAGAGTCTATCCTACAAGGAGCAACAACCAAGTGGCCACATCTTCGCTTTCGGCACGACACATTCTCACTTTATTTGCCGTAGCGGCCTCAGCTGCGATTTTAGCGGGATGCAGCGGATCGCCGTCTTCGCCAGTCACGCCGATGGGAGCGACCCAGCCGGCCTCGATGCTCGGAACGCCGTTCGTCAAGAATGACTGCCCTGCGCACGGCGGGGTTCGCGTCGATCCTTGCAAAGTAACGTTCACAGCCTCCAGCCCAGGACCGGACACCGTAATCGTTCGCGCGCCGGAGGGCAAGAAAGGCTTTCTCGTCGAGAAAGATGACTGCGGTGGTGCTTCCGGCATCGCAACGGTCACTCAAGGGTCAGGCGATTCCTGGACCGTCACTGCAGGTGCGATGACCGGTGTCTGCAAAGCGATGTTTCGCTACCATAACGGCGCCCACGATA
>Ga0306920_100014183_pt1 | contig 10878 bp, 3 predicted proteins | sample flu12Cox44000170_FD_204666 | JGI IMG/M metagenome (GOLD analysis project Ga0306920, IMG submission 204666) | Lab enrichment of tropical soil microbial communities from Luquillo Experimental Forest, Puerto Rico - flux4day.12C.oxic.44.000.170 (v2)... | ecosystem: Environmental > Terrestrial >...
TATGCCGTCGCACCAAGAACAACCCGGTGCTCATCGGCGAGCCGGGTGTTGGGAAAACCGCCATCGTCGAAGGGTTGGCGCAGCGCATTTCCGATGGCGACGTCCCGCCGTTCCTGGCCGACAAGCGCATCCTCTCCCTGGACCTCTCGCTCATCGTCGCGGGCACCAAGTACCGCGGACAATTCGAAGAGCGCTTGAAGACCATAATGAAAGAGTTAATGGAGAGCCAGAACTCCATCGTCTTCATTGACGAGCTGCACACGCTGGTCGGGGCGGGATCGGCCGAAGGCTCGCTTGACGCTGCCAACATTCTTAAGCCCGCTCTTTCCCGCGGCGAGATTCAATGCATCGGCGCAACCACGCCGGGCGAGTATCGCAAGTCGGTCGAGAAGGACCGCTCGCTCGAGCGTCGCTTCCAGGCCGTCAAGGTTCCTGCTCCCAACGAAGAAGAGGCCATTCAGGTTATTAACGGTGTCCGCGAGCGCTACGAAAAGTTCCACGCCGTCAGCTACACCGACGAAGCACTGCGCTACTCCGTTTACCTTTCAAACCGCTACATCCCGGATCGCTTCCTGCCCGACAAGGCCATCGACCTAATTGACGAAGCCGGCGCACGCGTGAAACTCCGCCAGGCTTCGGTCCCCGATGAAGTCGCCGAAGTCCAGAAGCGCGTAAAGTTCATCACTCACCGCATGGAATCGGCCATCGCGGCGCACGAATTCGAAAAGGCGCGCTTCTATTCCGAGGAAGAGCGCAAGGAAAAAGAAAATCTGCGGGTATTGCGTGAGCGCTACAAGCTCGACGACGCTTCCACCGGTATTGTGACGCGCGAAGACATCGAAGAAGTCGTCTCTCGGTGGACCGGCATCGCCGTCACCTCCATCAAGGAAGACGAGCAGCAGAAGCTTCTGCGCATCGAGCCCGAGCTTCATAAGCGTGTCATCAGCCAGGACAAGGCCATCACCGCTCTTGCGCGCGCCATTCGGCGCAGCCGCGCCGGTTTGAAGTCACCGTCGCGTCCAGTAGGCTGCTTCTTTTTCCTCGGGCCGACCGGTGTCGGCAAAACGGAAGTGGCGCGGCGCCTCGCGGAATTTCTCTTCGGTTCTGAAAAGTCGCTGGTGCGCTTCGATATGTCCGAGTTCATGGAAAAGCACTCGGTTTCGAAACTCATCGGCGCACCTCCGGGCTACGTGGGCTACGAGGAAGGTGGCCAGCTGACAGAACGCGTGCGCCGGACGCCGTATTCGGTTATCCTGTTGGACGAGATTGAGAAGGCGCATCCCGACCTCTTCAACATATTGTTGCAGGTTTTCGAGGACGGGCAGTTGACCGATGGACTCGGAAACACCGTAGATTTCCGGAATACCATCATCATCATGACCTCCAATATCGGGGCGCGGCACTTGCAGAAGCGCACTTCCATCGGCTTCCAGGCGGGAATGGATGAGGCTGGCCTCAAGAGCATGGAAGAGATGGTATTGGGTGAAGTGAAACGCGCGTTCAATCCGGAGTTTCTAAACCGGTTGGACGAAGTCATCCTCTTCAATCCATTGGGCGACGAAGATCTGCTCCGTATCATCGATCTGCTGGTCGGTCAGTTGAACGATACGCTGATTCACCGGCAAGTGCAGGTTGTTCTCTCGCCCGAAGCACGGCAGTGGATCCTCGAGAAAACGTGCGCGGACCGCAGTTATGGTGCGCGGCCGTTGCGCAGGGCTCTTCAGAAATATGTGGAAGACCCGCTCTCCGAGGCTTTGATTCAGGGTGGAATTCAGAGACCTGCGACATTACAGATTTATGTTGCGGGGGAAGGTCTCGCGTTCCGGCCTGTTGGTGAGGCAACCCCGGTCGTCCACTAGCGAATCTGACGCAACACGTGTGAACGCGAAGCGGTTTGCCCTGCCGGAAAACCGTCCCGCGGTGTCGCGCGGCCAGCCCATACCGGGTCTGGTGGGAGAAAAACATCTTGAGTTTGGGGGCGCGGCCTTGAGTCGTTCAACGGCCGCTCAATGGACAGTCTGTGTGTTCTCGGGGAGGAACCACGCGCGTTCTGAGCGCACGGGTGTCTCCCTTCCGGCGATCCTTGTTCTCGCCTCGCTGTTTCTGGGCGCGCCCGGTTTGATTCGCGCCGCAGGCTCGCGGTTAGAAGAAGCCCGCGCGCAAGCCGCGGAGCATTATCTGCTTCACGCCTCCCTGAATCTGAATTCACTCGATGAAAGGGTCGACGAGTTTCCCGATGCACTGGCGCAAGGCGGGCAGCCTGCAAACTACGTCGTCGAAGACATTCGCTTCGAAGGCAATCGCCGAATCCGCACCGATACGCTGAAGGCCCGGATATTTACGCGCGCCGGCGATCCTTACAGCGAAGAAACCTTGCGCCGCGATTTCCAGGCCCTGTGGAACACGCAATTTTTCGAAGACGTGAAACTCCGCGTGGAAGATTCGCCCGACAAGGCCAATGCCAGAATCATTTATTTCGAAGTGAAGGAGCGCCCGGTCATCCGGCGCATCCGCTATGAAGGCATCCACTCCATCTCCGAATCCGACATTCTCGACCGCTTCAAGGAGAAAAAAGTCGGTCTCACCGTGGAAAGCCAATTTGACCCCACGCGCATCAAGAAAGCAGAAGTGGTACTCAAGGATCTGTTGGGAGAACACGGGCGGCAGTTTGCGAAGGTCATTCCGCAGTACGAACGCATCGCGTCAAGTAACGCCGTGATCCTGGTGTTCAAGATCGAGGAAGGGCCCAAGGTGAAAGTCGGCCAGATTCATTTCACCGGAAATAAGGCCTTTAGTGACCGCAAATTGATCCGCGCCATGCGCAACGACAGGCCCTACGCCATTCCCCTCTACATCACAGAAATCAACGTGATGCACAAGACCTACGATCATGACAAGTTGATCGAAGACATCGAAGTCGGCATCCGTGGCCTCTATCAAGACAACGGCTATTTCAAGGTCGTCGTAAAGGATCCCGAGCTTGAAAACGTCGACACGATGAACTGGCGCTGGGGCATTCCGGTGGTTACCGGTAGAACTCCCGGCAAAGCGGTGAATATCACGATCCCCATCGAAGAGGGCAACAAGTACACGATGGGCACGTTGAAAATCGTCAGCACTGACCCCGACAAAGCGCTCTCTCTCAAGGTGGACGCGCTCAAGAACGTATTCCCGTTGAAGCAGGGCGACGTCTTCTCGACCGCGAAAATCCGCAAGGCCCTCGACGAATACACCAAGATTTACGGGCAGTACGGATTCATCGATTTCGTTCCCACGCCGGACCAAGATATTGATGACGAGAAGAAGCAAATCAGCCTGACCATGAAGTTCGACGAAGGCAAGCAATATTACGTCCGTCGCATCGATTTCAGCGGAAACACTACCACCCGCGACAAAGTCATCCGCCGTGAACTCCTGATCGACGAAGGTCAGCTTTTCAACAAGCGCGCCTGGGAATTGAGCATTTTGCGCATCAACCAGCTCGACTATTTCGACAAGATTGATGCCGAGAAGGCCGTCGAGATCAAGCGCAACCAGAAACAAGGCACCGTCGATCTGCTGTTGAAGCTGAGAGAGAAAGGCAAACAGTCCATCGGCCTGCAGGGCGGCGTCAGCGGCCTGGCCGGGGGATTCATCGGGCTCACTTACCAGACCAACAACTTCCTCGGTCTCGGCGAAACGCTCACGCTTTCCGCGCAAGTTGGCCAATACCAGCGCAACCTGATGTTCGGCTTTACCGAACCGTACCTCTTTGACCGTCCCATCAGCAGCGGCTTCACGGTCTACTCAACACTCTATAAATTCAACCAAGCACAGCAGGCCGCACTGGTGACCGGGCAGCAGGTCAGCATCAATCCCCAGTTCATCCAGGACTACAACCAGAACAGCACCGGCTTCACCACGTTTGTGAATTACGCGCTGAAGAAGCACGTATTTACACGCGTCGGCCTGACCTACGGGTTGTCGCGCACGAATATTTCGACTTACAACTCGGCGTCTCAACTGCTCTTTGAGAGTTTGAAGTACAGCAGTATTGCCGGGCCCAGCGCGCTCGACGGGATTATCGCCAGCACGGTGACGGGGACCATCTCCTATAACACCATCAACAATCCGATCAACGCGACCAGCGGCAAGAGCTATTTCTACTCCCTCGCGTTCACCGGCGGACCGATCGGCGGCAACGTCAACACCATCACAAATATCGGCGAGTACAAGTTCTTCCATCCGATCAACCACAGGCGCAATGCGCTTGGCGTGCGTTTCCTGGCGGGCTTCACCACAGGCTATGGAGGAAAGGAAGTGCCGCCCTACAGCCGCTTCTACCTTGGCGGCGAAAACGACATTCGCGGCTTCGACATCCGCGCGGTCTCGCCGGTCGCCTACATTCCAAACGTCGCCAACCAGACCGTGTCGGTTTCCGGGCTCCCATTGAATGTGCCGGTGCTGATTAAGACCATCACGTTCCCCGGCGGCGACACCCAGGGCGTGGCCAACTTCGAATACCGCATCCCGATTGCCGGGCCGGTGGCCATGTCGCTGTTCAACGATATCGGCACGGTTGGCGTGCTGCGCAAGGATGCCTTACGCCTGGATCCCACAGGAGTTGAAAACATCAATCTGCAGTTCCCTCTAGCCAACCAGCAGGCGCAGTTGCAGTTGGCACCGGGAACGAACTTCAAGTTGCGCGATTCGGTGGGCATCGAGTTCATCGTGAACCTTCCGATCGTGCAGGCGCCGTTCCGAATTTATTACGCGTACAACCCGTTGCGCATTCACCAGACGCTCTACGCGCCGAACGCGCAGATCAATGGGCGCAACCTTTCGCTGCAATGCATTAATTCCGGGATGACCAATCCGTTGACGCCCATCAACCCAGGGAACCTGGAGAGCTGGCAGAGTATCTGCAGTACGGCGGTGGTCACGGCGGTGCAGCCGCTGTTTAATCCGTCGGGATTGAACTATTTCGAGCCGAAGACGACGTTCCGGTTCACGGTAAGCCGCACGTTCTAGAGGCGCGGCAGTAAACGAATTTCAAAAATGGAAAACGAGCGGAGAGAGCGGTGGCGGCTTTCCGCGGCGAACTGGCAAGGGAGAGGTCATTCATGAAGTGGCAAACGGCAAGAAAGACGCTGCTCGAGGCAAGCGCGGCACTCGCGCTGCTTATCTGCGGCTGCGGCGGCAGCTCGAGTCCCAACGTGGTCACGGTCACGGTTACGCCGGTGGCAGTCTCGGTGATCGCTGGGCAGGTGGAAAACTTCACGGCTACTGTCGGCGGCTCCACAACGCTCACCGTACAGTGGACCTGCACTTACGTCTACACGCCGCTGCCAACCACGCAGACCCCCAATCCGACGCCCACCAAAGCCGCACCCTGCACCTCCGGGCAAACCGTCAACGGCGGCAGCGTCGGCACCTGGACGATCACCAACGCGAACAGCTCGAACGTTCTCACCTACACCGCACCATCCCTTTCAAGCTTCCCGAACCCCATCCCCATAGTCACCTTCATTGCGACCGCAGACGCCGACAAGAAAAAGACCGGCACAGCCACCGTGGGATTGGATTCCGGCATTCGCGTATCGATTACCCCGAGTACGGCCACCGTGCCTGTCGGTATCAGCCCCGCGCAAACGCAGTCCTTCAGCGCTGCCTTTCAGAACGTCAATTCGTCTACGGCGAAGTACGCGCTGGTGCAGCCGAATACGGCAAGCACCAACGTTTTGGACCAGACGGCCAATCCGCTCTCGGAAACCTGCGATCCGACCTGCGGCACGATCGACAACAACGGCGTGTTTACCGCGCCGTCCACTTTACCCACCGACACGAAACCCGCGGGAAGCAAATCTACTTCCCCGACAACGGTTTTCGTGGTGGCTTGGTCGTCTTCGGACACCAGCCACTTCAACGGGGCAACGATCACCTTGGTCAGCGCCTCTACAAATCCGGTCACGTTTAAGGGCGTGTATCCCAGTACAATTCCCGCCGGAGGGTTGTTGCAGGATGTATTTCTCGACGCCAAGAATCTGCTGAATACCACAAACGTTTACTTCATCCCGCCAACCCCAGCCGCCCAATTGAACGCGGGGTTGCTTACCTCCAATGCATTGCTCAACAATACGACGCAAGTATTCACGATCCCCATCTCGTCGGCCTATTGCACACCGAGCACCTCGGGCACCAGTGGAGCGACAACCACGGTAACCTGCGACGCCTCTATCGTGACCCGCGTTCGACTGCAGTCTGCGCAAATCTCTCAAGCGGAGCCTGACCCCAGCCAACCCGCCTGGATCGCCGTGACTCTGCCTACGGCTTCAGCGACGCCAAGCGGAAATTGCGTCCTCGTGGCGAATACCACTTCGACGATCGCCTGTCCGATCGATGTTGTAAATGTGAGTCCGGCAATGGTGTCTTCCGTGCCTCAAAATATTCCTCAAAACTCCAGCTTAGGCACCATCACCCTGGGCGCGATCGGGGGCTACTATGGCGCCACAGGTAACCTGGTCAAGATGAGCTTTGCCGATCAACTGGCCATCCGGAGTTCGAGCGGCGTCAATTCGCGGCAGATCTTTTCGACCATTGACAATTCTCAACTCCCAGCCAGCCCGGGACTCTACGAAGTGGCCGTTCAAAGCACGCTCGCTTCGGGAAAGCCGCCTATTTTTCCAACCGTGATCACTAATTCCGCGGTGCAACCGGCCTTTCCGCTAGCGCCTGTTGTTCAGCCGGCGATTCCGCTGAACTCTTACGTCCCGCCGGGTGGATCTGCAATAACGAACCTGGCCCCGAGCGCCATGGCTCTAAACTCGGTGGCGGGCTACGCCGTGATCGTGGAGCAGGCGACTGCCACCCTGCAAATGGTGGACCTCGCGGGCAGCGTGCCCGCTTTGGTGGGGAATCCGATTCCAATGGGCGGCACGGCCGCCTCGCCAACCGATATTGCCATCGACACCCAGCTGCAGGTTAACGGCGGAGACCTTGGAATCGTGGTGAGCAGTGGAGATGCCAGACTGTACTTCTATTCGATCAACGGGAAAACGGCGACTCCCGTGCAGCCGGTGTCCTCGCTGGCGGTCGATTTAGCAACCCTCACCGGGCAGCCGGGGGCGACGGGTCTGGCCGTGCCTGTCTCGTTTGGCGTGGATCCAAGCACTCATCTAGGGGTTATCGCTTATGCCGGCACAAACAGTGTCAGCACCAGCGTGGGTTTCATCGTGGATGTGAATCCAAACCTCGACTCAAGCGACACCCACACCTGCTTTCTGGCCGGACAGAAGCCCCCCTGTGTGATCGCCCCGGTTTCCTTTAATACGGGACCCTCTCCGAAGGTGGTGATGCAGCCCAACGTACCCCTTGCTTACGTCACGCCGGGCGGTGGTGGTGGCGTTACTTCTGTCGTCAATCTATTGCAGCAAGGTACCACCGTATCCATTCTGCCCTTCTCATCGACCACTCAGCAGAGCGGGGCGTTCCGGAGCGCGAACCGAACGACCATTCACACGCAAACCCCACACGGTATCAATCCGATCTTAGGGGGAACGGTCATCATTTCGGGGATTCAGTCCACCAATGACCCGGCGGACTCCTTCAATGGAACCTTCAATGTAATCCCGGGCAGCGTCACCGACCCTTACACCTTCCAGTACGTCAACCCCGGTAAAGATGACCAGGAAAAGAACACCGCAAGCTCGCTCGGCACGGTGACCTATGGCTCACCCTACTATGCCTTCAGCACCTCCACCTTCGCGTCGGCCGCTGCCATCAATCCGATTACGAGGACTTTTGCGTATGCGGATTTCAATTCTTCTTCGACGCAGATCGGCTTAATCAGCACACTCGATCAAACTCTGACCACGCTGTCTTTGTCGGCGGGAAGTTGCGGGCCTGCTCCGGGCGGTACAACGTGCCAACCGAATCCCGCCGGCGCCCCGGAACTCGGATTCCGCTCCGTCGCGTTTGATCCGTTCACCGACATTCTGATCGCGTTCAATCCAACGAACAACTCGGACACGAATCTTGCAGGGAACGAAATTTCGTTGATCAACCCGGGCGGCCCGGCGCCGGGCGGTACGACGAATTTCCCCTACCGGATTATCGCGGCCATCAACACAGGACAAGTCGGGCAGGGCTCCTACACTCCTCAGGGAGCTAGCGCTCCGGTAACCGTCTTCGGGCCCATGGTCTACGACCCCAAATCGAGATTCGTGCTGGTGGCGAATGCCGGCAGCAACTCCCTGAGCTACATGAAACTGGATGCGGATCTTAGCCATCCCTTCCAGTCGGTTCACATTCAGGATTTACGCTTGGCAGACAACGCGCCTGCCTATGGTGTACCGGTCGGGCAACCTGCGCTCGGAACGCTCGCTCCGGCGAAAACCTGCACACTCACCGACCCGAAGCAACCTTGTATGCCGCAAGCCGTGAGAGCAGGACAGGCTGCCAAACTACGAATCCTGGGCCAAGGCTTCTCCGCAGGAACGCCAGTGGTTCGTCTCGATGCACAAACGGGAATTATCCCGCCCGGCCAGACGCAATCTGTTTCGGTTATAGTGACCAACGTCACCGACAGCGAAATCGACGCCACCGTCCCTGCGGCCTTGCTGTTTTCGCCGCACGATTACGCGTTGGATGTCCAGGTAGCCGGAGTGACCTCGAACGCCATCGATTTGCACGTCGTCGGCCTTCTGGATATGACCCCCACATGCGCACCTACCGCGAGTTTCCCGCAGGGACCCGAAGGGGTCGCGGTTGACGACACGCGACATGTGGCGCTGGTGACCAACTATGCCTGCAACACGGTTTCGGTCGTCTCGATCGATCCGACCGGAACTGTCGGACCTTATGGAACGGTTCTCGGTTCGGTGACCGTCGGAAAGCAGCCGATCGGAATCGCCGTCATCCCTCGTCTGGGAGTGAGCGGGACGGGAACGGGCGCGTTGGCCGCCGTTGCCAACAGCGGTGAGACCCCCAACGGTACTGCGATGATCATTGACTATAGTACGCCGACCAACCCGCAGCTTGTGAGCTGGACGCCTTCCGGAACCTCAACTTCATCCAACACCGTTACGGTTGGCCTATCTCCCTTGGGAGTCGCGATTGATCAGGATCGCGGGTTGGTCCTTGTTGCCAACAGCGGATCCAACACACTCTCGATCATCGACTTGACGGTGCTCCTGCCAAGCGATTCGGGCAGCACGACGGGGCACGTCAAGGGTGCGCCAACAGCAACCACGGTGGCGCTGAGCGGGCCGCCCACGGCGGTGGCTGTCGATCCAAACCGCGACCTGGCAGTGGTGACCAATCTGCAAAACTCCGGCACCACGAGTGTCACGGGCGGTTTGGACGTGGTGACCTTGTCAGGCACGCCGGTAAAGAGTTCAACCGCGTCTGTCTCATCGCTCTCGGCGAGTCTTACCGGACTTGTCTACGATCCTGGCGATCCCAACGGGGCCAGTTCGACGGCCACTGGCGTGTTCTACGCGACTTCGACACAGCAGAATGCCATCTATTCGTTCAACCCTTCCTCGACCGCGACGCAAACGATCAAGGTGGGCATTAATCCGTACTCGCTCGGCTTCAACTTCCAGACCGGGACGCTGCTCACGATCAACTCCACATCGAACACCGCTTCGGTCGTAGATACACAAAACTTTAAGACGCGGCAGACGCTGGGGATCACGAGCCTCTCGCAGTTTGCTATCGATGTCGACAAGCTTACAAACACATCGGTCATTGTGGACCAGAACAACAATCGCGTGGTGTTTCTAGCGATGCCCAAATGAGGCGGTTGACGTAGAAAAGGTTCGCAAAGCGGTAATTGCAGGGGTGTTCCCGTCTCGGCTATACTGTTCGCTTTGTGCGGGGCCAGCAAAAGCGATTGGGGAAGTCTGGTTCGGCTTTCTCTAATCTTCATGGACCACGCACGGCGTCGGGGAGTGGCCACGGCTTCGACGAGAAAAGTTTGACCGGTTACCGGTTAAGTAGATCAAGGCTTGCCAGGCTGCATGGCGGCGGCCGCCACGGACCAGGCAGTGCTCAAGATCAAAAAGGCAGATCAATAAGGAGAAAACAGTGAATTCGAGAAACGTCATTCGTGTGGCTACGGCGGCCACGTTGTGCTTTCTGGGCACGGCAGTCGTTCGCGGGCAGGGTGCCTCTGCGCCCGGGGCCGCGGGCGCCAACAAGATTGCCGTGTTGAATGTCCGCCAGGCGATCGTGACTACGGCGGAAGGCAAGCAGGCCTCGGCCGAACTCCAGACGCAGTTCGCCCCGCGGCAGAACGAACTGGAGGCGCTCAACAAGCAGATCAACGATCTGCGTCAGCAAATTGCGGCGAATTCCAACACCTGGAACGACGAGCAGAAAGCGCGAGCCCAATCGCAGGGACAGCGCCTGGCGGCCCAGTTGGAGCGCAAGAACAACGAATTGCAGACCGACGTGAACGACGCACAGGGTGAAGTCGTCGACCGCATCGGCCGAAAGATGATGGACGTGCTTGACCGCTACGCCCGCGAGAACGGGTTCGCTACGGTGTTCGATTCCTCCGCGCAGAGTTCCCCGATCATCTACGCTTCGAGCAGCATCGACATCACCCAGGAAATCATCCGCCTCTACGATCAAGCCTATCCGGTCAAGGGCGGCGCGGCTCCTGCCACGACGCCTAAGCCCGCGGCTAAGCCGCCTGCTAATCCTCCGGCCAAGCCATAGTTCGCTCACGTCCTTCCTGCAAACGACAAGGGCCGCCTTTTGGCGGCCCTTTTTTTTAAATCTGGTTCTTGAGCTCCTGAAGGCGAATCACCGACTTCCCGCGTCTTCTTTGCTGGTTACTGGGCGCTGTCTCCGGAAGACTGCGGCACAGCCGCTTCGGTCGGTGACGGTTCC
>Ga0306920_100014184_pt1 | contig 10878 bp, 9 predicted proteins | sample flu12Cox44000170_FD_204666 | JGI IMG/M metagenome (GOLD analysis project Ga0306920, IMG submission 204666) | Lab enrichment of tropical soil microbial communities from Luquillo Experimental Forest, Puerto Rico - flux4day.12C.oxic.44.000.170 (v2)... | ecosystem: Environmental > Terrestrial >...
TGGCATAAACAAATCGTGGTTGACTCGGTCAACGCCGGCAAAGATATCTATTGCGAAAAGCCAATGTCGCACAGTCCCAGCGACGGCTTAGACATGGTGGCGGCCGAGAACAAGACCGGACGCATCGTTCAGATCGGATCGCAACGAGTGAGTTCCGCCCTGCTTACAAAGGCACGGGAATTAATACAGCAAGGCAGCTTGGGCGAGCTGCTGATGGTCGAAGCAGTTCTCGGTCGCAATGACCCCAATGGTGCTTGGGAATATCCGCCGCCTCCGGATCTCTCGCCGCAGAATCTCGATTGGGACACCTGGCAAGGCAATGTGCCGAAGCGCGAGTTTGACGCAAAGATTTTTGCCCGTTGGCGGTGCTGGAAGGAATATGGGACCGGAGTGGCAGGAGACCTCCTGGTCCACTTGATCAGCGGCATGCTGTATGTGCTCGGAATAAACCAAGCACCCACTCGGGCTATGTCGGCAGGAGGCATTTTGCGCTGGCCCGACGGCCGCAATATGCCGGACGTGCACGACACGATTTTTGAGTACGGCAGGCTTCCGGCGGTGATGAGGCTGAATCTGGGCACGGAAATTCCCGAAAGCTATCGCTTTATGGGTTCCAAGGGGCTCATGGAGATTATTGACGAGCAAATTACGCTGACGCCGCAGTCAGGCAAGGATGAAAGCCCGAGTTGGTATGCCAACAGCTTTCCCCGGCAATTGCGCGAAGCCTACATGAAGCAGTGGCACCAAGAACACGATCCGGCTCTCGGTCATGAGCCTGTTAGCGAGGGGACGGTCTATCGCGGCGTGAATTACAACGAATTGAAACCTCACCTGTGGAACTTTTTTCAGGCGGTGAAAACCCGGCAGCCGGTGGTAGAGAACGCGGTCTTCGGGCACAACGCCGCGCTCGCCTGCCACATGGCGAATGAGTCCTACTTCCGCAAAACTGTGGTGTACTGGGATGAGCGCACGAAAAGTATCAAGAGCTAATTAATGCTCCGGAGTGACGGAAGAAGGATTCGGCAGTTGGGGGCCGCGAGGGCGGTGTTGCTCGGTCCCTAGGTTGGTAACGTGGTAGTCCGTGTAGTCTATGGTGAGGATTGCGGTGCCACCCATACGTATGCGACTGACCGAGCGATTATAGCGGATAAACCAAAAGCCCTCGGTCTTCTGCCAGGTGGAATCTATTTGCGTGTCTCTGATCCAAAAAGATGGAGACTTAATCGGCTGGCCTTCGAGCCGAATCAGGGCAAATTCTGAGGCATCAACCCAAATTTTCCCCCGATAAAGAAACCTGTTTTCTTCCCGCGGCTCAACTGCGAGCACATAGCAGGGATTGTAGTCTGAAGGCGAGTCCACTCCCAGCGATCGGAATCGATAATTTTCCGGACTCAGCTCGATCTGCTTTTCATTGCGGTAGGCGTCTCGTTCGCTGTCGAGCAAGCGCAACAGCACTCGGTTCAGCAAGAGCTTCGAACCGGTTTGCGCCATAACATTGAAACTGAGTTGTTCTGGTGGCATGTGGCTAGCTACGACGCGCATGCTGGCCTGGCGAGCCCCGAATATTCCATGGTACTCGAGATTGTAAAATCGGGTCTCTTGGTAGCCGCGCAGTGCGGTCGCGCGACGTGCACTGGCGGCCATCATCTTACTGACCAAAACATCCACCGGCAGGATAGGCGGATTGTTGTGGCCGAGACCTAAGGTGGCCAGACGATTTTCGAGCGCTTGATTAGTCGACCAGTCCGGCGGAGAACCACCATGAGGTGGCGAGCCGACTTTCCCCGGACCCTGCGGCCACCCATTGGTGGAGACCAGGCCACAGAGCAAAAGGAGAAGCCAAACCTCCGAGCCCGCTCGGTCAGAGTGGAGAAAGTTCATCTTCTCTCTCCCTCTTCTCTTCCCCGGCCGATTCGCGCTCAAAGCGCTTCTCCAAATAACGACGAGCTAACTCCTTTCCTCCTAACCCAAACGCCAGAGCTAGGCCTAACATTAGGGCACCAAAGGTCAAGGTAAAAGCCACGATCACCGTGCGCGAACTGATCCTCAGCTCTTCGAAGGCCATCGAACCGACAAACAGAATGATCATGGTCCGCACCGCCAGGCTAATTAGGCGGGGCGAGGGCAAATCAGCATTCACTCCGCTCAACAGAGCGGCGCGGGAGAAGAAGCTGGCTGCCAGCAGTCCAAAAAACAGAATCACGAAGGCCGCAAATAGCCGGGGCAGGAAGGCGAAAAAGCTAGCCAGTTGCTCTTCGAAACCGAAGACACCGAGCACACTAATTCCCAGGAGAATGAACCCCAGCCAGGCCACCCAAAAGACGAAGCGGCTGACCAGTTCCGTGGATGATGGCAAGGCCGCACCTTGCAGCAACTGTCTGGCTCCGGTGTGCTCGAAAAGTTTGTCAAATCGCGTGATCTTCAACAGACTGCGCAGCAAATTCCTCAGGACAAAAGCAATGATCCAGCCGACCACCACAATGACCAACATTTCTAGTAACCGCGGCACGAATCGGGCAACGCTGCGCAGGATTTCGTCCATGGTCCGAACTAGTTCGGCGATAAAGTTCTGCCACATAACGGTTCCTCACTTTCTCCCATCCCATAGTTCGAGCAAGTACGGCTTCTCAGCTTCAAATGTTTGGCATAGAGACTCGATATTGTTCTCCACCTCTTCTTCCGAGGCTTCGCGATTTTCCGTCAGAAAGGTATAGGCGCGTCCACGAAATAGAGGCACGAGAGCTTGCACGACGTGATCCCGACCGATTACGGCCTTGTGATAGGCCACGGAAAACTCATACACCGTCCTCGCCCACAGGTCGGCGGGATAGGCGAATGTGTCCTCCGGCAAGGCCGCCAGACGCTTCAATTCTGCATGCGTGGCCGGCGTGAGAATGGACAAGAACACCGGCTCCAACTCGGAAATCCCGAATACAAACATCTGGTGAAGGCGTTTTCGGTTCAGACGCAAGGGCTCGAGACTCACGGCCGGTTGGCACCCATTACAGGGCGGGTCTAAGCGCTCCTGTGGCGAGCTCCAAAACGACGAATAACTATCCATCGAGCAGAACAGGATCCCGGCGGTCTCGCGCATGGCGTTGACCAGATCGGACCGCGGATTCTCTAAACGCGCCTTGGTGCCAAGGAAGGCTTGGACCAATTTATGCCTGGCAACCACCGCCCAAAGCGCCATCCACAACTCCGTCCCGCGGTGGCCCTGCTCTTCAGCCCAGATATCTTGGGAAAGAAACTCGCTGGCCAGAGCACTGGAAAAGGCAAAGTCCGACGGATACGGCTCTCGCAATTTGCAGGCATAGACCGCGCGGGTCGCGGGATACAGAAGATTGCGGATCAGCATGCCATCGAATTTGTGCCTTTGATACACGGGAAGCACCAGATCTTTGCCATCCATCAGTGGGCGCAGAAGACGGTTCATCCATTCCGGCTGGAAGGTGATGGACTCCGGAGAGACGACGGCGCAAAGCTTGGCCTGCAGCAGGTCGGCCGCGGCCAGAATTGTATGCAGGGCAATTCCGCTCGCCGGACCACCTTCGTACTCCGTGCTGATACTGTGGAGGGTGCGTAGGGCGTGAATGTTGGAGCTGATGCTCAAATCGCTGATGGAAGCGGCCCGTACCAGGTCCTGAGTGCCGTCGCGAGAGCCGCCGTCGGCATTGATGATCACCGAGCGGGCGCGGGGGAAGTAGGTTAATAAGCCTGCGCGCACAGACTGCACGACCTGACCAACCGTCTGCGCGTCATTATAGGTGGGCACTCCAACCAGAATGTCCACTTGGCCAACGTTGATCAGCTCGCGTATGAATTCATCCGATAATATGCTTTCTTCGGGCAAGCCATAACTCCTGGAAAATGAGGGGCAATGGGATAAGCTCGCGCGGCGCCCACATTAGTTCCTGGCAACCGCAAAAAAAATCGACCCTATACCCGCCTCAATCGGAACCAATAGAACTGATACGGCCCCAAGGTCAACAAATAAGGCAATTCTCCGATACGCGGAAAGATATTGCGGCCAAACATCTCAATCAGGATATTGCCGCGGTACGCCTTGAGGTCAAGCTCTACGGCTTGGGCTGAGCTGGAAAGATTATTCACTACCAAAATGGTCTCGTTGCCCGCCCTGCGAACATAGGCCAAAACACGATGGTTGGCAGGGTACAAGAAATCAATGGTGCCGCGGGCGAACACCGGCGTAGACTTCCTGACCCGAATCAGGCGCTTCATCCAGGACAAAAGAGAGTGGTCGAAGCGCTTCTGCGACTGCACGTTGATGGCCTGATAGCCATAGACCGGGTTGAGCATCAAGGGCGAGTATAAGGTTTCAGGATCGGCGCTTGAAAAACCCCCGTTCCAAGAACCATCCCACTGCATCGGAGTACGCACGCCGTTGCGATCACCCAGATTGACATTGTCCCCCATGCCAATCTCGTCTCCGTAGTAGATGATCGGAGTCCCGGGCAAGGACATCAACATGCCATTCATCAGCTCGATCCGACGGCGGTCGTTGTCCAGCAAGGGAGCCAATCGGCGCCGAATCCCGAGATTCAAGCGCATGGCCTTGTCCTTGGCATATTCGTCGTACATGTAGTCACGTTCCATGTCGGTGACCATTTCAAGGGTCAGCTCGTCGTGATTGCGTAGGAAGAGACACCACTGGCAAACCTCGGGAATTTCAGGCGTTTGCTTGAGAATTTCGGTCACCGGTTTTCGGTCTTCCAACTTTAAAGCCATAAACATACGCGGCATGAGGGGGAAGTGGAAGGCCATATGGAACTCGTCGCCATTAGAAAAATAGGCGCACAAATCGGCCGGCCATTGGTTGGCCTCGGCCAGTAGCATGCGTCCGGGAAATTCCTTGTCTAATCGCGCGCGCAGCTCCTTAATGACGGCATGAGTCTCAGGCAGGTTCTCGCAATTGGTGTCTTCGCGCTCGACCAGATAGGGCACCGCATCCAGGCGGAAGGCGTCCACCCCCATTTCCAGCCAGAATTTCATTACACTCCACATCTCCTCAAAAACCTGGGGATTGTCGTAGTTGAGATCGGGCTGATGACTGAAAAAACGGTGCCAATAGTATTGTTTTGAGACCGGATCCCAGGCCCAATTGGAAAGCTCCGTGTCGAGAAAGATGATTCGCGTACTCTTATATTTCGTATCCGTGTCACTCCACACGTACCAGTCGCGGCGAAGATTGTCGCGGGAGCTTCGCGATTCCTGAAACCATGGATGCTGGTCGGAGGTGTGGTTGAGCACCATCTCGATGATGACGCGAATGCCCCGGCGATGCGCGGCATCGAGGAAGGTTTTGAAATCCTCAAGCGTCCCATACGTAGGATTGACGGAACGATAGTCGGATATGTCATAGCCATCGTCACGCAGCGGAGAGGGGAAGAAAGGCATCAGCCACATGGCAGTGATGCCTAACTCCTGTAGATAGTCGAGTTTCTGCGCCAGCCCACGAAAATCTCCGTTTCCGTCGCCGCTCGCGTCGTAAAACGCACGAACGTGGGCCTGATAAATAACTGCGTCCTTGTACCAAAGCGCGTCCTGTCCCGGCAACTCTCTTTCCCCGAATTTCGATCTGTGCAGTCGGCCCGGCGGCAAGTCCGGTTTAGACTCCGCTCGAGCTCTGCCTACACCTGAGATTACTGTAAGTTACCGGGCTGAGGAAAATCCGGCTTCCAGAGCCCAAAGAAGTATTCTGATCGCCAAAATTAGGATGTGCGACGACCGTTTTCGCCGCCACACGGCCGTGTCTACCGACATACATGGCAGCCCTGCAATGCCGAAGTATCTCCTTTATTTTCAACCGATAAAGTATGGGGACCCGATTGCCATTTCGTTTGGCTGGGGCAAAGGAGAGGGCAAATGCAAACGGCACTCACATTCTTAACCGTGGTCGCGGGATTGGCGTTTTCGGTCGCAGTCGCGGTGGTCGTCGAAGAGCTTATCTTCGGACAGGTATTCCGGCTGTTCTTCACTCCGCTGCCTGTGAGGATCAAGGCGCAACCTGGGCGCGAATAGCTTGAGGCAGCTCGTACGGGCCTTATCAGGTATTTGCTGTTGCTCGGAGGAGGTGGCATGATCACCGCCGCCTGCGCGCTCGGGGTGGATTGCTATCTCGTCGGTAAACCTGGCGGCCGTCGCCCAGACTGGCCGCTATCGGCCCGCGAAGATTGGCGTGGCCGAATCGTTTTGGTTTTGTTCGCCTGGGGAGCCATGCTCCTAGCGCTCGGCCTTGCCGCTTCTGCCGGAGGCGAGCGCTAATGCCGGCAGGCCTGCGCGTCCCAGGGGCCGGCCGTCAAGAGTGGAGAGCCATGCTCTCGGACGATCAAAAGGGTGTAGGTGCCGGTGCGGCGCCGGTTTATAATGCGCCCAATCCAGAAATGCGGGTCCCCTCCTCACGCGCGCCTTGGGTCTGGTGTGCTTTTCTCCTGCTTTCCCAATTGAGTCCTGGCGCTGCCTGGCAGAGCCCGGCCGCCCAACTGGCACAACAGATTTCTGCCATCACCGGGCCCGGCGTAGTCGCACTTGAGTTGAACAACCGTTCTTCGCTTGGCGCCGGCGATGTGGATGAAATCCACCGGGCGCTCACTAGCTCTCTAGAAAATGTCGGCGTACGCATTTGGCAACCCGATCAAGCGGCGGCCAAGGTTCGTATAACGCTGTCGGAGAACCTGAGCGATTACGTCTGGGTAGCAGAAGTCCAATCCGGCGCAAGCGAACCCCGGTTGGTATTTATTTCCAGTCCGCGACCAGATTCGGCCTTTCCCGTCGAGCATACGCCACCGCTGACCCTTCATTCGACCGCGCTTATTTCCGAGAACACTCCGATTCTCGACCTGGCTTTCCTGGCCCAGAGTCCGCCGCGTCTTCTGGTGCTAGCGATCCCTCACATTTCCGTCTATGACTTCCGGGAAGGTCACTGGACGGCCGCAGAATCGCTTGCACTGCGCTCACCGAACCCGTTGCCGCGCGATCCACGCGGTCGTCTCATCCTGAATAAAGACCGCCAATTCGACGCCTATCTCCCCGGTCTCATCTGCCACGGCAGCCAGTCGGGGGGCTTGAGTATCAGCTGTTCGCCGAGCGAGGATCCCTGGCCGCTAGGCGGTAAAGATGCGGGCCTGTCGGCTCTTTTCTCACCGGCAAGAAATTTTTTTACCGGCGCGCTGGTTCCTGGCATCGGCAAACAGAAATCCGTGCCAGCCTTCTATTCGGCAGCCCGGGTGCCGAAACCCAATAACCCTCTTTGGATTTTTAGCGGCCTTGACGGACAGTTGCACCTTATGGACGGAATAAACCAGCAAACACTCTCCCAGATTCATTGGGGCAGTGACATCGCCAGCCTACATGCGGCTTGCCGCTCCGATTGGCAAGTGCTTGCCACCAGTCCAGAAAATGAAACCGAAGATTCTGTCCAGGCCTTCGCTTTTCCTGATCGCGAGCCGGTGGCTGTCAGTCAAAAACTAACTTTCAGAGGAAGCCTTCACGCCCTGTGGACGACCGAGCCGGGGGATGTGGCGGTGGCGAGTTACCGAGATTCGGAAACCGGCAAATATGAAGCGGTTCAGCTCAATCTTACTTGCGGCCAGTAGCATCCTGTCGTTGGCCGCGCCCGCACTGGCCGCAACCCGGCCGCACTACGGCGGAACCCTGCGTGTGGGGTTAAGGGAAACACCCCAACTCCTCGATCCAGCCTTCCTGGCAAGTTCCAGGTGTCAGAGCCTGTCGGCTCTGATCTTTGAGCCCTTGCTCACGCTTGACAGTCAAGGCCGGCTTCAGCCCTTGCTTGCGGCCTCCTGGCAAGCCGATCCTGGGAATCAGCGTTGGCGCTTTCTTCTTCAGAGCGGTGTCTCTTTTCACGATGGCACATCGTTCGACGCGGGAGCCGTGGCGGCGTCTCTTCGCAGTCATAACCCCAATTGGAGAGTATTGGCGGCCGGAGATTCGGTCGTGATCGAGACCGCCAGCCCCGATCCGGAGCTTCCACGCGAGCTGGCCCTCGGTCGCAACGCAATCTCCCATGGCGATTCTGAACACCCGAGCGGTACGGGACCGTTTTCGATCGCCGAGTGGACTCCCGGCAAACACTTGCGCCTGGGCGCCAACCCGCAGTACTGGGGCGGCGGCCGCCCGTTTTTGGATGGAATCGACGTGCAGTTTGGGTTGCCGGATCGCGATCAGATGATGGCGCTTGATCTCGGACGGTTGGACCTCGCCGAGGTCGCACCGGAAAACATTCGGCGGGGACGTAGCGACAATCGAAGGATCCTCGATTCGGAGCCCGAGGAACTAGTGGCGCTTATTTTTGCTCGCCCCCCACGATCCGAGGCTGAGGCCCACGTTCGCGACGCCCTTGCTTCTGCGCTAAACACGACGGCTATGAACGAGGTTCTACTGCAGGGCGAAGGCGATGCCGTTAGCTCGCTTTTACCAAACTGGCTCTCGGGATATGCCTTTTTGTTTCATCCCCCTCAAAACACGGAGCATCAGAGCGCACAGGCACCCGGGAACCAACCGCTTACGTCATTAACCCTGGCATATGACGCCGCTGACCCTCTGGCGCGCCTGATTGCCGACCGAGTGTTACTCAATGCTCGCGATGTAGGGGTAAGAATCGACCTCACGACCTCGGCAAACTACGACGTTGCGCTGCGACGAATCTCGATCCCGTGTCCTGAGCCCCAACTGGCGCTCCTCGAACTGGCTCGAGCCCTCGAACTCGCTCGACCACAATTCGCCAGCCGGTCGATCGCCGATTTGTATGCGGCGGAAAGGGGCTTACTTGAATCGCATCGTGTCATTCCGCTCCTTCATTTGCGAGCCGCCATTGCCGTGCGGCCCAATGTTCGCGGGGTAGGAATCCTGGCCCAGGGCACCTGGCAATTGACCGACACTTGGCTTATACCGGAGAAGCCATGAGGTTCCGCCGTCGCCTGCTGCTTTTGTCCGCACTGAGCGTTTGCCTCTCGGTGGCAGCTGTGACCTGGATTGTTTCCACTATGACGCGCCGGGCTTTCGATCGCGCCAGCGATGACCGGACATCGGCGCTCATGCAGCAATTTCAACGCGAATTCACACGCCGGGGTGAAGAAGTGAGCCGAAGAGTCGAGGTCGCAACCTCCACTCCCGAAGCCACTCACATGGCGGTTGCCGCCGCGCAACCCACTCCCAACTACGGTGTCTTCCTCGATGATGCCCAGGTACTAGCGGGAGCCGAGCGGCTGGACTTCTTAGAATTTGCCGACGACCGCGGTACCATTATCTCGTCCGCACACTGGCCAGCCAAATTCGGCTACAAGGAACCCGCGGCCTTGTGGCCGGTAACCAAATCGGCCTTCCTAAAAGAAGAAGAAACCCCGGATGGGCCCGCGCTCGGGTTATTTGCTGTGCGCACGGTTGTAACCGGAGATAGCAAGCTTTACGTAATGGGCGGGGTTCGGGTGGACCGCACGTTCCTCTCGAATCTTGACCTGCCGGCCGGGATGAGAGTCATGGTCTATGAGACGACTGGCGGTGGGAACCAGACGTTCTCCTCAACCCACCTAATCACCGCCGGCGATTCGGTTGAAGATGCCGGACGACTGGCGGCTTTAGTTCAGGGCGTGGAGCGAAGCGGGCGGGAGGCAAGCGCCATTATTCATTGGAACCAGCAGGGGGATGAGACCGTAAACGCCTTCCCTCTGAGCGGGGAGAACAACCAACTGCTCGGAATCCTGCTGGTGGGGAGTTCGCGCCAGATTTACAACCAATTGCGCGGTCAGATCCGGGTGGCAGCGCTGTTTGCGGCATCGGCGGGATTGTTATTGGCGGTAGTTCTAAGCAGTTGGGCGGCCGCCCGGGTGACACGGCCGGTTGAGCAACTAGCGCAAGCGGCACGGGAAATTGCCGCGGGCAACTGGAACGCGCACGTTAACTCGGAGTCCCACGATGAAATTGGAGAGCTGGGCGATGCCTTCAATCGCATGACGCGCAATCTGGTAGATCAGCGGGAACGCCTGGTACAGAGCGAGAGAGTCGCGGCCTGGCGAGAGCTAGCTCGCCGCCTGGCTCACGAGCTCAAAAATCCACTGTTTCCGCTGCAGCTCACGGTGGAGAATCTTGTCCGCGCCCGGGAGCAAGGAGACCAGCAGTTTGATGAGACCTTTCGCGAAAGCGCGGCCACGCTGCTTTCCGAGATTACCCGACTCAAGAACACCATAGCGCGCTTCAGTGAATTCTCCAAAATGCCGCAGCCGAACTTCGAGAGCGTTCCGATCGACGAGATGCTTCAAAATGTGGTTAACGTCTACCGCGCACAGCTCGAGCAAGCCAGGATCGACTGCCAGGTTGAGGCCTCTTGTTCGCAGACGATCGTGGCAGACCCCGATCTCCTGCACCGCGCGCTGTCGAACTTGGTCCTGAATGCCATTGACGCCATGCCACAAGGGGGCAAGCTTAGGTTGCTGGCCCGGGCACAGGGGGCGTCGGTACAAGTGATAGTTACTGATACCGGCACCGGTGTCTCACCTGGCGAATCGGCCCATTTGTTTAGTCCTTACTACACCACCAAAGAGCACGGGACGGGTTTGGGTCTAGCCATCGTGCAGTCGATCGTCACCGATCATGGCGGCAGAATCAGCGTCGAAAGCCAAGCCGGCAAGGGCACGACATTTATTATCGAGCTGCCCGCCAGGCGGGATGATCGAGAGGCGGCTCGTGGAACTCACGTTTGAGGAGATCGGTTTGAATGAAGGCTAGCTTGCTATTAATCGATGACGAGCCCGGCACGCTGGCATCGCTCGCCCGTGCCTTTCGTTTGGCGGGCCATACCGCGACCGTGTGCGACAACTCGACGAAAGCCATTGAGCTGGCCAC
>Ga0306920_100014185_pt1 | contig 10877 bp, 11 predicted proteins | sample flu12Cox44000170_FD_204666 | JGI IMG/M metagenome (GOLD analysis project Ga0306920, IMG submission 204666) | Lab enrichment of tropical soil microbial communities from Luquillo Experimental Forest, Puerto Rico - flux4day.12C.oxic.44.000.170 (v2)... | ecosystem: Environmental > Terrestrial >...
CCGTTGAACGGGAGGGGACGACAGTTTACGAACTGCGCCTGCACCCGCAGGACGTTGGCAAAGTCATTGGGCGGCAGGGCATGACGATAAATGCCATTCGTTCATTGCTGCTCGCCGGCAGCGCCAAGAAGGGCATGCGCTGCACGCTGGAAATTGTTGAAGAACGCGCTGCGGGATAGAATTTGGTTGCAAGTTACAGGTTGAAGGTTGCAGGTGGCGCGCGCCCGGCACCTCTGGGCAACACGACCATGAAGATTGACGTGCTGACGCTTTTTCCCGCGATGTTTGCGGGACCGCTGGATGAAAGCATCGTCAAACGGGCGCGGCAGTCGGGTTTGCTGGATCTAAAGATCCACAATCTGCGCGATTACGCGCATGACCGCCATAAGACGGTGGATGACCGGCCGTTCGGCGGTGGGCCGGGAATGTTGCTGAAACCCGAGCCGCTCTTTGAAGCTGTGGAAACGCTGGCGCGCGAGAATACGCGGGTGGTGCTGTTGTCGCCGGCCGGTCGGACTTTTAACCAGGCCATCGCGCGTGAACTGGCGCAGGTGGACGACCTGTTGCTCATCTCGGGCCACTACGAAGGGTTCGATGAGCGCGTGCGCGAACACCTGGCGGATGACGAGTTGTCCATCGGCGATTATGTTTTGACCAATGGCGCGCTGCCGGTGATGGTCATCATTGATGCGGTGACGCGTCTGTTGCCCGGTGCGCTGGGCGACGACGAAAGCGCCCACGAAGAATCGTTCAGCCATGGGCTGCTGGAATATCCGCAGTACACGCGACCGGCCGAGTTCCGGGGAATGAGCGTCCCAGAAGTGCTGCTTTCAGGCAATCATGCGCAGATTGCCAAATGGCGCGACGAACAGGCACGGCTGCGAACGAAAGCGCGCCGGCCGGATTTACTTTGAGCCAATGGCTCTTAAACAAATTTATGAACCAGGCATTGCTAGACAAAATTGAATCGGAGCAGTTTCGCAAAGAACCGGCGAACTTCGCGGTAGGCGATACCGTGCGCGTCCATACCAAGGTCGTTGAAGGCGATAAGGAGCGCATCCAGGTATTTTCAGGAGTGGTGATTGGCCGGCGTGGCCACGGCTTGAACGAGATGTTCACCGTGCGCCGCATCAGTTATGGCGAAGGCGTTGAGCGCGTGTTTCCCGTACACTCCCCCCGCGTGGACAAGGTGGAGGTTGAGCGCAAGGGCCGCACCCGCCGGGCGAAGCTGACGTATCTGCGCAAACGCCTCGGCAAAGGCGCCACACTTGTGAAGGAGAAGGAAGCAAAGGCCACGGCCGGAGCCGCAGCAGAAGCAAAGACGCCAGTAGACACGGCGGCTTGAGGTTTGAAAACGTTAGAATCGTTGAGATCGAAGAACACTGGAGCAAGACACTTGTCAGTGCTCGGGCGGTTTAACCTTTTACGGTTTTAATGTTTTAACGATTTCCTCACAGGTCAGCATCTGCTCCTCACGAGTTCGAAGTTCCCTGGCCCGAACGACGAGTTCCCCCGCTGCATTCCGCTCCAGCTTGACCGTGCGGCTCGCTCCCAGTTCCTGAGCCCGCTTGAATTGCTTGTCGGGCTTGGCCGGCGTCAACGAATACTCCGCGACCAGGCCTGCTTCGCGTAAGCGCTGGATCAACTTCAGCGAATCACGTCGAAGGGATTCATCTTCAATGAGACAAAAGACGTCTACTGCTGCGTCGAATTTGGGCAAGAGCCCCCGCGCTTTCAGCAGTTCCAGCAGGACGACGTCGCCCATGCCGAAACCCAGGGCAGGCAGATTCACTTTTCCGCCACTGATAAGCTTGATCAGGTTGTCGTAACGGCCACCACCGGCGATGGCTCGCAGTTCGCCTTTCCGGTCAAATGCTTCAAACACGATGCCGGTGTAATAGGCCAGTCCGCGAATGATCCCGTAATCGATCTTCACGTAAGCATCAAGGCCTCGCGCTGCGAGGTTGTCGAGAATCAGTTGCAGTTCCGTGGTCGGCTCTGCCTTTTCGATGAAAGACATGACTTCGACCAGCGAAAAACCCAACGCCGCAAGCTTCTCCTGGTTGGTCTCGGGGTCCTCGCGTTCGAGCTTATCAATGACTTGATAGAATTCATACTCCTTCTCCGGCTTGCCCTGGTGACGGTGAAAGAAATCGTGCCAGGCATTGCGACTGCTCAGGCGGACAACAAAATCGGCTTCGGTCAGTTTGAGTGAACGCAGAATATCAATGAGCAGGCTGAGCAGTTCGGCCTCGCTTGCCGGATCAGTTTCTCCAACGATATCGGCGTTGAGCTGAAAATGTTCGCGTAAGCGGCCACGGCCTGGCCGTTCGTAACGAAATAGCTGCGGCACGGCGAACCATTTGAAGGGCTTGCGGTAATTCCGTTCGTGGGCGGCTGCCATTCGCGCCAGAGTCGGCGTCATCTCCGGTCGAAGGGCAACGTCCCGTTCACCTTTATCCTTGAAATTGTAGAGCTGACCTACGATTTCATCTCCGCTCTTGGTCGTAAACAGTTCGAGAGATTCGAGGGGAGGTCCGTCATATTCGCGGAAACCATAACGCCGCGCGGTGGCTCGCCAGTGGTGGAAGATGTATTGGCGCGCATCGGCGCTCCAGACATCCTGGTGCGGGAGCGGTTCGGGATAAAAATCACGAAAACCGGGCAAGCGTTCCATGCTGCTAAATTACCCGGTGGAAGGTTCGAGTGAAACGCAAATGAAGCCAGGGTCAACCTGCCTGAGTTGGCTGGCTTGACTGAGTTGGCTGGCTTGGACTCTTCGGTGGAGGAGGAATCTTAATCACCTCGGCGCGCATTTCCTTTCCGGGTTTGAACTTCACCACGGAGCGCTCTGGGATAGGCACGTCAGTCGCCGGAGCGTTGGGATTGCGCCCAATCCGCGCCTTACGCACTTTGACTTCAAAAACGCCGAAGTTGCGCAACTCGACCTTCTCGCCTTTGGCCAGAGCTTCGGCGATGTAATCGAGCGTTTTTTGCACGACATCCAGGACCTGTTGCTGAATCAGTCCCGTCTCCTCACTGATGCGAATCACCAAGTCGCGTTTTGTCAGAGTCATAATGTAATGGAGTTAGGGTCACATCCGGTCAACGGGCGCATTTTATAACCTGCTGGCTGAAAGGGTCAAGCGTCGAAATGACAAGGATTTGGCCTGATTTTGCGGTAAACCACCCCATGTCCAAGGGCCGAAAGCCAGAGGGGATTGGCCGTTGGAGCTTTTCAGGCTGTCAGATTTGGAGCGGAAGTTTCTCAAGCTCCTTTGCTTCCCACAGGGGCTGCAATGCCCGTCGCTTGTGACAGTTCTTTAAGTCCCGCCTGTTCAAGCTTTTCAAGCAGACCTTTCACGATCGTTTTGACCACTCCCGGCCCTTCGTATATCAGGCTGGTATATAGCTGAACCAGCGAGGCGCCGGCCGTAATTTTTTCCCACGCATCGTTGGCGTCGAAAATTCCCCCAACACCGACGATAGGCAAAGAGCCACGGGTCTGCCGAAAGAGATGACGGATTATTTCAGTACTGCGCGAGCGCAGTGGTCTGCCGCTCAGCCCGCCCTGTTCGTCATAAATGCGCTTGAGAGCCGGAGCAGCGGCCGACGGCCGGGTGACCGTTGTATTGGTCGCGACAATGCCGGCCAGTTGCCGTTTCATGGCTAAATCGAGAATGTCGTCAAGCGCGTCGTTTGATAGTTCGGGCGCAACTTTGACCAGGACAGGTGTCGGCATCGATTTGCAAGGACCATTGTTTTGGACGTCCTGCAGGGCAGCCAGAATTTCGTCCAGCGCCGTCTTATCCTGCAAGCGCCGCAAGTCGGGCGTGTTGGGTGAGCTCACATTCACGACAAAAAAGTCCAGATGGGGCAAAAGGACGCGGAGGGACTGCGCGTAGTCTTCTGGCGCGTGTTCGAGTGGCGTAATCTTCGATTTGCCCAGATTCATGCCCACGGGATGGCTTGGCCAGCGGCCGAGTTGGCGCCACTTCTTGAGTTCTTCGGCGACCGCTTCCGCGCCCGGATTATTGAATCCCATTCGATTGACGATGGCTTGGTCGGGTATCGCGCGAAAAAGGCGTGGCGGAGGATTGCCCGGCTGGGAATGCCATGTGACAGCGCCTAATTCCGTAAAGCCGAAGCCCAGTGCTTCCCATGCCGGTAAGGCTTCTGCGGCCTTATCCATCCCAGCGGCAAGGCCGATGGGGTTTTGAAAGCGCAACCCAAATGAACGTACCGGCAATTCGGGTGCATCCAGGAAAGAAGCCACTGCATCTCTGGCTAGTTCATGGCGCCCAACCCAGCCCAGAAGCCGGAGCGTCCGTTGATGAATCTGCTCGGGTTCTTGTGTGAAGAGCGCGGGTCGCAGGAGGTGACGATACAGCCAGCCCATGTCAGAACGCATTACCTGCGCTCTGCGGTCGTGGCAGCGAACGCGCCTTGACCGGCGCCGCGGTTCGAAACTTTGGCGGCAACTTTGCCGTCCAATTCGCCATCGCGGGACGCTCGTTTCGCGTCAAGCAGTTTGCGGTACGTCGCCAATGCCAGAAGCGGCCAGGCATTTCGATACATGTCGTACTTCAAATAAAACACCTTTGGGAACCCGGTCCCGGTTGTCTCCTCTTCGGTCCATGAGCCGTCGGGATTTTGTGTCCGGACCAGATACTCGATGCCGCGTTGAATACTGGGGCGAAGCGGCTCATCAAAAGCGCACAGCCCCATCACAGCCCAAGCCGTCTGGGAAGCCGTGCTAGGGCCCTGACCTTTAAAAACCGGGTCATCGTAAGTATTGCAACGTTCGCCCCACCCGCCATCTTCGTGCTGTACGCTTTCCAGCCAGTCCCTCGCTTTGAGCAGCCAGGGCTGGTTCATATCAATGTCCAGAGCGCGCAGCCCGCGCAGAACTTGCCAGGTCCCATAGATATAGTTGACCCCCCAGCGTCCGTACCAGGACCCATCCTGTTCCTGCTGCTCGCGCAGATAACGCAAGGCTTTTTGCACCTGAGGATGGGCAACGCTGTACCCCTCGTACCCCAGCAACTCCAGGATGCGCGCCGTGATGTCCGCGCACTCGGGATCGAGCATGGCGTTATGGTCGGCGAAGGGGACTTTCTCGAGCACGCCTTTAGTGCAATCTTTGTCGAACGCCGCCCAGCCGCCGTCTTTGCATTGAAAGGTCAGCATCCACTTGAGACCGCGTTGAAAACATTCGTCTCTTTTTTGGGGGGCATCGGTGGGCACTTTGCGCAATGCGAGCAAGACCATGGCCGTATCATCGACGTCCGGATTCCATTTGTTTTCAAATTCAAAAACCCAGCCGCTCGGCTCCACCTTTGCCGGGTTCTTATAATACCAGTCCCCCCGAAAGCGGATTTCCTTGCTCATAATCCACTCGGCCGCGCGTTTGAGCGCCGGGTGATCGCTTGAAACGCCGGACTCGCGCAGGCAGACGAGTACGATCGCCGAGTCCCAGACCGGGGAAAAACAAGGTTCGATTCGCAAGGAGTCCTCAGTTTCGTGTTCGAGTTTCTTCAACTCGCGCTCGGCGCGAAAAACCTGTGGATGGTCGTCGGCGTAGCCCAAAGCTTTCAAAGCAATCAGTGCGTTGAGCATGGCCGGAAAGATCGCTGCCAGACCGTCGCTGCCTTCGAACCTTTCCAGCATCCACTGCTCGGCTTTTCTCAGCGCGCGCTTGCGGAAGGGGTGAATGTCGTGTTGTGCGAACCATTCGGCGAACTTGTGCAGGCGATCAAGCCACAGGAAAAAATTTCGCCAGGTCAAGCGCTCCGGATCCGGTGGCAGGGCCAGGTCGCGCTCGTGGATGCCTTCAGGATACAGCTCGTTGAGGTTGATGTTCGGTTTCAGCGGCCGGGTCGGCCTGTAATGATTAATGATCGCCAGCGGCACGAGCATCGAGCGGCTCCATGAACTCATCTCATTGAAATTTACATAAAACCATTTGCCGATGAGAATTACTTCGCACGGAATTGTTGGCACATAATCCCACGGGAAAAGACCAAGCAGCGCGAGGTACAGTTTGGAGAAGGTATTCATGCGCGGTACGCCACCCAGGTTCAGGGCTACTTCACGTGCGCGCAACATACGCCGGTCAGTCACCGGGACACCCGCCAATTTGAGCGCCAGGTAGCACTTGATGGTGGCATTGACCTCCGCCGGACCACCCAAATAAATGTTCCAGCCACCATCGGGCAATTGTTTGGAGAAGATGTGATTGACAGCCTTCCGCTGCCACTCCTTGTCCACCTTCCCGTCCCAATGGTGGTAGGCAATCATGTCTGCCGCCAGGGTTGCGTCCACGAATAACTCGCCAACCCAGTATCCCTCGGGTTTTTGCAGACCGAGTAAATGTTGTTGCGAGCGCCGGATGGTGGCTTCCAGCCTGGGTAACTGGATGAGCTCAGGGGGCGATGGCAGTGCCTTGTCCCCTAAGCTGCTCTCGCGCAAAGATATGACATCCACAGACTATTACTCTGCGAGCGGAATGTGGAACTGTAAAGAAATTATTCTTGCGGCTCGGCCTTGAACTTTGGCTGTAGACCATTACTTTGCTGGCCGCGTGGTTTTGGAATTCACCAAGATGAGTGGCGCCGGCAACGATTTTATCCTGCTGGATAATCGTGAACGGAAGATCACTCTCACACCTGCGAAGGTGGCACAATTGTGCGACCGCCATCGCGGGATAGGGGCCGATGGAGTCATTCTGCTGGTGCCACCCAAATCACAGGACGCTGACTGGGCCTGGGAATTCTACAACAGCGACGGCAGCACAGGCGAAATGTGCGGCAATGGTGCGCGGTGTTTTGCCCGGTTCGTCAATGCCCGCACCGGGACCAACCGCGACTTCACGTTCGAAACCGAAGCCGGTCTAATCCAGGCTAGCTTCCAAGGTCAGCGGATTACCGTGAATCTAACAGCTCCGGCGGACCTGCGTCTGAACCAGGAACTGGCGTTACGGAACGGTGCGCAGCTCGTTCATTCTCTCAACACCGGCGTGCCGCACGCAATTCTGTTCGTGCCCGATGCCGATAAGGCGATGGTGCGCGAGCTTGGCCCTGAAATCCGGCGTCATCCGCATTTTGGGCCCAGGGGAACAAACGTGAATTTCGTTCAAGTGCTGGGCCCAAACCGAATTCGTGTGCGGACTTTTGAACGCGGCGTGGAAGGCGAAACCCTCGCTTGCGGGACCGGGGTCACGGCCTCAGCCCTAGTCGCATCGTGCGTTCAGCACTTTACCTCCCCCGTAAAAGTGCAAGTGCAAAGCGGCGACGAGCTTGATGTCAGTTTCGAACAAAGCAATGGCGCGTTCAGCAAGGTGCTTCTGAGCGGCCCCGCGGATTTCGTGTTCGAGGGGAAGATTGCGATTTAATTTTGAGCCTCGGTTATGTTTACCGGAACCTACACGGCCATCGTCACTCCGTTCAAAAACGGCGGTATTGACGAGTTGGCTCTTGAGCGGCTAATCCGCGCACAGATTCGTGGCGGAGTCGATGGCATTGTTCCCGTCGGCACCACGGGGGAGTCACCCACCGTCGACTATGAGGAGCATATTCAAATCATTAAGCTGTCGGTGAAGTTTGCTCGCGGCCGCATTAAAGTGCTTGCCGGCACCGGTGGTAACTCCACGACTGAAGCGATCTATTTGACCGAGCACGCCGAGAAGGTTGGCGCCGATGGCTCGCTTCAGGTCGCGCCATATTATAACAAGCCGACGCAGGAAGGCTTGTTTGAACATTTCAAAGAGGTGGCGCGCAAAACGCGGCTGCCGATCGTCCTGTACAGCATCCCTGGGCGTTGCGGGATTGAAATTGGCCTGGAGACGGTCGCGAGACTGCACCGGACGTGCCGCAACGTGATCGGAATAAAAGAGGCCGGAGGGAACCCGGATCGAGTAAGCCAACTCCGTGCAAGACTGGGACCGCGGTTTGAAATCATGAGTGGCGATGATTCGCTGACGCTTTCGTTCATGGCCGTAGGAGCGCACGGTGTCATTAGCGTTGCTTCCAATATAATTCCAAACCAGGTTGTGCGGATGGTTAAAGCGTTCGCCGCAGGCAGGGTCAAAGAAGCGCTCGCGCTCCATCAAAAATATTATCCCTTGTTCAAGGACCTTTTCATCGAATCCAACCCCGTCCCGGTGAAGGCAGCCCTGGCGATGCTGGGCCAAATCGAGGAAGAATACCGGTTGCCTCTCGTAAAAATGGGCGAGAAGAACCGACACCAGCTCAAGTCAGCGATGAAGGCTTGCGGACTGTTGAAATGAAAACGAGCGCATGACGAAAGTCATTATCACGGGCTCAAAGGGCCGGATGGGGAAAGCGCTTCTGGCGTGCGTCCCTCGTTTCCCGCAAGTGCAGGTGGCGGGCCAGATTGATCGCGATGATGATTTGCGGGCAATCGTGGCACAAGCCGATGTAGTAATCGATTTCAGCTCGCACCAGGCAACGGCTGCCATCGCTCAAATTTGTGCCGAGCACCGCAAGGCCATGGTGATTGGCACTACCGGGCATTCGAATGAGGACCGCTCGCAGATCACCCGACTGAGCTCGCAGATTCCCATGGTGCTATCGTCAAACTTTTCCACCGGGGTCAACACATTGTTTTGGCTCACCCGGAAGGCGGCTGAAATTCTAGGGCCTGATTTCGACCTGGAAATTGTCGAGATGCATCATCGCCTCAAGCGGGATGCCCCCAGCGGCACGGCGCGCACACTGGCCGAGCTCCTGGCGCAAGTTCGAAAACAACAGCTCGAGCGCGTTGTCCGCCATGGTCGCGAAGGCATTGTTGGCGAGCGCACCTCAAGCGAAATTGGGATGCATGCTTTGCGCGGGGGCGACGTGGTGGGTGACCATACGGTGATTTTCGCCGGCCTGGGCGAGCGGGTTGAACTCTCGCACAAAGCTTCGAGTCGCGAGACGTTTGCCAATGGCGCCCTGCGAGCCGCAGAGTGGGTGGCCGGCCGCAAGCCCGGCCTCTACGACATGCAGGATGTGCTGTGCTTGAAAGGGTGAAACTCGCTTACATAGCTCTGGGCTCAAACACAGGGGATTCGCGGAGCACAGTGCTCCGAGCCATGACTCGTTTAGAGCAATTGTCCGAGCGTCCATTATTCAAATCCTCCTTGTGGGAAACCGAGCCAGTCGATTGCCCGCCCGGTTCGCCGCCCTTTATCAATGGGGTCGTGGCCATGGTCCCGCGAGAAACTGAAACACCCGAATCACTTCTTGCCAGGCTGCATGAAATCGAGGCGAAGTTTGGCCGAGTACGTACGACTGTGCAGGGTGCGCCGCGTCCGCTTGACCTGGACCTCATCGCCTTTGGCGAGGAGGTTCGCACAACGCCGGAGCTGTTGCTGCCGCATCCGCGGGCCCACTTGAGACGGTTTGTTTTGGAACCGCTTTGTGAACTGCACCGGGACTTGGTTCTACCGGGCCAGGAAAAGATGGTCCATGAATTACTGGAAGGATTGCCGCCGGAGCCTGGGGCACGGCGGCTCGAAGAGGCGAATTAATGCGAGACTGAATTTGTGGCCGGGGCTTCGAAGCGAATGACAATCTCACCCGGTTTCGCGTAACCAAGTTTCTCCCGGGACAGCCGCTCCACCGCTTTGGGATCGTGGCGCAAAGCTTCAATGGAAGCTCTCAGGTATTTTGAAAGTTCCTCCTGCTTTTGCACCTGACCGTCGAGGCGAAGAATCTCTTTGCGCAAGCGTTCGTTGTGTTCAATGAGGGGTAAGTACCAGACTGCGATGCCCAGCAACCCAGCGATAAATAGAAGGAAAATGACGACCCGAGTTAATTTGTCCCAGATTCCAAGGTTGACGTGCATTGAGCGGAGTTAAGCACGAGGTTGAGATGGAGTAAACTGCAAAAAGCCAAAGCGCAAATACCGCAAAGTGAGAAACTCGAGAGCGACTGATCTCGAAAGTTGAGCGAAAAAATCCGGAGCTCTTTTCAGAATCTGTCAGACTAACGCTCCTCCAAACGTCCGATAGCTCCTTTCACCAGCCAACTGCTCTTCTCCAGCGCGACCCGCGCTTCTATCTCAGCCGCTCCGGTCAACTCCTTAACAATCCGAACCGCACGGTCTCGCAGCTTCCGGTTGCTGGGGTTTAAATCGATCATCAAATTGCTCCGGACTTTTCCCAACTGCACCATTGCCAGTGTGCTGAACAGATTCAATACCTGCTTGGTAGCGGTGCCGGCTTTTAGCCGAGTCGAGCCGGTCAGCACCTCCGGGCCGAGGTCCGCCGCAAGGATTAGGGTAGGCCGCACAGACGCATGGACCCGCAGACGCGGATTGAAGCAAAGCAGAATCGTCATGGCACGGCGCCTTCGCCCCTCGTCTAAAGCACCCCAAACAAATGGCGCGGCGCCGCTCGCGGAAATGCCAACTACGACATCGGTCGCTTTCACACCGTGCGATTTGATGGCCTGCGCCCCCGCCTCGGCATCATCCTCCGCGCCCTCGACCGACTGTCTCAGCGCCTTGGGCCCACCGGCAATGATTCCTTGGACTCGGTGCGGCGGCGTGCGAAACGTAGGCGGACATTCACTCGCATCCAGCACACCGAGCCGGCCGCTGGTCCCCGCGCCGACATAAAACAATCGCCCGCCTCGCTGAAACGCCTGCACGATCAGGCGTATCGCCCGCGCGAGCTGCCGCTGAATGGCTAGAAGCTTCATGGGCACCCTGGATTCTTCCTGGAGCATTAATCGAATGGCCTTTTCGAGGGGCATTCTGTCCAGTTGCATCGAGCGAGGATTTCGCTGCTCAGTCGGCGAAATGCCGAGAGACTTGAACACAGTCGTTCCGACACTCTTCAAGTCTTTGCCAGGGTCTTTTGCTTTTGA
>Ga0306920_100014190_pt1 | contig 10877 bp, 7 predicted proteins | sample flu12Cox44000170_FD_204666 | JGI IMG/M metagenome (GOLD analysis project Ga0306920, IMG submission 204666) | Lab enrichment of tropical soil microbial communities from Luquillo Experimental Forest, Puerto Rico - flux4day.12C.oxic.44.000.170 (v2)... | ecosystem: Environmental > Terrestrial >...
CGCAATTCGCTCATAGCTCATAGCTCATGGCTCATCGCCAAACAGTGATTGGAAGATAGCGACGGGTAGTGCAAAAGGAGAACTTCACAAATGAAATGCCGCGCAGTTGAGTTGATGATCGTTATTGCCGCCTTGAGCCTGGCGGCTTGGGCCGGTGAAATCGAAGGCAGAGTCACCGGCATGAAGGGAAAGTCAGTGGTTTACGTGGATGCGATCGCGGGCAAGACATTTCCTGCTCCCAAGGACCATCCGGTGATCGATCAGAAGGGGTTGACGTTTTCGCCCCACCTCGTGGTGGTGCAACAGGGCACAACCGTCGACTTTCAGAATGGCGACAACGTGGCCCACAATGTCTTCTGGCCCAGCATTGGCGGGGACAAGAAACTGACGAAAAATCTCGGGGTCTGGCCCAAAGGCGAAAAGCGCTCCTACACCTTCGACAAGGCCGGCATTGTGCCCCTGCTTTGCAATGTGCATCCCGATATGATGGGATACCTGATCGTGAGCCCAACCCCCTATTTTGCGGAGACGGATGAGAGCGGGAATTACAAGATCAAAGATGTGCCGGACGGAAGCTACAAGCTGGTGGTGTGGCACGAGGGCGCCAAGAATCAGTCCCAAGCGGTAACCGTAGCCGGTGGAGGGAAGGCGGATTTCACGCTGACCAAATAAGCCGTGAGCCATGAGCTTTGGGCAATGAGCGAACGGAGCTTAAAACCCTCAAGCCTCATTGCCCGTGGCCGGTCAGAGTGATCTCACTATTCTCGGCGGTTCTCTAAGCGAACTCGGCCGACCCCTGGGGGCTGAGGAACAATTGGCATGTCGCGAAAGTTTCGCTGGGCGTTCGAAGGAATTGCCGGCAAAGGCTATGATTATTGCCGGCCATGTCCTTTTCCCGTATCGCCGAACCCATCCTCGATGCCGAAGAGCGGTTTGAAGGCTTCGAGAACCTGATGCCGTTCCGCGTGCAGAACATTCTGCTCGTATCGAGCTTGTATGACTCGTTCATTCTGCGCGAAGACGGCCGTCTCAACGAATTGCTGATCGACGAGTCCCTGGAACTGAACCTCCGGCAGATTCCGGGGATCACGCATGTTTCCAGTTCAGCGGAAGCGCTTGATCTGGCGCGCGCCAATCCGCAGTTCAATCTGATCGTCACCAACCTGACTGTGGGCGATACCAACGCCGCCGACCTGGCCCGAGCCGTACGGCGCGCGGGACTCGACATTCCCGTCGTTGTGCTCGGCTATAACTATCGCGAGATCAAGAGCTTTGTCGCGCGCAATCCGGTGACCGACATCGACCGCGTTTTTCTCTGGCAGGGCACGGCGCGCATCCTGATCGCGATCGTCAAGTACATCGAAGACAAATACAACGTGCAGCACGACACGCGCGCGATGGGTGTGCCGGTGCTGCTGGTGGTGGAAGACAATATCCGCTACTACTCATCCTTCTTGCCGGTGATCTATACCGAGTTGATCAAGCAGTCGCGGCGGGTGATTCAGGAAGGAATTAACGTCGCGCATAAGCTGGTGCGCATGCAGGCCCGGCCGAAGATCCTGCTGGCGTCGAATTTCGACGACGCAGCCGAACTCGTACAAAAATATCGTGATTACATTTTCGGCATCGTGTCGGATGTGGAGTTCCCCTGGGACGGCAAGCTGAGCCCGGAAGCGGGATTTGAACTAGCCCGGATGGTGAAGAGTTTGACGCCGGATGTGCCCGTGGTTCTGCAGACCAGCCGAACCGAGTTTCGTCCGCGAGCGCATGCCGAGGGCTATTCGTTCCTGCGCAAGCGCTCGCCCACCCTGCTGAAAGATCTTCGGCGCATTCTTACAGATCAGTTCGGCTTCGGCGATTTCGTGTTCCGCCTGCCGGATCAAAGCGAGGTGGGCCGCGCCACGGATTTGAATGAGCTCGAAGAGCAGCTGCAGACAATTCCGGCAGACAGCCTGATGTATCACGCGCAGCGCAATCATTTTTCGCACTGGCTCATGGCGCGCACCGAATTTGCCCTGGCCGCCAAGCTGCGCCCGCGGAAAGTGTCAGATTTCAATGGGCCGGAGCATTTGAGGCGGAACCTGATTGAGTCGATCAACGATTACCGGCGCGAGCAGAATGAAGTTTTGATTGGTGATTTTCGGCCGGATACCTACAAGCAGTCACAATCCAGCTTTCTGCGGATCGGCGCGGGATCGTTGGGCGGCAAGGCTCGCGGCCTTGCTTTCGTGCGGCATCTGTTGCGCACGCGGCGCATCGTCAAGCGCTTTCCTGGAGTGCGCATCGGAGTGCCGCCAGCGGTCGTGATTGCGACCGACATCTTCGAACAGTTCCTGGCCGAGAACAATCTCGGCGACTTCGCTCTGCATTGCGACGACGACAGCGAAATTCAGCAACGTTTTCTCGATTCACCGCTGCCAGTGTCTCTGCAGGAGAGTCTGCGTGCGTTTCTGGAGGAGGTCCACTATCCGCTCGCGGTTCGATCCTCAAGCCTGCTGGAAGATTCGCAGTACCAGCCATTTACCGGCGTGTATGAGACGTTCATGCTGGGCAATCAGCAGCCGGATCTTCAGACGCGATTGAATGAGCTGTCCGAGGCCATTAAGCTGGTTTACGCATCCACCTTCAGCCAGCACGCGAAGACGTACGTGCGTGCCACTCCGTATCGCCTGGAAGAAGAGAAGATGGCGGTCATTCTCCAACAGGTGGTGGGAACGGCGCACGGGTCTAGGTTCTATCCGGATTTTTCGGGTGTTGTACGCTCTCACAATTTCTACCCGATCGAACCTATGACGTTTTCCGACGGGATTGCCGCTGTGGCCCTGGGATTAGGCCGCACAGTCGTCGATGGCGGCAAGTGTATGAGCTTCTGTCCCCGCTATCCTCGCAACTTGCTGCAGTTTTCTTCCGTAGAAGACATTCTTGCAAACACGCAGACCGAATTCTGCGCCCTCGAGCTCGACGGCGTTCCGCACGGAGCAGGTCCGGGACATCTGCGGGAAGTTCGCTATGGGTTGGATGTCGCCGAATCCGACGGGACGCTGCATGCCGTGGCTTCCACCTATTCCGCCGACAATCATGCTGTCTATGACGGTCTGAGCCGTCCCGGTGCGCGAGTCGTAACGTTCGCGCCCATGTTGAAGCACGGCATCTTTCCGCTGCCGCAGATCCTCGAAGCGCTGGTGCGCGCCGGCGAAGATGCTCTGGGAAATCCTGTGGAGATTGAATTCGCCGTGCGCCTGCCCCAGGGAGAGGAAGCGGCAGAGTTTGGATTTCTGCAGATTCGCCCGTTGACTCTGGCGCGTGATCATGAAGATTTGACGATCGGCGACGTCGATCCAGCCCAGGTGATCTGCCGCAGCACCAAGGTCCTGGGCAATGGAAGGATCGACAATCTGCATGACATCGTCGCTGTTGATTTGCAACGCTTCGAGCGCAGCCGCAGCCGCGAAGTAGCCGAGGCCGTGGCACAGTTCAATGCAGTATTGAGCGCAGAGAACCGTCCTTACTTGTTGATCGGAGTCGGCCGCTGGGGATCGAACGATCCGTGGCTAGGGATCCCTGTCGAGTGGGATGAAATTTCTGGAGCGCGTGCAATCGTCGAAGCAGGCTTCCGCGATTTCCGTGTCACCCCTTCGCAGGGCAGTCATTTCTTTCAGAACCTCAGCGCGTTTCAGGTGGGATACTTCACGGTGAATCCAGACGCGGGCGAAGGATCACTCGACTGGCAATGGCTAGCGGAGCAACCTGCCGTGGAAGAGCAGGGATGCGTGCGGCATCTGCAATTCTCGAAGCCGCTGCAGGTTGTGATGAACAGCCGGACGAGCCAGGGTGTGATTCTGAAGCCAGAAGGGAACTAGTGTACTAGCGCCTATTAAGAAGAGTTGTCGTTCCCTTCTGAAGAGCCTTATCAGATTCAGACAATGCTTGGGCACCCCAGAATCTTGGTGATTACTCGTAACGCAGGGCCACTATGGGATCTATGCTCGTCGCGCGCCGGCTGGGAATGTAGCAGGCGAGAATGGCGACAGCGACCAACGTAAACGCGATGGTCACAAAAGTCAGTGGGTCAGTCGCGGCCACGCCGTATAGAAGCGACCCCAGATAGCGAGTTACGCCGATCGCTAGAGCTATGCCAACGATAACGCCGAGTATGGTGAGAGTGAGTCCTTGCCGAAGGACCAATCGGAAAATCTCGCGGCGCTGCGCGCCCAGAGCCGTGCGGATGCCGATTTCACGAGTACGGCGCGCGACTTCGTAGGACAGCAGCCCGTAAAGTCCGACACAAGCAAGGATCAGAGCGAGCGCGCCAAAAAGGGAGGAGAACTGGGCCACGAGGCGCTCATTGAAGAGCAACCGATCAATGGTTTCAGTTTGGGTCCTGACGTCAAACAAAGGCAGATTGTCATCGACGCCGGCGACAACCTGGCGAACTTTAGGAATTAGAGCCTCGGAGCGAGTGGAAGTACGTATCGCGAAATATGCTGTGCTCCCGCCTGCACTAACTTGCAGCGGAATGTAGGCCGTGGGCTCAATGCTTTTACGTAGATTCTCATACTTGGCATCGCCGACAATGCCCACGATTTCTCTTTCGACCTTTTTACCGCTGGGAGTGGTGCCTCCGAGGTGAACTCCAATGGGATTTTTGCCCCCAAGGAAGCGCCGGACAAATGCTCGGTTGACGACGGCAATAGCGCGTTCTGACTGGAGATCAGGTTGAGAAAAGGTCCTTCCGCTAACCAACGGAAGGCGCATGGTCTCAAAGAACTCCGGTCCGACTGCAAGCATGTCTGTTTCCACCGTCGCCTTTTCCGGCTGGCCTTCGATGTGAACTCCCGACGTCCACAGTCCATCGCTCAAAAGGGTGCCCGAAGAATAGCTCGCGGAAATCACGCCGGGCACGGAGGCAAGGCGGGCCTGTAGCTCACCATAGAGAGTCTGGATTCTCTCTACTTTGTAGCCGGCTAGAATGGGGTTAATTCCGAAGAGCAAGACGTTCTGCGTGTCGAATCCAGGATTCACTTTGCGCAGATTGCTTAGCGTGCGTACGAGCAAACCTGCGCCGACAAGCACGACAACCGAGAGGGCAACCTGAGCAACCACAAGGCAACTCCCGAGGCCAATGCGGCGCCCCGTTGCTGTAGCCGCGCCCGCCGAACCGCCGGAGCTCTCCTTAAGCGCTGGACCTACACTGATGCGGCTGCCACGGAACGCAGGCGCAAGCCCGAAAAGAATTCCCGTCAGCAGCGCGATGACCACAGCGAACGCCAGCACGCGCGCGTCTGGCCTCGTGTCGATGAACAATGTGGAATAGGCATTCCGGGAAATATAGGCCGCGATAGCCCGCGCACTCCAGTCGGCAAAAAGGACTCCCAGAGCCGCACCCGCGAACGAAAGCAACAGAGTCTCAGTGAGGAGTTGCTGAATAATTTGACTCCTGCGAGCACCGAGAGCAAGGCGCACTGCTATTTCCCTTTCGCGCCTGGTAGCGCGCGCCAGGAGCAACGCCGCAAGGTTGGCACAGACAATGACCAGGACGGTTCCGACTGCAGCGGACAGGATATAAATCGGCTCGTCATAGAACTGACGGAATCCAACCAGCCCCTTCTGCGCGGGCAAAATCTCCACCCGTGGATCATCGGCGTCCTTAAAGACCGGATTTGCCCCATGTAGCACTTCGTCACGAAATACAAGATTCGCTTCGGCTTGGGTTTCTCCAAGAGAAACCTGCGGCTTCAGTCTCGCAATAATCGCGAGCCACCAGTCTGTCGGATTGTCCGCGCGGCTGTGCTGGTTGTTCGAGGCCGGCTCCAGGGAAGCCGCTTGCGAGAGGGGTATCCAAAGATCGTGAGACTTGCCAGGAGTCAGCCGTGTGAACTGCGGATCGATCACGCCGGAAATCGTGAAGGGCGAGCTGTTGAGCCGCACGACTCTACCAATAACATCAGCGCCACCAAAGGCGCGTTGCCAATAAGCGTAGCTCAGGACGACTATCGGTAGAGCGTCGGGTCGATCATCGGAAGGTTCGATCGTGCGGCCCAGCGCCGAGGAAACACCCAACGTCTCAAAGTAATTGCCTGAGACGAGTTCGCCATCGACCATGCTGGTGGCACCATTTCCGCTCAAGTCTAGTTGCCCGGCACCAGCCATTGCCAGCACGCTGGCGAATGAGCCTGCGTGCGCGGCGAGCGCTTTGTATATCGGGTAAGAAAACGAGCAGCTTTGAACGGCACCCGGCACCCAGAGACAGTCGGCGTAGCTACTCGTATCCAGGTTTTCGGGGCGACTATGAGCTGACCACCGAAGAATGACTAATTGCTCGGGATGACGCACGGGAATCGACTGCAGCATTACAGCATTGAGGAGGCTGAAAATGGCGGTGTTTGCGCCGATGCCAAGGGCCAAGGTGATGATCGCCGCTAAGGAGAATCCCGGGTTCTTGCGCAACTGGCGGAGGGCGTAGCGAAGATCTTGTGCCGGTCCGCTCACCAAGTTCGTCCTCCTGCTCGTACAACAGTGTCACAGTGCGCAGAGCAATACCAACGCTAAGCGATTCACGATCCCTCTCAGACTATTCACGGCAGCAAGACCTTTACCACTCTGATGCAAGGCGTAATCCCCTGATGGCAAAGGACAAGGGAGTACGCGCCCTGCGTCCACTATTCAAAAGGTGTCCAACGCCAGACCTCTGATGTCCGCGAATGAACAGGCCATTGCTTTCCCAATCCGTTCTCGGAAGTAATTTTCCGCTTGAGACCTGAGAGTCGCTCTACATCGACAATTCAGTATGGGGTCGTTAGCGGGTGGAACACTCTATGCCCCGATGCTCGCCTACTGGTTTCAAGAATCCGTGTCAAAGTGAAGCAGCGTCTGTTCCGCAAGTAACCAGAACCATCGCACAGCGGCTTGTGATTTGGATCACAGCCGGTCTGTTGGGCCTCCGCCCACAATCGAAACAGCCTGTTTTTGGGCGGAGGCTTCGTGTTCAAAATCATCCACGCACAGTTTCTTGCGCCGGGGATCAAGCGCTTTGTCATCGAAGCGCCCCGGATTGCGCGCAAACAGAAGCCGGGGCAGTTCGTCATCCTGCGGATTTATGAAGAGGGCGAGCGGATTCCGGTCACGATCGAGAACTCTGACCCGGTGAAGGGCACGATTAACATCGTCGTGCAGTCGGCGGGAAAGACGACCCACCTGTTGAACATGCTCGAAACTGGCGACTCGATCCTCGATGTCGTCGGCCCGTTGGGAAAGCCATCGGAAATCCGCAATTTCGGTACCGTAGTTGTGGTCGGTGGCGGAGTCGGGACTGCGATGGCGTATCCGACGGCGGCGGCGCTGAAGGATGCGGGGAATCGGGTGATCTCGATTGTCGGGGCGCGCAATAAAGAGCTGGTGATCCTGGAAAAGGAAATGCGCGCGGTCAGCGATGCGCTGCTGATCACTACCGATGATGGCAGCTACGCGGATAAGGGATTCGTCACCGACAAGCTGCGGCAACTAATCGAGAACGGGACGCGGATCGACTTGGTCGTAGCAGTTGGGCCGATCGTGATGATGAAGGCCGTCTCGGCGCTGACACGAAAAGAAAACATTCATACGGTCGTGAGCCTTAACCCGATCATGATCGACGGTACCGGCATGTGCGGCGGGTGCCGCGTGCTCATCGACGGGAAGAGCGAATTCGCTTGCGTGGATGGTCCGGAGTTCGATGCGCACAAGGTGAACTTCGAGGTGCTGGTGCAGCGGAATGCCATGTACCGCGATTCGGAGCGGCAGTCGATGGAAGAATTTCAGGCCCGGGAGCAGTCTGCGTCGGTGGAACCCATGTCTCGCAAAATCGGCGAGACATGGGGCACCCCTTCCGGACATGCGACTCAAGGAGAGCAACGATGAGCCCGACGGCTGCCAAGTCGAAGAATCCGCTCTCTCCCAAAGATCGCATGAAAGTTCCTCGGCAATTGATGCCCGAGCAGGCTGCTGAACTGCGGGCGCACAATTTCGAAGAAGTAAACCTTGGCTTCAGACCGGAACTCGCTCAGCAGGAAGCTTTGCGCTGCCTGGAGTGCGCCAAGCCCACCTGTACGGACAATTGCCCGGTCGGCATCGACGTGAAGGATTTTGTGCAGAAGATTGTCGTTGGCGATTTCCTGGGCGCGGCGGCGAAGATCCGCGAAGCGAACGTGCTACCCGCGATTACGGGGCGAGTTTGCCCGCAGGAAGATCAGTGCGAAGGGAAGTGCCTGCTGTCGAAGAAGGTGAAGCCGCTCGGCATCGGTTATCTGGAGCGCTTCGTCGCAGACTACGAACAGCGCATGGGAACGCATGTGGTTCCCCACGCAGAACCCACCGGCAAGAAAGTTGCCGTTGTCGGAAGCGGGCCTTCAGGACTCACCGTCGCTGGCGACCTGATTCAGAAAGGACACAAGGTTCGCGTGTTTGAGGCGCTGCACGAAATCGGGGGCGTGCTGGTCTACGGCATCCCGGAGTTTCGGCTGCCCAAGCAGATCGTGCGCGAGCAGATCGACTACATGCGGCAAATGGGAGTCGAGTTTGAGACTGATGTCGTTGTGGGCCGCACGGTGACGATTGATGAACTGCTCGAAGAAGAAGGTTACGATGCCGTGTACGTCGGCACTGGGGCCGGGCTGCCGCAGTTCATGAACATTCCGGGCGAGCACCTGAACGGTGTTTACTCGGCCAACGAATTTCTGACGCGCATCAATCTGATGAAGGCCTATAAGTTCCCAGTCTATGACGAACCGATGCTCGATCTGCACGGCAAAGATGTTGCCGTGATCGGCGGCGGAAATACGGCGCTCGACGCGATCCGCTCGGCGTTGCGCCTGGGAGCGCGCAAGGCGTATGTGATCTACCGGCGCAGCGACGCCGAGATGCCGGCGCGGGCGGAGGAAGTGCATCACGCGCGACAGGAGGGAATTGATTTCCAGATGCTTACGGCGCCGGTCGAATTCCTATCCGACGGCAAGGGTTGGCTCACTGGCGCACGATGCGTACGGATGGATTTAGGCGAGCCCGATTCCTCAGGCCGCAGACGGCCTGTGGCGATTGAGGGCTCGGAGTTTGATCTGCCACTGTCGGTGGCAGTCATTGCCATCGGGACGAGCGCGAATCCAATCGTCCAGAGCACTACACCCGGCCTTGGGACGAATAAGGGTGGATACATTCAGGCCAGCGATGAGACGCAGCGCACCACGCGCAAGGGAGTATTCGCTGGCGGAGATATCGTGACCGGCAGCGCGACCGTCATTCTGGCAATGGGAGCCGGACGGCGCGCGGCTAAGTCAATTCATGAATATCTGACGACCGGGCTTTGGTGAGGGACGGTATAACCCGGACAGCGGCTCCCATGTCTCGCAAATGCGGCGAGACATGGGGCACCCGCGACAATCAGATATATTTATCGTTTGCGGGCTAGGAATCGAAGGCGCATGTAATCGGCGGTCCAGCGGCCTTTCTCGTCGCATAGCACGGGCCTTAACATCTTCGTGGCGTCGTCAAGAAATCCTTCTCTTTGGTCTTCAGGCAACTTCGCACAAAATGGATTGGCGAAAGTCTCAAGCCATGCGCGCATCCCCGTCGGCAGCGGGGTGGGTCGCGGGATGAGTTGGACACTTTCTGCGACAAATCCCGCGCGCTCGAGGCGTTCAGTGTAATCGTCCACCGTTGGGAAATACCAAGGGCAGACGCTGGCGGCATTTTTGATGCCGCGTTTCGCGAGCGCGACGATCAGCGCCAGGTTGATCGCGGCAACGCATCCATGGCCACCCATCTCTCCGACGAATCGGCCAGGACGGCGCAGAGCGCGGTAGGCGGAGGCGATGGCAGCATCCGGATCATCTTTGATCCAGTGCAAAACTGCGTTTGAGAACACGGCGTCGAACTCTTCGTCGAAGGTTAACTTGGTTGCGTCCATCAACCGGGCATCGAGTCCGCGCCGACGTGCGGCGGCGATCATGTTTGGCGAACTGTCCACGCCTACAACTTGTGCCCCGATCGCGACCAATTTTTCTGTGAGCACGCCGTCGCCGCAGCCGAGATCGAGAATGTGTTCTCCTGGTTGAGGCTGAAGCAAGTCGAGCACGGGCTGCCCAAGCGCAGGGACAAAAGCGGCATTGGCAGCGTAGCGGGAAGCGTTCCAGGTTTGCGTAGACATTAAAGTATTTTAGCCGCTGCGAAATCTGGGCAGCGATTTCGGAAGATTGAGAATTCAAGACCCGCTATTTTGCGAACGCGTGCAACTTTGAAACGATGCTCACCCAAAACTGATTTCGAAGTACGTATCTGTCCTCGACCAGATCAGCGGAATTCTCGCCATCCAATATTTGCGGTTGATGGATTCTCTCGCGTGCTTGTGTTCCTCAGGTGGCACGACGCGCGCAGTTGCTGCGAACTCCGGTCCTGTAACTTTTCCCCGGATGGTGCAGGGCGCCACTTTCACCTGGGAATTGTTGCGAATGCGCTTCGCCTTGCCCATATCACTGCGTGTCATTACGTAAAGCTTGCCGTTATCTTCTCCGAACCAGACGGGGGTCGGAACGCCGACACCGGTTTTGCGGAATGTGGTCAGCGAGATGTATTTCTGTCCGGAAATCGCGGAAGGGGTTTGACTTGCCATGCGTTCATTGTAGGGGTCTTCTGAGGAAAAGTGGGGAACATGGATCCCGCTTCTGGCACGAGATGGGAAGCCGCCGCGACAAAAGTCGTCGCGGCCGGACGGCCGAGGCGTCCGTCCCCACATGAGAGCCCGAGGCAGCCGTCGTCACATGCGGCCGGTCCACAGGATATCTGTGTGTTCATCAGGGATGCGGCTGAACTAAAGCGGGAGGCGGTCCTTCCGGATGATCCTGCAGATA
>Ga0306920_100014192_pt1 | contig 10876 bp, 9 predicted proteins | sample flu12Cox44000170_FD_204666 | JGI IMG/M metagenome (GOLD analysis project Ga0306920, IMG submission 204666) | Lab enrichment of tropical soil microbial communities from Luquillo Experimental Forest, Puerto Rico - flux4day.12C.oxic.44.000.170 (v2)... | ecosystem: Environmental > Terrestrial >...
TCTGCTCTTCGCCCAAGAGGCTCATCGCCGACCGAATGACATCCTTGGTGTTTCGGCGAACATTCAATCACGGTTGGCTCGAACATCACGTCAGCCGAGCCCGCGAGTCGGCTGTCATAAGCTGGCTGACCGTGGCCGTTCTGCCGATCCGGATCGTCGGGGATTCCGTCCTGCACACCCCGACCAGCCCTGTGTGCGTCGAAGCAGATGGCTCGCTGCCCGACGATGTGCTCAAACTCATCGCGGACATGTATGAAACCATGGAGGCCGCCAACGGAGTCGGCTTGGCCGCCAATCAGGTTGGGGTGGGGCTGCGGCTGTTCGTCTACGAGTGCGCCGAGGCGCGCGGCAAAACCGTCCGGCGTAAGGGTGTCGTGATCAACCCGGTTCTGGAGACCTCGGAAGTGCCGGAGACGATGCCCGACCCCGAGAACGACGACGAGGGCTGCCTGTCCGTTCCGGGCGAGTCCTACCCGACGGGCCGCGCGAAATGGGCACGCGTCACCGGTCTTGACGCCGACGGGGCTCCGGTCACCGTCGAGGGCGAAGACCTGTTCGCCCGCATGCTGCAGCACGAGACCGGCCATCTCGATGGCCAGCTCTACCTCGATCGCCTCATCGGCCGGCACGCACGCGCCGCCAAACGCATGCTCAAGGCGAACGGCTGGGGTGTGCCGGGGCTGTCGTGGACGCCGGGAGAGGTGGTCGATCCGTTCGGGCACTGATCCGTAGGCTCAGTGCGTGCGGCTGGCAACCTGGAACGTCAACTCGATCCGCGCCCGCCTCGACCGCGTCACAAACTGGCTGGAGCGCACGGGAGTCGACGTCCTGGCCATGCAGGAAACCAAGTGCGCCGACGACCAGTTTCCGACCATGCCGTTCGCCGCGATCGGCTACGAGGTCGTCCATTGCGGCTTCAACCAGTGGAACGGGGTGGCGATCGCGTCCCGAGTCGGCCTCGACGACGTGCGCGTCGGTTTCGATGGACAGCCGTCCTGGAGCGACAAGCCCGGCGACAATCCCCAAGCGGAGGCGACCAGGGAAGCAAGGGCCCTGGGCGCGACGTGCGCGGGTGTGCGGGTGTGGAGCCTGTACGTGCCGAACGGGCGTGTTCCGGATTCGCCGCACTACCGCTACAAGCTGGAATGGCTTGCGGCGCTTCGTGATGCCGCGCAAGGGTGGTTGTCAGACGACCCCGATGCACAGATCGCGCTGGTCGGTGACTGGAACATCGCTCCCACCGACGAGGACGTCTGGAGCGTCGAGTTCTACCAGAACAGCACGCATGTCACCCCGCCGGAGCGCCGGGCGTTCCGGGACATCGTCGACGCCCAATTCGCCGATGTGGTACGGCCTTTCACGCCGGGGCCGGGGGTGTACACGTACTGGGACTACACGCAGTTGCGATTCCCCAGGAACCGAGGCATGCGCATCGACTTCATCCTCGGCTCACCGGCCGTGGCCCGGCGGATCACCAACGCCGAGATCGTCCGGGAGGAACGCAAAGGCAAGGGGCCCAGCGACCACGCGCCGGTGCTCGTGGACCTCGTTTAAGCCGGGCCGGGCGAAGAACGTCGCGGAGAAGACGGTGGTGAACACCCCCAGCGCGCCGATGATCAGCAGACCGGAAAGCAGGGGGTATCGCGCGATCGGCCCGGCGAGATGGCGGCAGCACAGAAGCAGCAGTACCAAAAGCACCGACCCGCCGGCCACCAACTGCGATCGCGAGGCGGGGGCCCCGAGCACGGGTTCGCGCAGTGCCGACTCCACTGTCAGGCACAACAGCGCGCCGGCGACGAGGTCGACCCCGTAGTGGTATCCGAAGCCAAGCGTCGCCGCGATGGTGCAGACGAGCCAGAACGTGCCGCCCCACCGCAGCCAGCGGGGTCCGCCGCGGGTGTGAACGAACACCGCCAACGCCCACGCGGTGTGCATCGACGGCATGCAGTTGCGCGCGGTCTCGCCGTCGAAGGCGATCGGCCTCGGCGAGATGACCGACATGTCAGGGGCCGGCAGCGTGTGCGGCCAGTAGTCACCGACCTGAAGGCCGTGACCCGCGGCACCGAATGCGAAGACGGGCCCGACCAGCGGAAAAACGACGTAGATGACAGGCCCGATCAGGCCCAGCAGCAAGAACGTCCGGAACATGGAGTGCCGTGGCCAGCCCTCGGCGGTGACGTTGCGGAGCTGGTAGACCGCTACCACCAGTGCGGCAGCGGGCAACTCGATGTACACCCAGTGCAGGACGCCGGAAAGAGGCGGGCCTGCGGCGTCGACCATCCGCCCGAACAGCCACGACGGTTGCGCGAGCGCGCGATCGACCAACAGCGCGTATTCGTCGAGGACCGTCGGGCGAACGATCGCGGTGATCCGCAACCACGTGTCACCGACCTTGGTCGCCAGAACGTACAAGATGGCAAACGCGATGCCGCGCATGGCGGTGCTGCGCTGCTCGCCGGCCAATCGCCGCCACACCAGCACAATCAATCCGGTGAGCACGATCAGTGCCCCGTTGCCGAGGGTGAACGCACCGCCGCGCAACAGCCGCTCGGTGGCGAAGGCCACGTCGAGAGCCGCGGCCATCGACAGCGCGCGAATCCGCCACCGGTTCGACAGGCCGACACACGCCACGCCCAGCGCGACCCACGGCACGGTGGCCGACTTCGGGGTGGCAACATAATCGCTGATCAGGCTGTGCAGTGGACCCTGAAATCCGGCGCTGCCCGCGGCGACCTGCAAACCGACCAGCAAAGCTGCTGTCGCGCCGACGGCAGCCATCATCCGCACGCGCATCCACACGCGGGTCGACGGCATGCGGTGCAGCAGTCCCCCGTCGTAGATGAACACCAATCGAATGGTAAGTGTCGCCTCGACGTCTGAGACGTTAACTGGCTACTCGGGAACAACTCGGATGGGTATCGGTGGTATCGCCGCGGGCGATAGAGGTCAGGCGCGGCTATTTGGCGGTTATGTGTCCGAGGGTTCGTCCGCGTAGCGGCCGGGGTTCAACACCGAGGCCAACGCCCCGATGATCATCATCACCGCCGCGGCGGCGAAGACCACGACGAGGCCGGCGTGGAATGGACCCGAGATCAGTTCCGGGAAGAACTCCTTGCCGGTCAGCACATCGGCGCTGACACCCGGCTGCTGCAGAGCGTGCGACGGTGCCAGCAGTTCGGCGATCGGGTTGAAGCCCAAAAACGCGGCAAACAGGCTGCCGACAGGCGGCAGGCCGGCGACGTCGTGCGCCACCGACGCCGGCACACCCTGCTGCTGCAGCCCGCCGCTCAGCGCGGTGGGCAGCGTGTTGGCCAGTCCGATGATCATCAGCGAAAAGAAGATGCCGATGGACAATGACGAGCCGGCATTGAAGAACGTCGCGCGGACACCGGATGCCGCGCCGCGCTCCTCGGCCGGCACGCTGGACATGATCGCCGCGGTGTTGGGCGCGGTAAAGATGCCGCCGCCCAGCCCGTTGAGGAACACCAGCACAGCGAACAACCAGTAGTTGAAGTCGACGGGGATCAGCACCAACGCGACAAACGTGCCCGCCATCAGCAGCATCCCGGTGACCGTGAACGGCCGTGCCCCCATGCGGTCGGCCAGCGACCCCGCGAGCGGGCCGGCGATCAGGAAGCCGAACGTCATCGGCAGCATGTAGATGCCCGCCCACAGCGGCGTCGACTCGAAGCTGTAGCCGTGCAGCGGCAGCCAGATTCCCTGCAGCCAGATGATCAGCATGAACTGCAGGCCGCCGCGTCCGACCGACGACATCAGCCCGGCCAGGTTGCCCATCCCGAACGACGTCGACCGGAACATCCGCATGTTGACCATCGGCTGCCGCACCCGCAGCTCGACGATCCAAAACGCGGCCAACAGCACAAGGCCGAACACGATCGAGCCGAGCACCCAGGGATTGGTCCAGCCGGTGGGATGACCGCCGTACGGCTGAATCCCGTACGTGATGCCGGTCAGCACCACCGTCAGCCCGACACCGAACGTCACCGTGCCGGCCCAGTCGAGGCGTTCACGGCGGCGGACCCCGATCTCATGCAGTGATCGCAGGCTCCAGATCGTGCCCAGGATGCCGATCGGCACGCCGACCCAGAACACGGCCCGCCAGTCCCACTGCGAGAGCACGCCCCCGATCAACAGGCCCAGGAACGAGCCCGCGACCGCGGCGACCATGTTGACGCCGAGCGCCATGCCGCGCTGGTTGGGGGGAAACGCGTCGGTGAGGATGGCTCCGGACGATGCCATCAGCATCGCTCCGCCGATGCCTTGGATCACCCGCCAGCCGATCAGCCAGAGCGCGCCGCCGCTGAGGTGCCACGGGTCGAATGACAGCGCGACGGCAGCGAGGGTGAAGACAGTGAAGCCGAGGTTGTAGATGCGCACGCGGCCGTACATGTCGCCGAGACGGCCGAACAGGACGACCAGGACCGCGGTCGCCACGAGGTAGCCCATCAGCATCCAGAGGAGGTAGCTGACGTTTCCGGGCGCGAGCGGGTTGAGCCCGATGCCGCGGAAGATGGCCGGTAGTGAGATCAGCACGATCGACGCGTTGATCGTCGCGAGCAGTGTGCCCAGCGTGGTGTTCGACAGCGCGACCCACTTGTAACGCGGGTGGTCGCGGTCCCATCGCCGGCGCCGGCGCTCCGTTTCCGCGACGGCAAGCGTCGGGTTCGTCACGATGGGGGTGTCGGCCATCTCGATCTCAGTCGTCATGTCAGTCGTCATCTGTCATCGCTCAACTATTCGACCCAAAACACATATGTTAGCTATACAAATGAAACGGGGCCAACCGCTATTCCCGGCCCGCCGCAGCTGCGCTAGCGTGGAACCGGCCAATAAACCACGCGGGAGCGCAAGCCGAATGCGCTGAGAGGACGGCCGGATTGTTTGCTTTGCAAACGGCGCCGTCGACCGTACGAACCTGACCGGGTCATGCCGGCGTAGGGAGTTGAGATGACTATTTCTATCGATGTGGCGAACGTCACCACCGGCGCAATCGACGGCAGCACAAAAATCTACCGGGAGATCGCCGCCGTCCCGAGCACACGGGTGCCGTTCCGACGGGTGGAGCTATCCAACGGCGAGCAGCTGGATGTGTATGACACGTCGGGTCCGTATACGGATCCGGATGCGGTGATCGACCTGTCCGCCGGGCTGGCGCCCCGGCCCGGTGTCGTGCGCGACCGCGGCACCCAACTGCAGCGGGCGCGGGCCGGCGAGATCACCGCCGAGATGGCGTTCATCGCCGAGCGCGAGGGCGTGCCCGGCGAGTCGGTGCGCGACGAGGTGGCGCGTGGCCGCGCGGTGATCCCGGCCAACCACAACCACCCCGAGGCCGAGCCGATGATCATCGGCAAGGCATTTTTGGTGAAGGTCAACGCGAACATCGGAAATTCCGCGGTGACCAGCTCGATCGCCGAGGAGGTCGACAAGATGGTGTGGGCCACCCGCTGGGGTGCCGACACGATCATGGACCTGTCCACCGGCAAGGACATCCACCTCACGCGTGAGTGGATCCTGCGCAACTCGCCGGTGCCGGTCGGCACCGTGCCGATCTATCAGGCGCTGGAGAAGATCAAGGGCGATCCCACCGCGCTGACGTGGGAGATCTACCGCGACACGGTGATTGAGCAGTGCGAGCAGGGCGTCGACTACATGACGGTGCATGCCGGCGTGCTGTTGCGCTACATCCCGCTGACGGTCGACAGGGTGACCGGCATCGTGTCCCGCGGCGGCTCGATCATGGCGGCCTGGTGTCTGGCTCACCATCAGGAGTCCTTCCTGTACACGAATTTCGACGAACTGTGCGAGATCCTGGCGCGCTACGACGTGACGTTCTCGCTGGGCGACGGGCTACGGCCAGGGTCGATCGCCGACGCCAACGATGCCGCGCAGTTCGCCGAGCTGGCCACGCTGGGTGAGCTCACCAAGGTTGCGAAAGCCCATGGCGTGCAAGTGATGATCGAGGGGCCGGGGCATATCCCCATGCACAAGATCGCCGAGAACGTGCGGCTGGAAGAGGAGCTGTGCGAGGAGGCGCCGTTCTACACGCTGGGGCCGTTGGCCACCGACATCGCTCCGGCCTACGACCACATCACTTCGGCGATCGGCGCGGCGATCATCGCGCAGGCCGGCACCGCGATGCTGTGCTACGTCACACCCAAGGAGCACCTCGGGCTGCCGGACCGCAAGGACGTCAAAGACGGGGTGATCGCGTACAAGATCGCCGCACATGCCGCCGATCTGGCAAAGGGCCATCCTCGCGCACAGGAGCGCGACGACGCGCTGTCGACGGCGCGGTTCGAATTCCGGTGGAACGACCAGTTCGCGTTGTCACTGGACCCGGACACCGCGCGATCCTTCCACGACGAGACGCTGCCCGCCGAGCCGGCCAAAACCGCCCACTTCTGTTCGATGTGCGGGCCGAAGTTCTGTTCGATGCGCATCAGCCAGGACGTCCGAGACGCGATGGCCGAGAAGTCGCGCGAGTTCGTGGAGCACGGCAGCCAGGTGTATCTCCCCGTCACGTCGTGACGGTGCTGCCATTAGCGCCTCCGGGCGCGACGCCGCGGCGGGTGCTGACGATCGCGGGGTCGGACTCCGGAGGCGGGGCGGGCCTGCAGGCAGACCTGCGGACCTGCGCCCTGCTGGGCGTACATGCACTCTGCGCAGTGACAGCGGTCACTGTGCAGAACTCGTTGGGTGTCAAGGATTTTCACGAAATCCCCGTTGACATCATCGCAGGGCAGATCGAGGCGGTTGCGTCGGACATCGGCGTGCAGGCGGCCAAGACCGGGATGCTGGCGTCGTCGGCGATCATCGAGACAGTGGCCGACACGTGGCGGTCGCAGGGGCTGGCGGGGGCCGTTCCGTTCGTGGTCGATCCGGTGTGCGCGTCGATGCACGGTGATCCGCTGCTGCGCCCTGACGCGCTGGATTCGCTGCGCTCCCAACTATTTCCGCTGGCAACATTGGTCACTCCGAATCTGCACGAGGTGCGGATGCTCGTCGAGATCGATGTCATCGACACCGACTCCCAGCGGGAAGCGGCGCGAGCCTTGCACACACTTGGGCCGCAATGGGTGCTGGTCAAGGGCGGTCATCTGGCCACGTCGGGGCAGAGTCCCGATCTGCTGTTCGACGGCGCCGATTTCCACGAGTTTGATGCGCGACGGATTGATACCGGCAATGATCACGGAGCCGGCGACACGCTAGCCGCCGCCACGGCCTGCGCGCTGGCCCATGGGTATCCGGTGCCCGACGCGGTCGCGTTCGGGAAGCGGTGGGTGACCGAATGCATCAAAGCCGCCTACCCGCTCGGGCACGGCCACGGCCCAGTGTCGCCACTGTTCCGCTTGGCATTATGACCCTCCATATGAACCTCGACGGGATCGCCGGGGTGGCGCACGAGCCGGAGGGCACGCCGTCGGGGGTCGCGGTGCTCACCCACGGTGCCGGCGGCAGCCGGGAATCGCCACTGCTCAAACGGGTGTGCGACGAGTGGGCCCGGCGAGGGTGGCTCGCGGTGCGGTACAACCTGCCGTATCGGCGCCGCCGGCCCAAGGGGCCGCCGTCCGGATCGGCCGCAACGGATCGAGCGGGCATCAAGGAGGCCGTCGCGCTGGCCCGCCGCCTGACCGACGGGCCGGTGATCGCGGGCGGGCATTCGTACGGCGGGCGGCAGACGTCGATGGCCGTCGCGGACGAGGGATTGGACGTTGCCGTGCTGACGCTGTTCTCCTATCCCGTTCATCCGCCGGGCAAGCCGGAGAAACCGCGCACCGAACATCTCCCGCGCATCAGCGTGCCAACGGTGTTCACCCACGGCACCAGCGATCCGTTCGGCACGATCGAGGAGGTGCGCGCCGCCGCGCAGTTGGTCGGTGCGGCAACCGAAATCGTGGAGATTGCCGGTGCACGGCACGACTTGGGTTCGAAGGCGCTCGATGTGGCTGCGCTGGCCGTCGACGCCGCGCAGCGGCTGCTGGCGCGCTAAACCAGGCGGGGTCTGCGGCGCACCGCAACCAATGCGTCGTCGAGATCGGAGTACAGCGCGAAGATCGAGTCCAGATGCGTCAGCTCAATCGGCCTGCTCGTGGCCGGACCCTCTGCCACCACCGCGAAGTCTGCGGACTCGCGGATTCGCTCGTGCGTGGCCACGAGAAGCTGCAGACCCGCCGAGGCGAGAAACGTCACCTCGGACAGATCGATGATCAACGCGGTCGGATCCTCCGCGAGCACACCGGCGATCGCCTCTTCTAACGCCGGAGCCGTGGCCAAATCGATCTCGCCGCCGACAGAAAGCACAACGACTCCATCGCGATGCGCAACTGACGTCGTGATCGGATCCGTACCTGTCAACAGAAGTCCTCAAGTCATAACCCACACCGCTCAGTGCCGAACGTCTTCCGAGCCTAGCCTGCTCGCCCCGTGCGTCGGATGATGTTGCGTGTGATACCTCAGGTACCGTCTACCTCATGACCGAGCAGCAGTTCGACGTGGTCATCGTCGGCGCCGGCTTCGGCGGAATCGGCGCCGCGATCCAGCTCAAGCGGCTGGGATACGACAACGTCGCGATCCTCGAGCGGGAGAACGACCTGGGCGGAACCTGGCACGTCAACCGCTACCCGGGGCTCGCCGTCGACATCCCGTCGACCACCTACTCCTACTGGTTCGAGCCCAACCCGAACTGGTCACGGCTGTTCGCGCCCGGCGGGGAGCTCAAACGCTACGCCGATCACGTGGCCGACAAGTACGACGTGCGGCGCCACATGCGGTTCAACACCGTCGTCGAGGGCGCGCGCTGGGACGAAGACGATGCGTCGTGGCGGGTGGCGCTCGCCGACGGTGAGACGCTGACCAGTCGCTTTCTCATCACCGCGACCGGCTTCCTGTCGCAGCCGCGCACCCCCGACATCCCCGGGATCACCGGCTTCAAGGGCCGTCTCATCCACACCTCCGCCTGGGACGACGGGTACGACTTCAACGGCCGGCGGGTCGCGGTCATCGGCACCGGCGCCACGGCCGTGCAACTCATTCCCGAGTTGGCCAACAATGTCGCCGACCTGACCGTTTACCAGCGCACCGCCATTCATGTGGTGCCGAAGCCCGATTTCGCGATCCCGTCGTGGCTGCGGCGGGTGTTCAGCCGTGTCCCGCTGGTGCAGCGCGGGCTTCGCTGGGTCACCGACACCATCCTGGAGCTGATGATGGTGTCGGCGGTGCTGCACTACCAACAGTTCCGCCGGCTCAACATCGCAGCCGCCGACCTGGCAAAAATCCACCGCTTCGTGTCGGTCCGCGACAAGGAGCTGCGGCGCCAGCTCACGCCCGACTACGACTTCGGCTGCAAGCGGCCCACGTACTCCAACTCCTACTACCGGACGTTCACCAAGCCGCACGTCCACCTGGTGACGAGCGGTATCGAACGCATCGAGGCCGACGGCATCGTCGCCAACGACGGCACCAAGGCGCTCGTCGACACCTTGGTGCTGGCCACCGGGTTCGACCTGTGGGACGCGAACTTCCCCGCCATCGAGGTCATCGGCCGAGAAGGCCGCAACCTCGGAAAGTGGTGGCGCGACAATCGTTTCCAGGCCTACGAAGGCGTGTCGATTCCGTACTTCCCGAACTATCTGAGCCTGGCGAGCCCGTATGCGTTCAGCGGGTTGTCGTTCTTCAACACCATGGAATATCAGATGCGGCACATGAATCGGCTGTTCGGCGAGCTGCACGGGCGCAACGCGACCACGTTCGAGGTCACCGAGGACGCTAACGCCGCGTTCCTCGACCGGATGACCGAGCTGCTCGACGACTCGGTGTTCTACCGCGGCGACTGCGCGACGTCGCGGTCGTACTACTTCAACCACAGCGGCGAAGCGTCACTGCTGCGCCCCACATCCACGCACAACGCGGTGGCGGAGCAGGCCCGGTTCCCATTGAGCGACTACGCATTCGCCTGAGCGAAAGGACAAGGATTTGGCAGGTCTATCCATGCTGGTCGGTGTTGCGGGCTTGGCGATCGCCGGCACCGGGGTGGCCCATCTCGTCAAGCCGGACGCATTTGAACAGATCACGGCGGTCGCGTTTCCGGAGAACACGCAGCAGCACACCTACATCGACGGTGCCGCGGAGACGGTGCTGGGTCTGGCGTTGGCGCTGCGCAAGACCCGCAGGCTGGCCGTGATCGGACTGCTCGGCTACGGCGGCTATTTGGCCGCGAATATGCTCAAGAACCGAGCAGCGTAAGTTCCATCAGCCTTCGCACACATGCCTGCGGGTGGGCGCAATCGCGAGCCGAAGAACCGGCCGAAGAGCCAGCCGAAGAGCCATAGTGCACCAGCCGTCCGACGTCGACGACGAGAGCCATCGCCGCATGCACGAGGAACCGCGCCGGCGTCGCGGTGAGTTCCGGCCGGGCGGCGGTCAGCAACGCAACCCAGGAGTCGATGGTCGACCGTTGCACGTTGCGCAGCAGCCCACCGTCGGTGGGCGAAAGGTTGACCCGTTCGGTGTAGTAGACGAACGCCAGCTCGGGGTTGGCGAAGGCCGTCGCCACATAGGCATCGACCAGCTGAGTCAACACATTCCGGGGCTCGGTCTCGACACCGAGGATCGCCGACAGCTCACCGGAGATCCGGTCGGCGGCCCGCCGCATCACCGTGGCCAGGATGTCGCCCTTGCCGGAGAAATACCGGTAGACACCCGAGGCCGGCATACCCACCGTTGCTGCGATCTGCTCCATGCTGGTCTCGCGGTACCCGCGGTCGTTGAACAGCACCATGGCCGCGTGAAGCAGAGCTTCGTAGGTACCCGTATCGGAAAACAGTTGGCGCCGCGCGGTGGGCAACGGGTCAGCCAG
>Ga0306920_100014193_pt1 | contig 10875 bp, 10 predicted proteins | sample flu12Cox44000170_FD_204666 | JGI IMG/M metagenome (GOLD analysis project Ga0306920, IMG submission 204666) | Lab enrichment of tropical soil microbial communities from Luquillo Experimental Forest, Puerto Rico - flux4day.12C.oxic.44.000.170 (v2)... | ecosystem: Environmental > Terrestrial >...
CTGCTGAAGGGGTGGTAGCGTGAACCGGACACAGGTATGTTTGCTTGTGATTTTGGTGGGAACGGCAAGAGCGCAAGCAGGCGATGCAAGTTCAGTGCGAGATCTATCCGCACGGTGGACTCAGTACTACGCCACGATCTACCAGCTACCGGTAGAGCTGGTGGCGGCAATTATCGACGAGGAATCAGGCTGGAATCCGTATGCGATGTCGAAGAATGGCGCGGCCGGGATCATGCAGCTAATGCCGGCAACGGCCGTGCGATTCGGAGTGCGGGACCGTTTTGTTGTGCAGGAAAACATTCGTGGCGGGGTCGCATATCTTGCCTGCCTGAAGGAGAAATTCAACGGCGACCTTCGGCTCATTACGGCAGCGTACTACGTCGGGGAATTTCCGATCTCTTTGCGCGGTTTGCAATATTCCTCGCCCGATGTGCAAGGTTACGTAAAACGGGTCGCGGCACGTTACCGCGCACGACGAATACTCGGAATGCGAAGCCAAGTGGCGCAGCGAGCACAGGTGAGGTGATAGGTGAGAAACATTCTGGTTTTCGGCTGCCTCTGGGCGGTGGCTCTGATGGCAACAACTGGAGCACAACAGGCAAGCGTCAGCCCGCAGGTTCGCACCAAGAATACGCCGTATAACAGAATCACCGAAATCGACCTTGAAGCTCATTTTGTGACTACCATCAGGGTGCCCGAGCCCGTGAATTCCGTCGTGGTGGGCGATCCGGCTCTGTTCCAGGTCGAACACTCTGAACACGAACCGGCGTTAGTATTCGTCAAGGCGCTGACCAATGAACACGCCGAGAGTAATTTACTCATCACCACTACCACCGGTCGCCAGATCAGCTTTCTTCTGGTGAGCCGCAGTCCGGGCGCCGATTCGGCGAAGGTCGATTTTCTGCTGCGATACCAGCCTTCTGGCGGCTTTCTGGTCGAGCCTGATGCCGTACCCTTCGCGCTGGTAGCACAGACGGCGAACATATCGAAGACACAGTCCAGCTTGGTTTCTTCCACCGACAATAATTCTGCGAAAGCCATGGCCAGCCTGCCGAATTCAGATTCTCTCGATACCCTCCTGGAGCGCCAGAGGCAAGCGCCGTTGCCGGTGTTGTACGGCGAGCGTCGCGAGGGCAACGAGGTAAAGGGCGATCGCTTGCGAGCTGGCATCAGCGAAGTCCTCGACGGAGGCCAACAGGTAATTGTCCTGTTTTCCGTTGTAAACACGAGTAAGCACCCCATCTTGCTGATGCCTCCTCAGATCCAACTGGGCGGCAAGAAAAAGTCGGGCAAGGTGATTAAACATGAGCACTGGTCCACGGCAGAGCAGTTGGTTGTAGTTGATTTCCGTTTGAGTCGGCGCCGGATCGGTCCCGGGGAGCGTGCTGACGGAGTGGTGTTGTTCGAACGTCCTCCCTACAAGCGGTCGGTGGAAACGTTGTTTCTTCAAATGGCGGAGTCGGGCGCAGTCGACAAGCCCGCTCTGGCACCCATCGGTTTCGGAGTTAGCACGCTGCGGGAGGCTGCCAACCATGCTCAATGAGAAAGCGAAGCACGAAGTGAATCCAGTCACATCAGGTGACGAACCGCATCTAGAAGATGAGGAACTTGTGCCCGAGGAGACTGGCACAGGAACCTGGCGCGAGGCATTGGTTGCGGCTTTCCAGAAAGTTAGGCGGCAGCAGAAACCAGCCGAGAGCCGTCACGAACTGGGGCGTGACAAGACCAAGTCGTTGTTGCTGGTGGCGGGTGTCTGTGCAGGAGTGCTCCCCTTGTTTTTCGGCATCTTTTCTCATCCGAAGAAGAGGAATCCCCTGCCAGGCGAAATCACGCATATCCAACCAGATCTGGGCCGGAGAGTCACTCCGGGACAGGAAAACAATGATCCGACCAAAGTAGTAACTCCAATGCTAAGCGCTGATGTGCGATCGACTAACCCCGGCTCGGACGGCCAGCTAACTCCGGAAGACATCGACCGAACCTCGCGAACTGTTGTGGCCCAAACCACTCCAGCTTCGACGCCGAGTAAGGCTGCCTCCCCGCAGGATTATTCGCTTAACAAAGTTGATTTTTCAGACCCAACCGGAGGGTTAAGCACCACCACGTCAAACATTGCAGTAACGGCCCGATCCGACTTCAGCGCAGATCTCAAGAAGCCATCGCTGGTGTTTGTGCGCTCAACCCAGGCAAAACTGACAATGAAGCCGAACGTGCCCGAGGAGGCGGAAGAACAACTGCCGCTTGCCGTCGGCGCTCGTCTGGTGGCGCGGTTGCAAACGCCGGTCAGTTCCGCGGTCCCGACACCAGTGGTGGCGGTTATTGAATACAACTACGAGCTCAGCGGACAGATCGTGCTACCAGCGGGAGCTAAGGTTATTGGCCGGCTGACACAAGCCAATCCAGCGGGTTATGTGGCCATCCAATTCAATCGGATAGAAATGCCTGATGGGAAGAGCGAGAAAATCGATGCATCTGCGATGAGCCTGAACTTCGGGCCATTGAAGGGCAATGTATCCGGCAAGAAGACCGGCACGAAGTTTTTGGTTCGTTCCCTGACCGGGCTCGGAACAATTGCGTCCTATACAGTCGGTTCACAAGGGACAAGCTCTGGTGAACTGATTTCGCCCAATACACTTATGCGCGAGCGCCTGGCGGACAACATCGCCACGGCTGGTCAGGAAGAACTCAATGGTTTGGCATTCAATCAGAATCCGGTCGTGACGTTGCCGGGCAACACACGCTTTTACATCGTGGTGCAGAAGTCCTCGTCGGACGCCATCGCGACGACTCCAAACTCACACGACGTCGGCATCCGAACGGCCGGCACGCCTGACAGCGTACCCACTCTCGAAGAGCTCCGGCAATTGATCCAGTTAAGAAACGAAATTAACGATCTTTATATACAGGCGAAGACAACGGCGACAACCGAACCGCAGCCGCAGCAATGAGTAGAAGGAGGTGATGTACTTCGCAAACCTGGGGCTTTGCATTGGGCAAAGTGGAGGATTGCCTTGGCCAGGCTGAGTACCAGCCTGGCCACTCCCGGGATGAGAAGCCTTCGGGTCGCTGAACAAGGCACTCTCCGACCGTGCCTGTTATCCATCTGTAGCCGCCCCCTTCCCGCGTCGCGTCTAGATCGATAGCACACGGATATCCGAATTATTTTCCGCCCTTGATGGAGATTGGGTAGTGGTCTTGTCCCCAGGATCCCATCATCGCGGCCAGCAAGTCCTCTGCTTGCCTCACATCACTTTGTTCTGCTTTCAGGCCTTACTCCAGTCGGGTGGATCGCCTTCGTCCTTAGAACGCTTTCTTTCTTTTCAAGTCGAAACAGGACAGGACTTGCAGCGCGGCCGTCACGGCTCAGCAGCCATTTCCTGGACCGATCGAAGTGGATCGCAATACACCGACAGAGAGTTTCGTTGACCGCCGGTGACATGGACGAGGCGAAGGAACGGATAGAGCATCGCCCCGGGACATCTGGAGCTTGAAAAGTACAAGCTCGAGTGCTACCGCAAAGAGCATTCAGGAGTATTTGCTCAGGCGCCAGGCCCGAAGCCTGTGCTTGGTTCATCGATGAAATCGATTTGCAGATTCCTTGTGAGGATTATTTCGCTCGCTCGTTTCTCTTCTTCCCGATTTGACCTCAAGTAAACTCGACGCCGTTTGACAGCTTTTTCTTTCCAGTCTACGTTCCCACGCACAGCGATGACCCTTCCGGCGTCAATCTTGGCACGGGTGAAGGGCAATCGACCAGTTGAGGAAAGGGGAAGTCTTTAAGTGAGCAGGTTCCAGGCAGGTCTCAGTTGGAAGAAATACCGGGTTGTATTGGCGGCCACACTGTTGCTCATTGGGCAGTCTGTGGTTGCGCAGAACCTCGGCAACAATCCCCAGTTCAACGTGGCTGTGCAGGGCGAGACAGGCGCGCAACCGGAAGGTAGCTTCCTGAACTTCATAAATTGGATCGGCAATGTAATTGCACCGGTCGGTGCAGGGGGAGCGATTGTGGGCGCCATCGTGTCATGGCTAACAGGTCGTGGTTTTGCTCGGTGGTTGTTTGCAGCTGGTGCCTTGTTGCTGGTGTCAGGTGTTACCCGGCTGGTCGAGTTCTGGATCACCAACGGAACTAAGGGAATATGACCGCATGTCGACAAAGGTGCGAGTCGCAGATCGAACCGGCAGCCCGCAAGGCAGCAAGTCCGTGCGGGTTGCCACAAGGCAAGATGCCGCCTGCGCAGGTAACACGCAGAAATAGGGCAGATGGCGACGCCGCAGTTGCTCAACGACATTGTCTCGGTGCTGCTCTTGTTAGCGCCCCCCGCTGCGCTCTTGTCGCTCGTGATGGCGGGCATCAATCTGCGCCGCGAGGGAACGATGACATTCGCGATCGGCGGAGGATTCAGCAAGTGGATGTTCTGGGCAATCATGTTCCTGACGCTTCGCCCTTTGTTGGGTTGGTTCACTTCCTTTGGAGTTCCTGTGCCGTTGCCCATAGGAGGAATCGCAACCGGGTGGCTAGCGAACCTTCAAGCCGACTTGGCCCAGTTCGTAGCCGGGTTCGTAGTGCAGCGATTGGTGCCGACACTCGCGGCTTTCTTTGTCCTACGTGCAATTCTGGACGCTGCCTCTGGCCAACATCCACTGCCTTCGATCCTCGCAGCGATGTTCTTGCTGGGCACGCAGTCCACTTACAACCTGCTTCAGAGCTACAACACCGGAACACAATACGCGACGGTCGATGTGTTGGACAGTGTGTGGAACCACCTGGCCGGCACGATTATGCCGATTGCTGCCGTGCTGGCCCTCATAGGAGCGATTCTGAACTTCGCGACCAGAAAGCCATTCATGCGACTTGTCGCGGTGGCGCTGGCACTACTGACAGTTTCCGCCATTTGGAAACTATTGGTTTCGATGATGTAGGAGCGCCGATGAATCTAGGGACCATGTCTTTCGATAACGGAATCCTTCACCTGGCGAACTGGATGGGAAACGTGATCATGCCGACCCTTGCCGCGGTGTTCATCATCATTGCCATCCTGCAGTTTTCCAAGTCGCAGGAGTTTTCACACAGCATCTACGGAGCTCTGGCCTGCCTGCTGGTTTCAGGATTGACGAGAGCATTTGAGACATTCGCTTCACAATCAATGTGGAACGACCCGGATCTGTACTGGATATCGATCAGGACGCTAATCGACTGGGTTGCGAATGTGATTTTGCCAGTCTATGCGGCTTCCCAGGTCGCATCGATGGCCTTGCGGATGGGAATCTTTTCACTGGTTCACCCCACCAGCGGCTGGATGCGCCACTTTGTAACGGCGGCTCTGTGCCTCATGGTTTCCGGCTTGCTTCGTCTCGGTGAATTTTTCGTCAACCAAGGAACCGGAGGGATTCGGTAGAGGCAAAGAAATGGCTCTTGACGTGACACCAGTCTATCGAAACTTGCGAACTAGGGTCACATTCCTGGGACTCGAAGCGGAGGATTTGTTCGCCATCCTCGCAGTAGCAGTCGTGATGAACATCTTCGGTAGGTTTTTGGACCGCGAGATGTTTGGTCTGCCGATGAACATGGTGCTGCAGTACCTGGTGCCAATTCTCAGTGTGCCGGTGTTGATGCTCTTCAAATACGGGAAGCAACGGGGCTACTTGCAGGACTGGCTGTTGTTTCACCTCAAGCCCCATGTCTACTCGGCACTGGAGAGGGACCGAGAACTGACTGGTGGATATATCAAGAACTGAGGAGCCGATGATGCCGCTCAGGATGGAACAGTTCCTAGAGTCGTTGACCCAACCGCCACTTTGTGAGCAGTTGAAGGTTCGTGATCTCAGTGACGATTTGTTGATCCAGCTCAATGGATCCTTCGTGTCCGCGTACAGGTTGAGCGGGATCCACTCCTACTACGCAAGCGATGAGGAGCGAAACCGCACCAAGTCAGCCTTGGAGGCTCTGATCCGCTCTCTACCAGAGCGATCCATGCGCCTGCAGGCACGGTTTGAGATCGCTGAAGGAGACGGTGAACTGATCGCCCGATACAAACAGGAGCAGCAGAGTTCCAACCCGGTCTTACAGGCCATCGACCGAGAACAGTCCGACGCCTGGTGGAAGAAGAATGCTGAGGGCTACTACCTAAACCACATGTTGCACTTTTACTTCATCTGGGACCCCCGCATTCACCACCAGTCACCAGAATTCGAATGGAAAAAAAAGATGCGAGGCGACAGGGTCAGCATGTCGGCCACCAGGTGCATCGAGCGTAGCCGGCGGGAGCATGAGGATCTGGTGGCCGAGTTCAGTAGTCTGATGTCGGGCATTGAGGGAACGCTTGAGGCCACGGGCATGAGGATCGAACGGCTCACGCAAAATGACATCTTTATGGAGCTGAAGCGAGCCATGAATCCCCTGGTACACGACACTCGCCCATTTCATCCGGCGAGGGAGTTGCTGTTCTATGAAAGCGCGCGTAGCCAGATCGCCTGCGTCAACATTGAGGACGAACTCGACGAATACCTCAAGATTGGTGGCTTGCTGTACTCATTTATCAGCCTGAAAGACCTTCCCGATGCCACCTATCCAGGTGTGTTGCGGGAGCTGGTAGTGATGGATTTCCCAATCATCATCAACGCAGAGGTTGTGCTTCCGGACCAGGCCAAGGCCGTGAAGCAGTATAAGAGCCGGTTGCGCAAGATGACGGCAGCCCAAAAGGACATTCATGGCGGCTTCCGCTTAAACGTGGACGCGCAGGTGGCGGAGCATCAACTCATCAAGATCTTGCAGGAGCTCATTTCAAGCTCGCTGAAATCCTGCCAACTCAGCCTCACCATTGCAGTCCGTACGTCACGCCCGGCCCGGAATCGTGTTGAAGCCGAGGAGGCGGAGCGAATTCTCGCCGATCGTCGGCAACGCGTTCTGCACGCCATCGCACGCATGAACGGTGCACGCGGTGTTCCAGAGACGCTGGCGCAGAAGCGCTTTTTCTTCTCCGGTCTTCCGGGACTTGGCGAGAACAACAGGCGTGAAAAGGACGTTCTAACCCTGCACGCGGCAGACCTACTCCCAGTGGAGATGCCGTGGAGGGGAACCCCCAATTCGCCGTTGATGCTCTTTGAGACTCCTTATCGTCAGCTCTTACCGTTCTCGCCTTTCGACGCCGCATTGGGCGACGCCAACGTGCTCATCATGGCTAAGAGCGGCGGGGGCAAGACCTTCCTCTCGCAATTGATGTTGTTGATGATGGCGCGTGCCCGGCCACTGGTTTCGATTCTGGAGCGCGGAGACTCGTACGAACCACTCGTGGATTTAATGGGTGGCCGCGTGATCAACGTCGATCTGGATGGCCAGGAGACCTTGAATCCCTGGGACCTGCCCGAAGGCGCGTCCGCACCCAGCAACGAAAAGGCAGTCTTTTTGAAAAACCTAACCCGGCACATGCTGGGCGATAGCCACGACACGGATACATCGCTGCTGGACAACGTGCTGACAGATGCCATTGCCAGAGTCTACAAGCGGTGTGCAATCCGCTATTCAAACCCCACGCCTACGTTTAACGACCTGCGTGACGAACTTGCTAATTGGCGCGATGCTGAGAAGATGCAACGCACGATTGACGAGGCCCATCTGGCCGCGATCAAGTTGCGCTCGTGGACGGAAGGTGGCATCTACGCAAGATTGTTCGACCAGCGAACGACGATGCGCCTGGACAGCGACTGGCTGTTCTTCAACGTTGAGGGGCTGAGCTCCGACCGTCGGCTGGAGGCGGCGATGAGCATGCTCATCGCAAACGCCATGGCTGCTCGATCTTCCGGCAGAATCAGGCGGGGAAGCATCACGGTGCTCGACGAATGCTGGTTCCTCCTGGATTCGCCTTCCCTGGCGCCGGAGGTGGTGCAGCTCTATCGCACAGCCCGTAAGCGAAACTCGAGCGTCTGGGGCATCAGCCAGACGGTGGAAGACTTCGTGGGAACGGAATTTCAGCCTCGTGTTCACGGGCCCGGAATTCTGAAGAACGCCACCACCAAGATCATTGGTCAACAGCCCGGCGATGTAGCTCCGATGGTCAACTACCTGAACCTCAATCCAGTAGCGGTCTACCAAGTGAAGGGATTTGGTGCCCCGCGAAAAGGTCGTGGCGCAGAGGTATTGCTGGCCATTGGCGAAAAGGCCGAAACCACGCAAACGATTCGGATCGTGCCCACACCTCTGTCTTATTGGATTTGCACGACGTTTCCGCGAGAGAGGAACTACCGCGCCTGGTTCCTGAAAAAGCATGATGGAGCGCCATTGTTGTCCTGCTACCAGGAGCTGTCCAAACGTTTTCCGCAAGGCTTGGCCGAGATCTCTCCACTTCCTGAAGAAATTGCCGGTGAGGTTAGTGGCTCGGCTCTGGCATCGTGAGCGGACGAACGAACTGGGCAACACAGACGGACTGAACTCTGTTACGGAGGCACAAGGAATGCAGCTTGTCATTTACATGGTGTTTTTCACGTCGTTCGCTTGGCTGGTGATTGCACTCAAGAGCCATCGGAGACTGGTGGCGACGACCCTAGCCGGCATTTTGGTCCTGACCTTGATTGGAGTGCCGCAGCCAGCGCAGGCCCAGATCGGGATCGTGAAAGCCATCGAGGCTGTCCTCAATGTAATCAATGGCCCGATCCAGACAGCGTTGTCAGCGATCAACACGGCGCGGACGGCGATGAACAATTTCGAGCAGTTGGCCGTGTGGCCGCAACAGCTGATCAACCAGACCAGAGCCCAGGTAATACAGATGATCGGGCAGTACCGGAATCGGATGAGCAACATTCTTGAGACAAAGCTCAACAGCGCTAGCTTACCTGCTCCGCAGGCCCTTGAGGCCATCATCCGTGACCACCAGGCGGGCAATTACCCCGCTTTGACAGCGATGTTCACTAACAACTACGGCGCTATACCAGCCGTAACGGCCGCCAGTGCTGCGGACCGCGCGATGTCGGACGTGGATGATGCCTTGGCGCTCGACAACCTGAAGACTCTCAAAGCCGTTGATCACGCAACAGACATTGAATTGCATTCGGCCGATGCGATCGAGAACGCATCGGGGCAGGCGGCACCAGGGTCTGCGCCGTTTCTGACTGCTGCCGCAATCACCTCCGCCATTCACGTCCAGGCGCTAACCCAGAAGTTGCTGGCAGCGGAATTGAGGCAGGAAGCCGCCCGCATGGCACATCGCAACAGGCTTCGCAAGGAGAATGCCGCCAACACTACCGAACTGCGCGGGGTACTGGTGAATTTGTTGCAGCACCAGTAAGAGGAGGAGAACGCCATGAAAAGACTCACAGCACTGGTGAAGGCTGCCGGCAACTGGATCTGCGGGCACAGATTTCGTGCCGCAATTCTCGTCGTCGTGCTGGTGTTCACGGCACCATGGCCAGCCCGCGCGATCGGCTTCGACCCTTGTTGTGCACTTCTGGTCGCCGGACTGTCGAGCATTCAGTCGGCGCTGACCAAAGTAATAGGGGGAGGACTGAACCAGATCCTGAGCGTCGACCGAGCCATGCAACAGTTTCAGCTGACCGTGGTTTGGCCGCAGAACCTGATTAACCAGGCGAAAAGCGTGGTGAGCGTCTTACAAGCGAATTTCAGCCAAATCCAGAACCTTATGAAGATCCCTGTTAACAGCGCCACCTTGCCGGTTTCGCAAGAGCTGGAGCAAGTTCTCCTTTCGCGCGATCCGAGTCATATCGCGCAAACCTCCCGCGTCTACACAGCCCTCTACGGACCTGTCCCACAGGCCGCGGCCGCGTCAGCGCAGGTCCTAAACATAGTCGACATGACTGATGCCGCCGCCCAAGCTGCGATGAAGCGGGCCATCGAGATTGACGCCCTCGCCGATTTGGAGTTGCAGGCAGCAAATCAGCTCAACCAGAGTATTCAAACCGCGGCTCCCGGCACTGCTCCCATTATCGAGGCACAAGCGGATGCGTGGCTGATTCGGGCGAACGCCTATACCCAATCCGCCACCGCGGACCTCATGCGGTTGCGCTCGATTGATTTGGCGAACGCGAGCGCGGACATCAAGATGGGAGCAAACAATACCACAAGTCTGCGTCAGGCTCTGGCCAATCTGCTGCAGCACCAATGAGTCACGAATAGAGGAAGGTGTCGTGCCAAGTTTCTACTTCGAGCAGCTTCTGCAGACCGGGTTAAACGGAATCGACCAGCAAGGGATCACTGCAGCGGTTCTAAAGATTGCTGGAGTCGTTCTCATCCTTAGTTTGCTGTGGGCAGTATATGAAGCGTACGGCCAGGGCGGCGACATTCGGTATGTAGGTCTGGCAGCAATCAAGTATCTGGTACTGGGACTGGTGTTCCTCAATTACCAGAGTGCTTTTCGCGCAGTAAATGGAATGTTCAATGGTGTTGCAGATGGAATCTACAATCTCTCAGGAGGGGTCGACGTTATCAAAGCGTGGGGAAATAGTCTATCTCAAGCATGGCAGACAAATCCTAACTGGTTCTCCTCTCTGTGGAGTCTCGTAACCGGCGGCGTCTCGGCCATCATTGCCGGGCTGATAACCCTGGTAGGCTATCTGATCCTGCCCTTCACCTACGCGCTGTTCACGCTCTTTTACGCACTCTACGGATCGATTCTTTACGTGTTCGGACCGCTCGTGCTCGCATTGATCCCCTCCCGTGGCCTGGGACAACTGGGCAGGAGTTACTTCACGAACATGATGATCTTCCAGTGTTGGGGCATCTTGTACGCCATCCTGCAGTCGCTGATGTCTGCCCTACAGATCACCGATCCAATGCAGCTCAACGGGTCGTTTCTACAGGCCTTCGTCGGCTCCAGCCAGATGATTGTGATAAGTGTGGCTAGCGTGTTGTTCTCATTTACGCTCGCC
>Ga0306920_100014194_pt1 | contig 10873 bp, 16 predicted proteins | sample flu12Cox44000170_FD_204666 | JGI IMG/M metagenome (GOLD analysis project Ga0306920, IMG submission 204666) | Lab enrichment of tropical soil microbial communities from Luquillo Experimental Forest, Puerto Rico - flux4day.12C.oxic.44.000.170 (v2)... | ecosystem: Environmental > Terrestrial >...
TTTCGCAGATCGCAGCACTTGTCTTCACTGTCGCCGGTGTCGCGCTGGCAGCGCGATCATGAGGGCTCCGGCGCGAGTTCAGTAGACCGTCGTGATCAGAGCCAGCGCAGATGTCGGCTTTGGGTCAAAAGCGGACATTGCGGCACCTCCGAGCAATGTCCGCTTTACCCCCGAAAGCGGACATTCATTGAGCGCGTCGGGATGTCCGCTTTGTGCCAAAAGCGGACTCATGCACTGCAGCAATTTTGCCGCTATTCGATCACCAGGTCGGCGCGCAATAAAAGCGATGTGGGGATGGTTATTCCCAGAGCATGCGCGGTTCGCATGTTGAGCACCGTCTCGAACTTCGTCGGACGTTCGATCGGCAGTGTAGCCGGATCGGCCCCTCGCACGACCTTACCGGCGAGGACCCCTACCAGCCGATACAAGCTGAGTAGATTTGGCCCGTAAGCCAATAATCCTCCGGCCCGCGCAAAATCAGGAAAAAGCGTAATGGCTGGAAGGCGGTGGCGTAGCGCGAGTTCTGCAAGAACTTGCACGTTTGGAGCGATCAGCGGAGATGACGGCATCACCATCGCGCCCACCCCGCGTTGGTTTGCCGTCAAGAAAGCACCATCGAAATCAGAAGCTCGATGTGCCTCTACGACCTCTAATTGGACATTCAGCGTTCTTGCGGCTTTCCGAACCGAATCCAGTTGCACGGGTCCGGTATCGGGATCCCACAGCACGCCGGCGCGCGAGAGCTTTGGATTGCTCTCGACCAGCATCTCCATCCACTTCGCCGTGAAGTCTGGAAAGTCGAGGAATACGCCGGTGATGTTGCCTCCTGGTCGCGCAAGGCTAGCTGCCACACCGCTGGCGACCGGGTCGGTTTCAAAATCGATTGCGACAATGGGAATGCTGCGCGTAGCCGATCGAGCCGCGTTCAGCGCTAGGGGGCCGCTCGCCATGATCACGCTGACATTCTTCGCAATGACTTCTCCTACCAGGGGAACAATACGCGCGGGGTCACCTTCCGCCGCTCGGCCCATAATCTCGACTTGGGCGGGAGCGGCGTAGCCGGAAACCCGTAGGCCGCTCAGGATCGCCTCGATCCGGAGAGCCATCGCTGCTTGGGAGCCTTGATATACAAAACCGATTCTTGAGGTTCAGGAACAGCTCGACCTTCGTGGCCTGCTGAACCGGCAAGTCGCCAGGCTTTTCGCCTTTGAGAACACGAGCGGCGTAAACACCGGCGAGACGGTACGCTTCACTTAGACTAGCTCCGTAGCTCAACAAACCTCCGGCTGCAGCGAACTCGCGATGCTCGGAAGCAGCGGGAACGGCGTGGCGGACCGTCAGCGCGGCGAGCTGTTCTTCATGGCCGGTAAAAAATGGACCGCCGCCGACCACAAGGCCGCCTGCCCCCAATTGGATCAGCTTTGCAAAGACCCCTATGAAGTCACCTTCGTTGCTAGCATTCAAGACATGGAGCTGTATTCCGAAAGTGTGGGCGGCCGCCGACACCTCACTCACTAAAGTTTTCGCGTTAGCGGGATCAGTCGGGTCGACGAGCAGCGCCATGACGCGCGCCGTGGGAAGTAGCTCGTGTAGCAACTCCAGCCGCTTCGGCGCGACTGCTATGCCCAATTGGGTCACGCCCGTAACGTTGCCGCCTGGCCGGCTGAGGCTCGAAACAAGGCCAAGCTGGACCGGGTCGGAGCCCAGTTCAAAGATGATCGAGATGGTCGTGGTCGCCGCCTGTGCCGCGAGTGCCGCCGGAGTGGTGGTTGCAGCAATCACGTTTACCTGACGATGGACCAGATCGGCCGCCATTGCTGGCAACCGATCGTTTTGGCCGTCCGCCCAGCGGACTTCGACCCGCACATCGCGGCCATCAACGTAACCGACCTCGCCCAGACCTTTGAGAAAGGCTGCCAATTGCCGCGTGTAGTTCTGGGCGGAAGCGGCATTGATAAACCCGACCACCGGCATCGCCGCCTGCTGCGCACGCGCCGCGAGCGGCCACGCGGCCGCTGAAGAAGCAATCACTTTGATGAACTCGTGCTGCCTCATTCGATCACCTCGTCGGCGCGGGTGAGGACTGCCGGCGGAATGGTGAGGCCGAGTGCTTTTGCGGTTTTAAGATTGACCACCAGCTCGTACTTGCTGGGCGCTTGCACCGGCAGCTCGGCCGGTTTCTCTCCTTTGAGGATGCGATCAACGTAGCCCGCCGCGCGCCGGGAAAGATCGATGACGTCAGCTCCGTACGAGATCAGCCCGCCGGAGGCTGGATATATGCGCCGGTCATCCGGCGCGAGCGCGACTAGTTCCTCCGCATATCTGCGAAGACGGTCCCCATCTCCTAAGCTCGCACGAATGTCGATGCGAACGTTTTGGCCGTTTGTCCATCCTAATTGCTTCAGTCCGTCCTCAAAAGCTTCGATGCGCGCATGCATGTCCAAGTCGTCAGCGTCTGCTCCAGTGAGCACGCCAATTCGTCGCATTCGCTCGCTCTGCTGTGCGAACGCCGTGAGCGGCCAAATAGTGGCCGATCCAGCAATTACTTTGATGAAATCGCGGCGTCGCATTGCCCGCCCCGAGGCTCAGGACCACGCCAATTGCGTCGACGATTACAGCAGGGATTTGCAACTAGCGAAATGGGGTTCAGAGGTCAGTTTGCACGGCAGCAATGCTGAGCCGTTCATGTCTGCTTTGGGTCAAAAGCAGACATTCCGCAGTGTCCGAGCAATGTCCGCTTTATCCCCAAAAGCAGACATTGATTGAGCGCGTTGTGATGTCCGCTTTGTGCCAAAAGCGGACATTCGCGCTGCAGCGAAACTGCACAGCCCCGCCTAGACAGCAAAAGGCGAGCCGCGCATCATTTGATGCATAAGGGAGGCCTGCCATGCTGTTCAATTTATGCAATTGCGCTGGGCCGCTTGTATCGTCTGGGGGCCCTTTTTGCCTCGGCGGAGCAGGCTTCGTTACTGCAGTGATTGCAACCCTCGCCGCCAATGCGCGGACACGAGAGGCGAAACGGCTGCGCGCGAATGTGCCGGAAGTAGATCGACTTGCCGTGCGCATCGTCACAGACAATCTCACTCAGTTGTTCGTGCCTGAAGAAACGCGTGACGGTCTGACCATCGAACGGCGGGTCCCGTTTAGCTATCCTGACCGATCACCACGGCACATATTGAACGCCGAATGGGGCCTCTCCTTGCACGCGCAATCCTTCGCCGATGGTGAGGAGCGAAATGTGCTAGTCGACTTCGGATTCACGCCCGAGGTCCTCAACAATAACATGGCAATCATCGGGACCGATCCATCCACGTTCGATGCAATGGTCCTGAGCCACGGACATTACGACCATTTTGGGGGTATGGTTGGGTTCCTTGAGAAGCACGGTCGCTCCCTTAAAAAGGAAATCCCGTTTTATGTTGGCGGTGAGGATGCTTTTTGCATACGCCGCATCGGGGAGGCTCAATTTGGCGCGCTCGACCGCAAGGCTATTCTGGATTCTGGTTTGACGCTGATGATGTCACCAGAGCCGGCTGTCGTCGCCGATCACGCATTCACGACCGGCCGCATCGCGCAGGTTTCGTTCGAAAAGCCTTTGCGTCCTACTACCGAGATCATCGGCATCTTCGACGGCATGGGCTGCTTCCCCGAAAAGATGCCACCCGAAAAGAACACAGGTGGTTACATCCCGGACGACTTTGATCACGAGATCGCCACCATCTACAACGTGAAGGGACGCGGTCTCGTAGTACTCACGTCGTGCAGTCATCGCGGCGTCATCAATACGGTGCGCGCGGCGATGTCCGCCTCGGGCATTGATCAAGTGCTCGCCGTCATTGGCGGGTTTCACATCGTGCCGCCGCTCAATGACGACTACATCCGACAGGCGATTTCCGAATTCCGCGCCATCGATCCCAAATACATCATCGTCGGCCACTGCACCGGTGACCGCTTCTACGATCTCGCCCGGGCCGAACTCGGTGACAGGGTGATCCACTCCGCAGTTGGCACGCGGTTTGTGTTCACGACAGCGATTGTGAATTAGGTCGCCGGAATATGCTTTGGGTCGAGTGATCATGGCGCCGCCGCCCCTCTACATCGTTGTCAGATTATGGATCCACAGGGGTCTCGAGGCGGAATTCGAGGCCTACGAACGTAAAGCGTCGCGCGTCATGGCCCGCTACGGCGGCGTCATTGAACGCGCGATCCGGACGTCCAGGGCCTCAAACGACGGGTCTGAGGAGCCTTTCGAGGTCCATCTTCTCAGTTTTCCGACTCGGGAACTCTACGACGCGTACCAGGATGATGCGGAGCGTCGTTCTCTGAGTGCCGAACGGGGAGGGATAATCATAAAAACAGATATTTTCGTTGGAGCGCCCGGGCCAACCTACGGGTCCTGATTCGGATCTGAATGTCCGCTTTGGGTCAAAAGCAGACATTACAGTGCGTCTGCGCAATGTCCGCTTTACCCCCAAAAGCAGACATCGTCGGGTTGGCTTCATCGCCCCTAACGGGAAGATCAAAATGGGCCAGGTCGAGGTATAGAAAACAAGATTGCGGAGGGCCATTCTGACGGGGGGAGGCAATGCTCGTTTTTTGCAAACCAATCTAAGCACAGCATTAGGGCATCGACCTGGTCGCCATAGCGACCACTTGGAAATGCCAATAGCTCGCTTTCAAAATCTGCGAGCCACGGTGCCTCAGCCGGCAACAGAATGCGGCCGGCCTCGAATCGTCCTTCATGTCGGCTCAGTCGAGTTTCCTTGTTGTCTGTCGAATGCTGGCCGATAACTGGAAGGTGAGTTTGCTCGCGGAGCAGCTGGATCAATCCCCTACCGCTGGCGGTGTCCTGGATGATGGTGTGCGTCACATCCCACTGGGAGGCAAGCGCTGTTATCCGCTTTTGCATTTCGAGGACGGTCCAGTGTCCGCGATCGACATGCAACAAATACAACTCCCTGGCTTCGATCCCCACCAGGGTAATGGCCGTGTAGTCATTCTTGATATCTGCCTTACCGGCAGGATCGCAAGACAGAATCATGCTGCAGAATTTCTTGCGAGGCGGAATTTTATCATAGCGCCGAAGCCAAGCGGACTTAATCATGTTGCCGTCCGGTGGCGTTGGGTTTTGCTGGTATTGCGCCGCGAAATTCCGGCTCCCGATCTCGATCTTGATCCTCTCAAGTTCATCACGGCTATCCCAATCGGGTTGCAACAATTCCTGCTCGGGCCGGTGGTAAACCTCGCCATCGGCAATCGCATAGTCTTGTTCTTCGGTCGCAATCGCGGGCATAACCAAACTAGGCCAGCCGTGCTCGATCAGAAATCCCGATAAATCGTTTGTGTGAAGCCACTGCTGGACAACTAGCATCAGAGTAGTTTTGCCCGGATTGTTGCGGCGGCTCAGTGCCGTGGTGCGAAACCATTCATTAGCCGCCTCGAGCGCAACCTCAGAATAAGCGTCGTTCGATTTGGTCGGATCGTCGATAATGAAGATATCGGCGCCGCGGCCGGTTACGGTGGCGCCGATTGAGGTTGCCAGTCGCAACCCACGCTTGGTGGTCTCAAACCCCGTTTCCGTCGATTTTCGAGGATTTATCTTGGTGCGAAAGACGCGCTTATAGAACCGGCTCTCCATCCGTGCCCGGCAATCACGCGAGAACTTATGCGAAAGGTCTTCCGAATAGCTAGCGCAAATGAACTGGAGGTCAGAGTTTCGTCCCAGCATCCACGCCACCCAGGCGATCGATATCAAGAAAGACTTGAGGGAGCGTGGTGGAAGGTTGATCACAAGATCATTCGGGTAAATGCGAGTTGGAAGCTTGCCGGAACGTCCCGTCTCAAGCTGCCGTGACATCTTCTCCAGACGGTGGCAAATGCACTTGAATTGGGCACAAGCTGCTTACAGTAAACTTTACATCCCATTGCAGCGCCAAAACCAGCGCGCTGCAGAGTACAAAGGCAACTGTGAATATCGTAAGGAGACTCAGAAACTCCCGCAGGCTGAACGGTCGTTGCGCGTGAGGCCGCAAAAGGTCGCTGGCAGGAGGGCTAGGGCCTCGTCTAAATGTTCGAGGCTGGGATCCCATACGGCAGAACGGCCAGCGGATCAGCTAGTGTTTGCCAGCGGATGTTGTCAGAAACGATGGCACAGCTGCGTGATCGATACCCTGCGCTCCGAGAGAGCGGAAAGCTGGACCCGGGTGACCATGATCCACATATGGTTAGACCGGGCTGTTTTCTCAGCGTACAACTTCAGGGTATGACTTTACGTCCACCTTGCTCGACGGGCTTCTCCTTATATTGCGAGCGCCAGTCGAACGCATTCGTAATCCGAGCGGAGGATACTGAATTTAGCGATTTGGCCAGACGAGAAGCAGAAGCGATCGCTCGCTCGCCGAAACGAAATCACCTCGATTAATCTCATGCCTGTCCGCGAGGCGATGCGGTGACAGAGCCATACCTTCAAAAACTCACTGCATATTTGCGAGGGTGAGGACCCACGCGGCGGCCGCTCGCTTTTACTGACGCGTAGGCCGCCCTTGTTCGCGGACGACGAGCACTATGTATCGAACCCACATAACTCCGGGAATGGCGATGGCTATCGCGATCAAGGCCCAAAGTACGTATTGATCAGGGATACTCGGCAACAGCCCCGTGGCGTGTAGCGCCATGTACAGCCCAAACCCGATCACAAACACTAACAAAACGGGTATTACCAGCAAGGGAAGCATGACGAAAACGGTCGCAAGTGTCTTAAAGGTCAGCTCAAACTTAATGTGAAGTCCTAAAAGCCACATCAGCGCGAATGCGGTGAAGCCTAACAACAGAGTTGCCAAAAAGAACGCTTGGGTCATTCCATCAGCTTAACATTAGGCGGAGGCCCTGAGCATACCTTCGGAATTTCGCTACAGATTTGCGAGGGTTGGTTGCGCGCAACCCCGGCGAACGAATTTTGGAGGCCCCACAGTAATGTCTACTATTGGAGGTAAAGCGGACATCGGCCGGAATTAGTGGACTGTCCGCTTATGACCCTTATGCGACATGAGGAACGACGTGTATTTTAATTGGCTACGCGGCGAGGAGGGGCGATGAAACAGGGTTATCTGCTATTTGTGGTCTTAGTCGGGGCGACAATTCTGGGGATGCGTTCGGGCATTGCCGATGGAGTGTTGGCGTTCGGCAATGCAAAGGGCGGCCCAATCTATGGGTGGGCCGCCGGGTTTTCAAAACGTAGTGCAGATGCCGCACTGAATGAATGCCGTGGCAAGTACAAGTGCGAAGTGTTCGCCACGTTTCACGACCAATGCTTCGCCATCTCTTCCAACGGCACCGCCACGAAATGGACATCCCTCATCGGTTTTGGCTTGGCGATTGCGAAGGATTCGGCCACGGCAGCGCACGAGGCCATCGATCAATGCCAGTCCATGTCGGGCGAAGGAGCGCCGCCGTGCGTGATCCGAAAGTCCGATTGCGAGGGCTCAGCGAAATAGGACCAATGCTGTCCGCAGTGGCTGAGCATACCTTCAAAATCTCAGCACAAACTTGCGAGGGTGGTTTCGTCTGGGCGAGCGCGGCAGTTTTTGCCCCCCACGCCCTCGATCGGCCCCGCGACCTACTGCACACGCGCACGTCGCTAGCGCGATGCGCTGCGCCGACGAAGATGGTGCTTGCAACTGTCCGTAACATGACCGTCCCGCCGCTTTACGGTTTCGCCATCCGGTTGCAGAAAAACTGCTGTTCGTCAGCAGAAAGGCATCTATCTGGTGAGTGAGAGCTTGGGCGCCTACAATACCGTATTTCTAGTGAATTCGCTGGCGGCTTCTGGATTGGCGCAGGGATTATCGACAATGAGGGTGCTGGTCTGCGGTGGCCGCTATTTCCAAGACGTGTCGCTCCTCTGGCGCCATCTGGATCAATTGCACGCCAAGAGCCCGATCACCTGTGTGATCGAGGGCGGTTCGGATGCCGTGGCCGGAGAGTATTACGGCGCCGACTATTGGGCGCGGATGTGGGCTCAAGCGCGCGGCGTCCATTCGGTGACTTGCTGGGCCGACTGGGACCAGTTCGGCCGCTGGGCCGGGCCAAAGCGTAACAAGGAAATGCTGGAGCGGTACGGGCTGGACTTGGTGCTGGCGTTCGAAGGCGGCAAAGGCACCGCCGACATGGTCAAGCAAGCGCAAGCCGCGGGCGTCGCTGTCCGTTCGGTATCGAAGCCTTAGGACTGGTGGTGTTGGAATACGTGCATCTGGATTTCCGCGGCGCCGACGACGACATCGCCGAACTGAATATGCGAGCCCGGAGGGCGAGCATGTTACCCGCGCTTTCGATTTCGCGCGGCTGACTTTGCGGGGGTTGTTTGTTTTGTGAGGGCGGATTGGGCAATCATGCCTGGCCCAAACGCGCAACGATTTAGCGCATCGGTGGAAGCCCCAGATGTCACGTCAACGGGTCGCACTTCTGTTTGTCGTATACTTCATTGTGTCAGTCGCCTCGCACTTGCGATGCCCTCGGAAGTATCGATATCGCGCATGAGTCCTCGGGGCTTTATCGGCGGAGCAATAGCGCTAGGCATTAAGATCTATTTCGTGTCGGGGGCGCTGCCGTTCGCAGTGTGGGGTGCACGCGGATTTAAAGCGGCGAACGCCCGAAGCCTGTTCATACCGTGGGCCATCCTTATTTTTTTGGCTTTTGTCATGATAATAAGCGGCGCGGCGGTAGCGATCATTGGTTGGTTTGTACGCTGACTTGCGCGGGACGGCCATTTGGCGGCACAGCCGAATTTAGAACAACCCCAGCTTGGCGACGAGGGTCGTTGAGTAGCCCCAAAGAAAGAAAGCGATCAGGGCAAGCACGAAGATCTTCCCGATCATGCTGCCGATGCGCTCCTCGGCCGATTGTTCTTGCGGCTCGGTGCGCATGGTTGAACTATGCAACAAGTCAGCCCAAGCAGTGACGTCCTCTTTGTCGCACTCTTGGCGCTGGTTAGGAAATTTGCAAATATTTTGCGAGAGCACTTTAAAAAGTTGCAAAAATTTCGCGAGACCTCATCGCGTACCGGCTGGCCGACGATTTTTGGCCCCCGCCCCCTCACGATCGGCTCGGGGGGTTGAAGCTTCAATAGCCGATCAGAATCTCACTGACTGTCGGTTTTGTGGCGCGAATTTCAGGATCGGAGGAACTGTATTCCTTGTCGGCTGAAAGCTCCCCGATCTTTTCAGCTGAAGCCTTCGCATCGGCGCGTAGGCTGATGCCCGGTTTGCAGCCGCCGGCGACCGTCGCTAGCGTTCCGCCGTCCCAGTCGCTCCCGGTCGCGATGCCGTCCTTATCGAAACCTTTGAGCTTGAACGCCTTGTGATTGAGCTTCTCCACTTGCTCCAAAGTCTGGCCGAGCCGCAAGCCGCCCGGCGCGACCCAGGTCGACTGGCCGCCTATGACGATCAGATAAATATCCTTACGGGCGGTTATATTGGACCACCACACTTCGAGTCGACGCTTCGGATCATTAGGGAACAATACCGAAGCGGGGACTTTGGTACCTTCACCAGCCTCGACATCGGTGAAGGTAATGTTCTTTGAATCAAAAAACATCGCAAGTTTAAGGTGACTTGAGTCCTTAGCGAAGGTGCCGCTACAGACGACCACAGTGGTTGGAACGCGCTGCTGCGCCCAAAGAGGGTCTGCCAGCAGCAAAAGCGCCGAGGCCAATGCCGCGCTGATCCATGCTTTGCGCATCGATTTCACCTACGCGGCCTATGGTCTGGAGACTGGTTTCGCTGTTCGTACGGCTGCCCCGCGCATGGCGGGCGGTCTTCATCCTCGAACTCCTTGCGGGTAATCCCGCACACGACGCAAACGCCCCGACTAAAATCAAACCTATGATCTCCCGCTGTTCGATCAAAGCCGTCCAGTGTTCGATCAAAGGCCATCACACTCTCCCTTGAGGCTAATCTTGCAACCGATCTTGAAGCCAGCCGTGAACGATTTGCCACTTGCTGGCAGCCGCACGGAAATCGAGAAGGTCCGACCTTATCTTCCTGTAAGTATCGGAAGAAGAGAAAGCCGCCCATCATGTTGGCAGTGTTGGAGTGTTTTTTAGCCCAGCTGTCGTATTCGCTAAAGACCGCTCGTCTCGCCTCTTCTTTCTTCATTGCCAACCTGGGCCGCCACCCCATCGTCTGTAATACCAGCGCGCGAATAGCACCCGGAAAACGTAGGTAAGGGATATCCCTCCTACGCACACTAACACCACCCATGTCTCGGGCATTCACCCCTCCACCCTCTTCGCCAAGGACTAGACCGGGCGAGTATGGCAATTGTTCGCTGATCATCATGGTCTGACTATTTTGCAAGCCTCATGATGCGGTCGGCCTCGTCATCCACGGTCACTGAATGGTCCTGGTCGAATACAATCGTGGTCCCGCGGCCTTTAGACTGCGGTAGTAGGACGCGAACCTGATCCACGTTCACATAAAAGTCTTCCTTCTCTTGGCTAACCAGAATGAAGTTGGCCATGACCCATCCTCCAGTATTTGAGCGGTACCCGATCAACGCGCCTCAACAACAACGTTGGCGATGGACGGCAGCACAAGTGTAGTCGCGTTAACAGGCCTGAGCATAACTCACACGTCGGCTGTTCCCTTGCCGGAACTCGTCCGGCTTTCTCAGTGGGTCATCGCCGACGCGACAAAAAGTGTCTAATGACCGTTGCGCTAGAATGGATAAGATCATCCCCTACGAAATAAAGGAGGCATCGATGCGCTATAAGCCTAAAAGTGTTGCAGCGCTCCACATAGCTCTTGGTGGGTTGCCAGATAACATGCGGGTCGAGGCAGATCCGAATGTCGGAGTTTCTGCAAAGACCGTCGGCCAA
>Ga0306920_100014195_pt1 | contig 10873 bp, 6 predicted proteins | sample flu12Cox44000170_FD_204666 | JGI IMG/M metagenome (GOLD analysis project Ga0306920, IMG submission 204666) | Lab enrichment of tropical soil microbial communities from Luquillo Experimental Forest, Puerto Rico - flux4day.12C.oxic.44.000.170 (v2)... | ecosystem: Environmental > Terrestrial >...
GCCGTTCATCGTGATCACGACCGGCATGGTCGACCTGATGGATCCCGAGGAGCTCCGGTTCGTGATCGGGCACGAGCTCGGGCACGCGCTGTCCGGCCACGCGGTGTACCGGACGATGCTGTTCCATCTGATCAACCTGGCCGCGCGGATCGCCTGGCTGCCCGTGGTGCTTCCGGCCCGTGGCCTCATCTGGGCTCTCGAGGAGTGGTACCGCAAGTCCGAGCTGTCCTGCGACCGGGCCGGCCTGCTGGCCGGCCAGGACGTGGAGGCGGCGCGGCGCGCGCTGATGAAGACCGCGGGCGGGCACCGGCTGGCCGAGTTCAGCCACGACGCGTTCCACCAGCAGGCGCGGGAGTACGACGCCGTTCCCGACGTCCGGGAGGGCCTGCTCAAGCTGCTGCAGTTGCAGGGCAACACCCACCCGTTCGCGGTGATCCGCTTCGCCGAGCTGGACCGCTGGGCCGCCGACGGCGACTACCGCGAGATCCTGGCCGGGCACTACGCGCGCCGGGAGGACGACCCCGACGCCTCGCCCGCCGACGAGTTCAAGGCCGCGTACCGGTCCTACTCGGAGTCCTGGAACCGGTCGCAGGACCCGCTCATCGGCGCGGCGCGCGTCGTGGCCGAGACCGCGGTCGGCACCGGGCAGCGGCTGTTCCGCGGTCCTCGCGGTAACGGCGGCTCTCGTGGTAACGGCGGCTCCCAGGGCGGCGGCGGATCCTCCCCTGGCGACGACGACAGCTGAGAGCCAGGCAGCCCGAGAGCTAGGCCAGCACGGGAACCGGGCCAGGCTCCGGCCATGCCCGGAACCGGGCCCAGCCCGCGAGCCGACCCCGGACTCGGGCCATACCGGAACCGGGTCCCAGCCCGCGAGCCGACCCCGGACTCGGGCCGTACCGGAACCGGGTCCCAGCCCGCGAGCCGACCCCGGACTCGGGCCACGCCCGGAGCCGACGCGCGTTCCGGAACCGGCTAAGGTCCGGAAATTCCACTGTCTGTGGACGAATCTGTGGATAGCTCGGTGGAAATACCGCTGGGCCCGGGGGATAACTCCGGGTGTCCTGTGGATGACTAAAAAATCTTGAAATTGCTGCGAGAAAACCCTTGTGCCGGGTCAGGCAGAGGCTGTAGAAATTCATCACCGCTAAAGACGGGTACCGCTCCCGGGGGAAACTCCGAGAACGGCCGGGGAGCCGGGCAACCGGCGCTTCGGACGGGTATCCGGAAAACAGGTACCAATTCCGGGGGCGACTCCGGAAACGGCCGGGGAGCCGGGCAACCGGCATCCTGGACGGGTACCTGGTAAACAGGTACCAATTCCGGGGGCGACTCCGGAAACGGCTGAGGAGCTGGGTGACCGGCGCCTCGGACGGGTACCTGGACCGGATACTGATCTCGGGACAACTTCGGGAAACGGCTGGAGAGCTGGGTGACCGGCACTCCGGACGGGTATCTGGACTGGGTACCGGTCCCGGAGGCAACTTCGGGAACGGCTGGGGAGCCGGGCAACCGGCATCCTGGACGGGTATCCGGTAGCAGCGGTCGGTCAGGCAGTGCCGGGCAGCCGAGCAATCGGCCAGCCAGCATCGCCGGGCCGGGCGAGGCCCCTGCATCTCATACATGTAGGGGCCTCGCTTTATTCTTGCCTGAATTCATTCAGCTCGCATAAACCTCGCCTGCAGATCATCGCCAGGCCGTTTTTAGATCTTCTCCGTGAAACCCCGAGCAGCGCATAAAAGTACCGGAAGGCTTGCTGGAGCAGGCCTTCCGGTACATTTACGCTCCGCGGCAGGAACTGCGGCGTTTCCTTCGAGGAAAGGCCCGCGGCGGCACCCAGGGCGCCGACCGCGTCAGGCTGACGGCTGGGCGCTCGCCGCGAGGTCCTCGATCGGGCTCAGCCGGGCCAGGACCGCGGGCAGCTCGCCGGAGTGCACGACGCCCAGGCGCTGCGTGGCCCGGGTCAAGGCGACGTACAGGTCGTTGTGGCCGCGCGGTGACTCGGCCAGGATCCCGGTCGGGTCGCCGATCAGCACGGTGTCAAACTCCAGCCCCTTGGCCTGCGCCACGGTGAGGACCACCACCGGGCGCTCCAGGTCCGAGTGCTCCCCGACGGCGGCATCGGGCACCGCGACCCTGACGGCCTTGCCGAGCTCATCCAGCCGATCGGCGGGCACGATCACCGCGAGCTGCCCCTCGCCGGGCGCCGCGGCGGCCCTGCTCGCCGCGTCCGCCAGGCGGTCGGCCAGCTCCTCGGGCTCCACGGCGAGCCGCCAGGGCACGGTACCGGTGTCGCGCACGGAGTGCGGCAGCTCCAGCGTCGGGTCGATGGCGGCCAGCACGTCCGCCGCGACCGCCATGATCTCGGCCGGCGTGCGGTAGTTGATGGTCAGCCCGGCCAGCCGCCATCGGTCGCCCTGGTAGCGCTCGAGCACGCTCGCCCAGGACGAGGCCCCGGCCAGGCTGCTGGTCTGCGCTACGTCTCCCACGATCGTCATTGACCGGGCGGGGCACCGCCGCATCAGCATCCGCCAGGCCATCTCCGACAGTTCCTGCGCCTCATCGACGATGATGTGGCCGAACGCCCACGTCCGGTCCATTGCCGCCCGCTCCGCGGCGGTCAGGACGTCCTCGTCCTCGTGCCGCATGGCCAGCCGGCTGGCGTCCACCAGGTCGGCGGCCATCAGGACCTCGGGATCGTCGTCCAGATCGCGGGACATGATGTCCAGCACGCCGCCGGCGTATTCGACCTGGGCCTGACGGCGCCGCTCGGCGGCCGCCCTCGCCGCCCGGTCGTCTTCGCCGAGCAGCTCGGCCGCCTCGTCGAGCAGCGGCACGTCGGCTGGGGTCCAGTTGCTGTCGGTGTCTTGCAGCAGAGCCGCCCGCTCCGCCTTACTGAACCGCGGCGCCGCGGCGGCCAGCCGGTCGGCGGAGGAGAACAGCTCGACCAGTAGCCGCTGAGGCGTGAGGATCGGCCATAGCCGCTCGATGAGCGCCCGCACGCCGGGGTCGGCACGCAGCTCGCGTCGCATATCGTCCAGGTCGGCCTGGCCCAGCAGGTTCTCCTCTCCCAACGCGTTGGCGCCGATCCTGGCGGCCAGCTGCTGGGCGAGCGCCTCGGTCAGCTCCCGGGCGAACACCTGCCGTGCCTGGTTGTGCGGCCTGCGCGAGCGCCGGGCCCGCTCCCTGGCCCGGCCGCAGACGGCCGGGGTGAGGCGCAGCGTCTCGTTGTCGATGACCACCTCGACCGGGCGGCCGGGCACGTGCTGCCGGTCCCGCACCGCCGCGGCCACGACGCTGGCCATGGCCAGCCTGCCCTTGATCGCGGCCGTAGCGGGCGGCTCGCTGCCGGTGGCGCTGATGCCCGGGTAGAGGTCGGCCACGGTGGACAGCAGCACGCTGGTCTCGCCGAGAGACGGCAGCACCTGGCCGATGTAGCGCAGGAACGTAGCGTTCGGGCCGACCACGAGCACGCCGCGCTTGGTGAGCTGGCGCCGGTGGGTGTAGAGCAGGAACGCGGCCCGGTGCAGGGCCACCGCGGTCTTGCCGGTGCCCGGACCGCCCTGCACGACCAGCACCCCCGCGAGGTCCGAGCGGATGATGTGGTCCTGCTCGGCCTGGATCGTCTCCACGATGTCGCGCATCTGCCCGGTCCGGCTGGCGCTGAGCGCGGCCAGCAGCGCCGACTCGCCGGTCAGCCCCTCGTGCTTCGACGGATCGGCGGCGGTGAGGTCCAGCACCTCGTCGTCCACGCTGATCACGGTCCGGCCCCGGGTCTTGATGTGACGGCGCCGCCGGACGTCGGCGGGCGAGGCCGCGGTGGCCAGGTAGAACGGCCGCGCGGCGTCGGCGCGCCAGTCCATGAGCAGTTGCTCGTAGTCGCCGGAGTCTTCGTGAATGCCGATCCGGCCGATGTACCGGCGCTCGCCGTCGTGGAAATCGAGCCTGCCGAAGCACAGGCCGTTCTCCGCGGCGTTGAACTGGGAGAGTTGCTGAGCGTACATGACGCTGAATGCCTCACGCTCGGTCCGGGCCTGATGTGTCCCGCCTGACTCCCGCAGTACTTGCGCCAGCCGGCCTGAGGCACGATTCCGCAGCTCATCAAGCCGGTCGTAGAGCATAGAGATATACTCCTGCTCTCCCCCGATTTCATCGGTTGACAATCAGGTTCCCTTTCCGGTAAAATACACGTGCTATTCGGGATTAACTCAAGGCTTCAAATAAATTAAGGGCGTGCTACAGATCGTAGCGCGCTTTTTTTAATGCTCGGGACAGGCGGCGCGGTGTCAGCGTCGCCCGGCGGGCACGGCCACCGTCCCAGCCCGGCGGGCACGAGCCGCTGTCTCACCCTCGGCAGGCACGGACGCCGTCTCAGGCGCCGGCTTGTCCCGGCGGGCACGGGCCGCCCGCTTAGCCCGGCAGCCTCGGGTCGGTGCCGCGCGGGCCGAAGCCAGCGCCGGTCGGCACGTTGGGATCCCAGTCGAACACGACCGCGTCGTCCTCGTCGCCGATGAGGACCTCCGCCCCGGGGAGCGCCCCGGCCTCGGCCAGCGCCTGCTCGATCCCTAGCCGCGCGAGGCGGTCGGCCAGGTACCCCACCGCCTCGTCGTTGCTGAAGTCGGTCTGCAGGATCCAGCGGCGGGGCTTCTCGCCGCGGATCAGGAACCTGTTGTCCCCGGACCTGACCACCTCGAAATCCTGCCCGCCCACCGGCGCGGGCCGGATCACCAGGCGGGTCGGCTCGGCCGGCGGCCGAGCCTGCCGGGCCTGCTTGATCACCTCGGCCATCGTGAACGCGAGATCGCGCAGGCCCTCGTGCGTCGCGGCGGACACCAGGCGGACGACATAGCCCCGGGCTTCGAGTTCCGGCGCGGCGCGCTCGGCCCGGTCCCGCGCGGCCGGCACATCGACCTTGTTGAACGCGACGATGCGGGGCCGGTCGCTCAGGTCGGCGCCGGTCGCGACCTGGTAGGCGGCGAGCTCGTCCTCGATCAGGTCCAGGTCGGCGACCGGATCGCGGCCAGGCTCCTCGTTTGCGCCGTCGAGCACGTGCACCAGCACCGAGCAGCGCTCCACGTGCCTGAGGAAGTCGAGGCCGAGGCCCTTGCCGCGGCTGGCGCCGGGGATCAGCCCGGGCACGTCGGCCACCACGAACTGGGTGTCACCCGCCTCCACCACGCCCAGATGCGGGGTCAGCGTGGTGAACGGGTAAGCCGCGATCTTGGGCCGGGCCGCCGACATCGCGGCGATCAGCGACGACTTCCCCGCGTTCGGGAACCCCACCAGGCCAGCGTCCGCGACCGTCTTCAGCTCGAGCACCAGGCGCAGGTCGGCACCGGGCTCCCCGCGTAGCGCGAAGCCTGGCGCCTTGCGCCGGGTCGACGCGAGGGCCGCATTCCCGAGCCCGCCGCGGCCGCCCTGCGCGGCCACGAACCTGGTTCCGGCCCCGACCAGGTCGGCTAGCACCTCGCCGTCGCTGGTCTTCACCACGGTCCCGTCGGGCACGCGCAGTACCAGGTCGGCACCCTCGGCCCCGTTGCGGTTGGAGCCCTGGCCGGGTCTCCCGTGGCTGGCGCGGCGAAACGGCCGCCGGTGGAAGTCAAGCAGCGTGGCCACGCCCGGGTCGACCTCTATGAGCACATCGCCGCCGCGGCCGCCGTTGCCGCCGTCCGGGCCGCCGAGCGGCTTGAACTTCTCCCTGCGGATCGAGGCGCAGCCATGCCCGCCGTCGCCCGCGTGCACGTGCACCTCGGCCTGGTCAGCGAATTCCGCCACTCCTGTGCCCCGGTCCTGACCGCGGCGGCCGGCCTAGCTGGCCTCGGCCGCCGATGGCTGCGACTCGACGGGGATCACGCTCACGGCACGACGCCCGCGCCGGGTACCGAACTCAACCTTCCCGCTGACCAGGGCAAACAGGGTGTCGTCGCCGCCGCGGCCCACGCCCGTGCCCGGGTGGAAGTGCGTTCCGTGCTGCCGCACGATGATCTCGCCGGCGCCTACCAGCTGGCCGCCGAAGCGCTTGACGCCGAGTCGCTGGGCGTTGGAGTCGCGCCCGTTCCGGCTGGATGACGCGCCCTTCTTGTGGGCCATCTCAGTCGTCCTTCTTCCTCGAGGTGCCGCGGGTCGACGCGGCCGGTGCCTGGTCGGCGTCAGCCTTCGCGGTGCTCGCCTTCCCGGCGCTCGCCTTGGCCGTGCTGGCCTTGGCCGTACTGGCCTTGGCCGGGCCGGACTTCGCGGTACCGATGCCGGTGATCTTCACCTGGGTGTACTTCTGCCGGTGACCCAGACGCCGCCGGTAACCGGTCTTGTTCTTGTAGTGGATCATGCTGATCTTGGGGCCGGCGGCGTCGCCCAGGATCTCGGCGGTGACCTGGTAGCCACCTACCTCCGCCGGGTCGCTGATGACCCTGTCGTCGTCTATCACGAGCACGGCGGGCAGCGTCACGCTGGAGCCGACCTCACCAGCGAGCTTGTCAACGGTCAAGACATCGTCGACCGATGCCTTCTCCTGCCTGCCGCCGCAGCGCACGATCGCGTACACCGAGAACTCTCTCTCCCTTGTGCGGGCCCGCCGCGAGATCCGCGGCATCGTCCGGCAGTGAACTGGCCCGCTGCGTAACGCGCAGCCCAGATCCGACGCGCCGACCACAAAGAATATCAGACGGTTGACGTCAGCCCGTCGTCGTCTGGGCCTCCCGCGGGCCGTCCTGGGCCGCGCCGTCCCCGCCCTGGCCCGCAGCGCCGTGGACGTCAGCGCTATCGGCGTTCGCCGCAGGAGTCTGCGCACCGTGGACATCAGCAGCGCCGGAAGCCTCGAAGGCACCGGCAACGGCCGGAGCCTCGGCAGCAGCCACGCCATCGGCAGCAGCCGGAGCCTCGCCAACAGCCGGAGCCTCGGCAGCAGCCACGGCATCGCCAGCAGCCGGAGCCTCGGCAGCAGCCACGGCATCGCCAGCAGCCGGAGCCTCGGCAGCAGCCACGGCATCGCCAGCAGCCGGAGGGCCAGCATCGGAGGAACCGCCGGCCTCAGGGTCGGCCGGGGCCTGGGCGCGCGTGGCCCGGCGACGGCGGCCGCCCGGTGTCCGGCGCGAGCCGGAGCCGTCCCCGGCGGCGGCTGCGTCACCTCCGGCCGTGCCGCTGGGCACGTCACCACCGGGCACGTCGGCGTGCGTGGCAGCGCCGTTCCCCGGGGCCCGCTCCGCCGGCTCGCCGTCGGACGGCCCAGACGGCTTCGGGGCCGGGCTGGTCTCGGTCACGCCGCTGGACTGCGCCGCGGCCGTGCCACGGCCACCGCCCCGGGCGGAACCGCCCCGGGAGGAACCGCCCTTGGCGCCGCCGCCCCGGCCGCCGTCCCGCGCCGGGCGGTCGCTGGGCGGCGCGTGGTCGACCGGGTCCAGTGACACGATCACGCCGCGCCCGTTGCAGCAGTCGCACGGCACGGAGAACGCCTCCAGCAGGCCGGAACCCACCCGCTTCCGGGTCATTTGCACCAGGCCGAGCGAGGTGACCTCGGCCACCTGGTGCTTGGTCCGGTCCCGGGCCAGGCATTCCAGCAGCCGCCTCAGCACCAGGTCACGGTTGCTCTCCAGGACCATGTCGATGAAGTCGATGACGATGATCCCGCCGACGTCGCGCACCCGCAGCTGCCTGACGATCTCTTCGGCGGCCTCCAGGTTGTTGCGGGTGACCGTCTGTTCCAGGTTCCCGCCCTGCCCGGTGAACTTTCCGGTGTTGACGTCGATGACGGTCATCGCTTCGGTGGTGTCGATGACCAGCGACCCCCCGCTGGGCAGCCACACCTTGCGCTCCAGCGCCTTAGCGATCTGCTCGTCGATCCGGTACACGGCGAAGACGTCTTCATCGCCGCTCCAGCGCTCCAGCCGGTCGGCCAGGGTGGGCGCCACGTAGCGGACGTACTCGTCCACCATGTCCCAGTCGCCGTCACTGGCGATGACCAGCTTGGTGAAGTCCTCGTTGAAGATGTCCCTGACCACCCGGATGGTCAGGTCCGGCTCGCTGTAGAGCAATTCCGGCGCGGTGGCCGACTTCGCCTTGCGCTCGATGGCCTCCCACTGCGCGGCGAGCCTCGCAACGTCATGGGAGAGCTCTTCCTCGGTCGCCCCTTCCGCCGCGGTCCGCACGATCACGCCCGCGTCCTCCGGCATCACCTGCTTGAGGATCTGCTTGAGGCGGGTCCGCTCGGTGTCCGGCAGCTTGCGGCTGATCCCGGTCATGGACGCGCCGGGAACGTAGACGAGGTAGCGGCCGGGCAGGCTGATTTGGCTGGTCAGCCGGGCTCCCTTGTGCCCGATGGGGTCCTTGGTGGCCTGAACCAGGATCGACTGGCCGGACTTGAGCGCCGACTCGATCCGCTTGGACTCGCCCTCCAGGCCGCTGGCGTCAAAGTTGACCTCTCCGGCGTACAGGACCGCGTTCCGTCCCTTGCCGATGTCGACGAACGCCGCCTCCATGGAGGGAAGCACGTTCTGCACCCGGCCCAGGTACACGTTGCCCACGTAGGACTGGTGGCTGGCCCGGTCCACATAGTGCTCGACCAGGATCCCGTCCTCCAGCACCGCGATCTGCGTCCGGTCGCCGTGCTGCCGGACCACCATGACCCGCTCGACGGCCTCACGGCGGGCCAGGAACTCCGACTCGGTGATGATCGGCGGCCTGCGCCGGCCCGATTCCCGTCCTTCGCGGCGCCGCTGCCGCTTGGCCTCCAGCCGGGTAGATCCCTTGACCCCCCTGACGTCCGAGGTGTCCTGCGCCTCCGCGCGGGGCGCGCGCACGTGGACAACCGTGTTCGGCGGGTCGTCGGACGAGGGCGCCTCCGTGTCGGCGGAGTGCCCGCTGCGGCGCCTGCGCCTGCGGCGCCTGCCCGAGGCCCCCGACTCGGTGTCTTCTCCGTCACCCTCGGCACCGTCGGGCGAGTCGGCCGCCGCATCGGCCGCGTCCGCCCTGGCCACGTCATCCTGGCCGTCTTCGGGCACCTCCGCGTCCGGCTCGGTGCCCTCGGCGCCCGCGGCGCCACGGCCCTTGGCGTGGCCACGGCCACCGCGGCGCCTGCGCTTGGCCGTGGAGCTGCCTGCCCCGCCGTCCTCGTCCTGCTCGCTGGCGCCGGAGGGCTGGCTCTCTTCCGCGGCGTCCGCATCGGCCGGCGCGGCTGCGCCTGTTGCGGGCCGGTGCGCGCTGCCCGAGGAGATGTCCGGGGGCCGGAAGGTGACCAGCGGTGGCTGGAAGGCCGGCGCAGGAACCGAAGAAATCTCGGGCGCCTGAGCCGGCGTCGCCACGTGGGTCCCGGCTTCCGCCGCGGACGAGGCCCCGGGCTCGGCGAGCCCGGCTTCCCGCGGTACGGATACCTGTGGTGCGGGTGCCGCAGGCGGGGAGGTCAGCGCCGAGGTAGAGGATGCCGCAGGCGGGGCGGTCAGCGCCGAGGTAAAGGTCACGGCCGGCGCGGGTGAGCCCGCCGCGGTCCCGGCGGACTCGCGCGCGACCTGCTCGGCTGGCGGGGGTGAGGTCGGCGCGGGCACGCCCGGCGCCGGCGGTTCCGGGTCGTACGCAGGCCGCTGGGCCGGCGTGTGCGAGGCTGGCGCGAACGCCGGCGGTGACGCGGGCGACGCTGCTGGCACCGTGACCGGACCGTTGTCGGCCTGGTCCTGACCGCTGCCGGGATCCTCGGCGGGCGGGCCGGCCGGGCGGGTCGCCGCGCGGCGGCCCCGCCGGAACAGCCTGCGGCCGGAGCCTCCGCCTTCCCGGCTGCCGGGGTCCTCCGCCTGCGCTCCGTCGCCCGCCTCGGCGGGCTCCGGCGTTACGCCAGCGGCGTGGCCAGCGGCCTCGTTGTTGTCGTTGTCTGATTCTCTGTCGTGTCGCTCGGTTTCGAGCATCCGGGCAATCTCCCGTCGTACTCCCGGGCGCGCGGGCCGGAGACCGGCCGCCGCGCGCCGCGCGGGAGCTGTTCATACGCGGTGGGTAGCGGGGCGGTCGCCGCTGCGTTACCTAGCGCTGCGGCGCCCGCCCGTCCCAGGCGTGCTTCCGTTTCTTGTCTTTCGGCCGCGGCCGGGCCGCGCGGCGCGGGCGCTGGCTCTGCCGCCACCGGCCCTGCCGCAGACGGCCCTGCGAACCACGGCGCAACGCGCTCGCCCGCGCCAACAACGGCGTCGTCGCGAGCGCCCCCGGTACTGGCCTGCATGCCCAACGGGCCCTGTGCCAGCCGGGTCACCAGCGGTGGTGACGACGGCTCCAGGGCCGCTACCTTGCTGAGCGCGGCCAGGATGTCATCAGGCCGTACGGCAGGTGTCACGTGCCGAACGACCATGCGCAGTGCCGCATCTCCGGCGTCCGCCTCCTGCGCGGCACGCCGGTCAAGCTCCATCGTGACCACGGCAGCCCGGGCGTCGAGCTGCCGGAGTCCCTTGCTGGTGAGGCGCTCCACCACGATGCTCTCCGTGGCCAGGAAGGCCCGCACCGCGCGGGCCGCCTCGCCGGCGGCCACGCCCGGCAGGACCACTCGCCACTGCGACCCCTCGAGTCGCCGGGCGCCTGCCCCGCCTGGCGCGTCGGCCAGTTCCAGAACCTCGATCACGTCTATCCCGTCTGGCAGGGCGGCGTCGAGCCGGTCCCGCACGTCTGGCGCGGAACACACACCGGTCAGCGCGATCTCGAGGTACTCGGCCTCGCTCGCGGTTCCCGTGGGTGCTCCCCCTGCGTACGAGATCTTCGGATGCGGCGTGAATCCGGCCGAGAACGCTACCGGCAAGCCGGCCCTCCGCACTCCCCGCTCGATCGCACGCGCGACGTCCCTGTGGCTCGCGAAACGCATCCTGCCGCGTTTAGCGTACCTGATCACCAGGCGCTGAGCGACGGGCGCAGGAGG
>Ga0306920_100014196_pt1 | contig 10873 bp, 11 predicted proteins | sample flu12Cox44000170_FD_204666 | JGI IMG/M metagenome (GOLD analysis project Ga0306920, IMG submission 204666) | Lab enrichment of tropical soil microbial communities from Luquillo Experimental Forest, Puerto Rico - flux4day.12C.oxic.44.000.170 (v2)... | ecosystem: Environmental > Terrestrial >...
TGACGCAACGGTCACTCATCGCCGCATCCCGAACGGAACTCAATGCGCGTGGAGGTGCATCTCTTCGTGCACGGCGGGCGCAAGCGTTCCCAGCGCGCCGACAATCGCAATGATGATCAAGCCCAGGGTGAATTCGATGAGCGCGTTGCGTTGAAGCGAGCGGGAGGCATTCGCATCCGGCAACATGGGAGCGAGCCTCCACCGGTTGATGGCAGCGATGCCGACCATCAATGCAAAGAGCGCCACCTTTGCGGACAGCAGCCGTCCATATTGGGTCTCGATCAAGGCGCGCAGATTGGCCACCAGTGCCCAGCTGTTCACGACGCCAGTGGCCAAGAGCGTGCCGACGCTCAGCATGCCGAGCGCTGAAAATCTAGACGTTGCCGTTCGCGCGAGGCAGGCGAGCGTCGGTTCGGCGCTCGCCCGTGCGAGGCGCAGGATGAGGGCCAAGGGCAAGAGCCCGCCCCACCAAGCCGCCACCGCGACGAGATGCAGCACATCGCTTCCCCGATGGATGACGCCCACCCATCCGGGCGTGCCCCCGGCATGGCCCGACCAGGCCAGAGAGCCCATCAGCAACGCCGCGATCAAACAGGTCAGCATCCCCCTCCGGCCGCTTCCGTTTTTGCCGCCGGACAGCAAGGCGAGACACAGCAAAACCGCCAATGCAAAACGCGCGATCCAAACCTGTCCGAACTGGGTCGCCGTAAAAACCACCAAGACGTCGTCCTTCGAGAACAGCTCCGGCCATGTCTCTCCGACGATGTCCTTGGCGAGCAGTAGGAGCCAAAGGGCGCCTGACGCTACGGCGGCGGCCAGACCAATCCAAACCATGCCGTCGACCTGTCGCCGGTACGCCTGCGCGCCCGGCGAAGGACAGGCGGAATCCGGGCCGAGGCTCGGTCGCCCGACGAAGGTCTGGAACAGCACACCGCCTGTCACGATCGCGGTTGAAGCAAAGTGAAGGGTGCGAGCTTCAACCAGCGCGTCGAACACGGGTGTCTCTCGTCAAACCGCCTGCTCGCATCAGTCGCCCACACGGAAGGTGAATGCGCCTTCGGTCGTGTGGGTATCCACCGACAGCACTCGCCAGCTGACCCGGTAAGTGCCGGAGCGAATGCCCCGCAAAGGTACGCGCATGGTGCTTCCGCTGACGACGGGCCGGCCCCCGTCCACGCGCTGGCCGGAGGCATCGGTGACCGTAACCGTGCTGAAGCGCGGCTCGAGGTTTTGTGTGAACGAAAGCGAGACCTCGCGCGGAGCGGCACGGACCGTGCTGCCCACGCGGGGTTCTGCATGATCGAGAAAGGCGTGGGCGCCGGCGGCGGCGACGCTGAGAGGGAGAAGCCACGCCGAATGAAAGAGGATCGATATGGTTCGCATGTCAGTTGCCGAGCGGCAGCCTCCCTGTTGTGGCGGAGCCGCCGAACAGCGGCCGGCCGATACCGGTCGGGAACATGTCGTCGAGGTAGAGATGCAGCTGCGCCACGACGCCGACGCTGGTGCCGCTGGCGCGATTGATGGGAAGGATCGCCTCGACGCCGACCTGGAAGTAGTTGCCGACCCAGATGACGCCGGGGTTTACCGTGCCCGTCGTTCCGATCCCGGTGAAGGCATAGTTGGCGACGGGTTTGCTGAACTGCGCCTCGACGATCGGTATCAAATGATTGATGAAATCGGGCAGTTCGACATCGATGACGTTCGACTTCAGGTACGGCATGCTGTACTGCACCGAGCCGCCGTAGACGAGAAATTGGGGATTCCTGGAAATGTCGACTTCCCCCGAACTCGGGTCGACGGTGATGGTGGTGGAGCTGGTCGGGACCGAGTAGCCGATCTGCCCGGTGACGGCGAACGGTCGCGCCCAGTCGTCCGTCGAGGTGCCAAACCCCTTTCCGAAGTAGAACGTCGGCGTGATGGTGCTGAACGGATCGGCCCCCACCGAAGCGGCGCCGGTCTTGCCCCACTCGACGACGACGGCTGCCGACATGACCAGTTCGCTCTCCGGCACGGTCAGGAACTGATACTTGAAGCTGGTCTCCAGGTTCTGGAATCCGTTGATCGCAGGCCCGCCCGGGGGGCTGATGCGGGTCCAGGTCGAATTGAACGAGACGCCGAAGGCTTCGGTGATGCGCTTCGAAAATTCGCCCGAGATGTCGGTCTCGCGCGCCGAAGGGTCGTCTCCGTTCTTGAAGAGGGACGCGGTCGGTATCGAAAGTTCGTCGGCAACGCAGGGATCCTCGACGGTCAGCGTTGCCGGAAGGAACCGGGCCCCGACGAAGCAGTGGGCGAGGGCATCCGAGACGGGTAATGATGTGAAGAGGCAGGAAAGCGCGAACGCAAGCCCGACAGGGGCTGCGCCCACGAAACCGGTAGACATGGCAGTCTCCGCTGCGAGAGAGGGCGTGAGGAAATGAATGCGGCCCAGACGCCGCGCTGGTTCACGCCGCGGGCGGAGGTCCTCGGGATCGCTCTTGCGCCAGTCGCCGCGAACGCGGTACCGCGACCGCCGGCCGCGGCCACTGCACCGGCACGAGGCCGGCGTTTGCCGCCGGTATGCGCGACGGATCGGGAAGCAGAGACAGCGAACCGCAGATCAGGCACAGCTGGCAAGCCGCATCCTTGCCGTCCGCCGGAAGCTGGCTGTCCTCACCGGCATGGGTGCACAATGCGAATGCAGTGACGCCGTCTGCACCGGCGCCAATGCCGCCCGTGGGAAACATCACAATGGGAGAAAGGACCAGCTGCAGGATCAGCGCGTTAGCGATGATCCAGCCGGCCACTTGCCGCCACCGCGATGTCAGGGGCTGTGCCAATTTGGTTCCCACCTCGATTCTCGATCAGTCGTGTGATCGAAAGCGCAAGTGCCCCGCCGGCCTACGCCTTCACTCCGCCCATGGCGCAGACGAGCTTCCATTCCTGCGCCGTCACCGGCTGCACCGAGAGCCGTGATTGTTTGACGAGCGCCATCTCCTTGAGCTTGGGCTCGGTCTTGATTGTCGCGAGCGAGACAGGCTTCTCCAACGGCGTCACGGCCTTCATGTCCACGGCAACCCAGGGGTCGCCGGGCGACGCGGTCGGATCGGGAAAGCTTTCGCGGACGACCTCGGCGACCCCGACGATCTCCTTGCCTTCGCCGGAATGGTAGAAGAAGGCGCGGTCGCCCTTCTTCATCTTCACCAGGTTCTGCTTGGCGGTGTGATTACGCACCCCGGTCCAGGCCTCGCCCTTGGCGCCTTTCGCAACCTGCTGGTCCCATGACCAACTCTCGGGTTCCGATTTGATCAGCCAGTAATTCATGTTCATCCCTCCGCGCGAAATGGCCGCGTCAGCAGCGCTTCGATCGCCTGGTCGATGTCGAGCGTCCCGTCGAGCACGGCGGCGACGGCGGCGGCGACCGGGGTCTCCACTCCTTTTTCCCGCGCCATCTCGACGAGCACCGATGCCGTGAAGACGCCTTCGGCAAGCTGGCCGGCGCGGCTCACCTCGTCGAGGGAACGGCCCTCACCCAGCATACGGCCGAGCCAGAAATTGCGCGACTGCGCGCTCGAGCAGGTCAAGATGAGATCGCCGAGCCCGGACAGGCCGGTCAGCGTTTCCACGCGCGCACCGTGGGCCCGTCCGAACCGTACCAGCTCGGCGAAGCCGCGTGTCGTCAGCGCCGCGGCGGCGCTCGCGCCGAGCTTGCGGCCGGCGACGATGCCGGCGGCAATCGCCAGCACGTTCTTCGCTGCGCCGCCGATCTCGACGCCGCGCACGTCGGTCGAGTGGTAGGGCCGGAACGTCGCCGACCCCAGCGAATTGGCGAGCATCCGCGCCGTCGCCTCGTCCGGTGCGGCGAGCGTCACCGCGGTCGGCAGTCCGCGCGCCACGTCGCTGGCAAAGCTCGGGCCCGACAGGATCGCGGGAACCGCCGCTGGCAGGCATGCCGCGATGATCTCGGTCATGAAACGCCCGGTGCCGCGCTCGATGCCTTTGGCGCAGGCGATCACCGGCGTGCCCGGTGCGACGGCACCGGCGAGGTCGCTGACGGCGGCGCGCAAGGCTTGCGCCGGTACCACGACGAGGATCGCGTCGCCTTGCGGCGCGCCGCCGGCGAGAGAGGCGAGTGCCACCCGCTGGTCGATCCGCACCCCCGGCAATCGCGGGCTTTCCCGCTCCGCCATGATGGATCTCGCGATGGCGGGATCGCGAGCCCACAAGGTCACCGTACGGCCGGCCCGGGCGATGACATTGGCAAGCGCGGTTCCCCACGCACCGGCCCCGATTACCGCAATGCGTTCGGCAATCATGGCGGGTTTATGCGTCGGCGGCCGCTGCCGGTGCGCGGGCCGGTTTGTCCACCTGTTCGAGCGGCCAGCGCGCCCGCGGGCTCACGTCGAGAGGGTCGCGCAGGCCATGGGCGAGCCGCTCCGCGCCGGCCCAGGCGATCATCGCGGCATTGTCGGTGCACAAAGCGGGTGGCGGAACCACCAGCGGCACCTGGTCCTGCAAAGCGACATCCAAGAGAGCGTCGCGGATCGCCTGGTTGGCGGCGACGCCGCCGGCCGCGACGAGAGCGGTGGGCGCGCCAAAGCGCTCGCGAAACATCCGCAGGCCGTGCCGCAGCCGATCGGTCACCATTTCCACCACCGCGAGCTGGAACGAGGCGGCGAGGTCGGCCACGTCCTGGTCCGACAACGGGGCGATCTTCTCGGCTTCGAGCCGCACAGCGGTCTTGAGCCCGGACAGGGAGAAATCGGCATCGCGCCGCCCGCTCATGGGGCGCGGCAACAGGAAGCGGCCGCGGTCGCCACGGGCGGCCTCGCGCTCGACCTTCGGACCGCCGGGATAGCCGAGGCCGAGGAGTTTCGCCGTCTTGTCGAACGCCTCGCCGATGGCGTCGTCGCGGGTGGTGCCGAGGCGGACATAATCGCCGACGCGACGCACCGCGACGATCTGGGTGTGGCCGCCCGAGGCCAGGAACAGGCAATAGGGAAACGGTGTCGCGTCGGTGAGCCGCGCCGTGAGCGCATGGGCTTCCAGGTGATTGACCGCGACCAGCGGCTTTTCCTGCACCAACGCAATCGCCTTCGCCGTGGTGAGGCCGACGATGACGCCGCCGATCAGGCCCGGGCCGGCGGCGGCGGCGATGCCGTCGATCTCGACAAAGCTGCGCCCGGCGTCGCGCATGGCGGCCGCGATGATCACATCGAGCGCCTCTACATGGGCGCGCGCCGCGATCTCCGGCACCACGCCGCCGAACGCCGCATGCTCCTCGATCTGCGACAGCACCACATTGGAAAGGATGGTGCCGCGGCCGTCCTCGGTCCGTTCGACCAGCGCCGCCGCGGTCTCGTCGCAGGTCGTCTCGATGCCGAGCACGATCATGTGACTTTGCATGTTGCCTCGCGCGATGTCGCGGTTTGCATTTTCGCGGGCGCCGTGGTGCTTACTGCCGACGAGAGCCGTTCCGCGAGTAGCATTACGGGGTCCCATGACGCAATCCTCCGCCGCACCGTTTCTGCGCATCGGCACCCGCGGCAGCCCGCTGGCGCTGTGGCAGGCGCATGAGGTGCGCGCGCGGTTGGCGGCCGCCCATGGCGTTGCGCCGCAGGCGATCGCGATCACGGTGATCAGGACCTCCGGCGACATCATCCAGGACCGTCCGCTGTCCGAAGTCGGCGGCAAGGGCCTGTTCACCAAGGAGATCGAGCAGGCGTTGATCGACGGCGGCGTCGACCTCGCGGTGCATTCCAGCAAGGACATGCCGACGGTGCTCCCCGACGGGCTCATGCTCGCGGCATGCTTGCCGCGCGAGGATGTCCGCGACGCCTTCATCAGCCGCAAGGCGGCGGCGCTTGACGGCCTCGCCCCAGGCGCCCTGGTCGGCACCGCCTCGTTGCGCCGCCAGGCGATGGTCAAGCGGCTGCGGCCGGACATCACCGTGGTGCCGTTCCGCGGCAATGTGGAGACCCGCCTGAAGAAGCTCGACGATGGCGCCGTCGATGCGACGTTGCTGGCGCTGGCCGGGCTCAACCGGCTCGGCCGCGCCGCTGCCGCGACCTCCGTCCTCGAGGTTGACAGCTTTTTGCCTGCGGTGGGGCAGGGTGCGATCGGGATCGAAACCCGCGCTGACGACCGCCGCACCCGCGATCTCCTCGCCGCGATCGACGATCCCGACACCCTGACGGCAATCGGCGCGGAACGGGCCTTCCTCGCCGTGCTCGACGGCTCCTGCCGCACGCCCATTGCCGGCCATGCGCGCATTGCCGCCGGGGCGGTCGCGTTCCGCGGGATGATCCTGCGGCCCGACGGCAGCGAAGCCCACGAGACGGCGCGCAACGGCGCCGTCGCCGACGCGGCCAAGCTCGGCGCCGATGCCGGGCTCGAATTGAAGAGCCGGGCCGCGCCGGATTTCTTCACCGCCGGTTGACCACGTGCGCCTCCTCGTCACCAGGCCGGAACCGGAGGGCGGGCGGACCGCGGCGCTGCTGCGCGCCCGCGGCCACGAGGTCCGGTTGGTGCCGCTGCTGCGGATCGAGCCGGTGGCCGATGCCGTCTTCGGCGCCGGCCCATGGGCGGGCGTGGTGTTCACCAGCACCAATGCGGTGCGCGCCATCGCGGCCCATCGCCGGCTCAGTGAGCTTGCCGGCCTGCCCGCCTACGCGGTCGGGGCGCGGACCCGGGAGGCAGCCGTTGCGGCTGGATTCGCCGGGACGGTATCCGCGGAGGGCGATGTCGACGATCTCGCCAGGCTGATCGCAGCGAAGGTCGGGGCGGCCGGCCTGCCGCTTCTCTATTTCGCCGGCCATGATCGCGCCGGTGATCTCGCCGCGGCGTTGCGCAAGGCGGGGCGGCCGGTCGAGACGGTCATCGCATATCGGGCCGCCATGGTGGGTGATTTTGACGCCGATGTGCGCTCAGCCATCGCAGGTGGTGGGATCGACGGGGTGCTGCACTATTCCGCCCGCACCGCCGGCGCCTTCATCGCCGCCGCGGCGGCCGCGGGGGTCACGGATTACGCGATGAAAATCAGGCACTTCTGCCTGTCTGCTCAAGTGGCGGCACCGCTCGTCGCGGCGGGCGCGGCGACTGTGGACATCGCCGCCGCACCGAACGAAGCGGCCCTTCTCGCCCTTATCGACATGCCATGAAAACTGGCAGGAAGTTCCATTGCCGCGACACTGCGTCCGCAGTATGCCCCTGGGAAAGTCCGAATCGGAGGTAGGCCATGGTCGACAAGGATGAAGACGCGGGGCAGGGCAGCGGGCCGGCGGACGGCCGCCGGCGCCGGCAGCCGCCGACCATCGACGTGAAGGCGGTGGAGATGCCGGTCACGGACGCCGCCTCAGCCGGGCCTTCAGCCGAAGCCGCCGCATCGGTCACCGCACCGCGGACCGCCCGCTCCCGGCTTCCCATCCTGGTCGCGGGCACGCTCGGTGCCGGGCTCGCCGTCCTCGCGGGCGGCGTTGCGTGGATCGCTTTCGCCCCGCTCGATGACCGCAGCACCGACGAGCTGAGGGCACGCCTGGCCCGCCTCGAATCACAGGCCCAAACCGCGGCGCAAGCCACCGCGGCGCAGGTCGCGGCGGCAACGGTGCCCGACATGGGCAAGGTCGATGCCGCCAAGATCGACGAATTGGCGGCGCGCCTCGCCAAGCTCGAAACCGCCTCCGCGGCGACGGCCCCGGAAAACGGCAGGACCGACATCGGCAAGATCGAGGAATTGTCGGCCCGGATTTCCCGGCTCGAAGCGGCGCCGCCGCCACCGCCGGCACCCGATCCTGCAAAGGCCGAGGCCGATGCGGCGGAGATCAAAGACCTGTCCGCACGGCTCACCCGGTTCGAAGCCGCCATCGCCGCCATCCCGCCGCCGGCCGCACCCGATCCGACGCTTTCCAATCGGCTCGCCGCCATCGAGGCGGAGATCAAGCCGATCGCGGACCACGTCGCCGAACTCGACCGCCAGAACGCGGACAATGCGACCTCCGTGCAGGAGACCCGCGCACGGGCCGAAGCCGTTGCCAAGGCGATGGCCGACGTGAACCGGGCTGACGCCGACCAGGACAAGCTCCACCAAAGCGCCAAGGCGGAGATTGCAGGCCTCAACACCCGTCTCGACGCCGTCGAGACCCTGACCAGGGCGCTCCGCGACCAGGTCGCCGAAGCCGCTGCGCCCAAGGCCGACGAGCCGCTCCGCTTCGCCGTAATCGCGGCTGGCCTGCGGTTCGCGCTGGAGCGGGGCGAGCCGTTCGCGGCGGAATTGGCCGCTGCGAAGGCGGTCGGGATCGACCCCGCGACGCTCGCGGGCATTGCGCCGTTCGCGGCCACCGGGGTGCCGAATACGCAGGACCTGTTCCGCGAACTCACCGGGCTCGTCCCGGAAATGCTGAAGGTCTCCGCCCCGGCTGCACAGGATGGCAGTTACCTCGATCGCCTGCAGGCTCATGCTGAAAGACTGGTGCGCATCCGTCCGGCCGGTGACCGACCCGGCGACGATCCCGCGACAGTGATCGGGCGGATCGACCGCGACATGGCACGGCGGGATCTCGTCGGCGTGCTCGCCGAACTCGACAAGCTCCCGGCGCCGGCACAGGCGATCGCGGAACCGTGGCGCAAGAAGGCGCTCGCGCGCCAGGCCGCTACCGCCGCTTCCGCCCAACTCGTCGCCGCATCCTTTGCGAGGCTCGGTGCGCCCGCAGGCGCCACTGCCCGATGATCCGGCTCATCGTTTTTCTGCTGGTAACCGCCGGGCTTGCCTTCGCAGCGGCGTGGCTCGCCGACCGCCCCGGCGAAGTCGCCATCGAGTGGCTCGGCTATCATGCCGATACTTCGGTCGCCGTCGTGGTCGGGGCGGTCCTCGCTATCGTCTGCGTGGCGCTGATCGCATGGACGCTGCTGGTCTACCTACTGACTATGCCGGCGCGGGTCGCGCGGCGGGCGGCGCAGCGGCGCACCGCGCGCGGTCTTCACGCGATTACCAAGGGCCTTGTCGCCATCGGCGCCGGCGACCTGCGCACGGCGGCAAAATACGCCAGCGAAGCCGGGCGGCTCGCCGCCGATCAGCCCCTGACCCTGCTGCTGCAGGCCCAGACCGCGCAGCTGTCCGGCGCGCGCGGTGGTGCCGACGTGGCGTTCCGCGCGATGGCGGAGCGCCACGATACCAAGCTGCTGGGCTTGCACGGCCTGTTCATCGAGGCACGGCGGCGCAATGACATGGCCGCCGCCCGCAGTTACGCGGAGGAGGCCGCCAAGGCGGCGCCGTCGCTCGCCTGGGCCGGACAGGCGGCGTTCGACTTCCACTGCGCCGAAGGCGACTGGTCGCGCGCGCTCAAGGCGCTCGAACGCAACAGCCGCGGCGGGCTCGTCGACCACGACACCTACCGCCGCCAGCGCGCAGTGCTGCTCACCGCTCGGGCCTTGTCGCTCGAGAACACCGACCGCGCCACCGCGAGCGAGCTCGCGCAGGAAGCAGTGAAACTCGCTCCGGGTCTCGTCCCGGCTGCCGCGCTCGGCGGCCGCCTGCTGGCGGCGGCGGGCGACCGGCGCAAGGCCGGGCGCATCCTCGAAGCCGCCTGGCGCGAGGGCCCGCATCCCGACATCGCCGACGCCTATGCCGATCTCGTCCCCGGTGCGTCCGCGCGCGAGCGGGTTTCCCGCGTGCGCATGCTGGCGCGCCTCGCCGAGGGACATTTGGAGAGTCGATTGGCGGTGGCGCGTGCGGCGCTCGACGCCCACGAATTCGCGGAGGCGCGGGCAAGCCTCAAGCCGCTGCTTTCGGCGCCCACCAGGCGCGTGGCGGCGCTGATGGCGCAGCTCGAAGAAACCGAGACCGGCGATATCGGCCGCGCCCGCCAATGGATGGCCCGCGCCGTCCACGCCGCCCTCGACCCGGCCTGGACTGCCGACGGCCTGGTCGCTGAAAACTGGATGCCGGTGTCGCCGGCGACCGGCCGGCTCGACGCCTTCCAGTGGCGGGTGCCAGTGGCGGAATTGACGCCACGCGGCCCGCTGCTGGAGCCGCCGCCGTCCCCGTCTGCCATTGCCGCGCCGGTGATCCCTTCGATCCCGGCCGTGAAGGAGATCAGGCCGGAGGTCAGGGTCGAGACCAAGGCCGAACACCGACCTGAACCGAAGCCGGAGCTCCAGCCAGAATCCAAGCCGGAGCCCAAGGTAGAGCCCAAGCTGGAGCTCGAGACGAAACCCGAGGCCAGGCCGGACATCCAAATCGAAACGAAGTCCGCACCGCTGCCGCTCGACATGTCGCTCCCGCCGCCGGCAGCGCCGGAGACGACGGTCCAGGCCGTCCCGATTGCGCCGATTCAGGTTCCCGACGATCCCGGCCCAGAGCCCGAAGCACCGGAGCCGCAAGCCAAGCCCGCTCCCAATGCGGGGCGCGGCCTTTTCTCCTGGTTCTCGCGCAACGCAGCGGGGTGAGTTCGCACCCAAAGCGCGGAGGGACTGGGCGCGGCCGGGTTATTTCGCCGCTTCCGGCGCGGCATTTGGGTCCCGTCCCTCGCCGATGATGATGAGCGTCGTGTCCTCGTCCTTGGCGCCGTCCCAATGCACGCCTTTGGCGAAGTGAGTGACGAAGGTGCCAGGCTTCATCGGGACCGTGAGGTTTTCCGGATCGAACGTGTTGCCGGTGCCGACCCACCAGGTGCCCGAGAGCACCATGATGAAGCGATCATTGGGGTGGGAATGCGGGCGGCTGAAATTATTGCCCTTGGGCCAGGTCAAGAGCTGCACGTAAATGCCCGGCTTGTTGGGATCGCCGACAAGGGTCGCAGTCCGGTTGCTGGCGTTGATCTTCCATTCGATCTGGTCGGGCGTCCTGGTGGTGACCATGCTCGGATCGAGCCCGGTGAAGGAGCCGGTGGCCTTCGGAACC
>Ga0306920_100014197_pt1 | contig 10873 bp, 7 predicted proteins | sample flu12Cox44000170_FD_204666 | JGI IMG/M metagenome (GOLD analysis project Ga0306920, IMG submission 204666) | Lab enrichment of tropical soil microbial communities from Luquillo Experimental Forest, Puerto Rico - flux4day.12C.oxic.44.000.170 (v2)... | ecosystem: Environmental > Terrestrial >...
CGACACCGTCCAAGGGCTGTACGACAGCTTGCTCAGCACGATGAAGAACGGCCGCACGCTCGGACAAAGCGGGCGCTTTGGGCAATTGGAGCCGGTCGTTCGCCGGACCTTCGACATCGCGACAATGGCGCGGCTCTCGGTCGGGCAGTCTTGGGCGACAATGAGCGAGACTCAGCGGCAACAAGTCATCGACGGCTTTGCGCGCTACATCTCGGCGATCTATGCCGACCGTTTTGACAGCTATTCCGGGCAGAAGCTGCAGGTGACCGACGAGCAGCCCGCCGCCGCCGGCATTATGGTCCATAGCCAGATCGTCAAAGCCGATGGCGAGCCGGTCAGGGTCGATTATCTGATGCGCAAGAACGGCGATTCCTGGCTGATCGCCGACATCTATCTCGATGGTGCCATCAGCGAGGTCGCGACCCGCCGCTCCGAGTTCGCCGCCATTCTGAAGAACGAGGGCGTCGACGGATTGATCACGGCCTTGAACCGCAAAGCCAATATGCTGACCGGGACCACCGCAAAAGCGTTCTAGGCTGCTTGCCGCCCCGTGGCCCGTGCGGCACGCGCGATCCGCCACGGGGTCAGGAACATCGCGGAGGGCTTCAGGCAGTCGCGCCGCGGCAACTCGCGGACCCCGAAGACGATCTTGTCGTGCTGCGCGCGGGCTGAGGCGCGTATAGGTCCCGAAGAGCCGATCCCAGACCGAAAGTACTGCGCCGTAATTGGAATTAGCCTGCTCGAAGACGACCGCGTGGTGGATGCGGTGCATGTCCACCGTGACCAACACCGGCTGCAGCCACCGCTCCAGCCGCTCCGCCAGGCGGATATTGCCGTGCTGGTAGAGCGGCCGTGCCGAAGACCGCAAGCCCGTGGGTCACCACGACGACAACTGGAACATTGAGCACGATCACGACGACCCAGTAGACCGCCGAGCAGAGGACGTACTCGATCGGGTGGTGACGCACCGACGTTGTCCCGTTGACATCGGGATACGAATGATGCGGCGCAAAGAAACCAGCTACCAAGCCCGACCCTAAGTGCCTTGGCCCCTCGCCGACTAACGCACTGCGGTTCGACCATCCGTCGCCGGCCACCGAGCCGGCGTAGCCCGCGACACGACCTTCGCTGGGATCCCGGATCGTTCCTCCGCGCGTCGGTCCATTTGGGTCCAATTTGGGTCCGATGTGGCCGGCGCGCTTGGTCGTGATGGGAAGTCCTTAACCCTTTATCAGCTGCGCTCGAGCCTTCCGGAGCTGCCGGGCTGAAATGGTTGCTGCGCACCTATTCACCAAGACCTGACCCCTGCCTCGGTCCGAAGACGACCAATCTGTTCCGTGTTAAGGGCATCCCTAAAATCGTCGTCACCTGCGACGGGATGGAGTGGCGATATCGCGGCCCGGTTTCGTCAACGACGCAGCGACCAGCGCCCAACGCTGGAACCACGGTCCTGCTCATCCGCCATGACAGCGACCTCTTAAATCTCGCCTTTGTGCCGGAGGCGATAGCCGTAGCGATAGATGATGGGGTAGAGGACCGGATATTCTGGTTCGACGAAAATGGCATTCACGTCGAACATAATCAAATGATGGCTGCCGCCAGGGCTTCGGTTGAAAGCATCTGCGGTCCGCGGGATGGATACCCGCTTTTGACTTGAGGCCACTGCGTCTATTTGACTCCACTCACCTTCAGGTCACGCAAGAGCCGGTCAAGGCTCTTCTGATATTCCGCCGGCTTCTTCCATTGCCGAAAGTCGCCGATGTTGCGCTGGTCCTTCAGCTTCACGGCCCAGGGTTCCTCGGCGGAGATCACCGCGTTGTCGATACGGATCGGGAATAAGACGACCTCTTTCCGGGATCGCTCTTCGGCATAGGCTTTACTCACTTCGTCCTCGACCCACTCGCTGGCTATCGACGCTTCCGAGAGGATCAAGAGCAGCTTGTCCCTGAGGCGGATTGCCTCATCGATCGCATCCCAGGTCTTGGCGCCGATGGGCAAATCATGCGGCGCGAACCAGCATCGCACTCCCTTGTTTTGCAAATCCGCGTGAAGCCTCTCGGCAAATATCTGGTCCTGGGCCGAGTAGCTGACGAAACACGAATAGAACCGGATAGCTTCGTCACGAAAGGACGGCAGATATTCGATAAGGTTTTCCGGTAGTCCGCATCCTCGAAGAAAGGAAATTGGCAGATTTTTGGATTGATAAAGGGTGCGAAAATCAATAGTGCTTGGGCCATGGTGGTTACATTTATCTAGTCCATTGGTCTCAGTCAGATCGACATTTGTGAAGATGCTATCGATAAGAATAGCCCCGCCAAGGTGCGTCTCGCTGAGGATTGCCCCGTCGAAGTTTGCCCCGCCGAGATTCGCCCAGCTGAAGTCCGCTCCGCTAAGGTCCGCCCAGGTGAAATCCGCCCGACTAAGTTTGGCCCCGGTGAGGTCCGCCCCCCTAAGGTCCGCATTGCTAAGGCGCGCCTCGCTGAGGTCCGCCTTAATAAGGTTGGCCCCGCTGAACATGGTCCCCCTAAGGTCCGCATCGCTAAGGCGCGCCTCGCTGAAGTCCGCCTTGATAAGGTTCGCCCTCCTGAGGTTCGCCCTGCTGAGGTTCGCCCTGCTGAGGTTCGCCGTGCCAAGGTTCGCCCTCCCGAGATCTGGCATGTCATCGGGGTTGCGTTCCCGCCATTTGTTCCAAATCGTGGTCCCTTGCCGCAACAAGGCTAGATGTTCATCATTTGCCACCGGCACGCGCTCCCCTAAGTGCGCACATCCCCGCTTTGTCCGGCATCCTGGACCAGCTTGGCAAGTTCGTTCTCGACCCCGGCAAGCTCGGTTGACAGTCGCCCAGACGGACTACCCCGTTCGCCGCACCGCGTTGATGCAGATCAACAAGTCATCGTCTTACCGCCTGCTCCCAGTTACCGATATTGGCCCCCGCCTATCGCACTGTGAACTGCCTTGGGCTGGCCCTCGGCTTTTGAAGAATGGCCGCACGCTCGGGCGAAACGGGCGCTTTGGGCGATTGGAGCCGGTTGTCCGCCGGACCTTCGACATCGTGACAATGGCGCGACTGTCGGTCGGGCCGTCCTGGGCGACGATGAGCCAGGTTCAGCGGCAGCAAGTCACCGACGGCTTCGGACGCTACATATCGGCGACCTATGCCGAACGCTTCGACAGCTATTCCGGGCAGAAGCTGCAGGTCACCGACGAGCAGCCCGCTGCTGCCGGCACGATGGTCCACAGCCAGATCGTCAAAGCCAATGGTGAGCCTGTCAGGGTCGACTATCTGATGCGCAAGAACGGCGATTCCTGGCTGATTGCCGACATCTACCTCGACGGAGCGATCAGCGAGGTGGCGACCCGCCGCTCCGAGTTTGCCGCTATTCTGAAAAACGAGGGCATCGACGGTCTGATTGCGGCCTTGAACCGCAAGGCCAATATGCTGACCAGCACCACCGCAAAGGCGTTTTAGGCCGCCTTCCGCGTCGCGGTCCGAGCCGGCCGCGCCACCCGCCACGGGGTCAGCAACATCGCCGACGCCTTTAGGCAGTCGCGCGATGGCAGTTCGCGGACTCCAAAGACGATGCGGTCGTGCTGCGCGCGATTGAGGCTCGTATAGGTTCCGAAGAGCCGATCCCAGACCGAAAATACTGCACCGTAGTTGGAGTTCGCCTGCTCGAACACGACCGAGTGGTGGATGCGGTGCATGTCCACCGTAACCAGCATGGTCTGCAGCCACCGCTCCAACCATTCAGGCAAGCGGATATTGCCGTGTTGCACCGCGGCGGTAACGAGAACCGCGAGAGCGTGGCTTATGACGGCAGCCGCAGGGATATCGAGCACGAGCACGGCAAGCCAATAGATCGCCGAGCACGGGACGTCCTCAAGCGGATGATGGCGCACCGAAGTCGTAATATCGACATCGGGATCCGAATGATGCAACGCGTGAACGCGCCAGAAGAGCGGTACCGCATGCTCGCATCGATGAACGAGGTAATGTATGAGGTCGAGCAGCAGGAAGCCCGTCACCAAGCTCAGCCCGGCATCGATGATCGGCCAAGATGGGAGGGCCAAACCCGACTGCGCCATGATGCGCGACCGGACGAAAGCGGCCGGGGGAAGAAGAAAGGCGGCGAGAACCAGGTTCAGGACCCAAAAGCCGATATTCGCGAACCGACGCCGGAACGCCGGAAACTCGCGCCGCCGCCGCGGGCGGCAGAATTCCCACAGGACTACCACCAGTAGGCTACCGAAGATTACGACGGGGTACAAGTGCCCGCCTCCTTGCCCGGGTGCTGCCGATCGTAGCCCGCCATCGCCACTACGCCCGGCTCGCGACGCGGAGTCTCGGGCGATGCCGGCGCGGTAACGCCGGCATGCCCTCAGGTCGCCTCCCGCATGCGCGGTCTTGCCTGCCTCAATCTACTATCCGCGCCCGTCTCAGGAAGGGCACGCGGGATATTGCGCTGGCGGCATGGTCGGCGACGGGGCGACCGGCGATGAGACATAGGTCGTGCCGTCGGGCCCGATCGCAAGGAAGAACTTGGCGGCAGGATTGTTCGAGATGGTGGCGCAAAATCCGAAGGTAGGCGGAACGGGGGCTGTAGTAGGATCGGGTTGCCCCGGGCAAGTCGTGCCGGGTGGGCTTGGTAAACCGGGTTGATTCCCGGGACACTGGGGCGCTGCGCTCGGCGCCATACCGACCATTGTGTTCGCCAAAAACGTGGCAGCGAAACCGTTGGGGGGGTTACTAGCCGAGAAGGCATTGCAATAGCCCGAAAGCGGGTTGCTCCCGTTTGAACACTGAGGCAACGAGTCGTTCCCGGGAATTGGGAAATAAAACGGATCGGTCTGTGGATTCACGAGGAGCGGAATTTGCAACTCGTAAGTCGGCGACGGATCAGGAAAGTATGCGAGCCGGAGTCCGAGGTCGGCCAGATTATACGTCTTCTTCTTGCCAGTCCCAGTGAAGTCGGCCGAGACTGTGGCGCGTAGGCACTCCCGGCCGCCGTTGCAAGTGGCGTTGATCTGGAGGGTGGCCACGACCGACGTCTCGGTTGAGGCCCCGTTGGCCAAGACTGCCAGCGGAAACAAGATGGTCGCGACCGGGCCCCTTGTGTGCTTCTTATTCGTCCCAGTTCGGAAAAACAGGTCGAGCGTGTCCGGCTGCCCATGCTCCCCCTCTGTTACCGCATAAACGTAGCTGGTCGCGTTGGGATCTAGATTTTGCGTCACCGTGAAGGGGGCCGTGACGAACGCAAGCGGGTTGAGAAGGGACAATGCCGCTGGCGATTTCGCGTCCCCGTCATCCTCGCGCAAAGATTTCGCGGGGGTGTTGACCGCGTTAACCGCGAGTTGCGGGCAGTACAACTTGGGGGGCGAAAGCAGGAACCCGAAAAGCGTGCAATCGCCAATCGGGAGCAGCCGGATGCTGTCCGGCGATACGTTTTCCCAGGCGGCAAGCTCCACGACAATCGGGGTTGAGGGGCTGATCGGGGCCGCCGGGTCCGTCGTCGTGTTCGAGTATGTCGGATATTGTGGACACGAAATTCCCAGAAAATCCGCGTGCGTGCACAACAGGTTCTGAAGGGCTGCGGCGTCCATGCCGCCGCCCGCCCATGCCGGACCGGCACAGAGCACCCAGATGGCCGCGACCGCAGCAGCGATACCGGAAATCTTTGATCCTCTGACCAGCTCGCGCATTGCGCACCTCCCTGTCGGCGGTTCGAGTTTGATGAAGTGGACTTCCCCGGCGGCCTACGACAACTTACGTAGCATGTTAACCAACTGCAACCGATTGTTATGGTTAACGAGACATCGCAAAAAATCTGTTGCGTTTTGTTGCTCTCAGCGGAGTCCGCGGCATATTCTGCCCTTGGACATCAAGGATCGCCTGAATTTTTGATCAGATGTGACCTAGCTCACACCCGTTCGATAGAACCTACAACAATCTGCCGCGCTGTAGGGGATCAAGGATGAGAAGGGTGGGGTCTGCCTTTGATCGGGTCGGGGACAGGTAGATCCCCCGGTGGTGTTGCCCAGCGACGAAATCGAGGGGAGGGCAGGAATGAGAAATTTGCCACAATTTCTGATCCGCGGCGGCGCGATTTTCGTGTTTTCTGCTGTCGCGTACCTCGGTACCGGAGGGGCCCCGCGCGCCAGCTGCTCGCCGCCGCCTCCCTGGTCGGCGGGCACGTACAACACGGGCGACGTCGTAGAGCTGAGCGGGACGTTCTATCAGTCGCTGGCCGACGGCAACACGGACACGCCGCCGTCGAACTTGTGGAACGGCACCAACATCCTGGTGTGCAAATTCACCGTGCAGCCGATCGACGTGTGTTCGAACGACGGCTCGATTTGCCCGGTGATCAACAGCCTGGGCGACACTGCGGGCCCAGATACCAGCTCGAATACGAACCTGATCGGTAACATAGATCCCGCGAACCTTACGGGGCCAAGCCTCGACCAGCGGGCCTTTGCCCAAATTGGCGTGAGCATGGCGGTACTACCGGCGGTGCAGTGGCTATCGCCACAAAATCAGCAATATCCGAATAATCCAAACGAGCCGGACTACGGATGGTTGCATGTCTGTTCTTGCGATATCGGATCGAGCACCTCTTGCCCATCACTTAATTCTTGTGCCAGCGGCGTAAGTAGTTTGGATCTCCTGGCTATCACGCAGCAGCCGATGATCGCGCTGAGCACCCCGCAGACCCCATATACCCCGATGTTCCCGCTGAACTCCCTGCATAGCGTGAGCCTCTTTTTCGTTCATGTCATCGACCCGTTCACGATGGGTACCCTCGAGAAGGGTTTCAGCTGGCAGGGGAATAACGGGGGTGCAATCGCCTCCGATTCTGTTTTTCCGGGGTCCAGTCCCGGCACGGTTGCGCACGAGCTCGGCCATATGCTCGGCCCGCCCAACGTCGACGGACACACCATATTGGGCGCCGGGGGACCCGGAGGAATGGTTGGCTGTTTGGCGGCTTATCCGGACCCGAGTTCTGAATGTACCGAGAACCTGATGACGGCCGGCGGCGCACCGACCGGTACCTTCTCGCGCCAGCTGCCGAGCGGTCTTGGACAAAACCACCACAAGTGCAACCCCCCCGCGATGCCAGGCCAGGCTTGCTGGGTGCCACAAGTTCCTCCGGAGAACACGATGCCGCCCAACGCGCTCGATCTGCTGACGACGGGCGGAGTGGGACTGTGCGACACTACCACGATCTCGCAATGCCAGAGCGAGCAGGCCGCTTTCCTGCTCAGCGACTTGTTGGATTCGATACCGAATACGGTCTCGACGGCGAGCCAGAGCGGAAGCGGAACCGCCTCGACACAGGCCATCGGCAACACGCCGCTCGCGGCCCAGAGCGGCGCCTCGTCATCGGTCAACCCGATAGTCTTCGACGTGTCCGGTCTGAGCCGTGCCAACCCTGGCGAGACGTTGCTCGCTTACGTCGTGATTATTCCGCAGCCTCCCGCAGGGTCCCCACGGTTTACGTTCTCCAGGAACCCTTTCAAAATCGTCTCGGAATCTCGGAGGAACCTTCTGCAGGACTTCGACCTGCAGCCATTGGATGGTGATGTGCCATACCCCCCGTGCGACGCAAAGAACGTGCTGTGCGGCGAGGTCGAGTTCAATCGACACGAGGGCCGAGGGTTTGGCGAGAACGACTTTATGAAATTCTCGCTGGCTATCTTGAAGGGCGGCGCTCCGGCCCGCCTCGGCGATCTGTGCGGCGCCCAGGCTGCCTTCATATACAGCGACGGTTATACACCGACGAGCGTTTTCGGCCGGTGCTCGGGTTCCTCGCCTCCCTCAACCCTGATCGCGACCTCGCTCAGCCAGGACCCGATGACGGCGCCACAGCTGGTCACCGTACCTACGCCTGTCGTGCCGAATAACACGCCGGCATGCACGCCGCTCCCCAACGGGCAATGCTCTAACCCGGTGACCGAAGGTGTCACGGACAGCAATCCCGCGACCGGACTTGAAGGAGGAGCCATCTGCTATGCTAACGGCGTCCCCATCCAATGCCCGTAGCGCGGTAATCAAGCGTCAGAGACGGCTCGAATCGCTAGTGTCCGACGGCCGACCGTGGCGCTCGCTTATTGCCATCTCCGGTTGATCTGCGCGAGGCCGGAGCTGACGAAATGCGACTCACACCAGCTTCGTCGGGTTCTCGGTAAAAGTCGCCAGAGGGCCGTGTCGCCCGCCACACGCGCTTACGGATGATTCAAACCGAAGACCCAGGGACAGCGCCTTCTGCCACGTCGGGCCAGACCGAGGCCCGCAAGCGCTGCAGCCAGCAGCGCCAGCGACGAGGGTTCCGGAGCTGCCGTTATCGCAGTAAAGGTCGCGGTGGGGCCGACGGTGCCGGGGGTCAAGACGAAATCATTGTCGGTTGTCGGGAGGTCTGTCGGAAAACCTTCAACTTTTCCGGGAGCCCCTGTCGCTGTGCCGGATATCGGTCCGATCGGACTTGCCAAGTCGTACATCGAGAACGAGGGACTGGCATCATCAAAGATGTCGAGCGTAGTTGCTGACCGACCGAAAGCGGTATCTTGGAACCCGACAGTCGGGGTCGGAACTTGGGTGGACATGGAAAAATTAGAAAAGACTGCTATGGGATCGGTAAATGTTGCCGTCACAATAGTACCACCGCTCTCCACCACCGTCACTGTCGCAGGTCCAACGACGCTCGGGTTGTTTGACCTCGGATTTATGATATTCATCGTGTCGACGTTCAACATCTGCAGAGTTACTGTGCCGCTGAACGGTTTCCCGCCGAGAGTCCCAGAAGCCGTAGTTGTCTCGATATAACTTATCGGACCAGCAAAGGCCGAGCTTGTTCCTGATACCGCTGCGGTGACTCCAAGAGCGAGTGCTGGTAAAAAGGATGTCGGCTTGCCCATAGGCGCTTGCTCCCTCGTTCGATTGCCCCATTGACCGGCAAGTTTTCTGCCGAATCAGCCATCAAGACTGAATATAGCTGAAAGATCCTATTTGATTTATTTTTGCACGGATTTTCTGGAAAAGTCATTCACTTATTTTGGTGACGCTTTCGACCGGGCCGAGAGCGCTATTCGAACCCGGCCTTGCGAAGGGCATCGAGGAGGTGCTTGAGACCAGCCTGGTCCTTGTACAGCCGCTCCAGCGTAGTTCGAACCATCGAAAAATTAGGGTCAAGCTTTTTCAGTTCAGAGAGCGCGGCTCGCGCTTCGTCCATCCGACCAAGTTGCACATATCCGGCGACGACGTAGGGCAGACCAAGCGGCCAATTACGCTTGAGCGACCATGCTCGGCGCGCAATTTCAAGCGCCTGGTCGTAATGACGCAGCTGGTAGTGCGCAGTCGCGAGAGACGGAAGCCAAATGAATAGGCGCGGGTCGCTGGGGCTGAGCCGAATCCCGTTCTCGATCGCCGGGATGGCTTTCTCCGGTTCACCCATATAGGTGAGCCATGCCCCAAGCATGACGTGAGCCGCAGCATAGCTCGGGTTGAGCTTCACCGCCTCTTTATATTCCGCGACCGAGCGGTCGGTTCGTCCGGTCCACGACGACACGAGTGCAAGCGCGAAGCGGGCCGCAGGATACCTGGGATCAAGGCTGACCGCACGCTGCGCCAGGTTGTAAGCCTCGGCGTAGTTGGCTTCCGCGTCTTCAGCCCAGTTTAGGTAGGCCGCGTTGCACAATGCGAGCGCCAACGCCGCGGTAGCTTGCGCATATTGCGCATCGAGTGCCAGCGCACGCCGGAAATAGGCTTGCGCCTCGATGTTATCCTCCTTGGTGTGACGGTAATGATGCCAAACCCCACGCTGATAGAGCTCGTAGGCGTCCTCGTTGCGTTGCGGCTGCTCGGCGATGCGGTCGCGTTCGAATTTGAGGAGTTCGGGTTCAATTGCACCGGCGATGGTGGTGGCTATCTCGTCCTGAAGCTCAAACAAATCGGTCAGGTCGCGGTCGTATCGCTCGGCTACTAAATGATGGCCGGTATCGGCCCGGATCAGCTGCGCCGTAACGCGCACGCGGCGGCCGGATTTGCGCACGCTCCCCTCGAGCACGTAGCGCACGCCGAGTTCCTGTCCCACTTTCCTGATGTCGACGGACTTACCCTTGTAGGTGAAGGTCGAGTTGCGAGCGATGACCGGGAAGGCGTGCCAGCCGGCCAGCATGGCAATAATGTCCTCGGTGACGCCGTCAGCAAAATACTCCTGCTCCGGGTCGCCGCTAAAGTTGACGAACGGCAAGACCGCGATGGCGCGGCGACCATCTAGCCCCGCCGGATTCGCTGGTACGATGCCCGCGTTTCCTGGCGACGTCGACCGCTCTATGACCTCGCCGCCGAGCCGGAAGACCCGGACCGGCCTAGCGATATTCTTGAGGTTGTGCGGGCCGAGATCCTCGAATTCGAAATCTGTCCGGCCGGCGACGCGATCGCGGACGATTTCTGAGACGTAGACGCTGCCTGGTTCGGCCAGTGCCTCCAGCCGCGCCGCAATGTTGACGCCGTCGCCGAAGACATCCCCATCCTCGGCGATGACATCGTCGAGATTGATGCCCATGCGGAGCGCAACGCGCCACTCGGGGAGCCGCATCTGGTTCGATTGCGAAACTGCCTCGCGCAGAGCGGCGGCGCAGCGTACGGCCTCGATGATGCTATCGAATTCGATCAACACTCCGTCGCCGGTCCACCTGATGATATTTCCGCCGAATTTGAGGACTTGCGGCTTGATGATTTCGGACAGAAGGCGGGTCACCGAGGCGAAGTTGTCCGCCTCGTCTCCCGGAAGGAGCCGGCTGTAGCCAGCGAACAGGATCGCCGCAAGTCGGCGCCTGACGTGCCCTTGCGCTTCCTCTGGCACGGTGGCTGCGC